>Ga0210157_1000003_pt1 | contig 324535 bp, 326 predicted proteins | sample Napbiom13C8doseC_FD_187727 | JGI IMG/M metagenome (GOLD analysis project Ga0210157, IMG submission 187727) | Groundwater microbial communities from S. Glens Falls, New York, USA - Naphthalene biodegradation metagenome 13C8doseC (SPAdes) (version 2) ... | reverse complement strand
TACCTCCCGTAGTCGGGCTCAGCCGCGCCGTCGTCGTAGTCGTCAGCAGCTTGGTTCGTGCAGTAGTTCAGCCAGTAGGCATCGACCGCAGCGCGGAAGGCAGCGCCCAGCGCGCAATCGTCATTGCCAGCAAACGCAGCCAGGATCGCGGCATTCTTCGACTTGTCAGCCATCACCTCTGACACGGCCTCGTCGAGGTCACCGCGCGTGTAAGGCTTCAGCGCCTTCAACTTCGCCTCGGCTTCCTTCTCGATCCATTCGGCGCGCTCGTCGGCGCGGTCCTGCTCGCGCTGGTAGGCGTTCAGGTATTGCGTATTGGCGCAGGGGGTGGCTTGCATCTCGCGCTTCCTCAGCAGACCAGGCCGTAGAAGGCCAGCGTCAGTTCGGTGATGTCTTGACCTTCGTGAATGCCGTCCAGCGTCCAGCGCGTCAGCGCCATGAAGCTGCCGCGGCCTTGGGTCAAGGTGTCGATCTCGTTGCCGTAGTCATCCATCTCGCGCTCCGTCGTGTTGATGGAGCTATCTTAGGCCGACCTAACATTAGGGTCAAGAAATATTTTAGGTCGGGCTAAGATTGAGGGCGCAAAAAAGCCCGCTCGGTGGCGGGCTGCTTATGGGGGGGGCGGTGAGCTCGAGCTCTAGTTGCCTGATCGGACTCGCAGAACCAAGGCGATGACGTTCTTTTTCGTCTCGGCTTCGACGTCCCTGGCATACCGGAGGCTGGCACTCTGGATCAGTTGCTCTGACCAGTCGGGCTTTTGTGCGCGGGAGTATCGCCGGAACGCTTCGACCTGATCGTTCATTTGATTAGAGCAGTCCGCCGTAGCGGCAGTTGAGATGTCGTCCGGCGTGAATTTTTCCGTTTTGGCATAGCGCTCGGCGATGGCATAGACGCAGTCAAAGTACGAATGTATGGCCCGGTCAAAGCTAGTCTTGACTGGCGCAATCACACTTGGATCCGGCGTGGCGGGGCTAGGCGCTGTTGCACATGAAGCGAGCAATGCGGCCCCCGCTATTCCCGCGTACCGCAGTTTTCCCCATTCCCGCATTTCATGCTCTCCCTGAGCGTCTGAAGTAGTTTCCCCGCAACAACGTAGCATCCGATCAGGGCCTGAAATGCATTGTCGCTGTTGATGTCAGGGGCGCTGTACATCACATTTCCGCCAGGTTGTAACTGGATCTCTATGGTCGGCAAGCGCTTGTTGCGCCTCTCCCTGTAGCTATCGAGACTAACGACCGTTGCCTGCTTTTCCTTTCTCTGTTCTTGATGATGCACCTTGAACCCCGAAAATGCTCTCTGCTTCTCGCACGGCTTCGTCAAGGTTCGAAATACCGGGCTTGATCGCTGGTTGTCTGGTCGAGCGGCCATCCGTCGCCCGGTGACTTATGGTGCCACTCTTTTCAGCGGTTACAGAGTTTACGTTTTCTGAAGTCAGATCTGCGAGACGCTTAATTTGGGCGATGACCAGCGCCCGATCGTCATCCGGCAATGTATAGAGCAGAGCAACCGCTTCTTCTGCCTCGCGGTCGCGCACCGCTGCTGGCCGCATTGAGCCCTCACGGAACATCAGCCATTCCGGGCGCACATTCAGCAGTCGGCATACCAGCAACAGGTTTTCTCCCTTGATGTCCCTGGCTGGCGTTATCCCGGCCGCACCGATCCATGCCGACACGGTAGGCGCCGACACCCTCAGTTCCTTGGCGAGCTGGTTGGCGTTGTACGCACTTTGGCCGAGCGCGTGGGCAAGACGTTCGTTCCACTTTTCCATTAGCTGAGCCTAATCCAGATTGTTTTAGCTGTACCTTGCATTTTCTGTTTAGGTCGACCTAAAATAGAGGCCAAACCACGCAGGAGCAGCTTATGAACCAACTCGCCAATACGGTCATCGACCGGCTGGGCGGTACTTCGGCGGTGGCCAAGATCTGCGAGATCAAGCCGCCCTCCGTGCACGAATGGCGTGAGAACGGAATTCCCAAAGCGCGGCTGCAGTACCTGCGCCTGGCCTATCCGCATGCCTTCGAAGGGCTGGAAGAAAGTCCCGCGCAGCCCGTACTTGCCGTCCCGGACACATCTCAGGCCGAGCCTGCAGCCGCCTGAGACTGAGCACCACGACGATAGAGCGCCCGACGCGCCTGGCTACGGGGAAACGCATCACGAAGGAAGTACGCATGTGAACGGGACCATAAGGGTTGACATGAGCCAAGTTTCAATGACACCGGCTGAAAGGGCACGCAAGTCGCACGCGGTGGCGTTGCAGCGGATTGCAGCGGTTGGACAGAACACCATCGCCGGTGAAATCGGCGTTTCACCGCCGACCGTTTCGCGTTTCGTATCGGAAGACCTTGAAAGGGCGTGCCAGGTGCTTGCATCGGCCGGGCTCAAGGTTGTGCCGGTCGATCGCATCTGCGTGGATCAGGCCATGTATCAAGCGATGGTCACCATTGCCACGGGCGCGCTATCCAGCCCCGAGGCGATTCAGAAACTGGTGTGGGAAGACTGAAGCCGTGAACGAATTACCCGAACCTCTCACGCCGACTGACTGCGATCTGCGCGATTTCCAATTCATGCCACTGGATGTCGTGCGTCTGCGCGACAGCGACATCGCCGTCATGGTGTCCGGCGAAGAATTCCGCAGCGCTGTGATGCTCTGGTGCGCTGCCTGGCATCAAGTCCCCGCGGGCTCTCTCCCGAATGACGATCGCTCGCTTGCCTCGCTGGCTGGCTATGGCCGCGCCGTGGGCGAATGGCTGAAGGTGAAAGAGGGCGCCTTGCGCGGCTGGATCGAGTGCGCCGACGCGCGCCTGTATCACCCGGTCGTGTGCGAGAAAGCCCGCGAATCCTGGGATTCGAAGCTGCAGCACGCCTACGACAAACTTGTCGATCGCCTCCGGAAGCTGAACAAGCGCCGCGAGGAATCTGGCCTCCCTGTCGTCGTCTGTCCGCCGTTCGATGTCTGGAAAAGTATTGGCCGTCCACTGGAAAGCAAGCTCATTTCCACCGGAAACGATGACTCATTCCAGCGGAAAGGCGGGGACGTTCCTCCGGATGGTCAGCGGAACGATATTGGCCGTGCGGGTCCCGATGACTCTGATAGCGGTGGCTTTGGTGATGGCGATGCAGCGCAAAGTGCACATTCAATAAATTCCGGTGGAAGCGAAGATGTTTCCGCTGGAAATGCCGGAGCTTTCCAGCGGAACGCCCCGCAAATTCCGCCAGAAAAAGCTCTTAAGGGACAGGTAAGGGAAGGGACAGGTAAGGGAGAAGTTAAAACCATACCGACACCACAGTCTCCCGAAGATCCCGCGCGCGACCCTGTCGACCCGCCCCGCGCCGCCGTCGAGGTGTCGATGAGCCTGATTGCCTGGGAGCGTGCCCGGGGCAAAGTCCCCCGCGGCATCTTCGCCGGAGACGCCAAGGTGCAGGAACTCGCCGCCATGGCGCCCACGCCTGCCGAACTGCGCAAGGCCTACGACCTCGCCGTGGCTGACCGTGACGCCACCGGTGATGCCACCCCGATCAACGCCGGCTTCGTGCTCGCCATGCTGGCCAAGGTCCGGAACCCGCCCAAGCCTCGAGCAAAGCAACTCACCACGATGACGAACGACGAGCTCATGGCCGAAGCCGCGCGCATCGGCGCTCACACCCATGGCTATGGCCGCGAGCAGGTCATCGCAAGCATCCAAGCGAAGCGCAAGCAACTCGAAGGAGTCGCAGCATGACGAATGACCCGATCTGGGACGAGGCCGCGAAGCTGCAGCAGATGGCCATGGACTACCCCAATCCGCTCACGAAGGCGGTGCTCATGGAGGCTTCCGCGATGCTGTTCCGTCACATCGACATGTATCGCTCGCTGGGGCCGAACGGCGCTGGAAAAGGCTGGACGCCGGAGATCGTGAAATGACCCTCGACCGCACCCCACCGAACGCACCCGACAACCCCGGCCCGAAGAAGCCCGGCCAGTGTTCCGCCTGGGGCTGCCCGATGTGGGCCGGCGTCAAGACCGGCAACGAATGGGTGTGCGACTGCCACGCCTTTGCCGACTTGACGCAGTGGCAGGAGGTGACCGCACGGCTGAACCAGCGACTCAAGCTCATCCGTGCCACGCACCGCGCCATGCATACCGACCCGTTCAAGGGCTGGGCGCACGCCGCGGCGATGTACATGCCGAAGATCGGACACCCCGACCTGGCGCCGATGAAGGTCACGCTGGCGCATCCGTACCGCGACCGGCACACCGGCGAGGAAGTCGAGCGCAACGTCGAGCGCGACGAGGCCGAGCACCTTCCCCTGTGGGCAACACGTCTGCGCTCTGCGCTGTTCCGCGAGTGCGTGAACGGCATCCCGCAGGCCCAACAACCCGAGACGCGTGCGCAGGCCACTGGCCCACAGACTGCCGCGTCGCTGCTGCCGGAGTTTGCGTGATGACACGATTCGCACTTGCCATTGCTGCCCTGATGGGCGCTGCTGCATCCCTGCAACCGGGCTATCGTCGGCCGCCGCAGCCGCTGCAATACCGCATGCCGACCAACCGTTGGACCGATGGCAAGGACCGCGAGCGCATCGAAGCCGCGCAGGCCAAACGCGAACGCAAGGCAGCCAAGTTGCGGGGGAAGTCATGACTGACCTTTTCGCGGTGATCGAGAGCGCGGAAGTCACTGAAGCGCAATGGAATTCCCTCGCAGCAACGGGTACGCCCGCATCCATCGCGCGCACGCCCGCGCGCATTTCGGCACCGGCGTGCAACGTGCTGGCGCTGGACTTGGCCACGCGATGCGGCTGGGCCTACGCCATGCGCGACGGCAAGCAGCGTAGCGGCACGGAGCTTTTCAAGCCCGGCAGGCTCGACCACAACGGCCAGCGCTGGGCGCAGATGCGCGCGTGGCTCTCGGAGGTTGCACGCGAGATGGGCGAGATCCACGTCGTGTACTTCGAGGACGTGAAGCGCCACGTGTCGAACCTCTCGGCGCGTGTGTACTTCGGCTACCTCGCGATCCTCGAAGCCTGGTGCGCGGCGAACAACGTGCGGCTCGTCGGGGTCGGCGTGGGCACGGTCAAGAAGGCGTGGACCGGTTTCGGCAACGCCACCAAGGACGACATGATCGCCGAGGCCACGCGCCGCGGCTTCAAGGTCGTCGACGATAACCATGCTGATGCTCTGGCGATCCTGAGTTACGGCGTGAAGCGGGAGCAATGACCATGACAGCCATCGCCTTCATCCTCGCCTTCATCGCAGGCACCGTCTTCGGCGCCACGGTGATGGGGCTGTGCATGGCCGCGAAGCTCGGCGAGGACGACCCCACCGAGCACGACGATCACACACTCGAATCCATGCGCCGCGAGACGTTCGATCGCTGGCGCGATAACCGCGTGCAGCACGTTCAGGACTGAGGATGACATGCCTACTTTCTTCCACCTCATCTTCTGGCCGTATCTGGTCTGGGCTGCTCTCTGCGGCCAGCCTCGCCGGCGACATCCAGGTGACGACGCGCCACCTCCAACTAGCGCTCTTCACGGGCGATGACGCCATGACAGAGCGCACCCTGATCGGACGTGAGGAAGCCGCTGAACTGCTGAATCTCAGCGTCAACGGCCTGATCGGGCGCACTCGTGAAAAGAACTATCGGCCACGGCCAGTCCGACAAGGGCGCCGTGTGCTGTACGACCTGGAAGAGGTGATGGAAGTGAAGCGGGTGATGGACTGGCTGCGCGGGCGTGACCTGCCGAGGGGGGCGTGATGCCGAAGATCAAGGGCGATGGCCTCAACGACAAGATGAAGCGCTTCGTGGCCGAATACCTTGTCGACCAGAACGCGCTACAGGCGTGCATCCGCGCGGGCTACTCGGCCAACGGTGCGCGCGTGCACAGCAATCGGCTGATGCAGAACCCGGCTGTGAAGGCGGCGATCGATGCGAAGTTGGGCAAGGTGCTCAGCAAGCTGGAGATCACCGCCGAGCGCGTGCTGCTCGAGCGCGCCCGCCTGGCGTTCCTCGACCCGCGCAAGCTGGTCGACGCCAAGGGCAAGGCGCTGGGCATTCACCAGCTGGACGAGGACACCGCCGCTGCCGTGGCTGGCTTCGAGGTCGAGCGCGGCCGGGTCACGAAGATCAAGCTTTCCGACAAGTCCGCCTCTCTCACGGCCCTGGAGAAACATCTGGGCCTCTACAAAGATGGCGATAGCGATGCGTCGCCGCTCCACATTCACCTCCACTTGGACTGACCATGCGCATCCAGAACATCCTGATCCAGAAGAGCCCTGTGCACGACGCTGCATGGGCCATGCACATCGAGATCAACGACTGCAAGTTCTCGGGCTATTTCGATGACTTCGGCGGGTTCATCACTGCCGTGACCGAGGCAGCCAAGTTCTTCGCCGTCCGCGCCGGCAAGCTGCGGGTGCGCGATGCCAACCTGACGCGCCAGGTCGTGCCGGGCGATGGCAAAACTGTGCTGCCCGGAGACCGTCTGCAATGAGCGACCTCACCGGCTCGACCGGACAGGTGATCCACTACAAGCCGCCGGGTCCGGTCGGCAAGGCATTTATCCTGTCCGATGCCTTTGTGGCTGGTATCCGCGGGCCGGTCGGCTCTGGCAAGTCCGTGTGCTGCGTCATGAAGCTTGTACGCAACCTGCAGAAGCAGAAGCGCCAGCGCGATGGCTGGATCCGCCGGCGCACCGCGATCATCCGCAACACCTATGCCGAACTGCGCACCACCACCATCAAGACGTGGCACCAGTGGATTCCGCAGAGCTACGGCACTTACCGCGACACCAGCCCGCCGACGCACCACATTGTCGACGCGGCGCAGAAGATCGATTGGGAGGTGATCTTCATTGCGCTGGACCGGCCGGATGACGTGCGCAAGCTGCTATCGCTGGAACTGTCTGACGCGTGGATCAACGAGGCGCGCGAAGTGCCCAAGGCGGTGCTCGACGGACTGTCCGGCCGAGTGAGCCGCTATCCGCGGCGGGAAGAAGGCGGCTGCACCGACCCGCAGATCCTGATGGACACCAACCCGCCGGACTCGGACCACTGGTGGTATCGGATGGCAGAAGAGCCGTCGCAGGAGGATCTAGAGACGAATGCAGAGCTTGAGGCACAGCTGCGTGATCTTGGATCGCTTCGCCCAGACCAGAGCCTCTTTGCTTGGTTCGCTCAGCCCGGCGGCCGCGCGCCCAATGCCGAAAACACGCAGAACCTCGATCCCGGCTACTACCTAAAGGCTAGCGCTGGCAAGAAGCCGGAATGGATCAAGGTCTACGTGGACGGCCAGTATGGCTTCGTCATGGATGGCAAGGTGGTCTATCCCGAGTACAGCGACACGCTGCACTGCCGGCCGTTCAATGCCAACCCACGACTGCTGCTGCACATTGGCATGGACTTTGGGTTGACGCCTGCGGCCGTGTTCGCGCAACGAATGCCGAATGGACAGTGGCGCAAGCGCAGTGAGGTGGTGACCGATCGCGCGGGCGTTATCCGCTTTGCCGGCCTTATCAAGAAGCACCTCGCCGAGCAGTACTCGAACTTCAAGATCGGTAGCATCACCGGAGACCCGTCAGGCAATGCCGCCCAGGGCGGCGACGAGGAAGAGCGCAACACGTTCCAGTTGCTGGAGGCTCATGGCGTGAAGGCTGTGCCGGCGTACACCAACTCTCCTACGCTGCGCATCGAGGCCGCGCGTGACCCGATGACGCGGCTGATCGATGGGGAACCTGGAATGCTCGTGCACCCAGATTGCTCGGTCCTGCGCAAGGGCTACATGGGCGGCTACCACTACAAGCGGATGCAGATTGGAGGTGCTGAGAAGTACCGCGATGTGCCAGATAAAAACATGTATTCGCACGTATGTGACGCGGATCAGTATCTTATGATCGGTGCAGGAGAAGGCAAGGCGATCGTGAAGCGTGAACCCGTGGCGAATCGCCCTTCGTTCGCGATCACCGACTACAACACCGACTTCTGAGGATCGACCATGAGCACACTTTTCGGCAAGCCAGACGTTGCCAAGCCCGCACCACCACCGCCTGCTCCGCCTCCGCCGACCGTGGACAACGCGGCAGTGCAGGGCGATAACGATGCGGCTGCGTTGCGCCAGCGCCGTGGCATGGCCTCGACGATCCTGGCTGGCTCCAACCAATCCACCTCCACCACTCAACCGCAAACCGGCGCCGCGCGCCTGCTCGGGAGCTGAACATGGCACGACGCATTCGACTTGACCTGATGGGCGGCCCCGCAAACACGCAGCCGCAGACTGGCAACGGCACGCAGTTCGACTGGCCCGGCGGTGACGGCGTATTCCTTGTGGAAGCGGGCACAGGCGCGGTGGGGCTGCAGATCCTCGGCCCTGGTGGCGTGTGGATCAACGTGATCAACTACGCGACCACGACGGACATTTCGTCCACCGGCCCGAAGATGGCCAACTTCCGCGCGCCGGCTGGTGCCATCCGTGCGGCTGCCGGTGCCTCTACGGGAGTGGTGTGCTCGGTCGTTGGCGTGCCGGCCAACGTGGCAGGCTGATCATGGCTGACGAGCGCGCCAACGGACTCATCCGCCTGCAGGATCAGATGGCATCCCGACGTGGCATTTGGGAGGGCCATTGGCGCGAGATCGCAGAGCGCGTGCGCCCGACGCAGAACATCTTTCAGCAGCAGCGCCCCGACGGCGACAAGCGCAACGAGAAGATCTTCGATGCGACCGCGCCTCTCGCGCTGCCCAAGTTCGCCGCGGCAGTGATCAGCTTCACGATGCCGGCGACGCAGCGCTACCAGACACTGTCGACCATCGATCCTGACCTAGCGCAGAACACCAATGTGAAGCGCTACCTGGAGCAGGTGGCCGATCTGATCTTCAAGGTTCGCTACTCGCCGCACAGCAACTTCCAGTCGCAGACCGGTGAAGTGGTGCTGGATATCGGCGCCTTCGGTACCGGCATCCTGTTCATCGATGACGTGCTCGGCAAGGGCATCCGCTACAAGTCGCTGCCTCTGTCCGAGTGCTACATCTCCGAGGACGAGAGCGGCAGCGTCAATCGGCTGCACCGCAAGTTTCAATTCACCGCCGAGCAGGCCGCGCGTAAGTTCGGCACGGACAAGCTGTCCGAAGGCATCAAGCGCGCGCTCGACAAGGATCCGCTGGCAAAGTTCTGGTTCCTGCATTGCGTGGGCCCGAACGAGGAGCACGACGGCCGGCGCCAGGATCACCGCGGCATGGCGTTCTCGTCGTGCTATGTCGAGTTCGAGACGCGCACGACAGTGGATGAAGGCGGCTTCCGTCGCTTCCCGTTCGCGGTGCCGCGCTTCGAGACCAGCCCGCGCGAGGTCTACGGGCGCTCGCCGGCCATGGCTGTGCTGCCCGACATCAAGATGCTCAACGAAATGAGCAAGACGGTGCTGCGCGCTGGCCAGATGGTCGTGGCGCCCCCGATCATGCTCACCGAGGACGCGAGCCTTCAGGCGTTCAACGTGCGCTCCAACGCGCTGAATTACGGCTACGTCGACCAGAACGGTCGACCGATGGCGATCCCGTTCCAGACGCAGGGCCGCGTCGACATCGGGCTGGACATGATGAATCAGCGCCGCGAGGCCATCAACGATGCCTTCTATGTGACGCTGTTCCGCATCCTGGTCGAAGAGCCGCAGATCACCGCGACCGAGGCCATGCTGCGTGCGCAGGAGAAAGGCCAGCTACTGGCGCCGACCATGGGGCGTATCCAGGGCGAGATGCTGGGCCCGATCACCGAGCGCGAGATCGACATCCTGGCCGCCAGCGGTGCACTGCCACCGATGCCGCAGGAACTGATCGACGCCGGCGGTGAGGTGCGCATCGAGTATCAGGGACCGCTCAACCAGGCGCAGCGCGCGAGCGTTGGTATCGGCATCATGAACACGATGCAGGGCGTCGCGCCGCTGGCGCAGATCGACCCGTCCGTCATGTCCCTGTTCGACATCGAGGGCATGGCACGCGAACTGGCCGAGATCAACATGGTTCCGGAACGCCTCATGCGCAGCGACGAAGAAGTCACGGCCATGAAGGAGCAGCAAGCGCAGGCCGCACAGGCTCAGCAGTTGCTCGCCGCGGCGCCGGTAGCCGCATCGACAATGAAGGATCTGGCGCAGGCGCAGGCCATGTCAGGTTCCAACCAGGCGGCTCCGGCCGTCATCCCCGCAGGAGCGTAAATGTCCGCCTACACCCCACCCAACACCAACATCATCTTCGAGCGCTGCCCGGACAATTCCGTGCGCGTGTTCAAGCAGATCCAGTCCACTGAAGACGGAACCAGCGTCACCACCGAGGTGTGCTTCATCCCGGCCGGTGACTGGAACGACCTCGTGACGGCCATGGGTAGCATCGCCGCGACCGGTGGCGTGACTGCTGTCGATACAGCACCGGAAGCCGTCCAGGCTGCTGTGATCCCGGCCAACAATGACCCGCTCGTGGCAGGCGTAGCTGATCCCGCCGTATGAGCATGCTTGACCGTATCCTGCGCCGGCGCTCGTTCTACCGGACCACGTTCCAGACGGATGCCGGTCGCAAGGTCCTCGCTGACCTGCGCCGGTTCAGTGGTTTCGGTGAGTCGCCACTGCGTGTCTCGACCATCCGCCAGCAGGTTGACCCGATTGCCACCGCCGTGCAGATCGGTCGGCAAGAGATGTTCCAGCGCATCCTTGCGCATCTGCACGTCGATGATGCCCAACTTCTCAGACTGAAAGAGGAAGCCGAAGAATGAACACCGCCGCCGCCGCTTTTGCTGGAACTCCCGCCGCTGCTCCTGCCGCGGCTCCCGCTGGTACGCCGCCCGCCGATCCGGGCACGCCGCCGTCTGGCACGCCTGCTGCCGCTCCTGCGGGCACGCCACCGGCCAGCAACGATTCATGGTTCTCCGGATTCCAGAACGAGGAGGTCCGCAACTGGACGCAAGCCAAGGGCTGGAAGGACGCAGCCTCGATGGCTGAGAGCGCGTGGAACCTCGAGAAGCTTATCGGGCACGAGAAGGCCGGTCGCACCGTCGTCATTCCCGGCGACGATGCGCCGGCCGAGGAGGTTGCCGCCTTCCGCACGAAGATGGGCATCCCCGAAAAGGCCGACGATTACATGAGCGTGATCAAGGTGCCGGATGGCCAGCCCGACACGTTCGCCAAGGAAGCCGCCAACTGGTTCCACGAGGCCGGCATTCCACCGAAGCAGGCCGCGATGCTGGCCGAGAAGTGGAACGCCTACCAGGCTTCCGGCATGCAGCAGCAGACCCAACAGCAGGCGGCTGACTCCGACAAGGCTTTCGGCGAGGTCGTCGCATCGTGGGGCAAGGATGCGGACGCCAACCTGGAACTGGGCAAGCGTGCCGCCACGCAGTTCCTGCCGGCCAAGGATGCGGCTGAGCGTCAGGCCATTCTCGGCAAGCTGGAAGGCGCGATCGGCACGAAGGCAATGCTGGAGATGTTCGCCAACATCGGCCGCGGCCTGGGCGAGCACAAGGTGCACAGCAACGGCGACCCGGGCGGACTCGGCATGTCGCCGGCCGAGGCGCAAGCGAAGATTAATTCGCTGAAGTCGGACCAGGCATGGACCTCTGCGTACCTGAAGGGCGACGCCACGAAGAAGACCGAGCTGGAACGCCTGATCAAGATCGCGTACCCCGCGAGCGAGTGACATGGCAGATACCACAAACGCGTCTCTTACTTCGCAAGGCATCCGCTTAGAATGCCTACGACTGGCACAGCGTCCTGATCGGGATGCTGAATGGATTACGAAGCGCGCGGCAGAGTTCGAGCTCTTTGTGGTCGGGCCAGACGAGCCACCGGCCGATGCATCTCATGTCGAGGCGCCGGCCGCTCAACAGACCGACAAGCCCTCGGCAAGGGCCCGGTCCAAGAGCAGCTAGACACTGCCGTAAGGCCCCGCGATAGCCGGGCAAGAAGCGGCCCCGAACAGGGCAAGCCCTTCGAAGAACGTGATTTGTTTTCTCACTTTTTCAGGAGGGCATCGTGTCCCAGTTCGTCACTACCCATTACGTCCAGCAGTACACCACCAATGTCCAACTGCTCTCGCAGCAGAAGGGTTCGCGCCTGATCGGCAGCGTCACGCAAGGCACCTACGTCGGTAAGCAAGGCGTGCCTGTCGATCAGTTCGCGCCGACCGTCGCCACCAAGCGCACCACGCGCTATCCCGCGCTGACGCCGGCTGACACCCAGGCAGACCGCCGCTGGGTCTTCCCGTCCGACTACGACTGGAACGACCTGATCGACCAGATCGACAAGCTGCGCCTGCTGATCGACCCGAAATCGAGCTACGCGCTGAATGGCACGGCCGCCATGAACCGCGCGAAGGATGACGAGATCATCGCCGCCTTCTTCGGCACGGCAAAGACCGGCGTCGATGGCTCGGTGTCGACCAACTTCCCGGCATCGCAACAGGTCTCGGCATCGGAAGGCGCCAGCTCTGCCACGGGCATGAACGTGGAGAAGCTGAAGGCCGGTATCCAGATCCTGCTGCAGAACGAAGCCTGGGATCCGTCGTCTGGCGAACGCGTCTACTGCGTGATCTCGTCCAAACAAAACCGCAACCTGATGGACGAAGTGCAGGTCATCAATGCCGACTACAACGGTGAAAAGGCCGTGGTCAATGACGGCTTCGTGATGTCGTGGGGCAAGGTGGATTTCATCCACTCCGAGCGCCTACCGGTGAACGGTTCGTCGCAGACCCGCTGCCCCTTCTACGTCAAGGAGGGCATGCACCTGGGCCAGTGGCAAGACATCTCGACCGACGTGCGTCAGCGTGGTGATCTGGCTGGTCTGCCGTGGCAGGTGTACCTGTACGGGACCTTCGGCGGTACGCGCCTGGAGGAAAAGAAGGTCGTGGAAATTCCCTGCGCGTAAGCCCAGGCTTTCCACCCCTCAACCTATCTAGGAGCGAATCATGGCAGTAGTTACCGTCAAGTCCACCGTCATCACGAACCGCGATGCGGTGCCGGCCGTCATCAACGACGGTCGTCTGGAGCGCGGCTCGCTGCGCTCGTCCCACGGCTACGTCACCGCGACCAACGGTGATTCGGCCAACTCGAAGTACGTTCTGGCCTCGGTTCCGTCGAGCGCGATGGTGCGCCAGATCCTGTTCTCGTGCGCCAACCTTGGCGCGTCGTCGGCGATCAACTTGGGCGTGTCCCGCAACACCAAGGATGGTGGTGCAGCGGTGAGCGCCTCGCTCTTCGCCTCGGCGCAAGCCACCTCGGCTGCGCTCTCGAACAGCGACGTGACCAACCAGTCCGGCAGCTTCACGCTGGACAAGCAGGAGCAGCCCCTGTGGCAAGCAGCCGGCATGTCGGCTGACCCTGGCGGCACGCTGGACATCGTTGCCACAGTATCCGTGGCGATCGCTGCCACCGGCCTCCTGGGCGCGAACGTCGAGTACGTCGACAACGGCAACTGATCCTTTTCTCCACGCGAGAGCGGCGCTTCCCACGGGCTTCCGGGCTCGTGGGCTTTTTTGCAAATAGGAGCACACCATGGCAACACGTCGTCTGAGCATTGCGGTCGAAGGCAATGATCACCAGGTCACGGATGCCGTCGGCGCAGCCGTCGTCACGGCGCCGGTGGAATTGACGATCGACACCGATGCGCTGATCGCGTCCGGCCTGTCGTCCACGCAGGTCCGCATGCAGGTCTTGCTGGCGCTAGAAAAGCTCGGCGCCTACATCGAGAGCAGCGGCAAGTTCAACATGCCGGGCTGATAGGCCATGGCATCGCAGGTCGAGGTATGCAACCGGGCTTGCACGAAGCTCGGCGCCGCGCGCATCACCAGCATCACGGAGAACAGCAAGCCGGCGCGCGCGATGAACGCACTGTGGGAAACGGTGCGCAAGGCAGAGCTGCGCCGGCGCATCTGGCGCTTCGCTACGGTGCGCACGAGCCTTCCCGCTGTCAGCCCCGCGCCTGCGTGGGGATACAACAACGCCTTCCAGTTGCCGTCCGACTTTCTGCGGCTGGTGCAGGTCAACGACACCTTCGCGGTGCCTGGCCTGACTGATTACCGCGATCAGGACGACAGCGCTTATGTGCTGGAGGGCAGCCAGATCCTGACCATCTACAACGCGCCGCTGAAGATCCGCTACGTTCAGGACGTGACAGACCCGGGTCTATGGGATGCGCTCTTCGTGGAGGTCATGGCTTCTCGACTCGCCTATGAGGCTGCCGAGGAAATCATGCAGTCAGTCTCGAAGAAGCAGCAAGCCGGCGAGGACTATAAGCAGGCGCTGCGCGACGCAACCTTGACCGGCGCAGTCGAGCGCGCCCCGCAAGGTTTCCCGGACGATTCGTGGGTCCTCATTCGCCTATAGGAGCACTTATGCTGACGCACGCACGACTTCTCGCCGCTTTGGCATACGACCCGACCACCGGGGAATTCCGCTGGCGTCTTGATCAGCGTAGAGCGCGGGCCGGCGCGCTGGCAGGATGCATCGATAAGTCGTCAGGCTATGTCCGCATCCAGATTGACAGGCGCTACTACTACGCTCATCGCCTCGCATGGTTCTACGTGCATGGTGAATGGCCGGCAGGCGAGGTCGATCATCGCGAGCATTCTCGTGCCGATAACCGCATCGCAATGCTGCGGCCTGCGACGCGCGTCCAGAACGGCAGCAACCTGCCGCGCAAGCGCAACAACACCTCTGGCGTCCCCGGCGTGTCATGGAGCGCGCGCGATAAGCGCTGGTGCGCCTATATCAATCCGAACGGCCGCAAGGTAAATCTTGGCAGCCACGTCGATTTCCTAGACGCGGTCAGCGCACGGAAGCGCGCAGAGGCCCAACACTTCGGCGAATTCGCGAGCGCAGCATGAGAGCCTCCCCCATCCTCGGCTCCTTCAACTCGGGCGAGTTGTCGCCGAGGCTGGAGGGGCGCGTAGACATCGCGAAATACGGCGCTGGACTGAAGCTGTGCGAGAACTTCATCCCGGTCATTCAGGGACCGGCTATGCGCCGGGGCGGCTGGCGCTACGTTTCTCCCATCAAGGACCAGACGAAGCAGGCGTGGCTGTTGCCGTTCCAGTTCAACACGCAGCAGACTTATATGCTCGAGTTCGGCGACCTGTACATCCGGTTCTGGACGAATCACGCGCAGTTGCTGAATGGCGGCGTACCGTACGAGATCGCCTCGCCATATTCGGCGGCGGATCTGGTGGACTCTGACGGCCAGTTTGCACTGGATTTCGTAGAGTCTGCCGATGTGGTCTACATCACGCATCCGAAGTACGCGCCGCGCAAGCTGTCGCGCCTGGCCCCGACCAACTGGACGCTGGCCACGATGCAGCCGGTGGGGGGGGCGTTCAAGACGGCCAACGTCACCGGCACGACGGTCTATGCCTCGGCTCAGTCTGGCGCTGTCACGCTGACCGCCTCGGCCGGCATCTTCCAATCCGGCCACGTCGGCTCGCTGTTCCAGCTCTCGCGCAAATCTGCTGCATCGACTACCCAATGGAGCCAACCCGAGCCGATCACCAATGGCTCGCTACGCATCTCGGACGGGAAGACTTATCTGGCGGTGAGCCCGGATGTTCCGAGCCTGACGCGCGTGACCGGGCCGAACAAACCAGTCCATACCAGCGGCGCCTTGTGGGATGGCGGCGACGTGACGAAGGGCGCCTATTACGTTCCGGCCGGTAGCACTAGCGCGGCAGATGCGCGGGTAGGCGTCCAATGGCAGTACCAAGACCCCGGCTTCGGTGTAGTGCTCATCACCGGCTATGTCAGCCCGACTCAGGTAACTGGTACCGTGGTGCCAATCTCGACCGCTTCGTCGCAGGCCCAGTTGCCAGCCGATGCCGTCGGCGCCGGTAACGCCTCCACGCAGTGGGCCTTTGGCGCCTGGTCTGACGTGGAGGGCTGGCCATCCAACGTGAGCCTGTTCCGCCAGCGCTTGGCGTTCGGTCGTGGCCAGACGGTATGGCAGAGCGTGGCCGGCGACTACGAGAACTTCAGCGCCAAAGATCTGAGCGGGCTGGTCACAACCGACATGGCGATTACGACCACGCTGGTATCGCCGCAAGTCAACAATATCCAGTGGATCGAGCCGTCTAATGGCGCGCTGGAATCGCTGGTGTGCGGCACGGCGGGCAGCGAGTTCTCCGTGAGATCGCAGACTGAGAACCAGCCCTATGGACCGGACAACGTGACGGCCTCGCTGATCTCGTCGTTCGGCTCGCGCAAGGCCAAGCCGGTGCACGTTGGCAGTGTGCTGCTGTTCATCCAGCGCGCCGGCTCGAAGCTACGCGACGTGGCCTATGACTTCGTGAACAACGGCTACCAGTCGACGGACCAGTCGATGCTGGCCGAGCACATTCCGAAGCCCAAGTTGAACCAGATCGTCTACCAGCAGGAGCCGTACTCGACGATGTGGGCGGCCCGCAATGATGGCGCGCTGGTGGCCATGACGTATTCCCGCGAGCAGTATCCCGAGCCTCCGCATGGAGGTTGGCACCGGCACCCGATCGGCGGCGGTGGCAAGGTGGAATCGCTAGCCGTGATCGCTGCGCCGGACGGCTCGCGCGATGAACTGTGGGGCATTGTAAATTGGACGATCAATGGGCAGACCAAGCGCTATGTCTGCTACATGGATAGGGAGCGCGCATCTGGGGATGATCCAGAGGACAGCTTCTATCTGGATGCTGGCCTGACACTCGACAACAAGATCAATGCCAACTTGACGCCAGGGGCCGGCGCGACGGTTGCGCATGCCACGAACGTCCCGTTCTCGGCTGGAGGCAGCATCTGGCAGAGCAGCGACGTAGGGCGCCAGATCCACTATCGCTACACCACGACCACCACGGATGCGTCCGGCAACACGGTGACGGTCTTTGCGACGGCCAAGGCCACGATAACTACAGTGCAATCCCCGACAACTGTGTTGGCGACGGTGGACGCTGCCTTCCCATCGATGGCCCAGATTCCGGCCAACGGGTGGCGCATGACCGTTACGACGATCGGCGGCCTCTCGCACTTGGAAGGCCAGACGGTAGACCTGCTGGTAAACGGTGCCACGCACCCGAGCCGGGTGGTGAGCGGAGGCCAGGTCACGCTGCAGAACGCAGGCTCAAAGGTGCATGTGGGGCTCGCGTGCCCGGCGCGCCTGCAGACCATGCGCCTGAACGCCGGGGCGGCCGACGGCACTAGCCAGGGCAAGACGGCGCGGATCAATCAACTCGTGGTGCGTTTGCTCGAGACTCTGGGTCTCCAGTACGGCAGCAAGTTCACCAACATGGACGAAGGCCAGTTCCGCACGGCGCTGGATGCCATGGACAACCCGCCGCCGCTTTTTACCGGCGACATGCTCTTTGACTTCGCAGACGACTACGACACCAATCCGTGGATATGCCTGGAGCAGCCGTATCCGCTGCCAGCCACGATCGTGGCGATCATGCCGCAGAACACCACCTACGACAGGGGCTGACATGCAGATCGACGCGTACAAGGCATCCGACCTGATCGAACTGATGGTGCAGCCCGCACAGGCGGCCATGCGTCCCATCCTGCTATCGAATGGCTACCCGGAAGCCCTTGAGTCGCTGGAGTCCTACACGGCGCGCGCCGACGGCAAGGTGGTGGCATGCGGCGGCTATTTCCCGCTCTGGTCCGGGAATGTCCGGGCATGGGCCGTAATCGCTGGCGACATCGGCGGATCCGGGATGGTTGCGCTGACCAGGGTCGTGCGGCGCAGCTTTGCGGCCAATACCGCGCGCCGGATCGAGGTCGAGGTGGATAGTGAATTCGAGCAGGCCCATCGCTGGGTGCGCATGCTCGGGCAGTTCGAATGGGAAGGCCGGATGCGCAAATACTCGCCCGACGGGCGCGACTGTGACCGATACGCAATGGTGAGATAAATGGCAGATCCCGTAACCCTACTCGCAGTCACAGCCGCCGCCAGTTCCGCGCTGGGCATTGCAGGTGCGGTCACCTCGGCAAATGCCCAGGCGGCCAGCCAGCAGTCAGCAGCGAACGCGTCCGACTATAACGCCGAGGTCGACAGGCAGAAGGCAGCCGTAGCATCCCAGCAGGGCAATGCCAATGAGGAAGCACAGCGCCGATCGGCAGCGCTCGCCATGGGCAAGCAGGCCGCAGCCACCGCGCAATCCGGTGTGGATCTGTCATCGGGCTCGGCGCTCGATCTCTACAAGCAGTCGGCCACCAACGCCGAACTCGATGCGCTGAACATCCGCTACGGCGCGCAACTGCAGGCGCAGGGATTCCAGCAGCAGGGCACGCTTGACACGCTATCTGCGCAGCAGGCCCGCAGTAATGCCAGCTCCGCCATGACGGCCGGATACCTGAACGCCGGCGCTGCAGCGCTGTCGTCGTATGGCTCCTACACGTCGCAGAAGGCGTTCATCCAGGCCGCGCAGAAGGGCGGCAAGTTCTCGCAGGGCTGATCACCATGCAAATTCCGGTCTACAACCAGCAGATCAATGTGAGCGGCGGTGCGCCGCTTCCGCGCGCTGACGCCAACCCTGTATCCGGTGCCATCGGCGCGGGGCTCACCAATGCCGCGCAGGGGCTGCAGGAAGCGGGGCGTGGCATCGCGCACGAGGATATCGTCAACGCCAAGCTGCTGCGCGAGCAGGAAGAGCAGGACGCCAAGGCGTGGGCTGGCAACGCTCTCTCCAACGCGCAGCTCAGTTGGCAGCAGAACATGAAGGACCGGCAGGCCGCTGCCACCGGCGCGGCATCCGGCTTCACGCCGCAACTGATCGGCGACTTCGATAAGTACACCGAGGAGACGCTGGGCACCGCGCCGACGCCGATGGCCAAGCAGTATCTGCAGCAGCATCTCACCGCGCTGCGCACTCAGCTTGGCGGCCAGGCGATCAACTTCGAGGCCGGCGCGCGGGTGGCGGATCGCGTCAATACCACCTCCGATTCGATCACGAAGCAGGCAAGCCTGGTCTTTGCAGACCCGTCCAAGGCGGATTCCGCCGTACGTGTGATCGAAGAGACGATGCCGGAGGTTGGGCCAGAGATGCGGACCAAGCTGCTGGCCAAGGCGAAAAGCGAAATTTACTACGCTGCCGCCGCTTCCATCGCCCGCAGTAATCCGGATGCTATCGTTGGGCCGCCCGGGTTGGGTGCGAACGCCGCCACCGGTGGTCAGTACGCGGGCGGGTTTTCTGGCGCCGATGCCTTCATCGCGCAGAAGGAGGGCGGTTACACGGCAAATGACAACGGTCGCGGCCCGACCAACTTCGGCATCAACTCGCAGGCGAATCCCGACGTGGATGTCTCGAAGCTGACGCCAGAGCAAGCCTCGCAGATCCGCAAGACCCGCTATTGGGATGCCATTCACGCCGATGCGCTGCCGCCTTCCATGCAGCCGGTAGCCTACAACTTCGCCATCCAGGCGGGCGCCGGGGCGGCGAACAAACTCTTGCGCGAAGCTGGCGGGGATGCCGCCAAGTTCAATGACATGGCCAAGTCTTACTACGCCGACATCGCCAAGGGGGACGCCAAGCAGGCGAGCAACGTGCCGATGTGGCAGAAGCGCAGCGATGAGGCATTCAAGATGGGTTCGGCGTCGAGCACGCCAGCGGATAACCCCGTGCTGGCCAATCTACCGTTTGAGACGCGCATCCAGGTATTCAATCAGGCCAAGACGCAGCAGAGCCAGAACATGGCGATGGCGCGCGCTCAACTCGACACCCATCTGCAGGACGCTCAGTCCATGGCAGTCGATGGCAAGACAGATCCGACGCCGCTCAACCTGGATGATCTCGTGCGCGCCTATGGGCCGCTGGAGGCCCCGGCCCGGTATCGGCAATACCAAGACGGGCAGCAGATGGCGCTGGACGTGGCGAACCTGAAGGGCATGCCATCGCAGGATATTGCTGACATGGTGCGCTCGCGCGCGCCGACGGCAGGCCCCGGCTATGCCAGCGCGGACCGCGATCACCAGATCTTGCAGGCTGCTGCCTCCCGTGTGATCCAGCAACGCGAATCTGACCCGGCTGCCTACGCTGTGGCCAATGCGCCGGCAGTCAATACGGCGCAGCAGGCGCTTCAGGCCAATCCCTCACCCCAAACGGCGCAGGCCTACGCGCAGGCGTCGCTGGCCGAACAGCGCCGTCTCGGCGTCTCCAAACCGCAGGTGCTGACCAAGCAGCAGGCCGAATCGATTACCGGTCAGATCAACGCCAACGGGGGCGCACAGGCCGACCAGGTGATCCAGCAGCAGGCGCAGTTGTGGGGAGACCGCTGGGGCGATGTATTCGGCCAACTCAAGGACATCACGCCGGTGGCCAAGGTGCTCGGCTATTTGGGCAACAGCGTGGACACCGCAACCAGGCAACAGGTGCTGGCCGCAGCAAACACGAAGATGGAAGCGCTCAAGGATGGCCTTGATCCACCCAACATCAAGGCGGCGGAATCGAAGCTGCAGGCGCTCAGCCAGCCTTTTGCCGCGACCATGGCCTATTCGCTCGGGGGAGCTTCGACCTTCGGTGCGCTCTACGACTCGGCAAACCGGTTGAGCCTCACCTACATGCGGCAAGGCATGAGTCCGGGTGACGCGGCCACCAAGGCCTTCACGTCGGTCATGGGCAACCAATTCACTATCCGCGACACGGCACGCATTCCCAAGGAATTCGACGCCGACCAGGTAATGACCAGCGCCAGGACGATCATGGGTGACCTGAACAAGCTTGACCTGACCCTGCCGCCAGCGCCGAAGACTATGAAGCCGGAAGACGCTAAGGCGCTCTACGCCTCGAACCTGCGCAGCAACGGCAAGTGGATCACAAGCGCCGACGGAAAGGGCCTGGTGCTGTTCGACCCGGTATCGCAGACCATCGTCACCACGCAGGACGGAAAGCCCGTGGGAGGGCAGTTCTCCACGATGGGCGCAAAGCCTGTTGCCGCCGCACCGGTCAAGCCGACACCCACCACGCCGACTGGACGCGAGGCGTTCGCGCAGATGACCAATGAGGCCGCACAGTCGGCCCGACCGGAGATCTTCTGATGCCGCTCGTTCTCGACGGAGATTTTGAGGCGCCTCTTAAGCCCATCACGGATTATCCAACGCCGCTCGGGGATTACCTGTCGGCCAAGGCTGGCGAGGCGGCACAGAGCATCACAGACCGATGGAACTATGTCGCCGGCGCACGGCCCGGTAATACCATCATCGGCTATGACGGCGACGGCGTTCCGATGTATGGCGACGATCCGAGCCAGACTCGAGTGCCGGCCGATGTAGCTCAAGCGCAATTGGATGCCGCTGGTGCCAAGATGCAGGCGCCGGAATCTGGCATGTACCGCGATGTGCTTGACGGCCTGGTGCAGCGCCAGCAGGAGAAGACCGCGCGGGAAGTCGCCATCAGTGCGTCGCCTACTGGCCTACGCTCCGTCGCAGGTTTCGGCGTGCAGGCGGGCGTCTCGATGCTGGACCCGATCAATTTGGCCACGGCCTTTGTGCCGGTAATCGGCCCAGCCAAGTACACGGCGCTGCTGGCCGAGGCGGGTGGCATGGCGGCGCGTACCGGCATACGGCTCGGAATCGGTGCGGCAGAGGGCGCGGTGGGAACGGCGCTGGTGCAGCCGCTGGATTACCTTGTGGCGCGCAACGTCGGCGACGATTTCACCATGACGACTGCACTCGAGAACGTTGCCTTCGGTGCGGCGTTCGGCGCCGGCCTGCACTCGATTGGGGGTGCGGCCAAGGATCTTGTATTCGGCGCCCCGGCCAAGGTCGCACTCGAAACCGATGTGCCCGCGCGACTGCCTGAATCGGTCAGCCCGGACGTGCTGCGCACTGCGCCGAAACCGCTGGTGATCCATTTGGAAACCGGAGACGTACCGATTTCACCGATGGGTGCGGCCTGGATGAACAACAGCGTCTCGCATGAGACTCGCATCGCGGCGACCTCGACAGCGGTTTCGCAACTGCTGGATGGGCGCGGCGTAACGGTCGAACCGATCATCCGCGCCGATCCAGCGTTGCAACTGCAGATGGCCGCGCGCCAGCAGCCGGCCGACATGACGCAGGCACTGGCTCAGGCCGCCGATGACGTGAAACCCCAGCTGCGCGCCGAGCTTTCCGCGCAGGCTGCGAACCGGGCCGAGCCTGGCGCGGTGGCAGAAATGCGGGCGCAACTTGGCCGGTTACAACAGGAACTGGACGCCATGGGTGAGGCTCCGCCCAAGTCCGATATTCGCGCGCTGCAGCAATCCGAGAAACTCAAGTTCGGCGAAGCCGAGAAGCGGGCCCAAGCCGAGCACGACGCGCGCCGCGGCGAACTGCAGGACCAGGCCGAACGGCTGCAGCAGCAACTTGATACCAATGCGCGCGCTTCTGAAGCCGAGAAGGATCTAGCCACGCTGGAGCGCGGCGAGGTGCCAGAGCGTTATCAGGATCAGGTGCAGCAGCGCGCCGAACAATTGCTGCAGGGTGATCCGATCCAAGCCGCTGTGCGCCGACAGTTCGCACCGTCAGAGGAGGCCGACCGCGCGGCAGTGCAGCGCTTTAATGCTGCCGAGAATGTGGCTGTGGCAGATTCCGAGATGGCGCGCGCCGCCGATACGCGCCTGGCCGAGACGCCCGAGCCGGTGCGCAATGCCACGACCGAGGGGGCCGAGCAAAGCATGAAGGATGCACAGGTGAAGTTCGAAGAGACGGTTTCCGAGTTGCAGCGCACTGGAGCGACCGAGCGGACCATTGCGTCCCTGCGTGATGCGCTGGCAGCCTTCGAGGCCGATGTGAAGGATGCTGCGGCGCTTGCCAAAGGCCTGATGAATGCTGCGTTGTGCGGAGTGATGCGATGACCAATACCTGTCTGGAAGCACTGGAGGAAGGTGCAGGCCGCGCCGTCGGCGCCGATGAAGCCGATGCGCTCTTTTCCCGGCTGCAATCCAAGCAGCGCCAACTTGCCTTCGAACGCCCTGACCTGTCAGAGCGCGACGTGGCCGCCCAGGCCGCGCAGCAGATCGGCGACGAACTGCACTCGGCCGCCTACATCCAGAAGCGCAACGCGCTTATCAACGCCACCATCCGCGCCGAGCGCGTGCAGTGGGTCCAGAAGAACTTCGGCGCCAGACCGGCAGAGGGATTGGAAGCGATCCTGGTGGGCGTGAATCGCGCCAAGAGCGGCGCGCGACTCTCTGTCATGTCGGTGCAGAAAACTCTGCGCGACAAGGTGCTTGGCGGTTTTGTCTACGATCTGGAGAAGCTTGGCGCGACCAAGATCCTCGCCAGCGGTGTCATGGACCGTGACATCTCCCGCGCACTGTGGGCCATCGGGCGGCCGGATGAAGCGGACCTCACGCGCGGCCTAGCGCCAATGGCGGCCGACATTGCCAAGGTGATAAACAAGTGGCAGGAGTGGACGCGCACAGCGGCCAATGAGGCGGGCGCGTGGATCGGCAAGGAGGCGGGGTACATTGTCCGCCAGTCGCACGACATGCTGAAGATTCGCAATGCTGGCTTCGAGGCATGGCGCGACGGCGCGCTGCGTTTCTTTGATCTGCCGCGCATGGTAGCTGAGACCGGCGAGCAGAACACGGACAAGCTGTTGCGCGGCATCTTCGACAACCTGGCCAGTGGCGACCACATGAAGGCGATCTCGCGCGTCGAGGATCAGCCGTTTCAGGGACCGGGCAATCTCGCCAAGAAGCTCAGCGAGTCACGCGTGGTCCATTTCAAGGACGCTGATTCGTGGTTTGACTACAACCAACTCTACGGCACCGGCAACCTGCGCGAGGCGGTGGCTGCTGGCCTGGAGCGCGGCACACAGAAAATCGGTCTGCTGCGGCAGCTCGGGCCGAATCCTGGCGCGATGATGGATTCGATCACTCAGCAAATCGTGAAGGATGCCAAGGATGCGGGAGAGTTCGCCAAGATCGATGGCATCAACGAAGCGCAGAAGAAGCTTGGTAACTTCATGGCGGCGGTGGACGGCTCGATGAGCATTCCGGGCAATGCCTTGTGGGCACGTCGCGGCGCCAATATCCGTGCCTGGCAGTCAATGGCAAAGCTCGGCGGCATGATCATGTCGCAGTTCAATGATGTAGCCGTCTACGGTTCGGAAGCCCGGTATCAGGGACGCTCGTTCCTGAGCGGCATGGGTGAGTCGCTCGCCGGCCTGGGTGCTAGCTTGAAGAGCGAAGAGCGCAAGGAACTGCTCGCCAGCATCGGTGTGTACTTCGAGTCTGCCATGGGCGAGATTGCGCGCACTGGCTCGTTTGAAGATGCTGGCGCCCTGACCCGGGGGCAACGCTTGTTCTTCCGCCTGAACCTCGGGCACTGGTGGTCGGAGAAGCAGCGCGCCGCCGCAGCCATGGGCATGTCCCACCATATGGCGCTGCAGGCCGAGAAGTCATGGGATGCACTGGCGCCGGAATACCGCCGCGTGCTGGAACTGTACGAGATTGACGCAGGGAAATGGGATGTTGTGCGCGCGTCGGCGCAGAAGCAGATCGACGGTCGCGCGTACATTACGCCTGACACGATTGCCGATCCGAAGATCGCCGACCAGGTGCAGACCTACCTGAACGACCGAACCGGATTCTTTCAGTTGGAGCCGGACGCAAAGACCCGGGCCATTATGCTGCAGGGCACGCAGCCCGGCACTTTCCTTGGCGAGTTCATGCGCTTCCTGACGCAGTTCAAGAGCTTCACCGGCGCCTATCTGCAGAAGATCTTCGGGCGCGAGTTGTACGGCCGCGGCTATGAGGGCAGCAGCATTTTTGGTGCGCTGGGCGCCGGAAACGGGGAGGCCATGGGCATCGTCAACGTGGTGCTGTGGTCCACGCTCTTCGGCTACGGCTCGATGGTGGCCAAGGACCTGGTAAAGGGGCGCACGCCGCGTACCATGAATGACGACCCAACCAATGATGCCAAGGTCTTCATGGCGGCCATGGCCCAGGGCGGCGGCATGGGGATCATGGGCGATTTCGTCTTTGGCGAGGCCAACCGCTTCGGCGGCGGCATGCTCTCTTCGCTGGCCGGACCGACTGCCGGGGCAGCCAATGACATCGTGAGCCTCTACCAGACCATGCGAGACGATGCGGTCAACGGCACGCTCACTGGCGGCAAGGTCGGCTCCGACGCGCTGCGCGTGGCGCTTAACAACACGCCTTACCTGAACCTGTTCTATACGCGCATCGCCTTGGATTACCTGCTGTTTTACCGGATGCAGGAAATGATGAATCCGGGATACCTGTCCCGTATGGAGCAACGTGTGCGAACACAGAACAACCAGGAGTTCCTGCTTCCTCCTAGCAGCGTGGCCCAGTGATTCACGTGCTTGTTTCTCATAGGTCTAACACCGTCAAAGCGGCTATCTTCTGCGCATAGACAGCAGCGGGCCATGACCTGCTGCAGACAATCGCCGCTCTCGGAGCTGTTCATCCGAGGGCACCATGACGGTTACGACCACCAATTCGCGCATCACCTATGTCGGGGACGGGAGCACCACGGTCTTTCCGTTCCCGTACTACTTCCTGCTGGCGACGGACCTAGCCGTCTACATCAACGACGCACTGCAGACCACTGGCTATGTGGCGTCTGGCGCTGGCCAGGATTCAGGCGGCATCGTGGCCTTTTCCGTTCCTCCGCCGGTCGGTACGACGATCATCCTCCTGCGCGATCCCGACAGGTTCCAGAACACCAAGCTTCCGCCGAACGACCCGTTCCCGGCGAAGGCTGTAGAGACCGGGCTCGACAAGTTGACGATGCTTGTGCAACGGATCTACGACAGGCTGACGCGTATCATCCAGTTCCCGGATACCGACACCAATTCAATGGCAACGCTGCCACCAGCGTCCGCGCGCGTCGGGCAGCTCATGGGTTTTGATGCGTTTGGGAATCCATCGATGTATCCGATCACTGCATCGGTGGGTGCCGGCGACATGCGCGTTGACACCTTCACGGCAGGTTCGGACTTCACTACCAACGGCACGACAACGCAGCTCACGCTTTCGCGCGCGCCGGGCAATCCGGCTAATCTGGAGATCTTCTTCGATATCGGCTTCCAGGGCCCGGATCAATGGACCTTGTCCGGCAACGTCGTCACGTTCACCAGCGCGATTCCGGCAGGCATACAGAAGGTGTTCGCTCGCATCGGCACCACGCTCTCCACGCAGATCACTCCGGATGAGTCCATTACCGATGCGAAGATTTCGTCTAGCAATACCGTGCTGGACGCCATCGTCAACAAGCTCAAATTCCTCGCTGCCGGCACCGGGGCGATCTACCGGGCGCTGCGCGACAAGCTGCGGGATCGTGTCCATATCAAGGACTACGGCGCATTGGGGGATGGGGTTACGCCGGCCAGCGCTGCGATCCAGGCAGCGATTAATACCGGCGCAGGTCGCGTGTGGGTTTCGGGGGGCACGTACCTCATCAATACGACGATTGAGCTGCGGGATAACCTCATCATCGAGTTCGACAAGGACGCCAAGTTCATCCCCGCGACCGATAACCTCACGATCTTCAAGGCGAGCACGCACGCGTATTTCTCGCAGATCCGCAGCGCGACGCTGGATGGCAACGGCAAGGTGGGCATCACCGGCTTTGATCTGCAGAACTTCCGCCTGCAGGCTGGGCTGTATGAATGCTACGTCACCAACATGACCAATGGCGCGGTCTTCCGCACCGGCTGCTTTGGCGCCAAGGTGGACGGATTCACGGCCTACAACGGCGTGCCGAACCCGATCACCTGCACCGAGAATTGCGCGGTGATCGACATCATCAACCCGCGGCTCGATAACGAGACGGGCGCGGGCGCTGGTACCGGGAATGGCATCTCGGTGCAGGCTGTGGGTATCCCGAACGAAGGCGTGCGCATTACAGGAGGCTACATCCAGGGCTTCCAATACGGCGTGCTGGATAACGGACTTGGCACACGGATCAGCGAAACCTACTTCGAGCAATGCGCGCTTGGTGACGTGTTTTTCAACGGGGCGCGGAATTCCTCAGCGCGGGATACGCAGCACTTTGCTGCAATCGGTGCGGCGGCGTTCAAGGGTCGCAACTGCGACGGCATCACGATCTGGAATCCTGATGCCGGCTCCGGCGCACGAACGGCGCTCTACGATTTCGATTCCACCTGCTCTAACTGCAACGAGTACCGCGCCGGTAGCAACGCGGGGTACAACAGCCCGACCGGGAGTTTGACCTACCTGGCGCAACTCGCGTCGCGTTCCACGCAGTCCTTTACGCCGACTATCGCCGGCAGTTCCACTATCGGGGTTGGCACCTACACCGCGCAAGACGGCCGCATCTCCTTGCACGGCGGTTATGTGGAGATCGCCGGGACAATCGGCTGGACCGCGCACAGTGGCTCGGGGCCAATGACGATCAACGGCATCCCGGCCGGGTTCGCGCCGGCCAGCTACTCCCCGCGGCGCATCGCGCAGTTGGAGGTGGATGGTATCGCCTACACCGGGCCGGGACTCTATGCCTATTTCAACGGCAGCGGCACGCAATTGTCAGTGGCGCAGGTCAGCACGGCAGGGGCTACCACGCTATTGAACTTGCCGTCCACGGGGACTCTGCATTTCAAATTGAGCTACGACTCGCACGCATAAAGGGACCATGATGCGCAAATCTCTAATCGCACTATTCGCCGCCGCGCTGGCCTCGATCGCGAGCGCGGCAACGCTCTCGCCCATTCAACTGCTAAACCCAACCGGATCAACGGCTGGGCAGGCTATCGTTTCGATGGGGCCAAGCACGGCGCCAGGCTGGGCCACGGTCACGGCTGGCGGCATTACGCCGATCGCGGCGAACTCGGTCTATGCGAACTTCACTGGGGCCAGCGCATCGCCGATCGCCAACGCGGTACCGAGTTGCAGCACCGGCAACAGCGCGCTGAAGTACACCAGTGGCACCGGTTTCTCATGCGGCGCGACGTTCGCGCTGACCAGTGGCAACCTGTCGCAGTTCGCGGCCACGACCTCAGCGCAGCTAGCCGGCGCGCTCTCCGATGAGACTGGCACCGGCCTAGCTGTGTTCGGAACCTCTCCATCCCTGACCACGCCGACCATCGCGGGCGGCGCGCTCTCCGGCACCTTCAGTGGCACGCCCACGTTCAGCGGCGCTGTGACGTTCAGCACGGCCGTGGCCGTTACGTCTGGCGGAACCGGATCAGGCACGGCATCCGGTGCGCGTACCAACCTCGGGTTGGGCACCATCGCCACGCAGAATGCCAGCGCGGTAGCCATCACCGGCGGATCGATCGACGGCGCAGCAATTGGCCAGGTAACTGCCGCAGCAGGCACGTTCACCAACGTGCAGGCCACGGGCTTTATCAACCCTTCGCAGACTTCGGGCCTGATCGGGACCACGACCAACAACAATGCGAGCGCGGGGAGCTGGGGCGAGTATCAGTCCGCTTCGCCGGTTGGCATATCGCTGACAAACTCCACGGCTACGAACATCACCAGCATCAGCTTGACTGCTGGCGACTGGGACGTAACAGGGAACGTCTACTTCACGACCGGCACGGGCGACACTATGACTGCTGGGCGGGTAAGCGTTTCGGCAACATCCGCTACGCAGGCCGCAGTGCCCTTGTACACCGCGATCGGCGGGATTTCTGTAACGCCCGGCAACGAGGTGTCCGGGATCGCCCCAATGCAGCGGTTCTCTGTCTCGACCACTACCACGGTGTTCCTTGTCGCCACGGGCTTTCACTCCGGCGGCACGCTGACCGGGCAAGGCATCGTCCGCGCGCGACGGGTGCGCTGATCCATTTTTGTTTGACCGGGGAAATTGATGGACATGAAAGAGGGTGGGCGGCGTAGATGGATCGACACCACGATCAACCTGCAAAGCATCGTCAGTGCGCTGATCGGTGCCGGTGTGGTGGTGGTGATCGCATGGTTCGCGCTGGTCGGCCGCGTGCAGGCGCTGGAAGCCAAAGACGTCGAGCACGACGCACGCTTCGGCAGGATGGAAGGCGACCAGCGCCAGTTGCGCCAGGACGTGAAAGACCAACTCAGCGCCATCGGGCAGAACGTGGAGAAGATCCGCGACTACCTGCTGGACAATGCGGCCGGCCAGCGGCCAGACATTCGGAAGTGGGCCAAATAGGAGGCGCCATGAAATTCACTCTTGCAGACAACTGGCGGCAACTTCACCGCAAAGGAACCGTGATAGCCGGCGCCACCTTCACCGCGGTCATGGGGCTCGGGCCGCTGCTGGTGCAGGCATGGAGCGCCATGCCGCCCGAACTGAAGGCGGTTATTCCGCAGAACGTGCAGCAGTGGATCGCTTACACGATGTTCGGCCTGACGTTCCTCGCTCTGCGGTACACCTCTGTGCGCCGGCGTGACGAGGAAAAGGAGGGCGGAGATGACCCCGCGTGACTTCGTGCGCGGGCCATTGGCCGATGCGCTCGCGATCCTTCCGTCTGACATGGACACCCCGAAGGCCAGGGTGATGGTGACGGCGATATGCCTGCAGGAATCCGGGCTGATCCACCGCGCACAGCTTGGCAACGGGCCGGCCCGGGGCTTTCCTCAGTTCGAACTCGGCACGCGGCAGTCGCGCGGCGGCGTCTGGGGGATCTACCTGCACGATGCCAGCCGCTTCTGGCTCGACAAGCTATGTGCCTCCCGCGGCGTGCAGTTCCTTCCCGAGAGCATCTGGCGTGCGCTGGAGACAGACGACGTGCTGTCGGCCGGTGCTGCGCGACTGTTGCTCTTCACCGACCCGAAGCGCCTGCCCGATATCGACGACGCCGACGGTAGCTGGGGGCTGTACCTGCGCACTTGGCGCCCAGGCAAGCCCCGCCAGGAAACGTGGCCGGTCAATCATCGTGTCGCGCGGGAGGCCGTATGACGGCGCTGCTTGAACTGCTGAAGGAATTCGGCCCGTGGATCCTCGGCGCCGTTGGCGTCCTGTTCGGCTGGCTGCGCCACAAGCAGGCTCAGACCGATCAAGCGCAGGCGGCGCAGAAGGTGGCCGAATCCGATGCCAAGGTTGCCCAGGCCGATGCCATCCAGGCGAAGGCGAATGAGGATGCCGCGCGAGCCGGCGCCGACAATGCAAAGGTGAGACGAGATGAAGATGCTGATGCTGGTGCTGTGCCTGACGCTGGCCGGGTGCTGCACGACGAGTGGGGCAAATGATCCGCCCGAGCCGCAGGTTGTCGTGAAGACGCGCATAGTGGACACGGCATGCGATTGGACTCGGCCGATCTATGTGGACAAGGCCGACGTGCTGACCGATGACACCGCCAAATCGATTTTGGCCCACAACAGGGCTGGCCAGAAAGTGTGCGGCTGGAAGCCCAAATCGAAATAGCTATTGGGCTAGATCACTGTTCCGAATTCGTTGGAAGATCCCGAAAATGACCACGATGGCAAGCCGTTTGCGGGTATGGTCATATTCCAATTAACTCACGCAACGCTTTGATTTTTAACGATATTGGTTGCGGATTGTGATTCCTGTCGTCGTGGGTTCGAGTCCCATCAGCCACCCCAAAGAATTGTCGTCAAAACAGCGCCTCCGGGCGCTGTTTTGCATTTCGGCAAAGCTTCTTGTGGGCGAGGGATAGGCGCGCTTGCGTTGGATCAAGCATTCCCGGAATCAGTCGTTCGCCCAGATTCGCCAGGGCTACTATCAAGCCATCAGACAACAGCGTCTCTCGCTTGTCATGGCTAAGAAGTTTCCCCTGCATCCCGCACACCCTGAGCGCGTGTGCTGGGGGTGCGACAAATTCTGTTCGACCGATGCAATGGGCTGTGGCAATGGCTCAAGCCGCACACAGCATCCCGCCGAATTGCTCGGCGAAGATTGGTATCTACATGGCGATTGGGGCATCGAGCCTCAACTCGATGCCCCAGCCAAGACCGGGCTTGGATAACCAGTCGGTCGATTTGATCGCTTCAATCCCTTGAAGCCGGATTGCGCCACCCAAGTGCAGCTGAGCGGCGCAAACGCTCATGAAAGAATCATGATGACGACCATCCCCCAGATTGTCAGCAGGGTGTTACCCACAGCGTAGGTCACGGTATAGCCAAGGCCTGGCACTTGGCTTTTCGCGGTCTCGCAGATCATGCCGAGCGCAGCAGTGGTTGTGCGCGCGCCGGCACAGACTCCAAGTACGAGCGCCGGATGAAAGCGAAATACGTACTTGGCCAGGTACATGCCGATGATTAGCGGTATCGATGTGGCGAAAATACCCCAGAGGAAGAGGCTGACGCCGAGTTTCTGCAGGCCGGCAATAAAGCCAGGGCCCGCGGAAATACCGACGACCGCAATGAACACATTGAGGCCAACCGAATTCATGAACCAAAGAGTTGGCTCAGGTATGCGTCCGAAAGTCGGGTGAATGGCCCGGTACCAACCGAAGATAATACCTGCGATTAGCGCGCCGCCTGCCGTGGAAATCGTCAGGGGAATGCCGCTGACGTTGATCACGACGGCACCGATCAATGCGCCGACGGTAATCGCCAGCGACACGAATGCCACGTCGGTCACCGTTGTCGGGCGGTCGATATACCCGACATGTTTCGCTGTCGCATTGATGTCCTGCGTGCGGCCGACCACCGTGATGACGTCACCGCGGTAGAGCTTGGTTTTCGGCAGTACGGGGATGACCGTTTCCGTCGGTCCGCGCTTGATCTTCTTCAGGAAAATCCCACGCGCACCGGGCCACCGAGCCATCTCCTGCAGCGTGTGGCCATCAACCTCCTTGTTGGTGATATAGATGTCCACACCCTCCGTCTGCACATTGAGCAGCTCTGAGTCTTCCACTTCACGGCCGCTTGGTCCCAGTCTGGCAATCAGTTGATCGCGCTTTCCGCCTATTGCGACGATATCGCCAGGCTCCAGAACGGTATCGAGTTGTGCCTCGATAATCTTGCCACCTCGGCGAATGCGTTCGATAAAGGCACGTACGCCTTCGGCCGTGCTGGCCTCCAGTTCGGCTACGGACTTGCCGATGTATGGGCTGTGGGGGGCCAGCGCGTAGGCTCGCAGTTCAAACTCATGCCATTCTGTGCCTTCCGGCTCCAAGTTGCTGCTCATAATCCTTGCAGGCAGCTACAAGGTCGATGCCAAGCAGTTTGGGGCCAATTTGCGCCAGGATAATTGCCGAGCCGACCGTACCGAAGATATACGTGACCGCATAGGCGATCGGCATGCCGTCCAGAAGCTGTTTGGTTTCTTCCGGAGATCGGCCCAGGCGATTGATGGCATCAGTGGCGAGGCCCATGGACGCCGAGATTGTCTGCGAACCCGCAAATAATCCGGCAGCCGACCCGAGATCGTAGCCGGCGACCATCGCCGCAACGATGGGTGCGGCGAGACACAGCACCGAGACTATCGCAGCAAATATGGCTTGAGGGATGCCATCCTTCGCAATGCCGCGAACGAACTGCGGGCCGACGCCATAGCCCACCGCAAACAGAAACATCAGGAAAAAGACGGATTTCACGTTCGCGGAGATCTTCACGCCGAGGATGCCGATGACGATCGCCACCAGCAGTGTCGACGTTACGGCGCCCAGGCTGAACCCCTTGTAGCTCTTCCCGCCTACCCAGTAGCCGATTCCCAGTGCGAGAAAAATCGCGATCTCGGGGTACGCCTTGAGGGTGGAGACAAACCAGGTCATAGCCTACTCCTGTATTTGTAGACTGATTAGTCAGAACTGCCTTGCCGCGACCGGGTTACTTCTTTTTCGGCTTCTGTGTCTTGCCGCCGGACTCCTGGTATCGCGCCAGATACTCGTCGCGCAGCTTGCGCACCGAGCGCCCGATCTTCACGTAGTCCTCTTCATTCAGGTTGGCGAGCGAAACGCGACCAGAGGGGTGACGGGTGCCGAAGCCACCGCCAGGCAACAGGACCACGCCGGCTTCCTCGGCGAGTCTGAATAGGAGCTCATGCGGCTGAATCGATTCGAGCAACCATTTGACGAAATCGGCGCCGACTTCGCGGCTCATTTGTTCGACGTCGAGCAGCGTGTAGTAGTCGACCACGTTCTCATCGACGGCTTCCGGCGCAACGCCCATGCCGCGATAGAGCGCGGCCTTGCGGCTTCTAATCAGCCGCTTCATGGTCTGCTTGTAGTGGTCGGCGGAATCCATCAGCGAGAACAGGGAGAACAGCACCATCTGCACCTGCTGCGGCGTAGAAAGACCGGCGGTATGGTTCAGTGCCACCGTGCGGCTGTCGGCAACCACTCGGTCGATAAAGGGCAGCTTCTCTGGTTCGGTGGTAATGGAGGAATAGCGCTTGTTCAGATCCTTCTGAATATTCTTGGGGAGGTTCGCCAGTTGCTCGTCGAAAAGATTCGACTTGTGCGTGGCAATAACGCCGAGGCGCCAGCCGGTGGCGCCGAAGTACTTGGAGTACGAGTACACCAGGAGCGTGTTCTTGGGGCACATCGCAAACAGCGAGACGAAATTGTCGGCGAAGGTACCGTACACATCGTCCGTCAGGAGAATCAGATCTGGGCGTTCTTCAACGATGCTGGCGATGTATTTCAGGCTTTCATCGCTCATTTTTACGGAAGGCGGATTGCTGGGGTTCACCAGGAAAAACGCCTTAACCTTGGGATCTCGCAGCTTGTCGAGTTCCTTCTTCGGGTACTGCCATCCACCTGCGGGATCGGCATCGATCGAAACTTCTGTCAGGTGGTATTCGGCCAGTTCCGGAATTTCGATATACGGCGTGAAGATCGGCATTCCCAGTGCGATCGTGTCACCGGGATTGAGCAGATGATTGACCTTCAGCGAATTGAAGAGGTACGTCATCGCGGCGGTTCCGCCTTCTACGGCGTACAGGTCGAAATCGCCCAGGAACGGATGCGCGCCAATCATTTCCTTGCGGATGTACTGCTTGACGATCTTCTCGCTCAGTCGGAGCATCCGGTCGGGAACAGGATAGTTACAGGCCAGGATCCCTTCGCACATTTCGTACAGGAAATCACCGCCATCCAGACCAAGCTGGTCGCGCACATACGATACGGCGCCGGTCAGGAATTTGACGCCAGGAACGTCCTTGTGCACGCGGGCATAAAGGTCGAACCGCTCCTCGATACCTGCGCGTCGCGGAAAACCGCCGACACCTTCTGGCAAATACGAAAATGACCTTTCCGATTCGATCATGGCGAACTGGCCGAGCTGCCAGAAGCCATGTCGCGGGATGGTTGCCAGAAAATTCGGATTACCTCGCCCGGCATTTAGCATCAGGCGATTCGATACGCTTCCTGCCAACTTGATGAGTTCGTCCTTGAGTTCGAAAGGCGACAGGCTGGCGAGCCTTGACGTATCGTGCTTGGCCATCGTGCATCTCCTGAAGGTGCTGAGCGGTATAGGGGTGTGGGAGGGACGAAAGGCTTCAACCTTTCGTCATCGTCGGATCGAATGGGGCAAAACCATGCCGGGTTGGCGCTTTCCGCCACGATCGACGTTCTCGGTTGTTACCCTAGCCGGAGAGCGAGAAATTTTCATTGGCCCAAAGAACTACGAATGGCCAGGAAAATGCGCGACGTCGCGAAATCGGGCAAGTAATCTGTAAAGATCAGGAATTGCAGATGCTACGGAGGAGAGCATGACGCTCAGATTTCACGAACTCTCTCCCGATGTGCGGGAGGCTTTGGAGTCCATTTGCGCCAGGCACGGATTCGTCCCAGACGATTTCGAATTCGCGGTTGCGAACGTGCTCAATCCGGGGGAGAGCGCTGCGGATATGGTGACTGTCGAACGCGTGGTCGGCGGCCAGTTACAGAAATACAAAGGAGGCGCCGGTGGGGCTGCGACCTGGCTGGCTGCCTTTGAGGCAGACCTCGCCTCCGATTGGTTCGGTGCGCCGTTGGCCGATTGATGTCGAGTCAGATTGATGATGGTCGGGTCCCGATTAGCGTCGGGTCCCGGGTCCATCATCGCCGGTACATGCAATACGCTGCAGTGCATGGTGACAGCAGAGAACTGGCTGCCTCAGTCAAGAGTTTTCGAGGACGGTTCCGCAAGCTCGAGCATTCGGCAGATGGCGGCCATATTGCCGACCATGGTGCGGCGATGGGTGCCCTGGTAGACGCGAACGCCCTTGATCTGGCGGAAGGGGACCGGCTTGACCGGACGGCGGGATGCGACGGATTCGGATTGCAGCATGGCAACACCTCGTAATTTGCGTTCAGCAGAAGTCCGCACCCGTCGTCCGTAAAGGACGGGGCGGCGTTGGCAAAGCAAAAGCGGGTGACCGGGGCAGGTGGCCAGCTGCCTGGGTCCGGAGAGTCAGAAGCCTGAAGATCTGATCAGGCCAACTGCGATACCCTCCAGGGAGAACTCGTCACGTCCTGCATGCAGGACGATGTTCTGGAAGTCGGGGTTCTCGGCGATCAACTCGATCGTGTCGCCGCGTTTCTTCAAACGTTTGACGGTGACGTCATCGCCCAGACGGGCGACGACAACCTTGCCGTTCGCGGCTTCGCTGGCTTTCTTCACGGCAAGCAGGTCGCCATCCAGAATGCCGGCGTCGCGCATGCTCAGGCCGCGAACGCGGAGTAGATAGTCGGGGCGCTCGTCAAAGACAGAGGCATCGACTTGATACTGCCGGTCGATATGCTCGGCAGCCAGAATCGGGCTGCCAGCTGCGACGCGACCGACTAGTGGCAATGTCAGTTGCAGCACGCCCGCCATCGGTAACGAAAACTGATCGGGTCGTTCAGAGTCGCTACGCGTCACCTTCAGACGAATGCCTCGCGACGCGCCCGGTGTCAGCTCGATCACACCCTTGCGCGCCAGAGCCCGCAGGTGTTCCTCGGCCGAATTGGGGGAGGAGAAGCCGAATTCGGCGGCGATCTCGGCACGAGTGGGCGGAAAGCCCGTGTTGCGGATCGTGTCGCGGATCAGGTCGAAAATCTGCTGCTGCCGGGGTGTCAGGGTCGCCATGGGTCGCAGGTCTTGTGCCGAAGCACTGTATGTTTAAACAGTATGCTGTGATTTTATACAGTATCGGGTGAAGTGCAAGCACATTTTGCGCAGCCGGCTCAACACGAGTAGTTCTGTGGGGTGAGGCCCACGGGTTTGTCACGGGTTCGGCCAGGCGTTCGCGCAGTTACAATCGGCCCGCCTACAAGCTCCGTCAACCCCGTCCATGTCCGTACTCCTGCCTCGTATCGTTGTGCTCGCGACTGGTGGCACCATCGCCGGTTCGTCCGCAAATCCTGCCAGTAGCGCGCACTATCAGGCTGCGACAGTGCCCGTATCGCAACTTGTACAGGCAGTGCCCGCGCTGGCCGATGTGGCGCGAGTCGAGGCGGAGCAGGTGGCGCAGGTGGACAGCAAGGACATGATGTTCGATCTCTGGCGGATGCTTGCCGCGCGAATCGGGTATTGGTCCGCGCAGGACGATGTCGCCGGGATCGTGATCACACATGGCACTGACACGCTGGAAGAGACGGCGATGTTCCTGCATCTGACACAGGCTTGCCCGTTGCCTGTCGTGATGACGGCGGCCATGCGCCCATCGACGTCGCTTTCCGCTGACGGGCCGCTGAACCTGCTCGATGCGGTGCGCGTGGCGGCAAGCCCGGTGGCAGTTGGCAAAGGTGCGCTCGTGGTGCTGAATCAGCAGATTCATGCCGCGCGTGATGTCGTCAAGGCGCATACGTCGGCTGTCGATGCTTTCCATTCGCCAGTTGCCGGTCCGCTGGGTTTTGTGCAGGACACCTATGTCCATTTCTCGCGCACCCCGGGTCCTGATCAGGCGCCGCGCTTGCCGGTGCCCGCTGCATGGCCGTTGGTGGAGATCGTCGCCAGCTACGCGCAGCCGGGGAGGGTCGGTATCGATGCGATGGTGGCCGCCGGCGTGCTCGGGTTTGTCGTGGCCGCGGCCGGCAACGGTTCCGTGCACGAAACGCTGACGGCCGCGCTGGTCGATGCTGCGGCATGTGGCGTTGCGGTGGCTCGAAGCTCGCGTACCGGTGCTGGTCATGTGGCAATCCCCGCACCGCCGCGACCGGCAGGTGGCGTATTTGTCTCGGCGGGCGACCTCAATCCCTACAAAGCGCGCGTGCTGCTGCTGCTGGCGTTGGCCGGCGACCCTTCGCTGGGGCGCGATGCGGCCCGGCTTCAGGCGCTCTTCGAGCGGTACTGAGACAGGCCGGGTGCCGAATCCTTGCGGGAAGGCCCCTTTCCGGGCTATACTCGCGGGCTACTCAACCTTGCCGCACCGGACGTGACGCCCGGGTGGCTCATCCCAAAAGGAGCGTCAATGCGTCATTACGAAATCGTATTTATCGTCCATCCGGACCAGAGCGAACAAGTGCCGGCGATGATCGAGCGTTACAAGCAGCTCGTCACGTCGCAAAACGGCCAGATTCACCGCGTGGAAGACTGGGGCCGTCGTCAAATGGCCTACATGATCCAGAAGCTGGCCAAGGCTCACTACGTTTGCCTGAACATCGAATGCGGCAAGGACACGCTGGCTGAACTCGAACACGCGTTCAAGTTCAACGACGCTGTGCTGCGTCACCTGATCGTTCAGACCAAGAAGGCCGAGACTGCTCCTTCGCCGATGATGAAGGAAGTGCAGCGCGAAGAAGCCCGCAAGGCCGCGCAAACGACCACGGAAGGCCAGCCCGCCTGAGAGCGGACTGCATTGTTGCGGTGAACCAGCTTCGGCTGACCGCCACGCTCGTCGAGCGAGAGGCGCTGCGCTATACGCCGGCTGGAGTGCCCGTCGTCAACTGCATTCTGCAGCATGCCGGCGAGACACTGGAGGCGGAAACGCCCCGGCAGGTGGAGTTCGCAATCGTGGCCATGGGCATTGGCGCCGTTGGCCAGCAGCTTGAGCGGTTTCCGCTCGATACGCTGCTCGATTGCGAAGGCTTTCTGGCCCGCAAGCACCGCAACAGCAGGACACTGGTCTTTCACATCACTCGATGTAAAGCATTCGAAAAGGATTGAATCATGGCATTCGTCAAACGTGACAACAAGAACAAGAAGCGCTTTCAGCAACAGAACCCGCTGTTCAAGCGCAAGCGCTTCTGCCGCTTCACCGTGGCAGGCGTCGAACAGATCGACTACAAGGATCTGGACACGCTGAAGGACTTCATCGGCGACAACGGCAAGATCACGCCGGCTCGCCTGACCGGTACCAAGGCTCACTATCAGCGTCAGCTGGATACGGCCATCAAGCGCGCTCGCTTCCTGGCGCTGATGCCGTACACCGACCTGCACAAGAACTGATAGTCCCAGGACCGCAAGGAGAAATACACGATGCAAGTCATTCTGCTGGAAAAAGTCATCAACCTGGGTAGCCTGGGTGACATCGTTCGCGTGAAGGACGGTTACGCTCGTAACTTCCTGATCCCGACCAAGCGCGCACGCCGCGCGACGCAAAGCGCCATCGCCGAATTCGAAGTGAAGCGCGCCGAGCTGGAAAAGGTTGCCGCCGAAAAGCTGGCTGCCGCTCAAGCCGAAGGCGAGAAGCTGAATGGCCTGACCGTCCAGATCACCCAGAAGTCGGGTGTGGACGGCCGTCTGTTCGGTTCGGTGACCAACGCTGACATCGCTGAAGCCCTGGCTGGCCAAGGCTTCAAGCTGGAGAAGGCTCAGGTTCGCATGCCGTCCGGCCCGCTGAAGGTTGTTGGCGACCACCCGGTCAGCGTTGCTCTGCACACCGACGTGGTGGTAGATGTGACCGTGGCCGTTCTGGGCGAGCACGTCTAAGCCGTACCCCGCGAAGCAGTGCGCCAGTTCGGTTTGGCGTGCGCGATGCACAGAAAGGCAGGAGCCGCGCTCCTGCCTTTTTTGTTTGCGCGGCCTTCAGCGCCGCTATAATTGCCCCCCATGAACGCGCCCGCCGCAGATCCCCAACTAGACAGTCTCAAGGTTCCACCGCATTCCATCGAGGCCGAGCAATCGGTACTTGGCGGGTTGCTGCTGGATAACGCCGCCTGGGACCGGATTGCCGACTTCATTTCTGAGGCAGATTTCTATCGTTTCGACCATCGGCTGATCTTTCAGAGCATTGCCCGTCTGATTTCGGCGACCAAGCCGGCCGACGTGATCACTGTCTTCGAGATGCTCCAGGGGGCCGGCAAGGCCGAGGAGGTCGGAGGGCTGGCCTACCTGAACTCGCTGGCCCAAAACACGCCGAGTGCGGCCAATATCCGTCGTTACGCGGAAATCGTGCGTGAACGTGCGGTGCTGCGCAAGCTTGTGACCGTCGCCGATGACATCGCGTCGGCGGCCTTCGCACCCAAGGGGCGAGAGGTGCGCGAGCTGCTCGACGAAGCCGAGTCGAAAGTATTCGCCATTGCCGAAGAGGGCGCGCGTGGCCAGAAGGGCTTCCAGGAGATCCAGCCGCTGCTGACGCAGGTGGTCGAGCGGATCGACGAGCTCTACCACCGTGACTCCACCAGTGATGTGACCGGCGTTCCCACTGGCTTCATCGACCTCGATCGCATGACCAGTGGTATGCAGGCGGGGGATCTGATCATCGTGGCAGGGCGCCCCTCGATGGGTAAGACGGCATTCTCGCTGAACATTGGCGAGCACGTGGCCGTCGAGCAGGGGTTGCCTGTAGCGGTCTTCTCGATGGAAATGGCGGGCGTCCAGCTGGCCATGCGTATGCTGGGTTCGGTGGGGCGCCTCGATCAGCATCGCCTGCGTACCGGTCGACTGCTCGACGAGGACTGGCCGCGCTTGACGCACTCGATTCAGCGCATGAACGACGCGCAGTTGTTCATCGATGAGACGCCGGCGTTGAATCCCATGGAGTTGCGTGCCCGTTCCCGCCGTCTGGCGCGGCAATGTGGACAGCTTGGCCTGATCATCATCGATTACCTCCAACTGATGTCGGGTTCGGGTAGCGGCGAGAACCGTGCCACCGAGATCTCGGAAATCTCGCGTTCGCTGAAGGGGTTGGCCAAGGAGCTCAACTGCCCGGTCATTGCCTTGTCGCAGCTGAACCGCAGTCTGGAACAGCGCCCGAACAAGCGCCCCGTGATGTCCGACTTGCGAGAGTCGGGCGCTATCGAACAGGATGCCGACGTGATTCTGTTCATCTATCGCGACGAAGTTTACAACCCGGATTCGCAAGACAAGGGCACGGCCGAGATCATCATCGGCAAGCAGCGTAACGGTCCAATCGGTACCGTTAGGCTCACGTTCCTAGGTCAATTCACGAAATTTGACAATTTTAGCGGTGGTCCGGCGTTCTTCGACAACGACACCTGATTCGCCGTGATTACCCCGCAGGGCGACGCATACCTGTAAAATATTGCGCTTTGATGACAGCCGCCCTCGCGCGGCTGTCATGCAATTTGCCCTGCATCCCATTTGCAAAACAACCAAGCGCGGCCCTGAGGCGCGCCACAAGGACATTTCATGTTCGGTCGATTCATGCCCACCGAGGGCAAGTTCTTCGAATATTTCAACCAGCACGCCGATTGCGCGGTGACTGCAGCCCATGAGCTGGAGGCGCTGGTCAACGACCTGCCCAACGCCGAAGCCCATGCCCGGCGCGTGCAGGCCACCGAAAAGAAGGCGGACCGCGTCACGCATGACACGATCGACCTGCTGCACAAGACGTTCATCACCCCGCTGGACCGCGACGAGATTCACAAGCTCATCACGACCATGGATGACATCCTGGACCTGATGGAGGATGTTGCCGAGACGATTTCGCTGTACGACGTGACGAGCCTGACCGACGAGGCCCGTCGTCTGGCGGCGATCTGCGTGCAGTGCTGCGATCAGGTGAAGATTGCCGTTGCGCTGCTCGAAGACATGGGCAACGCCAGTGCGATCCTGAAGACCACGCAGCAGATCGACCAGCTCGAATCCGAGGCCGATCGTGTGATGCGCTCGGCGATGTCGAAGCTGTTCCGCGAGGAAACCGACGTCAAGCGTCTGATCAAGCTGAAGGCGATCTACGAACAGCTCGAGTCCATTACCGACAAGTGCGAGGACGTGGCCAACATCATCGAAGGTATCGTCCTGGAAAACGCCTGAGGCGCGTACTCGCATGCAAACTGTTCAAATGAGCTTGTGGGTGATCGGCCTGTTGGTCGCGCTTGCGCTGCTGTTCGACTTTATGAACGGCTTCCACGACGCGGCCAACTCGATTGCCACGGTGGTTTCCACGGGCGTGCTCAAGCCGCACCATGCCGTGGCCATGGCGGCCATGTGCAACGTGATCGCCATCTTTATTTTCCACCTCAAGGTGGCAGCCACAGTCGGTACGGGAACCATCGACGTCAATATCGTCGATCATTACGTGATTTTCGGTGCCCTGGTTGGGGCAATTGCCTGGAACGTGATTACCTGGCTGTATGGCATCCCTTCGTCGTCCTCGCATGCGCTGATCGGCGGGCTGGTGGGTGCCGCGGTGGCCAAGGCAGGCACGGGCGCGCTGGTCGGCAACGGCCTGCTCAAAACCGTCGCGTTTATCCTGATCTCGCCGCTGCTCGGCTTCATCCTGGGTTCGATCATGATGGTGATCGTCGGCTGGACGTTCTTCCGCACGCCACCGTCGCGCGTGGATCGCTGGTTCCGTCGCCTGCAACTGGTGTCGGCGTCGCTCTACAGCCTGGGTCATGGCGGTAATGACGCGCAGAAGACCATCGGCATTATCTGGATGCTGTTGATTGCCAGCGGTCATGTCGCAGTGGGTGGCGCCGCACCGCCGATGTGGGTGATTGTGAGCTGCTACCTGGCCATCGGCATGGGCACGCTGTTCGGCGGTTGGCGGATTGTGCGCACGATGGGTCAGAAGATCACCAAGCTGAAGCCCGTGGGTGGCTTCTGTGCGGAGACGGGCGGTGCGATCACGCTGTTCATTGCTTCCGCGCTGGGTGTGCCGGTATCGACCACGCATACGATCACCGGTGCGATCGTCGGCGTTGGCTCGGCTCAGAAGATGTCGGCCGTGCGCTGGGGCGTGGCGGGCAACATCGTGTGGGCCTGGGTCCTGACGATTCCGGCCTCGGCATTTATGTCCGCCATTGCCTGGTGGATCGGTAAGCAGATTCTGTAACGCTGGCAAGCGCGAGCGGAATCCCAATGACAAGCCAGGCTTCGTGCCTGGCTTGTTCGTTTACCGGTTCGCGAATGCGGCGATCGGATCGTCGTCGTCCGGGGCGGGTGGGCTGAGTGGGGTGAGTGGGGCTGAAGGGGCTGGGCTGGGAACCGGGGTCATATCGAGGCTGCCGGCGGCCACGACGCGCCGCGCGCCGTTGTAGCGCGACGCCCAGTACGACTTGGTCATGTCTTCCAGCCGGACGGTGCCACCGGTGGCCGGGGCGTGGACAAAGCGATTCTGTCCGACATAGATGCCGACATGGGAGTTGGCGCGTCCCGTCGTGTTGAAGAAGACAAGATCGCCCGATGCGACATCGCGTCGATCGAGTGTCGTGCCACGTTGTCCCATTTGCTCGGTGGTGCGTGGCAGGTTGACGCTGGCGGCGCGCTGGACCACGTAACGGACCAGGCCGCTGCAATCGAATCCGGAGTCAGGCGTGTTTCCGCCGTAGCGGTATGGTGTGCCGACGAGGGACATTGCCTGGATCGAGATTTCCTCGAGTCCGGCGCTGGGATCGACGATTGGCTTGCCCGGTGTGCGGGGCAGCGACGCGCCTTGACGTGCGGGCGGTCCGCCGGCGCAGGCGGCGAGCAGTAGTGCCGCTGCGCACAGTGCGGATAGTGAAAGCCGGCGAGAGGGTGAGTGAAACGGGCGCTGCGGCATCCTTCTTCTGATTCGGTTGCCGGGTCATGCGTCCATTCCCACGGTTGCCTACCAGCGCAATTGCGCGTTACGCGTGCCGGTGGTGATCTTGATGGACTTTGTCTGACCCTTGTAACTGGCCTCGATATTGTAGCTGCCTTCGGGCGCACGTATGAGGCAGCGAGGGCCGCCGGCCTTGAAATTAGCCACGGGCTGGCCTTCCAGTGTCATCTTTACGTCAACGTCGGACAGGTATTCGCCATCACCCTGGGTGAACAGGACACTCATGTTGAAGTTCTTTTCCTGAGCCGCCAGTTTCGCGCGTTCATCCGCTGCAATGCCGCCGCAGACGTAGCTGACGGGGCCCATGGTGCGAATCACCATCTCGTCGGCCGCAAATGCGGGACACAGTGCGGCTCCAATCGTCAGGGCCATGCCTACCAGCGTTGCAGCGATGACGCGCCTGCGCCGCGTTACGCGGGCAGTTCGCGAGAACAGCGTTCTGCTGTTCGAGAGATACCGATTGAACGCTTCCTGCTTGTCCATCGACGCCTCCGTATTGACATGCGTACCCGGAAATCATAACCGGGCCATGTGGTCCTGGCTGTCAGCAAGACACCGACGCCTTTTTCGTTGCCACGCCCGGCAGCGTGCCGCCCGCGGTCTGGATGGCCAGAGCCGCGGACTCGGCGTTGCAAGCTCCGATCCTACAGTACGTCAGCGGCGTGGTCGGCCAGGCGCGAGCGTTCCCCGCGTGCCAGCGTCACATGACCGCTGTGGCTCCAGCCCTTGAAGCGGTCCACCACGTACGTCAGGCCGGACGAACCTTCGGTCAGGTAAGGCGTGTCGATCTGCGCGATATTGCCCAGACAGACGATCTTCGTGCCAGGGCCCGCCCGCGTGACCAATGTTTTCATCTGCTTCGGCGTCAGGTTCTGCGCCTCGTCGATGATCACGAACTTGTTCACGAAGGTGCGGCCGCGCATGAAGTTCATGCTCTTGACCTTGATGCGCGAACGGATCAACTCCTGCGTGGCGGCACGGCCCCACTCGCCTGCGCTGTCGTCGCTCTTCTGCAGTACCTCGAGGTTGTCGTCGAACGCGCCCATCCAGGGCTGCATCTTCTCTTCCTCGGTACCGGGCAGGAATCCGATATCCTCGCCCACGGGCACGGTGGCGCGCGTGACGATGATCTCGTTGTAGAGTTTCTGGTCCAGCACCTGCTCGAGGCCGGCTGCAAGCGCCAGCAGCGTCTTGCCGGTGCCAGCCTGGCCGAGCAGCGTGACGAAGTCCACGTCCGCGCTCATCAGCAGGTTCAGCGCGAAGTTCTGCTCGCGATTGCGGGCTACCACGCTCCACACATTGTTCTTGTTGTGGGTGTAGTCCTTCAGCGTCTGCAGCAGGGCGGTCTTGCCGTTGATTTCCTTGACCTGCGCATAGAGCGGCAGGCTGCCGTCCATCGGCTCCAGGTAGACGAACTGGTTGACCAGGAACGACGGCACCAGCGGCCCGGTCAGGCGATAGAACATCGTGCCGGACTTCGGATCCTGCCAGCTTTCCACGCCTTTGCCGTGCTTGGCCCAGAAATCGTTGGGCAGCTGAAGCACGCCCGAGTAAAGCAGGTCCTTGTCTTCCAGGACCTGGTCGTTGAAGTAGTCCTCGGCGGGCAGGCCCAGGGCGCGCGCCTTGATGCGCATGTTGATGTCTTTCGACACCAGCACGACCTGGCGGTCCGGGTACTGCTGCTGCAGGGCGCTCACCACCGCAAGGATCTGGTTGTCCGCCTTGCCTTGCGGCAGGCCTTCCGGTAGCTTGATGTCGTTCAGGCGCGTCTGGAAGAACAGCTTGCCCTGGGCATCGCGATTGCCGAGCTTGGCCAGCGGTAGCCCTTCGTCGAGCACGCCGTCGGTGCCTCCCACGAGCTGGTCCAACGTCCGGCTGACCGTGCGCGCGTTACGCGCAACTTCGCTCATGCCTTTCTTGTGGTTGTCCAGCTCCTCGAGCGTCATCATCGGCAGATAGATGTCATGCTCTTCGAAGCGGAACAGCGACGACGGATCGTGCATCAGCACGTTGGTGTCGAGGACGAACAGCTTGCTCGGGCCGGTGGCCTTGCGTGCGCGGCGCGTGGGGCTGGCGCCGGGCTGCACCAGGCTGACGGCTGGCGTCGGGGCCGGAGCCTTGGTCGATGCCGGGGCTTCGGTGGTCTTGGCCCGGGTGGTGCTGCCAGCGCGCGCGGTGGCAGGCGCATTGGTGTCGCCGGTCTCGAGCAATGCCACACGCTCGAGGGCCGGCACAGGTTTCTTACCCTGCGCGACTTTGGCCTTGGGCAGTGTGACCGGGGCGAACTCGCTCGGGTCCAGCAGTTGGGCAGGCTTGGCGGGCATGGTAGGCAGCGGCATGCTTGGCTTTCCTTTCAGGGGAACAGACGGGGGCGGAATGGCTGGCGCGTCAACGCCAACGAACGGCAGAAAACCGGAAAACCGTAGAGTGAGGTTGAGGGTGTGGACAAACAAAAAAGCCGCCAGACCTGGTGGACAGGGATGGCGGCTTGCTTGCGGACCCGCGACGCGGCAGGTCCGCTACCAGCCCGGGGACTGAGCCTGCTGGGCTGGACCGATACGGCAGCGTGGCAACTGGGATCTGAACGCATTACGACCCAATCTACCCGAACGATTCCGGTTTGGCAATCAGGCGAAAACGCATCGTTGCGTCACTGTTGCATCGCTGTCGCGAGGATGTCTCCGGTCACATCCCCTTGACGATCTCCAGCACTTCGTCCACGTGATTCGGCACCTTGATGCCGCGCATTTCGTGGCGCAGGACACCCTTGGCATCAAGGATGAACGTGCTGCGCTCGATGCCGCGCACGTCCTTGCCATACATCTTTTTCATCTTGATGACATCGAAGAGCTGGCAGATCGCCTCGTCGGCGTCCGAGATCAGTTCGAACGGCAACTCCAGCTTGGCCTTGAAGTTCTCGTGCGACTTCATGCTGTCGCGAGAGATGCCGTAAACCGCGGCGCCAGCCTTCTCGAAATCGTCGTACTGATCGCGGAAGTTCATCGCCTCCGTGGTGCAACCCGGCGTGTTGTCCTTCGGGTAGAAGTACAGCACGGTGGTCTTGCCGCGCTGGTCGGCAAGACGGAAGTCCCCACCGGTGGCGGGGGCCTGGAAGTCGGGTATGGCCTTGTTGAGACTGACGGTCATGCTGGTGGCTCTCCTGGGATGGCGTGCATCATCGGTGACGGCGGCAGCCCGATGTCGGCCTCGGGCTTTGCGGCCATGGCGAGTGCAGATTGGGGCAGTTCTACGGACTTCAAGCGTGGCGTAAACCGAACCCGGCGGGAATCCGCGGCCCCGGCGGTACGCGCTGGCTCGTCAGGTTGCCCGATGCCGTGCTTCGGCAAGTCAGGCAGCCGGCTCCACCAGCAACACCGCCGCAACCTTGCGGCCTTCGGCCATGAGGATATTGTAGGTGCGGCATGCGGCCTGCAAGTCCATTGCATCCACGCCGATATGCAGGCGGGAGAGAGCGGCGGTCAGGCGCGGGTGGGGAAAGCGCAGCGTGCTGCCGGTGCCCAGCAGCACGACTTCGGGCGATTTTTTCAGCAAGGCTTCGAAATGGGCGGGTTCCAGGTCCTCGAAACGGCTGACCGGCCATGGTTCGACGTTGCCTTCGGGCATCACGAGCACCGCCGTTTCGTGCCGGATCGCATTGATTTCTATATAGCCGGGACCGTAGCCGGTCACGGTATTGAGGCTTTGGGGTTGGTCGGCGTGGAGTTTCAAGTGGGGGCCTCATGCCGTCGGGATGTGTCCGGTGAGCCACCCGGTGCAGAAGGGTGGCCGAAGCAGGAGACTGGCGACGGGTTGGTGGCAGGATCGTGCGCGCGGGAGGGCAAAACGCTCGCCGCAATGCAAGAATCCGTGCCGAAGTCTGTCATAATCCGATATCTTATAGCTTTTGCCTCCAGGTCTGCCACGCCTCGCGAGCCTCATTGCGGACGCGCCGCCAGACGCGCAGGACAATCCAGAGATTCCCAGATTCCGCTGCCGCCAGAGACCGGCAGCTTGCCCTGACATCGCCAACACCGCCGTGAAACCCATCCAGAAATCGCACAAGCTCCAGAACGTTTGCTATGACATCCGCGGCCCGGTGCTGGAAAAGGCCAAGCAAATGGAGGAAGAGGGGCACAAGATCATCAAGCTGAACATCGGCAACCTGGCGGTGTTCGGCTTCGACGCGCCGGAGGAGATCCAGCAGGACATGATGCGCAACCTGCCCAATTCGGCGGGTTACTCGGATTCCAAGGGCATCTTCGCCGCGCGCAAGGCGATCATGCACTACACCCAGGAAAAGAAGATCCAGGGCGTGGGGCTGGATGACATCTATGTGGGCAACGGCGCGTCCGAGCTGATCGTGATGGCGATGAATGCGCTGCTCAACAGTGGCGACGAAATGCTGGTGCCGGCGCCTGACTACCCGTTGTGGACGGCCGCGGTGAGCTTGTCCGGCGGCACGCCGGTGCACTATGTGTGCGACGAGGCCAACGAGTGGATGCCGGACCTCGATGATATCCGCCGCAAGATCACCCCGAACACGCGCGGCATCGTCATCATCAACCCGAACAACCCCACCGGGGCGCTGTATTCGGACGAACTGCTGAAGGAGATCGTGGCCATCGCGCGCGAGCACGGCCTGATCATCTTCGCCGACGAGATCTACGACAAGGTCCTGTACGACGGCAATACGCATACGTCGATCGGCTCGCTGTCCACGGACGTCCTGACCGTGACCTTCAACGGCCTGTCGAAGAACTACCGTTCGTGCGGCTACCGCGCGGGCTGGATGGTGGTGTCGGGCGACAAGCGTCCCGCGCTCGACTACATCGAAGGGCTGAACATGCTCTCGTCGATGCGCCTGTGCGCCAATGTGCCGGGCCAATGGGCGATCCAGACGGCGCTGGGCGGGTATCAGAGCATCAATGACCTCGTGACCGAAGGCGGCCGCCTGCGCCGCCAGCGCGATCTGGCGTATGAGCTGATTACCAAGATCCCGGGCGTTACGTGCGTCAAGCCCAAGGCGGCGCTGTACTTGTTCCCGAAGCTCGACCTGTCCATGTACCCGATCCAGGACGATCAGGAGTTCATTTACGAACTGCTGCAGGAATCGAAGGTGCTGCTGGTGCAGGGTACCGGCTTCAACTGGGGCGCGCCGGACCATTTCCGGATTGTGTTCCTGCCACACGAGGAAGACCTGCGCGAGGCCATCACCCGCGTCGGCCGCTTCCTTGAAAGCTATCGCAAACGTCACGGTACGGCCTGAGCCACCGGACGCCCCTATTTCAGAATCAAGCAAACCAGAGTCAGACGTTCATGAATCCCATCAAAGTCGGCCTTCTCGGCATCGGTACCGTCGGTAGCGGCACGTTCAACGTGCTCAAGCGCAATCAGGAGGAAATTCGTCGCCGTGCAGGCCGCGGCATCGAGATTGCGGTGGTGGCTGACCTGAACACCGAGCGCGCCCGCGAGCTGACTGGTGGGACGGTGGACGTCGTCAGCGATGCGAACGACGTGGTGACGCGTCCGGACATCGACATCGTCATCGAGCTGATCGGCGGCTATGGCATCGCCCGCGAGCTGGTGCTCAAGGCGATCGAGAATGGCAAGCACGTGGTCACCGCCAACAAGGCGCTGCTGGCCGTGCATGGCAACGAGATTTTCGAGGCCGCGCGCAAGAAGGGCGTGATCGTCGCCTTCGAGGCGGCAGTGGCGGGTGGCATCCCCATCATCAAGGCGCTGCGCGAAGGCCTGACCGCGAACCGCATCCAGTGGATCGCCGGCATCATCAACGGCACGACGAACTTCATCCTGTCCGAGATGCGCGACAAGGGTCTGGATTTCGATACCGTGCTCAAGGAAGCGCAGCAACTGGGCTATGCCGAGGCCGATCCGACCTTCGACATCGAAGGCGTCGACGCCGCGCACAAGGTCACGCTGATGAGCGCGATCGCATTCGGGATGCCGGTGCAGTTCGACCGTGCTCACGTGGAAGGCATCACCAAGCTGTCGGCCATCGATATCAAATACGCCGAGGAGCTGGGTTATCGCATCAAGCTGCTCGGTATCACCCGTCGCCGCGAGGAAGGCGTGGAGCTGCGCGTGCACCCGACGCTGGTGCCGGCTTCGCGCCTGATCGCCAACGTGGAAGGCGCCATGAACGCCGTGCTGGTGCAGGGCGATGCCGTAGGCGCCACGCTGTACTACGGCAAGGGCGCCGGCGCCGAGCCGACCGCCTCGGCCGTGATTGCCGATCTGGTCGACGTGACCCGCCTGCACACCGCCGATCCGAACCACCGCGTACCGCACCTGGCATTCCAGCCGGACGAGCTGTCGAACGTGCCCGTGCTGCCGATCGACGAAGTCACTAGCTCGTACTACCTGCGCATGCGTGTGTCGGACGAAACTGGCGTGCTGGCAGAGATCACGCGCATCCTGGCGGAAGCCGGCATCAGCATTGACGCGATGCTGCAGAAGGAATCGCGCGAAGGCGAGCCGCAGACCGACATCATCATCCTGACGCACCTGACGCGCGAGAAGCACGTCAATGCCGCGATTCGCAGCATCGAAGCGCTCCAGACCGTGCTGTCGCCGGTCACGCGCCTGCGCATGGAAGAACTGAACTGATAGCTGACAGACGGACCTGACTCGCCTCATGAATTACCAGTCGACGCGCGGCCATGACGTGCCGCAATCGTTCTCCGAGATCCTGCTCGGTGGCCTGGCGCCCGATGGCGGCTTGTATCTGCCCAAGCAGTACCCGCAGATCACGGCCGAGGAACTCGAAGCCTGGCGCAAGCTCCCGTACGCCGACCTGGCGTTCGAGGTGCTGTCGCGCTTCTGTGACGACATCCCCGCCGAGGACCTGCGCGCGCTGACGCGCAAGACCTACACGGCAGACGTGTACTGCAACGCGCGGGCCGGCGACAACACCGCCGACATTACGCCGTTGCGCACACTGGGCGAAGAGGGCGGCACGAAGCTGCAACTGCTGGGCCTGTCCAACGGCCCGACGCTGGCCTTCAAGGACATGGCGATGCAGTTGCTGGGCAACCTGTTCGAGTACGCGCTCAAGCGCGCGGGCCTGAAGCTGAACATCCTTGGCGCAACTTCCGGCGATACCGGCAGCGCGGCCGAGTACGCGATGCGCGGCAAGGAGGGCATTCGCGTGTTCATGCTGAGCCCGCACCGCAAGATGAGCGCGTTCCAGACCGCCCAGATGTTCAGCCTGCAGGACCCGAACATCTTCAATATCGCGATCGAAGGCGTGTTCGACGACGCTCAGGACATCGTCAAGGCCGTGTCGAACGATCATGCGTTCAAGGCGCGCCAGCGCATTGGCACGGTCAACTCGATCAACTGGGCCCGCGTGGTCGCCCAGGTGGTCTACTACTTCAAGGGCTGGCTGCTGGCGACCAGCGGTCCGGGACAGAAGGTGTCGTTCTGCGTGCCGTCGGGCAACTTCGGCAACGTCTGCGCCGGCCACATCGCGCGCATGATGGGCCTGCCGATCGACAAGCTCGTGGTGGCCACCAACGAGAACGACGTGCTGGACGAGTTCTTCCGCACCGGCACGTATCGCGTGCGGACCTCGGCCCAGACGTACCACACGTCGAGCCCGAGCATGGACATCTCGAAGGCATCGAACTTCGAGCGTTTCGTGTTCGATCTGCTGGGCCAGGACGCCGACAAGCTGGTGGCGCTGTTCAGCGACGTCGACACCAAGGGTGGCTTCGATCTGGCGGGCACGCCGGATTTCGCGCGCATCGGCCAGTTTGGCTTTGTTTCCGGCCGCAGCTCGCACCAGGACCGTCTGGCGACGATCCGCGACGTGAACCAGCGCTATGGCGTGACGATCGACACCCATACCGCCGATGGCGTGAAGGTGGCGCGCGAGTACCTGCAGCCGGGCGTGCCGATGGTGGTGCTGGAAACCGCGCTGCCGGCCAAGTTTGCCGACACAATCCACGAGGCTTTGGGCCATGAGCCGGAACGTCCGGCTGCGTTCGACGGTATCGAGAAGCTGCCGCAACGCTTCGAGGTGATGCCGGCCGACGCGGACAGCGTGAAGGCGTATATCGCCCAGCACACCGGATTGTGATCGAAGGGCGAATAGCCCTTATCACAGCAGGATCGGCCGGTCCGGCGCCAACTCGTTACAATCGGGTTTGCCGGGCTCCGCTGCCACGGCCCCCAGGCTTCCCGGCCCGGGGGCTGTTTCATTTGGAGCCAACCTGAATCCCACACGCATCCCATGACCCAGACTGCTGCGCGCCCTCCGATGCTGACGATGGCCCAGGCGCTCGATGCCCTGATGGCCGGCGTTCGCCCGATCACCGATTCCGAAACCGTTGATACGCTGCAGGCCAACGGCCGGGTGCTGGCGGCCGGGGTCACCAGCGCGTTGCGCGTGCCGCCGGCCGATAACACGTCGATGGACGGCTATGTGATGCGTGCCGCCGATGTGCCGGCGCCGGGCACGCGGCTGCCAGTCTCGCAACGGATACCGGCGGGCCACGTGGGTACCGAACTGGCCCCGGGTACCGCCGCGCGCATCTTCACCGGCGGCCTGATTCCGCCTGGCGCCGATGCGGTGGTGATGCAGGAGCAGTGCCAGGCCGATGGCGACGCGGTGATCGTCAATCATGCACCGGCATCGGGCGAGTGGATTCGCCGTGCCGGCGAGGATATCGAGGCCGGCAGCGAGATCCTGCCCGCCGGCACGCGCCTGTCGCCGCAGGCGCTGGGCCTGGCCGCGTCGGTGGGACAGGCAAAGCTCGACGTGGTCCGCCGCGTGCGCGTGGCCGTGTTCTTTACCGGCGACGAACTGGCAATGCCCGGCGAGCCGCTCAAGCCCGGCGCGATCTACAACTCGAACCGGTTCACGCTGCGCGGTCTGCTGGAGAACCTCGGCTGCGAAGTGACTGACTTCGGTATCGTCCCGGACACGCTGGCAGCCACGCGCGACACGTTGCGCCGCGCCGCCGAGGGCAACGACCTGATCATCACGTCGGGCGGCGTATCGGTAGGCGAGGAAGACCATATCCGTCCGGCCGTCACGGCGGAAGGTCGGCTGGACCTCTGGCAGATTGCGATCAAGCCGGGCAAGCCGCTGGCCTTCGGGCAGGTGGCCAACGGCACCGAGCTGCCCGCGTTTTTCCTGGGCCTGCCGGGCAATCCCGTGTCGAGCTTCGTCACATTCCTGCTGTTCGTGCGCCCGTTCATCCTGCGTCTGCAGGGCGTCGCGGATGTGACGCCGCGTCGTCTGCCGCTGCGTGCGGATTTCGATCTGCCGCGCGGCGACCGCCGCAACGAATTCCTGCGCGCGCGCATCAACGATGCTGGCGGCCTCGACTTGTTTCCGAACCAGAGCTCGGGCGTGCTGACGTCCACCGTGTGGGGCGATGGCCTGATCGACAATCCGCCGAACCAGACCATCCAGCGCGGCGACGTTGTGCAGTTCATTCCATTTGCCAGTTTGCTGGCCTGATCATGCAACTAGAACTCCGATACTTCGCCAGCGTGCGCGAACAGGTGGGGCAGGGCGCCGAACGCGCCGAGGTGCCCGCCGAGGTTCGCACGGTTGGCGACCTGCGCGCATGGCTGCGCGGACGCGGCGGCGCCTGGACCGAGGCTTTGGCCGATGGCCGCGCGCTGCGCATGGCCGTGGACCACGCCGTGGCACGTGCCGACACCCCGCTGGCCGACGGCTGCGAGGTGGCCTTTTTCCCTCCCGTGACCGGAGGCTGAGATGGCGGTGCGCGTTCAGCACGAGGATTTCGATCTCGGCGCGGAAGTGGCGGCGCTGCACGCCGGCAATCCGGGCGTTGGGGCGGTGGCCAGCTTCATCGGAACGGTGCGCGATGCCAGCGAAGGCACGCGCGTCAGTACGATGGAGCTCGAGCACTATCCCGGCATGACCGAGAAGGCGCTGGAGACGATCGAGGCGGCGGCGCGCGAACGCTGGCCGCTGCTTGGCGTGACCATCGTGCATCGCGTGGGCCTGCTGCAGCCGCTGGACCAGATCGTGCTGGTTGCCGTGTCCTCGGCCCACCGTGGGGCCGCGTTTGCGGCGTGCGAGTTCATCATGGACTACCTGAAGTCCGAGGCACCGTTCTGGAAGAAAGAAGACACGCCAGAAGGCGCGCGCTGGGTCGACGCGCGGGTCTCGGACGATGCCGCGCTGCGCCGCTGGGGTATCGAATCGTTCAACGCGGATCCCGCCAATAACAAGGAAGAATGATGGGCCCGATGGGTTTCGTGGCGGTCGGCGTCGGTGCCGCCGTCGGCGCCTGGCTGCGCTGGTTTTTCTCGGTCACGTGGAACGCTATCAATCCGGCACTGCCGTATGGCACGCTGGCATCGAACCTGGTCGGGGGCTACCTGATCGGCCTGGCCGTCGCGTTCTTCGAAACCCACCCGTCTTTGCCGCCTGAGTGGCGCCTGCTGGCCGTCACGGGTTTTCTTGGCGGCCTGACCACGTTCTCGACGTTCTCGAGCGAAGTCATCGCCAATCTGATGGCCGGTGACTATCGTTGGGCCATGCTCCACCTCGCGATGCATCTGGGTGGATCGCTCCTGCTGACCGCGTTCGGCATCTGGTCGTACCGCGCGCTGGCCTGAGGCGGTGTCCCCTAGGCTCTGTACAGGGGCTTCGGGGTAGACCTTAGGTAACACTACGTACCGCCAGGCCGTCCTCCTGCGGCGCAAGACCGTATAACATTGCCGGGCCGGATCGCCGGGTGCGCGCGGCTTCGCATGAAGCCGCACCTCCCAGCGCCTCACCATGGTCCGCGCCACTCCGCAATTCCCCCTGTTTCGCAGTTTGCAGTTGTCTCACCGAGTCCTGGACGGGACGGCGTTCGCGCCATTCCGCCGATAACAACAAGGAGACATACCCATGCAGCAGCGCCACCTCTCGCAGTCCGCCCATTCGCACGGCCATGGCACCCGGCGTGCGCACCGCCGAAACACGATCGCCATCGCCGTCGCCACGCTTGCCGTCGCTGCGTGCGGCGGGTTTGGCACAAATGGGAGCGGCGGGAACACCGGTCCCAACGTCAAGCCGGCGTTCATATCCGGCCCCGTCGGAGTCAAATCCTACGACGGCAACACGGATGACCTGCTGACGGCGGGGCTGGGCAAGGACGGACTGGCGGCCGCAGCGCCGGCGTTTGCCAATCCGAACGCGCCGACGGCCGTGGAATTGCGCCGTAACGCGATCTGGGCCAACTACCGCGCGATCGTGGATGTCCAGGCCGCAGGCGGCTATGGCTCGCTCTACGGCCCCAACGTCGACGCCAAGGGGAATGTGACGACCGGCCAGGGCAAGGTCCCGGGTACCGAGTACATCGCATTTACCGACGACGGCTCGGGCCGGCAAAACGTGACGGTCATGGCCCAGGTTCCGGATGGGTTCGATGTGAAACATCCCTGCATCATTTCCGCCACTTCGTCCGGCTCGCGTGGTGTCTATGGCGGAATTGCCGTGGGGGAGTGGGGGCTCAAGCACAACTGCGCGGTGGCCTATACGGACAAGGGCACCGGCGCGGCGCCGCATGACTTGGGTAGCGACACCGTGCCGCTGATCGACGGCACCCGGCAGACCCGGGCCGGTGCCGGCACGCAGGCCCAGTTCGCGGCACAGCCCGGTGCCTCGGAAACGCTGGCGGGCTTCAATTCCAGCACCCCGCACCGGCTTGCGTTCAAGCACGCGCACTCGCAGCAGAACCCGGAGGCGAACTGGGGCGCCAACACGTTGCAGGCGATCCAGTTCACGCTCTGGGCGGTCAACGACAAGTTCGGCAGGACCAATACCGATGGCATGCGGCAGGCGACGTTCACGCCGGCCAATGTGCTGGTGATCGCGTCGGCCATCTCGAATGGCGGCGGGGCGGCCATTGCAGCGGCGGAACAGGACACCGGCGGGTTGATCGACGGCGTGGCCGTCGGGGAGCCGAATGTGAACCTGCCACCGACGGCAGGCGTGGTCGTCAAGCGCGGTGGCGTACCGGTGGCGGCGTCGGGCAAGCATCTTTATGACTACACGACGATTGCCAACCTGTACCAGCTCTGCGCCAGCCAGGATGCCAGCCTGGGCAATGCGCCATTTGCCAAAACGGCCGGGCAGGCCGCGCTCAACCGATGCGCGTCACTGGCCGCCAAGAAAATGATTGCCGGAGGCAGCACATCCGCCCAGGCAACCTCCGCGCTGGATGCGTTGCACCGCGCCGGCTGGGAGCCGGAGTCGGATGACCTGTTCGCGTCGCTTTCGGCGCTGGAGGTCGGCAGTTCCATTTCGGTGACCTATGCCAATGCCTATGCACGCGCCAGCGTGACGGACCGGCTCTGCCACTACAGTTTTTCCTCGCCGGGCAGCCCGCCGCAGGCCAATCCCGTCACGGCCCCGGCGGCCGCGCTGGCGGGGCTGTTCTCGACTGGCAATGGCATTCCGCCCACTACGGCGGTGACGCTGATGAACGATGCCAACCCGTCCGGCGCGATGCGTGACTTCACGTCGATATCGCCCTCGACCAAGCTGGCCGACGGCAATGTCGACGGCGCGCTCTGCCTGCGTGGCCTGCTGGATACCCGCAACCCGGCGCTGATGACCGGTATCGGCCAGACCTATCGCACGGGCAACCTTGGCGGCCGACCGTCGGTCATCGTGCAGGGCCGCAGCGATGGCCTGCTGCCGGTGAACCACACGTCGCGGCCATATCTCGGGCTGAACAAGCACGTCGAGGGCGCCAGCAGCCGGCTCTCGTACATCGAGGTGACCAACGGCCAGCATTTCGACGGGTTCATCGACGTGATTCCCGGATATGCCAAGCGCTATATCCCGATGCACGTTTACGTGAACCGGGCGCTCGACGCGGTCTACGCCAACCTGCGCGACGGTACGCCGCTGCCGCCGTCGCAGGTGGTGCGCACCACGCCGCGCGGAGGTGCCGACACCGACACGGTCGGCCCCAGGATCCAGCCGTCGAACGTGCCGCCGATCGCTGCCACACCCGCGGCCGGCGACGCGATCACGGTCACCGGCTCGACCGTGGACGTGCCCAACTGAGACGTGGCCGCCAGGCCCGGCGATGCGGGTTACCCGTCATGCACTTGGCCGATACTTGGTCAATGTATGACGGGTGTATCGCCGATGTCTTGAAATGTCATTCCCAAGCCCTATCTTTCGGAAGTAACGTGTCCGGCTGGGCATATGTGGCGGCAGCCGATGCCGCCGCGGGCCTCGCATCAGGACACACTTTCCTAGAGAGAGAGGGCTCCTAATGCGAATTGACAAACTGACCACCCGGTTCCAGGAAGCGCTGGCAGAAGCGCAAAGTCTGGCGCTGGGTAATGACAATCAATACATCGAACCCCAGCATCTGCTGCGTGCATTGCTCGCGCAGGACGATGGTGCGGCCCGCACGCTGCTGTCGCGTGCTGGCGTGAACGTGGGCGGCCTGCAGAGCGCGCTCGATGCGGCGATCCATCGCCTGCCGCAGGTTCAGGGCACGAACGAGGTCCAGGTGGGCCGCGACCTGAACAACCTGCTGAATGCCACCGAAAAGGAAGCGATCAAGCGCAACGACCAGTTCATCGCCAGTGAACTGTTCCTGCTCGCCGTGTCTGACGACAAGGGCGAGACGGGGCGGATCGCCCGCGAGAACGGCTTGTCGCGCAAGTCGCTCGAGGCCGCGATCACGGCCGTGCGCGGCGGTGATACCGTCAATAGCGCCGACGCCGAGTCGCAGCGCGAGGCGCTCAAGAAATACACGGTCGACCTGACCGAGCGAGCGCGTGCCGGCAAGCTGGACCCCGTGATTGGCCGCGACGACGAAATCCGCCGCGCGATCCAGATCCTGCAGCGCCGCACCAAGAACAACCCCGTGCTGATCGGTGAGCCCGGCGTGGGCAAGACCGCCATTGTCGAAGGGCTGGCACAGCGCATCGTCAACGGCGAAGTGCCGGAGACGCTCAAAAACAAGCGCGTGCTCGTGCTCGACATGGCCGGGCTGCTGGCCGGCGCCAAGTATCGCGGCGAGTTCGAGGAACGCCTGAAGGCCGTGCTCAACGACGTGGCCAAGGACGAAGGCCAGACCATCGTCTTCATCGACGAGATTCACACGATGGTGGGCGCGGGCAAGGCCGAAGGCGCGATCGACGCGGGCAACATGCTCAAGCCGGCGCTGGCGCGCGGCGAACTGCACTGCATCGGCGCGACCACGCTGAACGAATACCGCAAGTACATCGAGAAGGATGCCGCGCTGGAGCGCCGCTTCCAGAAGGTGCTTGTGGATGAGCCCAGCGTCGAGGCAACGATCGCCATTCTGCGTGGCCTTCAGGAGAAGTACGAACTGCACCACAAGGTGGAGATCACCGACCCGGCCATCGTGGCTGCGGCCGAGCTGTCGCACCGCTACATCACCGACCGGTTCCTGCCGGACAAGGCCATCGACCTGATCGACGAGGCTGCCGCGCGGATCAAGATGGAAATCGACTCGAAGCCCGAGGCGATGGACAAGCTTGAGCGTCGCACGATCCAGCTCAAGATCGAGCGTGAGGCGGTCAAGAAGGAAACCGACGAGGCATCGCGCAAGCGTCTGGAACTGATCGAGCAGGAAATCATCCGGCTCGAGAAGGAATACGCTGACCTGGATGAGATCTGGCGCGCCGAGAAGGGCGCCGCCCAGGGTGCGGCCGCGCTGAAGGAGGAGATCGAGAAGATCAAGCTCGATATCACCCGACTGCAGCGCGAAGGCAAGCTCGACAAGGTGGCTGAACTCCAGTATGGCAAGCTGCCGGAACTCGAGGGCAAGCTGCAGGCGGCAACCAAGGCCGAGGCCAGCGAGCAGAAGCAGCAGAACAAGCTGCTGCGCACGCAGGTCGGCGCCGAGGAAATCGCCGAGGTCGTCAGCCGCGCCACGGGTATTCCGGTGGCCAAGATGATGCAGGGCGAGCGCGAGAAGCTGCTCAAGATGGAAGATCGTCTGCACCAGCGTGTGGTGGGTCAGGACGAGGCCGTGCGGCTGGTGTCTGATGCGATCCGCCGTTCGCGTGCCGGTCTGTCGGATGAGAACAAGCCGTATGGCTCGTTCCTGTTCCTCGGGCCGACGGGCGTGGGCAAGACCGAGTTGTGCAAGGCGCTGTCCGAGTTCCTGTTCGATTCGGAGGAACACCTGATCCGCATCGACATGAGCGAGTTCATGGAGAAGCACAGCGTGAGCCGGCTGATCGGCGCGCCTCCGGGCTACGTGGGCTATGACGAAGGTGGTTACCTGACCGAGGCGGTGCGTCGCAAGCCGTACGCGGTGATCCTGCTCGACGAAGTCGAGAAGGCGCACCCGGACGTGTTCAACGTGCTGCTGCAGGTGCTGGACGATGGTCGTCTGACCGACGGTCAGGGCCGTACCGTCGACTTCAAGAACACGGTGATCGTGATGACGTCGAACCTGGGCTCACACATCATCCAGTCGATGGCTGGCGAACCGCAGGAGGCGGTGAAGGGCGCGGTATGGCAGGAGGTGCGCACGCATTTCCGGCCCGAGTTCCTGAACCGGATCGACGAAGTCGTGGTGTTCCATGCGCTCGACCAGAAGAATATCGAGTCGATCGCCAAGATTCAGCTCAAGCGCCTGCAGGTCCGTCTGGCCCGCATGGACATGACGCTGGACGTGAGCGAGCGCGCGCTGGAGAAGATCGCCAGCGCGGGCTACGACCCGGTGTTCGGAGCCCGGCCGCTCAAGCGCGCGATCCAGCAGCAGATCGAGAATCCGGTGGCCAAGGCCATCCTGGAAGGCCGGTTTGCCGCGAAGGATGTCGTGCCGGTGGACTATGTGGATGGCGAGTTCACGTTTGGGCGAATGGTGCATTGAGACGCGCCGGCTGCATCGGCCGATCTCCAGCCCGGGCAGTCTGGCCGGGTTGAGCAAGGGACCTCTGCGGAGGTCCCTTTTTTTCGCCACAATGGTGGCTCCTTGCAGCTTTTCTCCCACTTCAGGAGCAATTCCATGGCTCACGGCGAGCACAAGTACCAGACGACGGTCGAATGGACAGGCAACCACGGCACCGGAACGTCGGGATACCGCGCCTACGGACGCGAACACGTGATCCGGTCCGGCAACAAGCCCGAGATCCCGGGTTCCTCCGATCCCGCGTTCCTGGGCGACCCCAGCCGCTGGAATCCGGAGGAACTGCTGCTGGCATCGGTGTCGGCCTGCCACAAGCTCTGGTACCTGCACCTGTGCGCCGACGCCGGCATCGCTGTGCTGGCCTATGTCGATCAGGCCGAAGGCACGATGACGGACAGAGCCTCGCCGGCCAAATTCACCGAGATCGTGCTGCGCCCGCAGGTCACCATCCGCGCCGGTGATGACGCGGCCAAGGCCGAACACCTGCATCACGTGGCACACGAGAAGTGCTACATCGCCAATTCCGTCAATTTTCCGATCCTGTGCGAACCCGTCATCGTTTCGGGCTGATTCTCGCAGGCGCGCTGCTCGTCGGGGGCTGTTCTAGCGTTGCGCCGCCATCGGCGCCACCTACGCCACCTACGTCGACACACGCCGAAGGCGTCTGCCAGGTGCTTGCCGATGATGGCGGCACCGTGGTGGTCGGCTCGAACTTGCCGGGCGATCCTGCCGCGCCGGAGCCCGCCAGCGGCTACCGCAAGGGAATGCGGCCGATCCATGCCCGGTCGTATATGGTGTCGACCTCGAACGCGTACGCCAGTGCGGCGGGTTGCGCGGTGCTCAGTCGGGGCGGCACCGCCGCGGACGCCGCCGTCGCGGTGCAGGCGGTGCTGGGGCTCACGGTGCCGGAGGCCACTGGACTGGGTTCGGGCGGCTTCCTGCTCTATTACGACGCCACCACGCGGACCGTGCAGGCCTACGATGGCCGGGAGACTGCGCCGGCGTCGGCTGGTGCGAACTATCTGGTTCACATCGACGATGCCAGGGACCGGCGTTCGCCAAAGCCCGATCTTCGATCCAGCGGCCGCTCCATTGGCACACCCGGCGTGCCCCGATTGATCGAGCGCGTACAGCGGGAGCATGGCAAGCTGCCCTGGCCGGGGCTGTTCGACGACGCCGTGACACTGGCGACGAACGGCTTCCTGATCGGCGGCAGATTGGCGCAGGCGATTGCCACGAACGCCAATGGTCTCAAGCGCGATGCCGAGGCGCGCGCGTACTTTCTCGATCCCGACGGCAAGCCGAAGGCAATCGGTACGGTTCTCAGGAATCCCGCCTACGCGCGGACGCTGCAGGCCCTGGCCAGCCAGGGTGCCGATGCGTTCTATACGGGGCCGATCGCGGAAGGCATCGTGGCGTCGATCGCGGCCACGACGGGCGCCGATGGCCGGCCCATCACGCCAGGCAAGACGACGTTGGCCGATCTGGCGGCTTACACGGTGAAGCGGCACGAACCGGTCTGCATGGCCTACCGCGCGTTCTGGATCTGCGGTGCGCCGCCACCCGCCGGCGGTATCACGGTGGCATCCGTGATGGGGATTCTGGAGAACTTCGACCTGGCCGAACTTGGACCGACCGCCGTCGACGGGGAGGGCGGCAAGCCATCCGTACACGGTGTGCACCTCGTCAGCGAGGCCGAGCGGCTGGCCTATGCAGATCGTGACAAGTACGTGGCCGATCCCGATTTCGTGCCGCTGCCGGGTGGTAGCGCGGATGCGCTGCTGGGCAAACGATACCTGCGCGGACGAGCGGCGCTGATCGATCGGCATCGCTCCATGGGCACCGCCGTGGCCGGCAGCCTGGGCGGCGCGCTGCTGGGCGTTGTGCCGCAGGCGGAACATGGAACGAACCACTTTTCGATCGTCGATGCGCAGGGGAATGCGGTCAGCGCCACCACATCGGTGGAAGCCAGCATGGGGTCGTTTCATATGACCCACGGATTCCTGCTCAACAACCAGTTGACCGATTTCAGCGCGACGCCGGTGGACGCCAGAGGCCAGCCCGTCGCCAATCGCGTGGAGCCGGGCAAGCGTCCGCGCAGTTCGATGGCGCCGACGCTGGTATTCCGCAAGGGTGCGGATGGCTCGATCGGAGATTTCCTGATGGCGACGGGTTCGCCGGGCGGCGGGGCGATACCGCAGTACGTGATAAAGACGCTGGTCGGGGTGCTCGACTGGGGGCTCAACGCGCAGCAGTCGGCCGGTCTGGTCGACTTCGGCGCCAGCAACAGCCCAGTCACGACGCTCGGTGGCGAGCATCCGCAAATCAACACGACGAACGACGGCGCCAGCGACCCGCTGGTCCAGGGACTCAAGGCACTTGGCCACCGCATCTCGCTACGGGCCCAGCCAAGTGGCGTGAACACGATACTGCGTACCCGGACGGGGGATGACGACCTGCTGGAAGGCGGTACCGATCCACGGCGCGAGGGTGTGGTGCTGGGCGACACTATCCGGCCTTGAAGCGGGCGGGAAGGAGGGGGGATTGTACTAATCTGTGACACCAGCTTCGCCATTGTCTGGCGCTTGACTTGTGTCAAGCCGAGGGGGCGATTCGGTGGCTACTATTCAAACCGTCATGGAGATGCGGGGGCGCTCTTCATGACTTGTCTACCCGTTTCCGGAATGGAAACTTAACCCGCTGCACCTCCCGGTGCCGCGGGTTTTTTCTTTTTGCGGGCCGGCGTTGGTGACCCCGTTTTTTGGTCTTGGTCTTTGCCCTGTCCGTGGCCCCGCTTTCACGGGGCTGAATCAGGCGACGCGCAGGCTATCCACCACCTTGTGCAGGAAGGTCTCGCACGCGGCAAGCTGATCCAGCGAGACGAACTCGTCGGGCTTGTGCGCCTGCTGGATATCGCCGGGGCCGCACACCACGGCCGGAATGCCTGCGCGCTGGAACAGGCCAGCCTCGGTGCCGTAGGCCACCTTGTTGGTATCGCGGTCGGCGGTCAGCGCGCGTACGAGCTGGGTGATGGCATCGGTCTCGGCGGCATCGAGCGAAGGCGCGGCGGCGATCTTGCTGATGGCCATGCCGGCATCCGGATGCTCATTGCGCATCTTCGGCAACAGCACATCGTTCGCGTAGGCCTGGATGCGCGCCAGGATCGCTTCCGGATCCACGCCAGGAAGATTCCGGAACTCGAAGACGAATTCGCACTCGGCGGGAATGGTATTTAGCGCGATGCCACCCTGGATCGTGCCGGTCGAAGCGGTCGTAAACGGCACGTCGAAGGCCCGGTCGTAAGGGCCATTGGCCTTGAACTCGTCGGCAATATCGCGAATGAAACAGATCAGGCGCGCGGCGTACTCGATCGCATTGACGCCCTTAGGGGTCAGCGACGAGTGCGCCGCCTGGCCCTTAACGCAGCACCGGTAGGCATTGATGCCCTTGTGCGCCACGATCACGCGCATGCTGGTCGGCTCGCCGACGATGCAGCCCGCCGGGCGCACGCCACGGTCACGCAGTTCGGCCAGCAGGTACGGCGCGCCCATGCAGCCGATCTCTTCGTCGAACGACAGTGCGTAGTGCACTGGCTCGCGCAGCCTGGCATCAAGGATGGTCGGCAGCAGCGCCAGGCTCGTGCCGATGAACCCCTTCATGTCACAGGTGCCGCGACCGTAGAGCTTGCCGTCGCGCACCACCGGCTTGAACGGGTCGGTGCTCCAGTTCTGCCCGTCGACGGGCACCACGTCCGTGTGCCCGGACAGCACGATGCCACCATTGGTGGCGCCATCGGCTGCGGGAATCGTCACGAACAGGTTGGCCTTGTCGCCCTGCGGGTTGTAGCTCAGATGGGGGCGCAGGCCCTTGGCCAGGAAGTGGTCGCGCACGGACTCGATCAGGCCCAGATTCGAATGGCGGGAAGTGGTATCCATCGATACCAGGCGCTCGGTCCATTCGAGCGCGCTGCCACGCGCGGGGGCATTGGTGGCGGCGGATCGGTTGTCGGGTTGGGCTGGCATGGGGCGTTGAAACGTCTGATTCATTGGGGGTTTGATCGTACACCTGGCCCGGCATCAGGCCAACTGGCGCAGCGTGTGCTTGATGGTTTGCGCGCGGGTAGCCACGTCGGGCATCTTTGCCTCGATACGCAGCTTGTCCTGGCCGGCCAGCTTGATATGCCGATTCTTCTGCACGAGGTCGATGATGCGGATGGCGTCGATCGGCGGATTCGGCACGAACTGCATGCTGACCGTGGCTTCGCCCGCGTCGATCTTGCGTACGCCCAGCGGCGCCGCGGCGATACGTAGCCGGTGCGTCTCGATCAATGCCTGCGCCTGCGAGGGCAGCCGGCCGAAGCGGTCGATCAGCTCCTCCTGGATGTCGTCGACGCGCTCGCCGGCCTCGCAGTTGGCCAGGCGCTTGTAGATCGACAGGCGTTCGTGGACATCCGCGCAGTAATCATTTGGCAGCAGGGCAGGCGTGCCGAGGTTGATCTCTGTAGTGGCGGCCAGCGGTGCCATCAGGTCCGGCTCCTTGCCGGCCTTCAGCGATTTCACGGCGGCATTGAGCATGTCCGTATAGAGCTGGAATCCAATTTCGTGGATTTCGCCTGACTGCTTGTCGCCCAGCACCTCGCCGGCGCCACGGATTTCCAGATCGTGCATGGCCAGATAGAAGCCGGAACCCAGTTCCTCCATCTGCTGGATGGCCTCGAGCCGGCGTTGCGCCTGGCGCGTCAGCCCCTCGACATCATGCACGAGCAGATATGCGTAGGCCTGGTGGTGCGAACGGCCCACACGGCCGCGCAACTGATGAAGCTGGGCCAGACCGAACTTGTCGGCGCGATGGATCAGGATGGTGTTGGCCGTCGGCACGTCGATACCGGTTTCGATAATCGTCGTGCAGAGCAGGATGTTGTCGCGACGCGAGACGAAGTCTCGCATCACGCGTTCGAGTTCGCGCTCGTGCATCTGGCCATGGGCCACGGCGATACGGGCCTCCGGCACCAGTTCGGCCAGCTTGGCGCGCTTGTTCTCGATCGTCTCCACTTCGTTGTGCAGGAAGTAGACCTGACCACCGCGCTTCAGCTCGCGCAGGATGGCTTCGCGGATCACGCCGTCTTCCTCGCGCCGGACGAAGGTCTTGATGGCCAGTCGCTTCTGCGGCGCGGTGGCGATCACAGAAAAATCGCGCAGGCCCTCCAGTGCCATGCCCAGCGTGCGCGGGATCGGCGTGGCGGTCAGCGTCAGCACGTCGACCTCGGCGCGCAGTGTCTTCAGCGCTTCCTTCTGGCGCACACCAAAGCGGTGTTCCTCGTCGATGATCACGAGCCCCAGGCGCTGGAACTTCACCTCATCGGACAGCAGCTTGTGCGTGCCAATCACGATATCGACGGTGCCTTCGTTGATCTGCTTGATCGCGGCGTCGATTTCCTTCTTCGTCTTGAAACGTGACAACTCGACGATACGCACTGGCCATTCGGCAAAACGGTCGGACAGCGTCTGGAAATGCTGCTCGGCCAGCAGCGTGGTCGGCGCGAGCATGGCGACCTGCTTGCCGCCCAGCACCGCCACGAACGCCGCGCGCAGCGCGACCTCGGTCTTGCCGAAGCCGACGTCGCCGCAGACCAGCCGGTCCATCGGCTTGCCCGACGTCATGTCGGCGATCACGGCGGCGATGGCCGCGGCCTGGTCAGGCGTTTCCTCGAAGCCGAAGCTCTCGGCAAATGCCTCGTAGTCCTTGGGCTGCAACGGGAAGGCAAAGCCCTCACGCAGGGCGCGGCGCGCGTACAGGTTCAGCAGTTCGGCGGCCGTATCGCGGATCTGCTGCGCGGCTCGGCGTTTGGCCTTGTCCCACTGGCCCGTGCCCAGCGAATGCAGCGGGGCCGTCTCCGGATCGGCGCCCGAATAGCGCGAAATCACATGCAACTGATGCACGGGCACATAGAGCTTGCTGCCTTTGTCGTAGTCCAGGTGCAGGAATTCCTCGTCGCCCTGGCCCATGTCCAACGTGACCAGACCCTGGTAGCGGCCAATGCCATGCTCGCTATGCACGACGGGGTCGCCGATCTTGAGTTCGGCCAAGTCGCGCACCATCGCATCGACAGTACTCGCCTGTTCCTGCTTGCGCCGGCCCGAGCGGCGTGCCGTGCCGGCGTAGAGTTCGGCCTCGGTCACGAATGCCATCTGCGCCGACGGCAGCGCGAAGCCGGTCTGCAGCGGTGCCACCGCGATCGAGAAATGCGAATCGCCCGCCAGGAAGGCGGCGAAGTCGTCGACGATCATCGGACGCAGGCCGCTTTCCGCGAACAACTGCAACAGCGTCTCGCGTCGGCCAGCCGAGTCGGCGCACATCAGCACGCGCGTGGCCTTGTTGAGCAGCAGCGATTCCAGGTTGACCAGCGGATCTTCAGCGCGTCGATTGACCGATACATCGGGCAGGTGTCCGGCGAAGGCGGGCGCGTCGGCAGGCGCGGCATCCCGCTGCAGTACCAGTCGCGCCAGCGGCTTTGCGCCGACGAAGAACTGTTCTTCTGACAGGAACAGGTCCGCTGGCGGCAGTAGCGGCCGCTCGCGGTCATGACGCATGAAGTTGTAGCGCTGGGTGGTGTCGGCCCAGAAGCGGCGAATGGCCTCGTCCACATTGCCCGAGAAGGCAAGCTGGGTGCCTTCGGGCAGATAGTCGAACAGCGTCGCGCTTTGCTCGAAGAACAGCGGAAGGTAGTACTCGATACCGGCCGACGGCACGCCATTGCCGATGTCCTTGTAAATCGGCGATTTGGTCGGGTCGCCCTCGAATAGTTCGCGCCAACGGCCCCGGAAGGCGGTGCGCGCGGTTTCATCGAGCGGGAACTCGCGGCCGGGCAGCAGGCGGACTTCCTTGACCGGATACAGGCTGCGCTGCGAGTCGGGATCGAATGCCCGGATGGTTTCGATCTCGTCGCCGAACAGGTCGATCCGGTACGGCAGGGCCGACCCCATCGGATACAGGTCGATCAGGCCGCCGCGCACGCTGTATTCGCCGGGGCGCATCACGGCGCTCACGTGCTCATAGCCGGCCAGCGTGAATTGCGCCTTCAAGGCCGCTTCGTCGAGCTTGGCCCCCTGCTTGAAGAAGAACGTGTAGGCCGCCAGAAACGCGGGTGGCGCCAGCCGATAGAGGGCGGTCGACGCGGGCACGAGCATCACGTCGCACTGACCACCCTGGATGTCGTGCAGGGTCGCCAGACGCTCGGAGACCAGGTCCTGGTGCGGCGAGAAGCTGTCGTACGGCAGCGTTTCCCAGTCCGGCAGCAGACGCACGCGCAGTTCCGGGGCGAACCAGGGGATCTCTTCGGCCAGACGCTGCGCATCGACGGCATGGGCACAGACGACGGCCACCATCGGCGCGCTGCGGCGATGCTGCCGCGCATAGGCAGCGACCGCGAGCGCGTCGGCGGAACCGGTCAGGCCGTTGACGGCATGACGCAGACCCGGTTTGATCAAGGGGAAGCTGGCGAACGGAAAAGCGGCGTGGTTGTCAGGCATTGGCAGCAGAGGCGCTTGAAACGACAACACCCCGCCGGCGTTTGCGAGGGCCCCTTGTTGCCGTGTGACGGGCGGGGCCCGGAACTGTTCACGGGCGAGGATCATGGTTCATGCCCACTGCATCGGCAGTGCCAGATGGCGGCGGGCGAGGGCCGTATTATAGAATGCACCCCGGCCGGTTTGCCGGCCGGTTTCCGATATTCCATCTCCCGCAAATCCGTGTCAGATCGCCGCTTCGCCCTGATTCCCTGTGCCGGTACCGGCAGTCGTGCCGGAGGCCCCATCCAGAAGCAGTACCAGACCGTGGCCGGACGGCCGATGCTTTGGTATGCGCTGGCCGCCTTTTCCGCTTGCGATGCCATCAGTGCCACCGCGCTGGTGCTGGCCCCCGACGACATGCCGCTCGAGTCCCGTTTCGGCGCTGCCGCCTTTGCCGGGCTCCGCTTCGATACAGCGTTCGTCGGCGGTGATTCCCGCCATGCCTCGGTACTCGCCGGTCTCCATCATCTTGGGACCATGGGCGCAGTGGATACCGACTGGGTGCTCGTGCACGATGCGGCCCGGCCCGGCCTGACGCCCGCGATGATCGACACACTTGTGCGCGCTGTCGAGTCCGACGATGCCGCCAGCGAGCCGATCGGCGGCATTCTTGCCGTGCCGGTGCCGGACACGCTCAAGCGTGCCGACGCCGCTGCCCGCATCGGCGCCACCGTGCCGCGCGAAGGACTGTGGCAAGCCCAGACACCGCAGATGTTCCGAATCGGCGTGCTGCGCCATGCGCTGGAGGATGCGCTGGCCGCGGGCGCGGTGGTGACCGACGAGGCGAGTGCGATCGAGCGGCTTGGACTGCATCCGCGCCTGGTGAATGGTTCGCTGCGCAACTTCAAGGTGACATACCCCGAGGATTTCGCGCTGGCGGACGTACTGTTGCGCACTGGCACACCGACTTCCAACACGTGACAAACGTGATCCATCCAGACAAAGGAGCCGCATTGAACCCGTTCGATATCCGCATTGGCCAAGGCTATGACGTTCACGCCCTGGTGCCGGGCCGCAAGCTGATCCTCGGTGGCGTGGACATTCCACACGATCGTGGACTGCTCGGTCATTCCGATGCCGACGCGCTGCTGCATGCCGTGACAGATGCGTTGTTCGGTGCCGCGGCGCTGGGCGATATTGGTCGCCACTTTCCCGATACCGATCCGAATTTCGCTGGCGCCGACAGCCGGGTATTGCTGCGTGAGGCGGTCCGTCGTGTGCGCGAAGCCGGTTACGAGATCGGCAACGTCGACGCCACGGTCATCGCGCAGAAGCCCAAGCTGGCGCCGCATATCAGCGGCATGGTGGCCAATCTCGCGGAAGATCTCGGCCTGCCCGTCACGCGCTGCAACGTGAAGGCGAAGACCAACGAGAAACTGGGCTTCGAAGGAAAGGAGGAGGGGATCGTGGCGCAGGCGGCGGTACTGATCTACCGCCGCAACGGCGACGCCCAAGACTGAGCTTGTCGCCTGAAGTCTGAAATCGCGCCGTTGGCCGTCAGGCCTTCGGCGCTGTAGCTTCCGCCGTTTCGGCGGTGATCGGATAGACGTAGTCGATCAGCCGCGCCATCGCGCCGTGACGCGCGCCAGCTTCCGTGCGTTTCTCGAATCCCATCTGCTGGCACAGACGGTTGGCGGAATCCATTTCCGGCATGGTGCGGCAGACCAGCGTCTTCGACCCGATGTCGCGCGCACGCTGGATGCAGATCTGCATCAGCCGGTGCCCCAGTCCAAGTCCCCGTGCCTGCGGGCTGACCGATAGCAGGCGCGCTTCGGGCTGCGTGAGCGTGACCATGCTGCCGTCGAGGGCCGGCACAGTTGCGTCGGGGTGGCAGAACAGCACCGCGCCGCTGATGCCATGGTCGGTCTCCGCGACCCACCACTCCATGTCCGGGTTGTCCTTGGCGGCCAGCACGGATTGCATGCCGCGCTGGAACGATGCGCGACAGTCCTCCATGATTTCGAGCTCATATTGCCCGTAGGCATGTTGCGTGACGGCGGCGATATCGCCCCAGTCGTAGGTCGCGGCCAGGCGAAACCGGAAGCGGGGCGAATTTTGCGAAGGCAGGGTGCTCATGGCGGTAACGATGACGTGGCCTTGGGTGGATTGTAGGCCGTCCGGTGCACAAATGCATCGGTACAACGATGTCTGATGTGTGACTTTTCCACGATGCGTGTGTATTCACGTTCGCCGCGCAGCAAAGGAAAAGCCGGCGGCACCCGTGAGGGCGCGCGCCGGCTTGCATCCGTCACGCAGGTGATTTACCCGCGTACCTCCCGGATTACTCGGCAGCGATCACATTCGCAGCAGCGCCGATCACCGCGGCGATGCGGCCTACGTCGCGCAGTTGCTGAGCAGTCATGCCTTGCTCGGTCTTCAGCAGTTGGTAGTGCGACTTGATGCAGAAATGGCACTTGCCGATGACCGATGCGGCCAGCGCGTACATCTCGAAGCGCCGCTTGTCCACGCCACCATGGGTGGCATAGGCGTTCATGCGCAGGCCTGCGGGCTGGCTGGCCAGATCGGGGTCCTCGGCCATCTCGACATAGGGATACCAGAGGTTGTTCATCCCCATCAGCGCGGCGGCCGTCAGCGCGCCGTTGACTTCTTCCGGCGACAGCACGTTCGCATTGCGGATGGCATCGACCAGGACCTTGCTCTTGGCGGCAAAAGCGGCCGCAAGCGCCACGCCAACCGCGTCGTTGCCTTCCAGCGACGAGCGTGCAATCGTGCCGTCCACGTTCAGACGGATGTCCTTTGCATAGTCAGGGATCAAATTCTTGATCGTGCTGAGGAATTCCATTTATTTCTCCTATCGTCGAGGGCTCAAAAAACCCGCACGGAGCGGGTTTCGACGTGAAAGGGCGCTGGCCCTTTCACGCTTGATGCGCCAGTTTGCTCGAGGCGACTGGCAGGCAGGCCGATTACAGCGTGGCGCCACCAACTGCACGGTTGCACGGGCAGAGTTCGTCCGTTTGCAGACCGTCCAGGATACGCAGGACTTCTTCCGGGTTACGGCCGACGTTCAGGTTGTTCACCGAAACGTGCTGGATCGTGTTGTCCGGGTCGACGATGAACGTGGCGCGCAGCGCAACACCGGCGGCCTGGTCGCGCACGCCCAGTTGATCCACCAGCGAACCGGTCACGTCGGCGAATTGCCACTGGTTCAGCTTGTTCAGGTCCTTGTGTTCGCGACGCCATGCCAGCTTCACGAACTCGTTGTCGGTCGAGCCACCCAGCACGATCGCGTCACGATCGGCGAAGTCGCCGTTCAGCTTCGCGAAGGCCACGATTTCGGTCGGGCACACGAACGTGAAGTCCTTCGGGTAGAAGTAGATGACCTTCCACTTGCCTTCGAACGACTTTTCGGTGATGTCTTCAAACGCCGACTGGCCGTTCTCTTCGTGGTTGTTGAAACCGGGCTTGACGCCAACGACGTGGAAGGCTTCGAGCTTGTCACCAACGGTCTTCATACACTTCTCCTGATACGGTTGAACAGAATGAGGCGCGCATTCGCATGGCGAGTTCCCTGATGCAATGGAAATGTCACTTGTGCGAGTGCAACAAAGGGGGATTATGCGTCGTCGGAGGCGCTGCGGCCAATTGATATTCTCAAACAGCCCGATAGGCAGCGCCTAGGGGGAGAGACGAAGCACGGGGGAGTATGCCATGCGCGGACGCGCCTGACGGGGACACCGTAGAAATTCAGAGGGATCTGAAACGGGTCACGCCGCCTTCACGCTTGCCTGCTATGCGATTTGGCAGGAATGTGAAGGCGGCGTGTGGCGTCAGGTGACGCGCGATACGTGCCACGTGATGTTATGCGGCGCTCAGCGCGGACTGCTCGCGACGTGTGCGGAAGATGATGATCGTGGCAACCAGACCGCATGCGGCGGCGAACATCAGCCACAGACCCGGCGCGGCCTTGTTGCCCGTGGCGTGGATCAGGTAGGTCGAGATCGCTGGCGTAAAGCCGCCGAACAGTGCCGTGGCCAGGCTGTATGCCAGCGAGAAGCCGGCGGTGCGCACGGCGGGCGGCATGACTTCGGTCAGCGTGACGACCATTGCGCCGTTATAGCTGCCGTACAGGAAGGAGAGCCACAGCTCCACCATCAGCAGGCGTTCGAACGACGGGGCGGCCACCAGCCACGAAACGGCGGGGTAGGCGGTCACCAGCGTGGCGATCGTGAAGAACACCAGCAGCGGCTTGCGGCCAATGCGGTCGGACACCGCGCCCATCAGCGGCAGCCAGATAAAGTTCGACAGGCCGACGCACATCGTGACGATCAGGTTGTCCACGTCGTCGAGCTTCAGCACGGTCTTGCCGAAGGTCGGCGTGTAGGCGGTGATCATGTAGAACGACACCGTGGTCATCACCACCATCATGCAGCCGGCGATGATGATGCCCCAGTTGTCGAGCATCGAACGATAGATCTCGTTCACGCTCGGACGATGCTTGCGCGTGCGGAACTCCTCGGTCTCCTCGAGCGAGCGGCGGATGATGAACAGGAACGGCACGATCAGGCAGCCGATCAGGAACGGCACACGCCAGCCCCAGCTATCCATCTGCGCCGGCGCCAGTGTGGCGTGCAGGATCACGCCGAGCAGGCCCGCGAAGATCACGGCTACCTGCTGGCTGGCCGATTGCCATGCCACGTAGAAGCCTTTCTTGCCGGGCTTGGCGATCTCGGACAGATATACCGATACACCGCCCAGTTCCACGCCTGCGGAGAAGCCTTGCAGCAGTCGTCCGAACAGGACCAGCAGCGGCGCGGCCACGCCGATCGCCGCGTATCCTGGCACTACCGCAATGAGCAGCGTGCCGGCCGCCATCAGGATCAGTGTGAGGATCAGGCCCTTGCGACGGCCATGGTGATCGATATAGGCGCCCAGGATGATGGCGCCCAATGGTCGCATCAGGAAGCCCGCGCCGAACGTGGCCAGCGAGAGCATCAGCGATGCGAATTCATTATCCGAAGGAAAGAACGTACGGGCGATGGCTGCAGCGTAAAAGCCATAGACCATGAAGTCGTACATTTCCAGGAAGTTGCCGCTGACAACGCGGAACACGGTGCGGAATCCGTGTTGTGACTGGGTAGTGCTGGACATGACTGTCTCTCGATCACCGCCGGTTGACCGGCGGTATGTTTTCGGTGTGGGCAGCCAGGGCGTTTGGGGTTGCGGCAGGTGGTGCCATGGCTAGGGATGCAACGGTATGCATCGGACCTGTCGATGGGCGGAAGTGTGCGCTGAATCGCTGTCAATCGCCTGTCAACGAGCTTACAAAACCCTATCGTTTGCTGTCGAAAACCTGTCAATGCGCCGCATCGAATACATTCGCGGCGATTTTCGCGAGATGGCGCTCAGGCGCGCCGGAAGATTGCGCTGACCACCAGCCCGGACTTGGGCGCCGGACGGTTGGCAAGGACCAGCCTGCCGCCGTTGCGCTGCAGGATGCGGTTGACGATGGACATGCCCAGGCCGGCCCCCTTGGCCTCGCTGCGGGCGGCGTCGAGCCGGTAGAACGGGCGCGTCAGCAGCGACAGTTCTTCGTCTGGCACGCCCATGCCGTTGTCCGCCACGACCAGCAACGCATCCTTGTCCTCGACGCGCGTGGAGATCTCCACTTCGGCCATGCCGGTCTCTTCGTCCTTGGCGTAGCGCCGCGCGTTCTCCACGAGGTTGTCGAGAATGCGCTGGATTTCCATGCGGTTGGCCATGGCCATCACCGGGCCGTTCGATCGCACGTGGATGCGCACGTCGTCATGCGCGGCATAGACGCCGACGGACTCTTGCACGAGCGTCGACAGATCGACCGGTTCCACGACTTCCTGCCCTGGCCGGGCATAGTTCAGGAACTGGCCGATGATCGCGTCCATTTGTTCGATGTCGGCGATCATCGCGTCGCGGGTGACGTTGTCCACGGGGGACATTTCGGTTTCCAGCCGCAGGCGGGTGAGCGGCGTGCGCAGATCGTGCGAGATACCTGCCAGCATCACTACACGGTCGTCATCGAGCTGACGCAGGTCGTGCACCATCTGGTTGAAGCTGCGGTTGGCCTGCGCCACTTCGCTTGCGCCCTGTTCGCGCAGCGGCGGCGGATCGCCACCGGACCCGATCTGGCGCGCGGCGTTGGCCAGTCGTTTGAGCGGATAGTTGACGCGCGCGGTGATGAATGCCGCGCCGATGATCGACAGCATCAGCGCCGCGATACTCCACCAGAGCCACTGGATGCCTGGCACGCGCTCGAATCGTTCTGGGCTGATGGCGACCCAGTAGTCGTCGCCTTCGATTTCGAAGCTGACCCACACGCCGGGAATGTCGTTGACCGTGGTCGCGATGACCGTGTCTTCGCCCAGGCGGCCGCGAATCTCCTGTTGCACGAGTTGTGTCAGGAACGGGTTGGCCGTGGGCGCGGCGAAGTCATCGTCCTTCTCGCGCGGATAGACCTTGATGCCCTCGTTCTGGACGAGGTCGAGCAGAAGGAACCGGCGACGAGCCGGGTCCGAGTAGAGCAGGGCCGCGCGGGTGAGCTTGACCACGCTGACTACCTGCATGGCGATCTGCTGGGCACGCGGCGCGCGTTCGAAGAGCCGGTAGCTCTGGAACCAGATACCCAGCGAGATCGCCAGCAACAGGGCGATCAGCATGAAGGTTCGCCAGAAGAGCGAACCAAAGAACCGCGTTGCGGTACGGCCGAGAGCGGTCGCCACGATGAAGCTGTGAGGTGCGACCGGAATTACTTCACGCCATCGGGGATAAAGACATAACCCAGGCCCCAGACCGTCTGGATGAAGCGCGGGTTACCCGGATCCGGCTCGATCAGCTTGCGCAGGCGAGAAATCTGCACGTCCAGGCTGCGGTCGAAGACTTCGTACTCGCGGCCGCGTGCCATTTCCATGAGCTTTTCGCGCGAGAGCGGCTGGCGTGGGTGGCGCGCGAAAACCTTGAGCACCGAGAACTCGCCCGTGGTGAGCGTGATTTCCTCGTCGTTCTTGGTCAGCGTACGCGTGGCCAGGTTGAGTACGAAATCGCCGAAGGCGAACGTTTCCGGGGTTTCCGACGGGGCGCCAGGCACTTCGGCGGGACCCTTGCGGCGCAGCACGGCGTGAATCCGCGCGATCAGTTCACGCGGGTTGAAGGGCTTGGGCAGATAGTCGTCCGCGCCCATTTCCAGGCCGACGATACGGTCCACGTCCTCACCCTTGGCGGTGAGCATGATGATCGGGGTCTGGTCGTTGGCGCCTCGCAGGCGGCGGCAGATGGAAAGGCCGTCCTCGCCCGGCATCATCAGGTCCAGCACCAGCAGGTCGAAACGCTCGCGCAGCCAGAGCTTATTCATGGCCGTGGCGTTTTCCGCCACGAGGACCGTGAAGCCCTGCTCGCCGAGATAGCGGCGTAGAAGATCGCGCAGGCGCGGGTCGTCGTCCACGACGAGAATCTTGTGGCTGGTATTTTCCATGGCGGTATCTTAGCGACTATCGCTTTCGCTCAAAATGGCTTAACAAAACGTTACATACTTTACCCTGTGGTATGGCGGCGTGCACCTTTTGTGCATTTACACTCCGCAAACCGTATTCCTGATGCCGATTTTTGGTCCAATTTCAGGAACGGCCACCACGGGCATCCCGCGCCCCTTGTCGACGGCAGGGGCCACGCAGCCTCCCCCCAGTTGATGCTGGATGGCAGGCGGTCGGGGTGCCGTCGAAACCGCCATTATCCAATGAAAGTGAAGCGAATCCGGCCTGGGCATACCCTGCGGCGCGCGACGTACGCGCGAGCAGCATGTCTGGCTGGCCTGACCCTGCTGATTACGGCTGCATCCGGCGTGGCGCTGGCCCAGTCGGCGGGCATGGCACATCTGCTTCATACATCGAAAAGCCAGTCCTCATCCAGCGCCCAGGGCGGCAACGGCCAGGCCTCGGAGCGGGGTCGCTCGTCCGGCCGGCGGTCCGACAAGGCCGAGTCCGAACGGGACATGGCCGACCGCGCCACGCGGCAGGGTCAGCGCGGTGGCAATCCCCGCCTGTCGCCTGACGAGCGCAAGACGTTACGCAAGAATCTCTACGATCTCAGCCGCGAGATGTACCAAGGCGGCTGAGCAACCGCTTCAGAGTGATCCTGGCGTCGTTGCGCGGCCTGCCGTACCGCGCCCCCGAGGCCCAGTCAGCTCAGTCCGCTCAGTCTTTCACCCGGAAATGCCGCAGGAAGTCCACGAAAACTTCGGCTGCCTGTTGCGCGTCTTCCTCGGTGATCGTCTCGAGCGGGTTGTGGCTGATACCGCCATTGCCGCATCGGACGAACAGCATCGCCACATCGATGATGCGGTGCATCATCATCGCATCGTGGCCTGCGCCTGAAGGCAGTTCGAACACTTCATGGCCACGCTTTTTCAGCACCGCGCCGAATTGATCCATCAGCCAGCGCGCGCAGGGCGCATTGTTGACCGGCGTCACGCGCTCCACGCTGGCCTGCAGGCCGCGCTTTGCGGCAATCCGCTCGATCCCGGCGACGATATCGGCGATGGCGGCCTCGCGGATGCCGTCTTCGCCGGCGCGAATGTCCATCGAGAACACGCACGCGGCCGGAATCACGTTGCTTGACCCGTTCGGCACCTGAAGCTGGCCCACCGTTCCCACCAGCGTCGGCACCTGGGCGCAGCGAGACTCCACGAGCAGGATCATTTCGGCGGCACCCGTCGCGGCATCGCGGCGCATATCCATCGGCGTGGTGCCAGCGTGGCTGGCCAGGCCCTCCACGCGTACCTGGAAGCGGCTGCTTCCGGCAATCTGGGTCACGATGCCGAGCGGCAATCCGCGATTGAGCAGCACCGGGCCCTGTTCGATATGGACTTCGACAAAGCCAGCCAGTGTCGACGGATCGACCGCCGCAGCGCGCAAGGCGTCGATGTCGCCGGCGCCGGGCAGGCCGGAGTCGGCCAGCGCCTCGCGCATCGTCACGCCATCCACGTCAGCGCGGTCGAGCAGCGCGGGGTCGAAGCGTCCCGCCAGCACGCTACTGGCCAGAAAGCTGGTCTTGAAACGCAGGCCTTCTTCCTCGGCAAATCCAACCACTTCGAAGTGATAGGGCAGGCGGATGCCGGCATCGCGCAGCGCGCCAACGACGGCAATTGGCAGCAGGATGCCGAGCCTGCCGTCATAGCGGCCGCCATTGCGCACCGTGTCGAAGTGCGAGCCCGTCATCAGCACCTTCGGATTGGCCGTGGCCGAATCGGCGGCGTAACGGCCAATCACGTTGCCGATCGCGTCGATCCTTACCGTCATGCCGGCATCCTCCATCCACCGTGCCAACTGCGCTTGTGCCTGGCGGTGGGCGGGCGTCAGAAAGGCGCAGGTCAGGCCATCCTCCATATCCGAGAAGCGGGCAAGGGCTTCGGCGCGTTCGAGGATCGACTGGCCGAGGGAAGGGGTGGCGATGGTCATGGCGTCAACGACAGTAGGGCAGAAAGCAGAAAGGCAGAAAAGCAGAACGAAGCCGGGGGTTAGCCATTCTTCAGCCAGGTTTTCCAGGCAATCCAGAGCTTGCGCATCGGCGTCAGATCGATGCGCTGGTTCAGGACCTGGAAGTCGCTGGCTTCGATTTCATCCAGAAGAGCGTGCTGAATGGCCGCGAAGGCCAGCTGGGCACGCTGGGACCGACGATCGGCGCGCGGCAATGCGGCCAGCGCTTCGCCATACAGCGCGCGGGCTTTTGTGGCCTGTTCCCGCATCAGCGCGACAAAGCGGTCCGAATGACGCGACTGGAGGATGTCCGCGGCGGGCACTTCGAAGCGTTGCAGCGTATCGACAGGAATATAGATGCGACCATGGCGCGCGTCGCCACCGACATCCATCACGATGCGCACCCGCTGCAAGGACAGCCCGAGCTGTTCCGCGGCATCGAGCGTGCGCGGGTCGGTGTGGCCAAGCACGCGGGCCGTCAGCTTGCCGAACGTGCCGCCCGAGGCCTGGCAGTATCGAACCAGTCCGATCTCGTCCAGATAGCGCGATTGCGCCAAATCCATCTCGGTGGCGGCGAGCATCTCGGCCATTTCGGCCTGCGGCAGCGCATCCAGATGCGGCTGCAGCGCCTGGCTGACCGGGTGGGCTGCCCCCCCGTCGTACAGGCGGCGCAATTCCGCGCGCCACCAGTCCAGGCGCTGATGGGCTACGCCGGCGTCATGGTTCTCGTTGACGATGGCATCGAGTTCCTGGCGCCAGGCTTGCAGCGCGGTCAGGGCGTTGCGGCGGTCGGAGGGGAGAAGCAGGCTACTGTAGTAGAAGCTGGAGCCGCTCTGGGCGGCCTTGTCCTGGCAATACTGATCGGGCGTCACGCCAATCTCTTTGAATGTGGGGCGGCGGGGGCGGCGCCAAAGGCGCGGATTGTAGCACCGGGCGAAGCCGCCGGCGCCTTCAGGCGCCCGCTGACGCTCGCCTGCGGACCTTTCGTCGCACGATACTCCTGTTCGTCATCCGCCGTTTGACGCACTCGAGGGTGATCAGTATATTACTGACCGGCCAGTTATTAATTTCTTCCCTTGGCCCCAGACATCCGCGCAGATGCCTGAAAGTTATCCCAAAGACGCATTCCAGAGAGTCGCTCGCCGTCAGGCGAGGGCCACCGGCTGCACCCGTTCCACCGACCAGATATCGCTTGTCCATGCCAGTGCATTACGCCGGGCCGGAAGTTGCGGCCGTAGACGCTGAAGTTCGTTCTCTCGCGCCGCTGCCGGAACGTCGGCGCGGACGCCGTGCCGCCCGGCCCATCGCCGCGGGGCTGGCCATGCTTGCGCTTTCGACTGCCTTGATGCTGGCTGGCTGCGGCAAGCAGGCGGAATCGGTCGAATACGTGCGGCCGGTGCGGTTGCTGCAACTGAACCCGGCAGGGGGCAAGACGGCCTTTGAATTCTCCGGCGAGGTGCGCCCGCGTGTGGAGTCGCGCCTGGGTTTCCGCGTGGGCGGAAAGATCGCCGCCCGTCTGGTGGACGTGGGTGCCACTGTGCGCAAGGGTCAGCCGCTGGCCCGCCTTGATCCGACCGACCTGGGGCTGGCGGAAGCCGGCGCGCGTGCCCAGTACGACGCGGCCAAGACCGACCGCGATCTCGCGGCGTCCGATCTCAAGCGCTACAACGAACTCGCGGCCAAGGGATTTATCAGTGCCGCCGAGCAGCACCGCCGCCAGGCCACCTACGATTCGGCCGCTTCGAAGCTGGAGCAGGCCCAGGCCAATCTGCGCAATCAGGCGAACCAGACCGGCTATGCGGTGCTGACCGCCGACGCCGATGGCGTGGTGACCGCGATCGACACCGAGGTGGGGCAGGTCGTTACACCGGGCCAGCCGGTGATCCGTGTGGCGCAGACGGCCGAGAAGGAAGTGGCGATCGGCCTGCCGGAAGATCAGGTCGACATGCTGCGTGGCATTACCGAAGTCACGATTCGCACCTGGTCGGAACCGGATCGCGTGCTGCCGGGACGGGTTCGCGAGATTTCCGCAGCTGCCGATACGGTGACGCGGACGTACCCGACGCGTGTCAGCGTGCCCAATCCGCCGGCTGACCTGCGCATCGGCATGACCGCCGTGGTGACCTTTGTCCGATCTGGCGACAGTGCCGCGATTCGCATTCCGCTGACGGCCCTGCTGCAGAACAACGGCAGCAATCAGGTCTGGGTCTATCAACCGGATTCCGGCGGCAAGGGCACGGGTGGCACGGTCAACCCGGTGCCGGTGATGCTCGGCAACGCCGACGGCAACCTGATAGAAGTGCGAAGCGGTCTGAAGCCGGGTCAGGTCATCGTCACGGCGGGTGTGCACCTGCTCAGGCCGGGGCAGAAGGTCAGGCCGATGCAGAGCATCGCTCCGGCGCAGCCGGCCTCGAATCCTGGCGCGCCGCTGGCCGCGCTGGATAGGCGCCTGGGCTGAGGGCGGCGCATGGACCATTCCCGCTTCAACCTGTCGCGCTGGGCGCTTGAGCACCAGCCGCTGACCCGCTACCTGCTCGTTGTGCTGCTGCTGGGCGGCCTGTTGGCCTTCTTCCAGCTCGGGCAGGACGAAGATCCGCCGTTCACGTTCCGCGTGATGGTCGTGCAGGCGCTCTGGCCCGGCGCTACCGCCGAGCAGATCGCCGTGCAGGTGACCGACAAGATCGAACGGCAGCTTCAGGAAGTGCCATACGCGGACAAGATCCGCAGCTTCTCGAAGCCGGGCGAGACCACGGTGATCTTCCAGCTGGCCGACAACGCGCCGGCCAAGGACACTGCGCAGATCTGGTACACGGTGCGCAAGAAGATTGGCGACATCCAGCCGACGCTGCCACAGGGCGTGCGTGGGCCGTTCTTCAATGATGAGTTCGGCGATGTGTACGGCTCGATCTATGCGCTGTCGGCCGACGGCTTCACTTACAAGGAACTGCGCGAGTATGCGGATCTCGTGCGGCAGGAGATGCTGCGCATCCCCGCCGTGGCCAAGGTGTCCCTGCTGGGGCTGCAGGACGAGAAGCTCTATGTCGAGTTCAATCAGGCACGCTTCGCGCAGCTTGGGCTGGACATCAACGCGATCGCCAACCAGATCGCCGAACAGAACAATCCCACGGGTAGCGGTGTCCTTGTGACGCCGACCGACAACCTGCAGATCCGCATCACCGGGCAGCTTGGCGGGGTGGAAGACCTGAAGAACCTGGTCCTGCGCGGGCCGAACGGCATCGCCAACATTCGGCTGGGTGACATCGCGCACGTCTATCGCGGGTATGTCGATCCTCCGGTGAGCCGGATGCGTTTCAACGGCAAGGATGTGATCGGCCTGGGTATTTCGATGGAGAAGGGCGGGGACATCATCGCGCTGGGCAAGGAACTGCGCCGCGTGGTCGATGGCCTGCGCAACCAGTTGCCGGTCGGCATCGAGATGGATCAGGTCCAGGATCAGCCGCAAGCCGTGAAGCACTCCGTGGGCGAGTTCGTGCGGGTGCTGATTGAGGCCGTTGTGATCGTGCTGGGTGTGAGCTTTGTCTCGCTCGGGCTCCATACGCGGCCGTTACGGCTCGACGTACGTCCGGGACTCGTGGTGGCGCTGACGATTCCGCTGGTGCTGGCCGTGACGTTCCTGTTCATGAACATATTCGGCATCGGGCTCCACAAGATATCACTTGGCGCGCTGATCATCGCGCTGGGCCTGTTGGTGGACGACGCGATCATCGCCGTCGAAATGATGGTGCGCAAGCTGGAGGAAGGCTTCTCCAAGATGGAGGCCGCCACGTTTGCCTACACGTCCACGGCAATGCCGATGCTGACCGGCACGCTGATTACGGCGGCGGGCTTCCTGCCCGTGGGGCTGGCGCGCTCGACCGTTGGCGAATACACGTTCGCGATCTTCGCCGTGACGGCGCTGGCATTGGTGTTGTCCTGGCTGGCGGCGGTCTACTTCACACCGTACCTGGGCTATCTGCTGCTCAAGACGCGCCCGAGCGACGGCGGCCATCACGAGGTGTTCGATACGCCGTTCTACGCGCGCTTCCGTGCGCTGGTGAACTGGTGCGTCACGTGGCGCAAGACCGTGATCGTGGTCACGCTGGCGGCGTTCGCGCTGGGGCTGTTCGCGTTCAAGTTCGTTGAGAAGCAGTTCTTTCCCGATTCGAGCCGCCCCGAGTTGATGGTCGAACTCTGGATGCCGGAAGGCACGAGCTTTGTGCAGACCGAGGCCGAAGCCAAGCGCTTCGAAGTGGCGATGCGGCGCGACAAGGCCGTGGGCAGCCTGACCACGTTCATTGGTACCGGCGCGCCGCGCTTCTACCTGCCGCTGGACCAGATCCTGCCGCAGTCGAACGTGGCGCAGCTGATCGTGATGCCGGCGGACGCGGAGCAACGCGACGTGCTGCGCAAGCGCATCGAGCAGGTGCTGGCCGCGGAGTTCCCACAACTCCGGGGCCGTGTGAAGCTGCTGCCAAACGGGCCACCCGTTGCCTACCCGGTGCAGTTCCGGGTGATTGGTCCGGATGCCGCCGGGGTGCGCAAGGCGGCGGATCAGGTGCGGGCCATCATGGCAGCCAATCCGAACACGGTCGGCGTCAACGACAACTGGAACGAGAACGTGAAGATGCTGCGTCTCGAGCTTGACCAGGACAAGGCACGTGCGCTCGGTGTGACCACCAACGCGATTGCCCGCGCCACGCAGGCGGTGCTGACTGGCGTGCCGGTTGGCCAGTATCGCGACGCGGACAAGCTGATCGATATCGTCATGCGCACGCCGAAAAGCGAGCGCGACACGATGTCGGACCTGAACAACATCCTGGTGCCGACCAGCACGGGCCGCGCCGTGCCGCTGACGCAGGTGGCGCGTGTGACGCTGAAATCAGAGCCCGGCGTGCTCTGGCGCGAGAATCGTGACTTCGGCGTTACCGTGCAGTCCGACATCGTCGATGGCATCCAGGGGCCGACCGTGACCGCGCAGATCGATCCGAAGCTCGACGCGATCCGCGCCAGCCTGCCGCCCGGTTACCGCATCACGATCGCGGGCGCGCAGGAGGAAAGCGGCAAGGCCGGCGCGTCGATCGCCGCGCAACTGCCGCTGTGCATTTTCCTGATCTTCACGTTGCTGATGCTGCAGTTGCACAGCTTCTCGCGTTCGGTGATGGTGTTCCTGACCGGCCCGCTGGGCCTGATTGGCGCGGCGGCGACGCTGTTGCTCCTGCACGCGCCGATGGGGTTTGTCGCCCAGTTGGGCATTACCGCGCTGCTGGGTATGATTATCCGCAACTCGGTGATTCTGGTTGATCAGATCGAGCAGGACATCAAGGCGGGCATTCCGCCGTGGCAGGCCATCGTCGAGTCAGCGGTGCGTCGGGCCCGCCCGATCATGCTGACCGCCGCAGCGGCGGTGCTGGCGATGATTCCCCTGTCGCGTTCGACGTTCTGGGGGCCAATGGCCGCCGCGATCATGGGTGGCCTGATCGTCGCCACGGTGCTGACGCTGTTGTTCCTGCCCGCGCTGTACGCGGCGTGGTTCCGTGTCCGGGCCCCGGAAGGCGGGCAAGGGGTGATGACGAACTGAGGGTTTGGGGGCTGGCAGCAGGCCGCTACGGCCTGCGCTTCTTCCATTCGTAGTCGGGCGGCGGGTCAGCCGCGCCCGGCTTGCCGACCGAGTTTGGATTTTCCGAGCAGAGCGTGACAAAGCTGACCGGCTCGCCGGCAAACTGGCGACGTCGTAGCGCCTCCGCGAACTGCAGCGCATCCTTGAGTGCATCGCCGGGGAACGATTGCGCGTGCGGCGCCAGACCGTCGGCGGTGGCCTCGGTCCAGTAGATCATGTACATACGGGGAGCATCTCCAGCTTGGGTGGGCCCGACAGTGGGTCCGCGATGCCGGCATGTTAGCGTGCGAGGAGATAGGGCGCGAGGCGTTAATGCGCGAGGAGCCGGATCATGCCAGCCAGGCGCGAATGACCAGTGCGCTGCCTGAAAGCAATACGATCACGTTCACTACGCGAAGGAACTGCTCGCGCGACATGCGCAGCGTCATCTGGCGCCCGGCCCACAGCCCAGCGATCATCGCCGGCGCCAGTGCCACCGCGAGCTTCAGCAGTTCCGCGCGCGCATAAACGCCCGCCAGCAGGAACAGCACCAGCCGCGTCAGCGTGGACAAACCAATCAAAGTCGATTGGGTGACGCGCATGGCGTCCTTGTCGAGCCGGCTCGATAGATAGATCGCGTACAGAAAGCCACCGCTACCGAACATTGCGGAGCAGATGCCACCGACCAACCCGAACGGCACAGCGGCGGATGAGGAAAGTCGCGTGGCCGGCCGCTTGCCGAGCAACGACCAGATCGCATACGTCGTGACGAAGACACCCAGCACGGCGGGCAGCAGGTCGGCACGTATCCGCAGCAGCAGTGCCGCGCCGATCAGGCTGCCAATGAGCAGGCATGGCACCAGCCGCCGCAACTCGGTACGATCGGCGGCGCGTCCGTCGCGTGCCAGGTTTAGAAGTGCCGCCGAGCAGTCCATTAACGCCAGCAGTGGCACGATCTGCGCGACGGGCATCACATAGGCCAGCACAGGTGCTGCCACCAGCGCCGTGCCGAATCCGGCGATGCCGAAGATGACGTACGCCACGGCCAACGCGGCGCTCATGGTGGCATAGGCGGGTAGAGAAACGTCGGGAAGCAGGGCGGACAGGTCCATCGGCGAGGCTGGGATTGGGAGAGGATTCAGCGTAGCGCCGCGCGACGGGCCGATCGATCGCAAATGCCGTGCGCTGCCATCGCAAATCGGCATGGCAGCCAAAGTCAATGAAGCGCGTGGCACACTCATGCTTATGACGCCCTCCCTGAAGCAGTTGCGCTATTTCGTCGAGATTGTGGACGCAGGCAATTTCAGCCTGGCGGCCGAACGGCTGTTCATCGCCCAATCGGCGCTGAGCCGGCAGATCCGTGACATGGAAGCGACGCTGCAGGTGGAACTGCTGGTGCGCAAGCCTCGGCACGTGGAGCCGACGGCGGCGGGGCAGGCGTTCTACGATTCGGCGCGCCGCATTCTGTCCGACCTCGCCGGCGCAGCCGTGCAGGCCCGCCAAGTGCAGCGTGGTGGGGCCGATGCGATACGCCTGCTCCACTCGAGTTCGGTCGTGCTGACGCCGCAGCGTTGCGGCTGGTTGCATCGCTGGCAGTCCGACCATCCCGCCGCCCGCTTTGAAGTTGCCCAGGCATCGTCGGAGCAGCAATCGGTCGACATCGAGGAGGGCCGTGCCGACCTCGGGTTGGCGCGTGATCCGGTACTGCGCCGCTACCCGAACATCCAGATCGATCCGATGGCCGGGGAGCGCCTGGTCGTGGCTGTCTGCGCCGATCATCCGATGTCGCGACGGGAATCGCTGACGCTGAGTGCCTTGCGAGAGATGCCGTTTGTCTCGCTGCCGCACCCGGAGCGGGGCGGGCTCAGCTACCGCGTGGCGCAGCTTTGCCAGGCGAGCGGCTTCTATCCAACGGCGGCCGGTGCGATTTCGCGCAAGCTTTCGCAGCTATCTCTTGTGGCGGCGGGCTTTGGCGTAGCCGTGGTGCCGGAATCGATGCAGTGGTTCGGGCCCGATGGCGTCCGGTTTGTGCCACTGTCCGATGCGGGCGCGACGACACGTGTGGTACTGCTCTCCCGCCGAGATGCGCCCGAGCCGGTGGCGGCGCTCCGTACGCTGGCGTTGTCCACCGGCGCCGCCTGAACCTGTCAGGCCAGTTCGAATACGACGTCCTGGGCGCCTTCCCATAGCACCTTGGTGCCCAGGGCGCGCAGGTTTTCCTTGCCCTCGACGATGGTCAGGAAGTGGTTGCCCGCCAGTTGTCCCAGCTTGCTGGCGAAGCAGCAGCTCCCGTAGGCCAGGATGATCTCCGTCTCGCTGTAGCCGCCTGGGTAGAACAGGATGTCGCCCACGGACGGATGGCTCGTGTGGTTCTCGAAGTCGACACCGAGCCTGAACTCGCCCAATGGAATCCAGCAGCCCTCGCCACTCCAGCGTACGTGGATCAGCTTCTGGCGATAGGGCAGCAGCTTCAGGAACGCGGCAACGGTCTGCGGCGCATCGGGGTTGGTATCGGCGATAAAGGTGTAGCCGGCGGCGGAGATGCGGAGTCGGGTCATGATGTGATTGCCGTGATGGGAGCGGTTGGCGCCATCCGCGCCGCCGACGAGGATCGGGGAGCGGTCTGGCACCAGCTTAGTTCAGGCAATCGCCGTCATCAATGTTTCGGCCACGGCAATCAGGCTGCGGTCGCTCCCCATGGGGCCAATCAGGGATACTCCCAGTGGCGCGCCGTCGCGCCCGGATAGCGGCAGGCTGAGTTGAGGGAATCCGGTCAGCGGGGTCAGGCATAGCGTATGCGCCGCGGTGGTCCGGTAGTCTTCGAGTGCTTCCATCGGCGTCGTACGCAGTGGCGCGATGTCCGGCATCGTCGGTAGCAACAGAATGCCGTCTTGACCCAGCAGACAGCCCAGGTGAGCCGTGAACTCCCGGCGCACGGCGCTCGATTTCTCGAACTGCGCTGCCGTTACCTCCTTGCTGAAGGCGAATCGGCCGGCGACATCGGGCCCCAGCTGCAGTCCATAGTTCTCGATCAGCGCGCCATCCGCCCGCCACGCCTCCCAGCCCTGCACGTAACGAAAGGCCCAGTACAGATCCGACAGCGGACGATCGGCCACGTCAACGGGCGAGGCTTTACCGAGCACGGCCTCGATGCGAGCGGTGGCGGGTGCAAGCGCCTTGCGCGCCTCGGGCGTTGGCAGTTCGAACAGGTCGGCTGCCAGCAACAGCCTGGGCCGGCTGGGCAGCGGATTGGCATCCGCACCCAGCAGGACATCGGCCACGCGCGCGAAGGTGGCGATATCCCGGGCGAAGAAGCCGCACGTATCCAGTGTTTCGCACAGTGGCATGCAGTGAGTCAGCGATATCCGGCCATGTGACGGACGTATGCCGAACAGACCGCAATGACTGGCCGGTGCGCGGACCGAGCCACCGGTGTCGGTGCCGAGCGCGAAGTCGCACAGCTTGTTCGACACTGCGGACGCCGAGCCCGACGACGAGCCCCCCGTAATGCGATCGGGCGCCGCGCCGTTGTAAGGGCCGCCGTAGTGATGGTTCTGCCCGTTCATGGAAAACGCGAGCTCGTCCGTATGGACCTTGCCGACGAACGCCGCGCCAGCATCGAGCAGTTTCTGGACGGTGGGCGCTGTGGTGGTCTTGATGCCCGAGCGTGCCAACACATGCGGATTGCCGCCGCCCGTGGGGTAGCCGGAGACGTCGAAAAGGTCCTTGACGGCGAACGTCAGGCCGCGAAGCGGGCCATTGGCCGCGTTTGGCACGGGGGCATCGGGGTAGGGCAGAAAGGCGCGCGAGGGATGGGTGGCCAGGCTCATGGGTGCGATTTCCTTGGAATCGATCAAACGGTTTCAGGCGACGCATTCGCTGGCAGCGGGCGCGGTAACACGCACACAGCTGACGCGATGCTCATTGCCGAGCGATACGGCTTTCGGGACCTCCGACAGGCAGGCCGCACTGGCCTGTGGGCAACGTGGTGCGAACGTGCAGCCGGGCGGCAGCGCTGCGAGGTCAGGCGGCGCGCCACCGATCGTCGCGAGGCGTTCGCCACGGCCCATGCCATGCTGTCGGCTTTGCAGCAACGCGATCGTGTAGGGATGGCGCGCGTCACGCATCAGCGTGCGGATGGGGCCCTCCTCGACAATGCGTCCGCCATACATCACGGCGACACGATCTGCGATTTCCACGGCGGCGCCGATATCGTGGGTGACAAAGATGATCGACAGGCCGAGCTCGCGCTGCAGTTCGCGCAGCAGTATCAATACCTGGATCTGCACCGTGGCATCGAGTGCCGTCGTGGGCTCGTCGGCCAGCAGGATCCTGGGCTGCGCGGACAGCGCCAGCGCGATCATCGCGCGCTGACGCATGCCGCCCGACATCTCATGCGGATAGGCGGCCAGGCGTCGCTCCGGGCTGGGAATGCGCACGGATTCCAGCGCCTTGAGTGCCAGCGCACGCGCTTCCGAAGTCGATACCCCACGGTGTGTGCGGATGCATTCGACAATCTGTTGCCCAACCGTGTAGACGGGGTCCAGCGCCAGGAGTGGCTCCTGGAACACCATGGCGACGGTGCCGCCGCGCAGGCGGGCCAGCCCGCGTTTGTCGAGATCCAGCACGGACTGGCCGTCGACCTGAATCTCGCCGGATATCGTCGTGCGGCGTGGCGGGTGCAAACGCATCAAGGCGCGTAGCGTGACGCTCTTGCCAGAGCCCGACTCGCCGATCAGCGCCACGGCTTCGCCCGGCGCTACTTCCAGCGATACACCGTTGACGGCCTGGATCGTCTTGCCGCCGCTTGCGAAGGACACACGCAGATCTCGCACGGAGACTGCGGGTGGTTGGGAATGGAGGGGGTCGGTGGACATTGGTGTCTCCGCGAGTTCAGGGCGTGGCGGCATGCAGGTTCGTCGTCAGCCGGCGCAGCGGCAGCGAGTGGCCGCCGTCTGGCATGGCGATCAGGCATGACACTGGATGGCCGGCGAGCGCGTCGGTGAGCACAGGCTCGCGCCGCTCGCAAATGGGCTCGGCACGCACGCAGCGCGGATGGAAGCTGCAGCCCGATGGCGGATTGATCGGGTTGGGCGGATCGCCGGCCAACGGCGCGGCCAGCGTGCGCTGGTCGGGGTCCATCGAAGGCATCGATGTCAGCAGCGCCCGCGTATAGGGATGGGCCGGGTTGGCATAGACGGATTCGGTTGCGCCGATCTCCACGACCTTGCCCAGATACATGACCATGACGCGGTCGCAAAGGTAGCGAATCACATTGAGGTCGTGACTGATGAATACGTAGGTCAGGTTGAATTCGGCCTTGAGGTCCATCAGCAGGTTCAGTACCTGGGCTTCCACGGACTTGTCGAGGGCGGACACGGCTTCGTCAAGAATGACAAGGCGGGGCCGTGGCGCCAGCGCACGCGCAATGTTCACGCGCTGGCGCTGTCCGCCCGACAGTTCGTGCGGATAGCGCCCGGCGAATCGCTTCGGCTCCAGCCCCACGCGCTCCAGCAGGTAGCGGGCGCGTTCCGTGGCTTCCCGTGCGGAAACGCCGTGGACACGTGGCGTGAACGCGATCGATTCCTCGATAGTCAGTCGTGGGTTGAGCGACGAGTAGCTGTCCTGGAATACCATCTGCACCTGACTGCGGAACGCCTTCATCGGCAATTGCCGGGAGTCGACGCCCTGCGCATCGAAGATCAGTTCGCCGCTGTCCTGCGGCGTGAGCTGCATCAGCAGGCGTGCCGTGGTGGACTTGCCGCAGCCAGATTCCCCGACGACGCCAAGTGTTTCGCCCTTGAGGACATCGAAGCTCACGCCGTCCACGGCACGCACGACACCGCCCTTGCGCAGCGGGACCGGGGACTTCAACGGAAAGTGCTTGACCAACTGGCGTGCGATGAGCAGTGGCTGCGCCCGGCCGCCGACATCTGTGGGGGCGGTAGGCAGGGGGGCATGCGTTTCAACCATGCTTACTCCTTGATTTCCATGGCCGAGCGAATGCCATCGGCCAGCAGGTTGAACGAGATCGAGGTCAGGAAGATCATCGCGCCGGGCAACGCGGCCACCCATGGCTGGGTGTAGATGGCGGTGCGCAGGGTGTTCAGCATCAGGCCCCATTCGGGCTCCGGTGGCTTGACGCCAAGCCCCAGGAACGACAGCCCGGAAGCCAGGATCATCGAGACCGAGATCAGGCTCGTGGCATAAACGAAGATTGGGCCGAGCACGTTGTTGAGGACGTGCACGCGCACGATGGTCAGCGACGATGCGCCCGAGGCGCGGGCGGCATCGACGAATTCCCGGTTGCGTACCTGCGTGGTCACGCTTTCGGCGACGCGAACGATCTGCGGCACGAACACGATGGTCAACGATAACAATGCGTTGCCAACCCCCGCGCCCAGTGTGCCGGATAGCGCGATGGCCAGCAGTACCGAGGGAAACGCATAGAGGATGTCAGTGAGCCGCATGATGACGGTGTTCGTCCAGCCACCCGCATAACCGGCGACGATGCCGATCGTGCTGCCGATCAGGAAGGCGAGCAGTACCGGCGTGATGCCCATGAATAGCGACAACCGCCCGCCAAGCATCAGGCGCGACAGCATGTCGCGGCCCAGTTCGTCGGTGCCAAGCAGGTGACCGTCGAAGCCGATCGGCTTCAATCGCTTGAGAATCGACGACGCATAGGGGTCGGCAGGCATCAGCGCCGGCGCGAAGATCGCCGTCAGGACAAGCACGATCAGGATCAGTGCGGCCAGCATCGCGAGCTTGTTGCGCAGCAGCCGGCGGCAGACCGTGGTCCAGTATCCGGGTGAACGCTCCACGGGAAGCGGTGCCACGGCCTTGTTCAATGTCATTTCCATCGTGGCGTCCTCAGTTGCGTTGGATACGGGGGTCGAACAATGTCTGCAACGCGTCGACCAGCAGGTTCAGCATCACGAAGAACACGGCCAGGACGAGAATCGTGCCCTGCAACAACGGGAAATCGCGCTGGAAAATGGCGGAGTTCAGCAGGAAGCCGGTGCCTGGCCAGGAGAACACCGTTTCGATCAGGATCGAGCCGCCGAGCAGATAGCCCAGTTGCAGGCCCATGACCGAGAGCGCCGTCGGCGTAACGTTCTTGACCACGTGACGGAAGACGGCAAGGTCCGACAATCCGCGCGCCCGCAGGCCGACAATGAACTCGTTGGACAGGATCTCGGCCACCAGTGCGCGGATGGTGCGCGCCACGATGCCCATCGGAATCACCGACATCGTGACCGCAGGCAACAGCATGTACTGGATGTGTTCCCAATCCCAACTCCAGTCGCCCGAGCCGTTAGGGCCGGCGCCGGTGGCCGGCAGCCATCCCAGAAGCACGGAGAACGCAATCACCAGCACCATGCCGAGCCAGTAATGGGGAATGCTGACGCCCAGTACCGACAGGAACGACGCCACACGATCGGGCACCGAATCGCGCAGGTAGCCGGCCACGAAGCCGAACAGGCAGCCGAACGTGAAGCCGATCAGCGTGGCGACGGCGGCCAGGCGCACGGAGTTGACGACGGCTACCGACACCTCGCTCATCACCGGCCGGTTCGTGGCGATCGACGTACCGAGGTCCCCATGCAGCGCGCGCAGCAGCCAATGGAGGAATTGCTCGAGAAACGGCTTGTCGAACCCGTACAGCGCGGTCAGTTGTCGCCGCAGATCCTCGGATGCATCGGGTGGCAGCACCGACACAAGGGGATCGCCGGGAGCAATGTGGACCAGCGAGAAGCAGAGCAGGGCGACCCCAAGCAGGATCGGCAGGGCATATGCGATGCGGCGAAGCAGGTAAGTCATGGTCTATGGCCGGCTTGCGGAATAGGCAAATACGTTGGCGCGGGAAAGTGCCCCCTTCCGCGGAGGAGGGCACTGCGGCGAGTCCGTCAATCGATAGACATCGTCGCGATATCGATGAACCAGCTCTGCGGCTGCACCACCCCCTTGACCTTCCGGGAGATCGCTCGCGGGCCCACATCGTGGGCGATCAGCACGAATGGCGCTTCTTCAACGATGCGCGCGTGGAGTTTTGCCAGCGCGGCATCTCGTTCCTTTTCGCCAAACGAGGTGCGCGCGGTCTCGATCAGCTTGTCAAACTCCGCGTTGCCGAAGTAGCCCCAGTTGTTCGAAACCGGCGGCTGCGTCTTCGTGCTGACGAAGCGGACCATGGCAAAGAAAGGGTCCATCGCCGCAAAGCTCACGTTGATCGCGTTGGCGCCATGCGCGCTCGCGTCCTTCGCGCCAATGCGCCAGTTCGTGAACAGCGTGTTCCATTCGACGACGTCAAAGTCCACGTCGAAGAAGCACTCCTTGAGGTTTTGCTGTACGTACTCGTTCATGGGCAGCGGCTGCATCTGGCCGGAGCCCGATGCGGATACCTGGACCTTTACCTTCACCGGCTTGGCGGCGGAGTATCCGGCCTCCGTCATCAGCTTGCGCGCGGCCGCGGGGTCGTACTTGATGGTGAATGCCGGATTGCCCCACCACGGGTTTCCGGCTTCGACGATGCCCTTGGCCTCGGCCATGTAGCCGCCGAGCAGTGTCTTCAGGCCGGCGCGATTCACGCAAAGGTTCGCGGCCTGGCGCACGCGCTTGTCGAGCCACGGGGAATTCGGCGCGAATGACAATTGCCATGGCCACATGTGCGGCTGCGCGTTGGCGTACACATCGAAGCCACGGCTCTTGATCTGCGCGATGGCATCAGGTGCCGGGGCCTCGATCCAGTCCACCTGGCCTGACAGCAGTGCCGCGGTGCGTGCATTGGCCTCGGGCATCGGCAGCATCACGACCTTGTCGATCTTTGGCACCCGCTTGCTGTCCCAGTAGGCGGGGTTCTTGGCAAGCTCCAGGCGTTCGCGCGGGACGAATCGGGTCATCTTGAATGGGCCCGTGCCCGATGCATCTGCCGCAAAGGCCACCCATGCCTGCTTGCTGCGCTCCGCCGGCTCGGTCACGGAGGCAGGGACCGCCGCGTACTTCTTCTCCCACTGGGTCGGCGACGCCATGAACAGGTTCGACACGTTGTACGGCAGGAACGAATCCGGCTCTGACGTGACGAGTTGCACGGTCATGTCATCGATCTTCTTCGCGCTACGCAACGTGGGCATGCGCGATGCGGTGACACCAACCTGGCTGGGGTCGAACTGCTTCGCGGTCTTGTCGAGCACCTTGTTGACGTTCCAGACCACGGCATCGGCATTGAACGGCGTGCCGTCGTGAAACGTCACGCCTGGGCGCAGCTTGAACGTCCATTCGGTCTTGTTCTTGTCGTCGACCTTCCATTCGGTTGCCAGGTCGGGAATCAGCAGGCTTGGGCCGTTGCTCTTCGACAGGTCCCACTGGGTGAGTGCGTCATACATCGGGATGCCGGTGAACCGGTTGCCTTCGAAACCCTGGTCGGGCTGGCCGAGTGTGCGCGGGATGTCAGCGGCCGTCATGCCGATGCGGAGCACCTTCTCGGCCATCGCGGCGCCGGGCAGGGCCAGCAGCGACAACGTGACGGCGGCGGAGACAGTGCGAATCGCGGCGGAAAGGCCTTTCGAATGGGAGGGCGTGGAGTAGGTCACGGGCGGGGCTCCTGAAACGGAATGGGCTGTGGATGGACATCGCTCCGTCAAGCAATTGATGTGCCAGTGGCCATGCACCATCGACGGGTGGTCATGGCCGAGACTGTCCGCACCTGTCAGTGGTCTGCTTCTTGCTCGTACCCAGGTTGATGTTCACTCACTGCAGACAACACAGACATGGATTCGCAATTCACTCCTCGCATCAATGGCGCACGCCTGTGGCAATCGCTGATGGATCTGGGCGCGCTCGGCGCCACGCCTAAGGGTGGCGTGTGCCGTATTGCGCTGACCGAAGACGACCGAAAGGGCCGCGACCTCGTGGCGAGCTGGTGCCGCGAGGCTGGGCTCGACGTGCGCGTGGACGAGATCGGCAATGTGTTCGCACGACGTGCCGGCACAGACCCCACCGCACCAGCGGTGGCCACGGGAAGCCATATCGATACCCAACCGTCCGGCGGCAAGTTCGACGGCAATTTCGGCGTGCTGGCGGGTCTGGAAGTGATGCGCACGCTCAACGATCTGGGCATTGCCACACGTGCACCGCTGGAGGTGGCGATCTGGACCAACGAGGAAGGCACGCGCTTTACGCCCGTGATGATGGGATCGGGCGTATTCGCGGGCGTATTCGATGCGGAGTTCGCCAGACGGCAGCAAGACCGAGACGGCGTGAGTGTTGGTGATGCGCTCGCAGCTATCGGCTATCGCGGCACGCAGCGTGCGGGTGAAGTGCCCGGTGGCATGTATTCGGCCTACTTCGAGGCGCATATCGAGCAAGGGCCAGTCCTGGAGGCGGCTGGCCTACCGATCGGCGTGGTATCGGGGGCACTTGGGCAGCAATGGTACGACGTGACGGTCACCGGCCAGGATGCGCATGCAGGCCCGACGCCGCTGGCCTTGCGTCACGACGCGCTGCTGGCTTCGGCGCGCATGATCGAGGCGGTGAATCGCATTGCGCGCGACGAAGCGCCGCATGGCCGCGGCACGGTGGGCTTCCTGGAGGTCACGCCGAACTCGCGCAACGTGATACCAGGGCGCGTGGATTTCTCGGTGGATGTTCGTCATCTCTCGCAAGATGGCCTTGACCGGATGGACGCAGCGATGCGTGGGGCGTTCGCCGGTATTGCCGATGCGGCGGCCGTAGACGTGGAGATTCGGCAGGTGGTCAAGTTCGAACCCTGCCTGTTCGCACCGGCGTGCGTCGATAGCGTTCGCCGCGCGGCGGTTGGGTTGGATCTGCCGCACATGGATGTGGTCAGTGGCGCCGGACACGATGCGGTGTACGTTGCACAGCGCGCACCCACCGGCATGATCTTCGTACCGTGCAAGGACGGCATCAGCCATAACGAGCTGGAGGATGCGCTGCCCGAGCATATCGAAGCCGGTGCCAACGTCCTGCTGCGAGCCATGCTGGAACACGCGCGATAAGCGCCTGCCGGCTCAGTGGGCGATCGATCGCGAGATCGCCCACGCGCATTCGACCACCAGCGGGCCGAGCTTTTTCTGCGCGTCGACCATGGTCCAGCGGCTGGCTGGTGGCGAAACATGGACCGCTCCCACTGCCTCGCCACGGCTGTTCACCACCGGCGCGGCAATTCCCATGTCGCCCAGGAACAGTTCCTCCTCGTTGCACGCATAACCGACGGTGCGGCATGCCACGACGCGCTCGAAGATGGTCTCGACGTCGGTCAGCGTGACCGGTGTGCGTGGCGTGCGCGCGGACGCTTCAAGCATCGCTCGCACGCGTTCGTCCGGCAGCGTGCTCAGGTAAGCGCGTCCCGAGCTTGTGCAGTACATCGGAATCCGCATGCCCACCGGCGTCAGCACTGGCATGTGCTTGGCGGTCACGAGCTGCGCCATGTAGACCATCTCCAGGCCGACAGGCTCGGTCAGGTTGGCGGTCTCGCCGCTGGCATTGGCCAGTTGCGAGAGGTAGGGGCTGGCGATCGGAATCAGGGCGTCTGCGGCAAGGTAGTTGTAGCCGATCTCCATCACTCTGGGCGTCAGCCGGAAACGCCTCGTCTGGGGATGCTTGTCGACGTACCCGAGCCGCTCCAGCGTGTGGATCGTGCGCTGGGCGGAGCTCTTGGTCATGCCTGTCAGTGCTGCCAGCTCGGCCAACGTCAGCGTGCGATGCACGGCGCTGAATGCACGCAGTACTTCGAGGCCCTTTTCAAGGGACTGGTTGAACAGCGGGTCGGGGCGTTCTTTGTCGTCGGTGGTCATGGTCTTGGACCTGAAGTTGGCACCATCGGCGTGACCCGCTGCACCACGATGTAGATGTATTGCACCAAGATGCGGTCGAATCGATTATCGATTTCAGACCGATTGCCCATGATACGTGAGCCGGCCTATTTGCGAAGCTGCTTGGTGTTTACCCCTACAATTTCTCGGGTTGTGCTCAGTGAAATATCACACTAGTATCACTGCAACATCAAACAGATTCCGATCTGCCGTGGCGAATCCCATCCGACTGGTCGGCGCAGCCGACGCCGAACCCACAATCCCGACCCCCGCCCAGAGCGGCGCGGCCATGCGCGAACACGCATACACCGAGATCAAGCGTCGCATCATCTCGTGCGAGTTCCGGCCCGGCGAGCCGCTGAACGAGGCCCAGGTGGCCGCGTTGCTCGGTCTTGGTCGTACCCCCGTGCATCAGGCGCTGCATCGCCTGGAGGTGGAAGGGCTGGTATCGATCCTGCCGCGCAAGGGCGTGCTGGTGACGCCGCTGTCGCTCAATGAAGTGCTCGACATGATCGAAGTGCGCGCGACCAATGAGGTGCTGTGCGCCACCCTGGCCTGCGAACGCGGTCACGACAGCGATTTCAAGGCGATGCGCGACATCGTCGACCGCTCGCCCGAGTTGATCGCCAGGCGCGATATCCCGGCGCTGGCCGCGCTGGACCTGAAGTTCCACACGGCGATGTCGGCCGCCTCGCGCAACCGCGTGCTGGCCGATCTACTGCGCGGCCTGCATGAGAAGCAGGCGCGTTTCTGGTTCCTCTCACTGTCGGATCCGCAGCACCTGGAGAACGTCTACCAGGAGCATCTGGAGATCGTCAACGCCCTGGAGCGGCGCGACGTGCCGGCGGTGCGCGAGGCCATCCGCGAACATATCGACGAATTCCGGAAGAACATCATCCGGACACTCTGACCGACCCTTTTCCCCTCGTAACAAGGTAGTACGCAATGCCGACACTGCATCTTCAGGTAGCCGGCGGGGGCGCGCTCGCCCTCGACATCGAACGATTGATCATCGCTGGCTGGACCGGCCGCGACATGGACGCCGTCCAGCACCATATCGACGAACTCAAGGCGCTCGGCGTCAAGCCGCCCGCAACCGTGCCGACGTTCTATCCGCTGGCCGCCTCGCTGCTGACCACCGACGACGTGCTCGAAGTGCCGCGCGACGATTCCTCGGGCGAAACCGAGTTCGTGCTGCTGCAGGGCGCAGACGGACTCTATATCGGCATCGGTTCCGATCACACCGATCGCAAGGTCGAGGCGTATGACGTGACGGTGTCGAAGCAGTTGTGCGCCAAGCCGATGGGCCGCGAAGTCTGGCGTTTTGACGAGGTGGCCGACCACTGGGACGTGCTGGAAATGCGTTGCTGGCGCGTGCGCGATGGTCAGCGCTCGCTATATCAGGAAGGCAAGGTGACGCGCCTGCTGGACCCGCGCGACCTGATCCAGCGCCTGACCGGCGAGGCGCAATTGCCCGTGGGCACCGCAATGTTCTGCGGCACGCAGGCAGTGATCGGCGATCTGGGCCATGGCGAAGCGTTTGAAGTGGAACTGCACGACCCCGTGCGCAACCGCACGCTGCGCCATGCATATCGCGTGGAATCACTGGCGGTGGCCGAATGAGCGCGCCGACCATTGCCCAACTGGCCGCAGCGCTGGCTGCAGGCCGCACCACGAGCGTGGCGCTGACCGAGGCCGCGCTGGCTAATATCGCCCGGCATCAGCAGGGGGGCGGATCGGCCTTCATGACGGTCGATGCAGAGGGCGCGCTGGCCCAGGCACGTGCGGCCGATCAGGCGCGCAGCGTGGGCCTTGTGGCCTCGCCGCTGGCCGGGCTGCCGATCTCGATCAAGGACCTGTTCGACGTTCGCGGTCAGGTCACGCGTGCCGGATCGAAGGCCCTCGACGGTGGTGCGCCGGCGCAGGCTGACTCGCCCGCCGTGGCGCGACTACGTGCCGCTGGCGCGGTGCTGATCGGCCGTACCAATATGAGCGAGTTCGCGTTCTCGGGCCTGGGGCTGAATCCGCACTACGGCACGCCGCGCACGCCGTTCGACCCCGAGCGTGTTGCCGGTGGATCGACATCGGGTGGCGCGGTGAGCGTGGCCGAGGACATGGCTGTCGCTGCGCTCGGCACCGATACCGGCGGCTCGATCCGCATTCCGTCGGCATTCTGCGGCTTGACTGGTTTCAAGCCGACGGCGCGTCGCGTGCCGCTGGACGGCGCAGTGCCGTTGTCGACGTCGCTCGACTCCGCAGGGCCGCTGGCGCGCTCGGTTGCCTGTTGCGTGGCGATGGATGCGGTGCTGAGCGGCGAGACGCTGGATACCCGCGCGGCGGACCTGCGTGGACTGCGCTTCTACGTGACGCGCGATTTCGTCTGCGATGGTCTCGACCCGGAAGTGGCGCAGACGTTCGAAGCCGCACTGGCAAGGCTGTCAGCCCAGGGCGCCACGATCGTTCCATTCGACTTCCCCGAACTGCGCCGCCTGCCGGAGATCAATGGCGGTGGAGGCCTGACCGCGGCCGAGTCGTGGGCCTGGCATCGCACATTGCTGGCGGCCAAGGGTGACCAGTACGACCAACGAGTGGCACAGCGCATTCGCCGGGGCGAGAAGCAGTCGGCGGCGGATTACATCGACTTGCTGGCCGCGCGATGCGCGATGCAACAGCGTGCCGCCGTCTTGCTGCGTGACGCCGATGCATGGCTGATGCCGACCGTGGCCGTACGCCCGCCGCGTCTCGATGCCCTCGAACGCGACGAAGACTTCTTCGCGGTCAACGGCCTGGTGCTTCGCAATGCAAGCGTGATCAATTTCCTCGACGGCTGTGCGGCGACACTGCCAGCCGGCGAAGGTATTGGCCTCGGCGTGTGCGGCCTGCATGGCAGTGACGCGCGCGTGTTGCAGGTGGCCGCGGCCATCGAACGCGCCTTCGATTGATGCGCTGATCCTTCTTTCCGCCGGATCCCACGGCTAGCACAACGCAAGACCGAGAGGGCCGCGCCAACGCAGCGCGGCCCCGCCCACCACACCCAAGGAGTAGTCACAGATGTCCATCGTGATGAGCGGCGCCCCTGGCGCCCCGGAGAGCCTGCCTGCCGCGGAACTGGCTCAGCAACGCAACGAGGCGTATCGCAAGATTACCGTGCGCCTGATCCCTTTCCTGGTCTTCCTGTTCATCCTGGCTTGGATCGACCGCGTCAACGTCGGCTTTGCCAAGCTGCAGATGCTGCAGGACTTGCAGTTCAGCGAGGCCGTGTACGGGCTGGGCGCGGGAATTTTCTTCATCGGCTACTTTCTGTTCGAGGTGCCGAGCAACCTGCTGCTCGAGAAGATCGGCGCCCGCAAGACGCTGGCGCGCATCACGATCCTCTGGGGCCTGGCGTCGATGGCGATGATCTTCGTGAAGACGCCGATGCAGTTCTATACGCTGCGCTTCGTGCTCGGTGTCTTCGAGGCGGGCTTCTTCCCGGGCGTGGTGCTGTACCTGACGTACTGGTTCCCGGCCGCGCGTCGCGCACGCATCAATGGCCTGTTCATGACCTCGTTCGCAATTGCCGGCGTGGTGGGCGGCCCGCTGGCCGGCTTCATCATGAGCGCGATGGACGGTGTGGATGGCCTGGCCAACTGGCAATGGCTGTTCGTGATCGAAGGGATCCCTTCGGTGCTGGCGGGCATCGCGGTGCTGATGTATCTGCCGGAGAAACCGGTCAACGCGAAGTGGCTGACGCAGCAGGAGCAGACCATCGTCACGCGCGACGTGGAAGCTGAGGCGCGTGACCCCAACAAGCACTCGTCCCTCAAGGACGCCTTCGCCAATGCACGCGTGTGGATCTGCGCGGCGATTTACTTCTGCGTCGTCAGCGGCAACGCCACCATCGCATTCTGGTCGCCATCGATCATCAAGGAACTCGGCGTACAGGGCAACCTGCAAATCGGCCTGGTCTCCGCAATCCCGTTCGTGGCCGGCACCATCGCCATGGTCCTCAACGGTATCCACTCGGACCGCACCGGCGAGCGCCGCATGCACTGCGCGATGGCAACACTGGTGGCAGCCGTGGGCCTGACGCTGACCGGCTTCCTGCTCCACAGCGCCGTGCTGGCCCTGATCGCGCTGACGATCGCCTCCATCGGCATCCTGGCCGCCTTCCCGGTGTTCTGGTCGCTGCCGTCGGCATTCCTTGCCGGCACCGCAGCCGCAGGCGGCATCGCGCTGATCAACTCGATTGGCAATCTGGCCGGCTTCGTGGCGCCGTACATGATTGGTTGGTTCAAGACCAGCACCGGCCAACTGGCCGGCGGCCTGTACTTTGTGGCCGCACTGGAAGCCTGCGCGACGGTACTGGTGATCGCTTTCATCCGCGCCCGCCACTGATCACGGCGCAGGATGCCCGCAGGGCGGGCAGGGGACTGGATTCCCCTGCCGCCTTGCGTTACAATCCGCTTCCTTATTGCGCCGCAGGCAGAAGTTACGCCAGCGGCACGGACGGTGTCCCGGCGCCTAGTCGCCGCAAGCAAGAAAAGGCGGGCAGTTCCAGCCGCCTTTTTTGCTTTGTCGACCACCGTCCAAGGACCGCGAGGGTGGCGAAATTGGTAGACGCACCAGGTTTAGGTCCTGACGCCAGCAATGGTGTAGGGGTTCGAGTCCCCTCCCTCGCACCAAGATTTCCTTATAAATCAATGCTCTAGGCTGCTGATACTGGCAAAAATTTAGCCAGTTTTTGCCGGTTTGGCTGCCGATTTGCCAGCATTTTTGCCAGCATTTGCAGCGAACTTCTTCACGGCCCGATTCCCCGCCTCGGCGTCAGCCGACGGCATCCAGCGGCCATACACGCGGGCGATCATCGTCCAGTCAGCGTGCCCCATCTGCTTTGCCACCCACATCGGGTGTTCCCCGGCCGACAGCATCATCGAGGCGTACGTGTGCCTGGTCTGGTACGGGTTTCGGTACCGGACGCCGGCGCGCTTCAGCGCTGACCGCCAGATGCGCCAGATCTGGTGCGACCCCGAAAACCGCTCCCCCGCGTTCGTCTTGAAAACTGGCCCGTCCAACTCAGCCAAGAAGGTGAGTGGCTTCTGCGCCTCCAGCGCGGCGGCGGCCGGCGCCAGCAGGCGGATGTCGCGGCGCCCGGCGTTCGTCTTGGGAAACTCAACCACACCCTTGGCTTCACGGGTCAGCGCGCGACGGACGCGCACATAGCCCTCCACGAAATCGATGTCGGACCAGTTCAGCGCGATCAGCTCGGACGTGCGCATGCCGGTCCACAGGGCGAACTGGATCATGTTGGAGTCGCCCGTACGCAGCTTTTCCAGCACGGCTGACTGCTCGGCGGGCGACAGCGGGTCGATTTCGTCGGTGTCCTCGCCATCCGGCGCCGGGCGCTCGGCGCGGGCGTAGGTGTAGCCGGCGATGGGGTTTGCATCGATGATCTCGTCGGCGGCAGCATCGCCCAGGGCGGAGCGCATGCAGCTCTGGATGTTCGACAGCCGCTTGTTGGAGACCTTCTTTTCCTTGGCGTCATCGATGACTGCCAGCCAATCCCGGATGGCTGCGCGCTTCAGCTCGGAGAGCGGCAGCTTGCCAAATTTGGGGATGACCCAGCGGTTCACGATCAGCTCATAGCCGGTGTAGGTGGAGGCCTTGAGCTCGACCTTCTTCCGTTTCAGCCAGGTGTCGAAATAGGACTCGACCGTGAGGGCGTCGCCGGGACGCTCCGCCAGTTCCGCCGCATGCTTGGACTGGGGGAAGGTCTCGGCGTAGTTGAACTCGCCTTTCTCGATCGCGTGCATGATCGCGGCGCGGAACTGCTCTAGCTTTCGAGTATTGGCAGGCGAGGGCTTCGTCCGGATACGCTCGCGACACCGCTTCCCCTTGAAAGGGAAGGTGATTTCATAGCTGGAGTCTGAAACGATAGCGACTCCTGTCCCTTTTCGACCCATTTTTCGTATCCGGCGAGGTCCATCAGAATTTTCTTCGAGCCAGGGGCATAGCGCCAGACGCCGCCCTCGGGCCAGATGCCCTTGCATTTCCGCGTGTAGACAGCTGCCGCCGTGAGGCCGGTCAGTTCGCAGAACTTGGCGATTGTTACAAAGCGTACCATGGCGTCCTATCTCAGCCCCCAGTGGCGGGCGGTCAGTTCGATGATGCGTTGCGCTGCTTCGGTCACTGCAATTCCTGTTCTGCCTGCCGCATGGCGGCTGTGAGCTGGGCCATCTCGTCGTGCGAGCCACCGGGGCGGTCCGGATGAGCGGCCTGGGCCCGCCGGCGATACGCCGCACGGACAGCGGCCAGGTCTCGCTCCGCAGCGGGGACGCCGATCACTTCGCGCCAGGTGCGCGCGGCTGCCGGCGAGGGCAGCGACGTGAAACCGGTGAATGCCCGGTCGAGGATTTGCGCGCCACCGTGCCGCTCGATCGCACGCAGCGCTTCCAACGTCGCGGCGATCGCGGCAAGGTTGTCGGCAACCCTCCGGTATTGGTCGATCGCCATGACGCGTCGATCGCCATTCTTCGTTTCCCAATACACGGCCACGCCGGGATCTTCAGGCGCCTTCTGATCCGATCGCGGCAGACCATCGAGGCGTGTCGTGATGTTGGTTGAGATCACAATATCGTCACGCCAGATGCTGAGCCTCCCCAGTTCATCGAGAACGCGCTCGACGCCTTGCATGACAGTCAGTTCCGCTGAGAACTTCGAGTTCCGCCGCGAATTAAAGCGTCCAGCCTGGCGGGCATAGCTTTTCGTGCGTGGCCAGCCTTCGGGCCAGCAGAGAGGGTAGGCGGGGATCATGGATGGAAATTTGTGGTTCTGAATAATTTGGTCTAAACGGAAGGTGCTTCGAGCACCAGTCCCGGCTGCCGCGTGCGCTCGGTCTGCAGCGAGATGTAATCCGGGTTCAGTTCGGCACCCAGCCAGCGGCGGCCGAGCCGCTGCGCGACGCTGGCCACCGTGCCGGAGCCCATGAACGGATCGAATACGATGTCGCCGGGCCGGCTGCCGGCCAAGATGCATGGCTCGACCAGAGCTTCGGGAAAAGTGGCGAAATGCGCGCCGCTGTATGACTGCGTCGGGATGGTCCAAACGGAGCGGCGGTTGCGCTCGGTCGGCATGATTGCCATGGCCTGGTTGAAGCTCGCATTGTTCTTCACGCGCGGCTTCGGCTCGGCGTCATATCCTCGGCCAAAGCCGACGCCAGTGCCGGGATAGACTTTCCGCTTTGCCGTGTAGCGGCCGTCGATCTCTTCGTGTTTGCGATCTGTACCGGTCGCCCACCCTGCCGGAGTGCGGCCCACGGCTTTCATGTTGCCGTTCGTCTTGGCGCCTCCATTGGCGCGCGTACTGCCAACCTGTGCCTGCACGTCCTGCGACAGCCTGGCGTGCGTGTTCGAGCTGACCGGCTCGAGCACCGCCTGCTGATCATAGAAGTACTTCTCGCTCTTCGTCATCAGGAACAGGTATTCATGCGCTTTGGTGCAGCGATCGCGCACGCTCTCCGGCATGGGATTGGGCTTGTGCCAGATGATGTCCTGCCGGAGCCACCAGCCGGCATCCTGCAGCGCGAAGGCGAGGCGCCACGGCTGACCAACCAGATCCTTCGGTTTCAGACCTTCCACGCGCACGTCGCTGCGCGGAATCGGCGCGTCATCACGCCGGCGGCTGGCGATCATCGCTCGTGCTTCGGTTGCGGCCGGCGACGGTCCCCATGCTGCACCGCGCGTGCCGGCATAGCTGTCGCCCATGTTCAGCCACAGTGTTCCGTCGTCGGTCAGCAGCTGGCGGCAGAGGTCGAAGACCTCCACCATGCTGGTGATGAATTCTGGCAGGGAGGCCTCCAGCCCCAGCTGTCCGTCGACGCCATAGTCGCGGAGCCCCCAGTACGGCGGGCTCGTGACGATGCACTGCACGCGCACGCCGTCGGCGATTAGCGATCGCATAACGCGGCGGCAGTCGCCCTGATAGCAGCGATCCAGTTCCATCACGCCTCTCCCCCTCCCGACTGCTCGCGGGACATGGCGGCGTCGATGGCGGCGCTTGCAGTGCTATAGCCACGCCCTTCGGTGGCGTTGTTCGGCAAGCAGAACCATGCTTCTTTGCGTTCCCACAGGCGGTGTGTATGGACGTGTTCGATCATCCATTGATACCGCTCCGTATCCCTCTTGTCGCTCTCTCCCGCAGGGTGGGTGTAGATGGGCACAAGGCCGCCGATTCTGTCGGCAATGCGCTTGGTCCGCGTGAAGTAGTTACCGCCTGATGGTTGCGCGTAGCCGAATGGCACTGCTCCCGCATCGGCCTGTACCTGCTGGGCGAGCAACGCCTCGCCAAACTGGCGCATGATGGCCAGAACGGTTGACCGCTTGAATTCCACTGTTCCGGGATAGCGATTCATCAGGAATTGCAGGCGATTCGATTCGCCCAACGCCTCGCGCTCATCCTGCTGCGCCGATGCGGCCTTTGCGCGAGCAATGACACGTTGCAGGTTATCTAGCGTGCTGCTGGGCTCGCCATCCTTCACCACGTTCAGGCGATATACGCACTCGACGTGCTCCAGCGAACGCAGCATGTCATCGAATACGCTGCAAGTTGGCTGCACCCCCGCGCCCATTTCCCCAGGCTGGCGAGGGGCGGCATATGCTCGAATCGCGTCCGCAACCTGCTGAGGATCGCAGATCGACCCACCGGGCACACACGCACGGATCAGGGCTTCAGCGTCGAAGGTCGCGGGCTGGCGAGGGGCGGCGAGGATGGCGGCACGAGCAAACCGCGTCAGCCCTTGCGGCGTGAAGGTGACTTCCTTCAGTTCCTCTTCTTCCCAGAAGGTGTTGCGGGCGAACCTATCCGCCATGTCGAAAATCTGCTCATCCGTCAGCCCATCCCCCGCCTGTTGCGGGGCGCTCGGGGCGGAAAGAACAGAGTTGCGCCATTGACGCGCCATCAATGCGGCTTCGTGCCAGTCGGATGGCTGACTCGTCTGGGCGGCTTTCATGTACGCCGTGTCAAACGCTTCAAGCAGCGCCCCACCTTGCGGCTGCGGGGCGGCGCGTCGGTTCCACTGCTCGATAGCGTCAGTTGCGTTTCCCCATCCACCTTCAGCGCCGCAGACATGGCACATGACAGCCCAATTAACCTTGGACTGTTGCATTACCCCCGCCTCACCGCCGCAGAACGGGCACGGCAGCAATTCGCTGGCGTTGGTGTTGTCGGTCATTTTCTTCTCCTTAGAACCATGCGGCAGCCACATCTCGGTGCGGCGTCCATGTCCTCATGTGCTTCGCGTGACGCTGTTGCGCCTCTTCGCTTGCCTGTTCCTCCGCAGACAAGTGCTTGACGATGGAGAGCAATCGCTTCTCCCCGCGTGGCTGCGGTGCATCTGGCTGGCATCCGGTTGCGAACGCAGCGACTTGATGCGTGTAGTTGTCGACCCATATCCACCGGGCGATGTAGACGAGCCCGGCATTGCGCAGTTCTTGCAAGCGCTTCCGGGTCGTTCCATCGGTCCCGCCTGAATGCTTGCTGATCTGCTCGATCGTCGCCGTACCGTGCGCGCCGACGAAGGCAATGATGCTGTCGAGCACCGCCTGTTTCGCTGCCGTTTGCTTCGCGTGGCCGGCGTTTAGCATGTTGCCCTCCGGCTCATCTTGTCGGAGCGCGCGCGGCGAACCTGGCCATCAAGCTCGGCGCTATGTTTCATGATCATGGTTCGACCCTCGATCAGTTCGGTTGCCGACCGACTGCGTCGCGGCCCTTGGGTGCATGCTTCCACCACTGAGCAGGCTTCCCGCTGGCGCCATAGTCGAAGGGCGTGAACACCTGGCCGCCGGCGGCACCGCGATCACGCAGGAAGCCCCATGGTTTGACGTCCTTGGCCGGAACGATGAACAGCGACCAGACCTCGCGCGGCGTATGGACACCGATCAGCGGGCCGGGAGCCAGGATCACGCGATGGAACGTGTCACCGGTCAGGAAGTTGAACCAGCGCACAGCACGCGTGCCGCTGCGGGTGGCCTCGTAGTACCAGCCGCGCAGGATGAAGGACATGGCCCAGCGCCACGGGTGGTCGTGGAGACCACGATCGGGGTCAGACCCGACGAAGCGGTGCAGGTAGAAGCGGATACCGAAGAGCGCGCACACGAAGTAGCGCTCCAGGTAGGGGCGGTCGGCCTCGCAGATGATCTTGCAGGGGCGGCCAGCGGAGTATGCGAGCAAGAGGCGGCGGATCATGCGGCCTCCTTTGCCGGCGCCATGGCAGCGTCGTACTGGCGGATTGCCCAAGCAATGGCGTACAGATTCCAGATGAATCGAAAGGTGTACTCGTCGCAGTTCCATTCCCAGCAATCCTCGAACAGGCGCGGGAAATCCTTGTCTTCAAAGTCGTTCAGGCGTGACCAGACGCTGGTATCCCCGTCGCAGGCATAGTCCAGGACGTCGTTTTGCACCTCCTGCAACAGCTCGGCTTTTAGTTCCGCCGAGATACCGCGGCCTTCGCAGTAGTCGTCGATACGTTCCTTGACGCGCTTTTCGAAAGTCTCGGCATCGAAGCGCTTCGCCGCGCCGTTCCCATATCCATCGCAGGAAACTGCCTGCAGCTTCTCGCACCAATAGCCTTCGTTGATGTAGAGCTTGGTGGGGTCGCCGCGGTCGTCCGTGCGGAAGAACTCGAACATGTCAGAGAGACGCGAGAACACGTACGTGCCGCAGTCGCCCTTGATACAAAGAGTGCCGTGCCACGTCAGGATCTCGAACCAGTAGCTACTGGAATCGGGCTGACGGAATTTGATGTGCCGGTTGACGCCATCATCACGGATGACGGTCATTGCGTGCTTGGCGACATCGCTTTCAAATCTGGCCTGGGTGCAGGTCATCGGTACAGTCTCCCGTGGATCTGTTTGATCATTTCGAATTCAGCGGCGGTGACGTTGACCACCTGGCTGCGGTTGCGGCGCTCCTTCAGGCTGCGGACGAGCTCGATCTCGGCAGACTTGAGGGCGCTGGTATCGATCAGCCGGATGACGCGGTCGAGCATCGTGTGTGGGCTGACCGCGGTGGTTTGTGCTTGGCGTTGCATCCAGCGGTGATTGAGATAGGCGCCCACGCCGAGCGCGACGAATGGTGCAAGCAGGGCCGGCGCAACGGCGAGGACGGTGGTTAAAGTCGGCATCGGGTCAGTGCAGGCGCACCAGGACGGGCGCGCCATTGATCCAGCGGCCGGTGACCTTGAAGCCTTCGGCGCGACGGGCGCGCACGTACTCCTCCCAGGTAATGTCGGGATTCATGACTGCCTCCAGATAGGGGTAGCGGTAGGGGCGTCCGGATTGAGTTCGGCGTAGATGCCGGACAGGGCGATGGCGCTGAATGCAACAGCAAACCAGAAACCGATGGCGCGGAGGAGCTTCACGCTGCGCTCCCGGTGGCTCTTGCGATGACGGCCGCGCGCTCGTGATAGCGGGTGGTGCCTTTGCCGTCGACGCCGTCGCGGGCGTTGCGTTCAGCCCAGACGTCTTTCTGGGTAACGGACATCAGCTGCAGGCCGTTCTGGATGATCCGGTGGGCGTGCTGCAGCTCGCGGAGCAGATCGGCGCTGCAGTTGGTGACGGCCGCTTGGCGCAGGGAGGCTTGATCGGGTGTCATGCGGCCTCCGCAGACGTGGCAGCAGGTTCCGACGTGTTCTCGGCTTCGATGCGAGCAAGGGCCTTCGCGTCGATGGAGATGCGCACGCGCAGGCGCCCCTTCTTGAGAGTGATGCGGGTCCAGATGCTCTCGTCGCGTTCCACTTCTTTGAAGCCGACAACAAGGAGTGCCTTGTACAGGCGCGCATCAGCGTCGAAGACTGAGGATGTGGAGATGGAGATCGCGCCCCTATCAAAAAAGCGGCCGTCGACCTGGCTGCCGTAGAGCGTGTAGCCGGCGGCCTTCAGTGCTGCGTGCTCGGCTTCAAGCAACGCCAGCGCGGCGTCTGCCTTCTGCAGATCCTTCAGGCGGCTGCGATGACGGGCCTCTTCCCAGGCAACCGCCTGCTTACGGAGCGGCATTGCAAGGATCTGATCGTGAGTGGGGAACTTGGCCATGACTCAGACCCACCCGCGCGACGAGGCGAAAGCGAACGCAGCGACAACGCCGAGCGTCCACAACATGATTCCGATAGGTACGAGCAGGTCCATCCCCTCATCTCCCGTTTTGTGTAACGATGAGGGGAGTCTACAAACAAATATGTAGTTCGGCAAGAACCAAACAGAAAATTTTGTTTTCTAGCGGAGGCGCTCCTTCCGAGCGAGCGTCGACGCCAAGTCGCTCGCGTGTTCCATAGCCAAGAGGGAGGAGCTCGCGTATGCCCCAAACATTTGCGCGATGTAGGTTCCGTCCTCGCATCGACGGATGACGATCATGTCGTCCTGCGCCCCCGGTGGTACCGGCGGGCGATGCCTTGAGAGCCGATCTTTTCGATAGGCGCCAAGGTTCACTACTTTTGCCATTGCTGAGACCCCTTCTGCCGCCGGATTCTCAGGGCCCGGCGATCGATACTGGGGGACACAGATAGCGGGAAGGCTGCGGGTGAATAACCCCGCGAAAGCGGTATGCAGCGCATCTTGCCGGTGTGGCGGCAGATCGCTCTGTATGGCTACGGCAAACAAAAAGCCCGCTCTAGGCGGGCTTCTGATCGGTCATCCGTGTGAGTGGCGCTTTCGGGATACGTCCTTGAGTTCCGCCTTCCCGCCTGCAACAACTACCGGTTCGCGCTGGTCGTTGGGGCGCTCATCAAGGGGTCGTGTGTCCAGCTCTTGGAGGTAGGCGAGGGCTTTGGTCAGGCTGGATCCCGATAGCTTCGCCAGGATCGACTGCGCAATCTGGCGCTGGGTCGCCTCTAGTAGTTGGTGGGGCGCGCCCTGAGAGTCATCCGGTCGGCGGTGCTTGGATTCAACGACGATTACAGCGCCATCGGAGTCTCGCCCTTCGACGTCGAAGCCGTCGGGGCCTGGGCCGGTCCCATAGGTCAGCCACTGAACATCTACGTCCAACACCTGGGCAATTCGAGCTGAGTACTTGCTGGACTTCGCGTTCTTGTTCGGGTCCAGGAGGTGCTGAATGCTCTGCGGCTTGCACCCCATTCCCACGCGCCGAGCCAACTCGCTCTGGTCGTGGTTTGGGCTCAGGCCACGCGTGGTCATGGCCAAGTAGAGGCGGTCTGCATAGGTCGACATACACAGCATTTTGTTATGCCGTCTTGCAAAAGGGACGGTAGCGTGCTACAAATCTATGTGTAGACACGATAGGGCATCCGAATGCAAGACAGTCCGTGGCAAAAAGCCGTCCGCCTTGCGCACTCACAGGAAAAGTTGGGTGCGCTGTTGGGTGTGACCCAGCAGACGATCTCGTACTACGTCGAGAAAGGTGGCCCGATTCCAGCGAAGTACTGGCGAGCTTTGGAAACGTCGCTAGGGCTGCCTCGTCAGGAACAGCGTCCGGAAGACTGGCAGGAATACTGGCCCGAACTGGCTGCGTCCGTTCAATAGGAGCCTCAGTTTCCCGTCTGGCCGTCTTCCAGTGCTTGTGCGATGCGTTCCAGTCGCGCAAGAAGTTCACGAGTTGTGCGGATGCAGTCCTGTAGTGCTGGGCGTTGGTCGACTGGCTGGCGTCGGCCCCGATGGGGTTTGCCTTTTCCAGTCGCGAGCCACTGAGCGGAAACGCCAAGCGCGCGAGCGATGGCTTCGGTGTGGCGGCTCCCGGTCGCGTTGCGGTTCGGGTCAGCCAGGTACTGAATCGATTGGTACTGGACGCCGATGCGCTGAGCCAGAGCGCGCCGGGATGTCGGCGGCTCTGTCTGTTGCATTGCCCAGCGGAGGCGTTCGGCGTACGTGTACATGCGGTCGAGTTTGTCATTGCCTCTGTGCAGATTTGTCTGTGTTTTGCCGGCAGATCGTTCTGCCACCTTGGGCGAGCTAAGCCCAGTCAATCAGTAAGTCCTCGGGGGGAACCCCGCGATTCGCGGCATTTGCCGCTGCAACACCAGGAAGGAAAAGACCATGTCCCGTCGATCCGAGTACCGCAACGAAGTTAAGACGCGCCTCAGCGACGACGACTACGCCGCGCTCCAGGCATTCAAGGCGATGAGTGGGTTTGACTCCGACTCTGCCGCCCTCCAGCGCGCTGTACGACTCGCGTTGCGTGGTGCTGTAGGAACTTTGCCCGTGTCGCTCGTTGGCGTCAGTGCCGAAGTGGCCCAACTTGGGACGCAGGTGCACGCATGAGTGGTGAGCGCAAAACTCCAGATCTGGAGCGGAAGATCCTCAGCGTTGCGCTTTCGACGGAAGAGGCGGCGGACATGGTCATGCGGGCCGGTAAAGAGGGCACGCCGGTTGCCGATTTCCTTGGAACCCAGGTGCGGCGCGGGGCTTACGGGCACATGTATGCCGAGACGGTGGCCGCACAACTGCGTCCCAATCTGGGACATGTAGGGACAGGCAGGGACGCGAGGGAGGGCGACGCGTGATTCACGAGCTGATGCCGCGCGCAGATCTGCGCGAGCAGGGCGCCCAAGCCTTTCGCCGCGGGGAGTCCGAGGCGGATAACCCGCACTGGCCGCCCGGCACAGACGCTCACTTGGAGTGGAACTTCGGCTTCAAGGACGCGCAGTACAGACCCACCACCCAGCACGACTAGGAGAGGGCATGCACACGCAAGTCGCTCACACCAGCATCCGCAATTACGACCGTATGCGGTCATCTGGCCAGTTGGGCCGGGTCCAGCAGGAAATCATGGCAGTCATCGACGTCTGGCCGCGTGACTACTCCCTCAAGGAAATCGCCGAGGCTACCGGCCTGGCCATCAACACGGTCAGCGGCCGGGTCAACGAGCTGCGCCAGCTGGGTCAGCTCGAGCAAGGGCCGCAGCGCGCGTGCAAGGTCACTGGCAGGACGATCCGCCCGGTGCGCCGCCCGCATCCGCAGGGGGCGCTGTTCTGATGTCGATCGTTCACGTCGTCTCGATGTCGGGTGGCAAGGACAGTACAGCCACGGCCATCCTCGCGCTGGAGCAGCACGGTAAGGATGCCTGCCGGTTCGTCTTTGCGGACACCGGCAACGAGCACGAAGCCACCTATGAGTACGCGCTGGGCTATCTGCCGTCCGCGCTGGGGATCAAGGTGGACGTGGTGCGCGCTGACTTCACCGACGAATTTGCAACGAAGCGCGCCAATCTGGGGCGCCTGGCGGCCGGCGAGCCGGAGACGGCTGTCTATGGTCGGCGGCAGTTCAAGTACTCCTGGACGCCAGAGGCCGCCGCGCGCGCGCTCGAGCTCCTTCACCCGACGGGCAATCCGTACCTGGACATGTGCCTGGTCAAGGGTGGCTTTCCTTCCCGGAAGCGTCAGTTCTGCACCGATTACCTCAAGACGCAGCCATTGACTGCCTACGCGGTCGAACTGCTCGACGCTGGCCACGCCGTTTGGTCGTGGCAAGGCGTCCGCATTGACGAGAGCCATTCCCGTCGCGTGCGGCTGCAGGGCACTGGCGCTTGCGTGAAGGCATTCGAGGAGGTCGGTGGCGGCCTGTTCAACTACCGCCCGATCCTCCGCTGGAAGGTACAGGACGTCTTCCAGGCACATGAGCTGGCCGGCATCAAGCCGAATCCGCTGTATCTGCAGGGGATGGACCGTGTGGGCTGCATGCCTTGCATCAATTGCAGCAAAGGTGAGCTGCGGGAGATTGCTCGCCGCTTCCCGGCCGAGGTCGAACGCATCGCGGCATGGGAGCGGTTGGTGTCAGAGGTATGCCGCCCGCGATCCCCAGTTTCGTTTTTCCACTTGGGGGCGAAGGGCCACGCCGGTCAGTCGTCGACCATTCATTCAGTCGTGGAGTGGAGTCGGACCGGCCGCGGTGGACGCCAATACGACTTGCTTGTTATGGCTGAGCTGGAATCCCCGGCTCAGTGCTCATCTGCCTACGGACTCTGCGAATGACAGCCCTTGTTGTAGTTATCGCCAACGGCAAGTCCGCCCGTGTCAACCCGTTGCTGCATCCGGACATGCTCTGTCACGGCCAGCAGTGCTATCTCCACTTCCCAGGCATCTGCCGGAACAACCCCGACACCGTGGTGCCGGCCCACTCCAACCAGCTGAAGCACGGCAAGGGGAAGAGCATCAAGGCCAATGATCTGATGACGGTGCCAGCCTGCTTCCAGTGCCACTACGAACTCGATCAGGGGAAACGCTTCTCGAAGGGGCAGAAGAGCCTGTGCTGGGATGAGGCATACGACCGGTGGGCGGCATATCGCCTGAAAATGTATGGCGTGCCGGCGGCGCGCATTGAGGAGGCCGCTTGAGCACCATCATCATGTCCAAGTGCTGGGATCTGGAAATGCCGCCGACCCAGAAGTCGGTGCTGATCTCGCTGGCGGACAACGCCAACGACCAGGGCGTTTGCTGGCCATCGATCCCGACGATCTCTCGCCGTACCTGTTTCTCGGAGCGCGCCGTTCAGAACGCCATCAAGTGGCTGGAGCGCTATCACCTGCTGAAGGCAGACCGCTCGAATGGTCGCCACACCAGCTACACGCTCACGCCGGGGGAGTACCTCATGGAAACCCCCGCAGCAGATGCACCGGCGCAGCAAATGCACGGGCGCAGGAAATTCGCTGGCGCAGCAGATGCACCAACCCCCGCAGGAAATGCCGGGGTACCCCCGCAGCAGGTGCGCCAACCCCCGCAGCAGGTGCCGTCTAACCGTAAAGAACCATCAACTGAACCGTCAGGGAACCGTCAACGCGCGTCCGCCAAGAGCGGAAAGACCGCGAAGACACCGGCCTTGTTCGAACGGCTGTGGCTGGCCTATCCCCGGAAGCAAGGCAAGGCGGACGCCGAAAAGGCATTTGGCAAGCTGGCCGCCGACGAGGCGCTGCTCGAGCAGATGCTGGCGGCGATTGCGGTGCAGGCGGCCAGCGCCGAGTGGCGGGAGGAGGGCGGCAAGTTCATTCCGCACTGCTCGACCTGGTTGAACGGCCAGCGGTGGCTCGACGAAGGTGTGACCGTGGCCGAGGGAACGGCAGAGGATGCCTCCGAATGGTGGCAAAGCTCGACGGGCATCGAAGCGAAGGGCGCGACCTGCTGGCGCGCGCGAAAGTCGGGCGAGGATTTCCAGCGATACAAGGTTGGCGTGTTCAAGGCGGCTGGCGAGGGCCCGTGGCGCCAGGCGCTGCTTGCGGACCTGTTGCGCACCAAGAGTTCGATCTACGTCGACGTGCATGTGTACTTCTACGGCCATCCGCCGGCGGAGGGGCAGGCATGAGGTGGCTGATCGTTGTTGATGCCGCCGTGCTGATTGTCCTGGGCGGCGTCATATCGGGTTTGCTCGGCGCGTCAGTGCTTCAGAGCAGCCTCCTGGGCGGCTCGCTGGGATGGTTGTACGCGCGGCTTATGGCGGGAGGGTGGAAGTGAGTATGTGGGGGCAGTGGGCAAATGCGAACGGACGAGGCCTGGCGGCACGAGTGCGAGGTGCAGTGGCTGGCAGGAAGGCCGGGGCAGGAGATCGCGGACTACCTGCGCAAGGTGGAGAACAAGCGGGGGCGGCCGACGGCGGACAAGTTGGCATCGGACGTCCGAGCGGTAAGGCGGACAAACCGAGCAAGTACGGCAACGAGCGGGTGATGTTCCAGGGGGAGGTTTTCGACAGCAAGCGCGAACTGGAGCGCTACTGCCATCTGCGGATCCTCCAGCGGGCCGGCCAGATCCAGCAGCTGCAGCGCCAGGTGGAATTCATCCTCGCACCGGCGGTGGTCATCGATGGGCGGAAGCGCCCGCCGCTCAAGTACGTGGCGGACTTCACCTACGTGGAACGCGGCGCCGCGGAGAGGACTGTGGAGGACGTGAAGGGCGTCATCACCAAGGAATACCGAATCAAGCGTCACCTGATGGCAGCCATGGGAATCCAGATCAAGGAGGTGCGGTGATGGGTTGGAGCCTTGGATTCGACGAGGACATTCACTTCGCTGCCCGTGCGGCGAATACGGTTCTAATCGCCGCAGAATCTGCGGTGAATGTGTGGCGTAGCGAGGAGCGGAAGGTATGAGCTCCGCCGACATCTGCGACGTGTTCGCTTGCCTAGTGATGCTGGCCATTGCCGGCTCAATCCTGTGGGGGATGGTTCGATGACTGCCAGATGGACCAAAGAGGATGACGAGTTCCTCGAGCAGGGCTATCGAGATGGCCTGTCCGGGCAGGTGATTGCCGATCGACTGGGGCGCACACGGACTGGTATTCACATGCGCGCGATCAGGCTGGGTTTGCGGGTGCTGGATGAGCGTGGTGACAAGTCGCCGCAGTGGATTGCTATCCAGAAGCTCTGCGCGGATGGGGTAGGGCGGTCCGCAGCTGAGATTGCGGACGCCATTGGCGCAAATCGCGAGAACATCGCGCGGCTCATGCTTTATCGACATGAGAAGGGCTATGCCCATGTGGAGCGCTACCTGACTGGGCGGCCGGGCAAGGCATTGCCGGTCTGGCTTCCATTCCCAGGCGATGACGTTCCATACCCCGCCTCTAGCCGCAATGCTCAAAAGCAGAAGCGGTGTCGTGCACGCAAGCCGGTTGCGGTAGTCGAGCGGCGGGAGGCCGCGCCAGTCCCTCCACCAGACCAGCACGAGATCATCCGCGCACTGTTCGGTATGGGAGCAGCAGCATGACTGAACGACAGAAGGGCGGCGAGTTGGCGCGGCTGGCCGGCATGTGGTGTGGCAATCCGGAGTTCCGCCGCATGGTGGCAGACAGGACCGGTAGGTCGTGTGAGACGGCTGGCGAGGCCAGGGCCTACATCCTGGAGCGGTGCGGCATCGAATCCCGGGCGCAGTTGGACCACGTGCCGGCGGCAGAGGCCAAGTTTCACGCTAGCGTGCGCCTGCCATGGGTGCGCTGGCAGCAGGGCGCAAGACAACAGAACCACTTCACGAGATAACCAGGCCATCATGACCGAGACCGAGATCCTATTCACCAGCGCGGACAGCGCTCTCCGCTTTGCTTTCTCGTACTCGACGCAGCAGTACAGCCCGACGCCGATGGCGCGGGCGATGCGCGGCGGCAATGTTGGCACCGGCAAGGGGCTGGTGGGGGTGGACGGCGCAGGGCAGGCGGGGATGATCCAGGCGGAACTGAAGGAATTCAGTGAACTCGACCGGTCGCTGCTCATTGCTCAGTTCGCGCCTGTCGAGTTGCCCTGCGATTGCACCAGGGCGTGCTGCTCTGGCAACCGCCCGAATGTGGAGTGGGCGGACGCGATCAGCTATCTGACTGACCATACCACCTACCTGTTCGCCGGCCACCTGTCCAGCTACAGACTTAGACGGACGCTGGTCGAGCGGCATTTCGGTGCGCACCGGGATATTCACGGGAAGAAGCTGACGATCGAGCGGCTGGCGCAGCAGTGCGAGATCCACAGACAGACTGTCTCGACGCACCACCAGAAGCTGATGGCCTACTTTCGGGGCACGAAGGGCGTGAATGGCTCGGTTGGTGTCCAGGCAATCGCCCTACAACGCGCCAACGAGTTGCTCCGCGATCGAGGTCTTGTGGGGGAGGTGGATGCGATGCTCGCTATCTCTACTTAGGAAGGGCATCCGGCCAATTGGTGCGGATGAAATTCATGGTGGTTTCTGCTTTGAACTCTTCGGAGAAGTCGGTTCGTTTATAGCGTTCGGAGAACCCTTCCAGTCCGACAATTTCAATTTCATGACTATTGTAGTCAACCAGCATGAATAGAGGGGTTGTCGTTACCGGCTTTGGTGCGTTTCGCGACAACAGAACGGTTGTCGTCAACCCGCCGTAAAGGCGGATGAACGCCATAACGGCATATCTTCCGGCTTTCGCCTTCGCGCTGCAAATAGCAACGATGTGTCTATCAGACGGTACGTGGCTGAACGCGTCCTTTTCTTGTTGGCTGATCACCACCATGGGGCTTCCATGCACGATGCCACTCTTCACGCGGCTGAACGCGTGGTGCCTCGCGTAGTCTTCCTCGAAGATGTAGATCAAAAAATTCATGGCTATCTTGGCGTAGGTGCGCCGATAGTGATCAAGATTAATGGAGAGCGAAGTTTGGACGACCGGGTTCGGGGAATCCTGGTAGTTCAGCGTATCGGGGAGGGTGGCGGCAAATGCAGCTCGACGGGCTTGGCTGAGTAGGGACCCGACGTCATCCTCCTGCGCTGCCCGGAGAACCAGCTGACCGGTCGACTTCTGAAAGAGCCGAGGGCTGGCGTGGTTGGCGCTTTCTCGATTGTCTTTGAGGGGCTCGACCCATACACAAGATCTTGGCGGGCTGTCTCCCGTATGCCTTCCAGAGGGTATGTAGCTGTTCCCATCCCAAAGATATGATTCAATCGAATACGTGTTGCTTCCGTTTGTAGCAATTTTCCGCACAGAATCGATCTTCTCGGTTGAGAAGATGGCGCGCGCTTTTTCTAAGAATGCTTTCGGCTTGCCGCTCGCGCCTCCAGTAAAGCCGACATCGCCGTTCCGATGAAGCAAGAACTGCATCAGCATGTTTGGTTGCCCCTTTGCATGAATCTCTGCCTCGGCAACCGTGCCATCCTCAAGAACTACGGTCGTCATCTTGGTGTCCATCCGCGGCTTGGAGACCTTGCTTCCTCGACGTCTGCTGTGTTCCTGGAGTAGTACGCGAGCGAAGGCGTTGGGGGATGATCGCATGAAGCTCGCTTCCATCTTGGAGAACCGCACCTCATTGCACTCTATACATACAAGGTTCTTGAGCAGAAACCTTGCATTGTCCCCTCCCAAACCTGCAGGGAACAAATGCTCATCTGAGAACGGTCCCGGGCTGTCACAATAGATGCAGGTCTGCGGTGTCATTGTTGTGGCGACCGAAAAATCATCAGGATACCCGTATCAGGTCCGTCGACCCTTACTTTGCACTTGACCTTTCGACATTATGTGTCGAAAATAGACCTCATTCTGATACGCCGCAGAATTGCACCCAAAGCCCGCTCAGCGAAAGCCAGCGGGCTTTTTGCTTTGGGGTTTGCCATGTTCCTGCCTATCTCCTACTTCCTATTGTGGGGGATGTGGCCGCAGGTCTGGTGGCCCAACACGCCTGTCTCCTCCCGGTAGTTGCATCGGGTTTGGGTATGCCGGCCGCTGGCTGCCGTACCTGTTTCTTCTTCGCGCCATGAGCCGCCTTACCACTCTGAAGCCTCGCCTCATCGCGCTGAAGGAGGACCGCGTGGCCATCACGAATGGTGGCGGCTGGCGAAGTAGAGGGATGAGTAGCAATGAGCGTGGCTATGGCCACAAGTGGCAGAAAGCACGGGCAGCGTGGCTGCGTGAGCATCCTCTGTGTGTGTACTGCCACGAGGAAGGGAGGACGACAGCTGCTGACCTGGTGGACCACATCATCCCGCATCGTGGTGATCAGAGACTGTTCTGGAGTCGATCGAACTGGCAGAGCCTATGCGGGCCCTGCCACAGCGGACGCAAGGCACGTGAGGAACGAGCAGCCGGCCTGCGTTGAGCCTGCCAGCGGGCTCCGGTGGGCCTTGTCGCCTGGGCGGGGGTATCGAAAGTCTGGGGTCGGCCGGGGGCAAGACCGCCAGTTTCCTCACGCGCAGAAAATATCCCGTCCGACGAACTTGTTAATGGTTTAACACGGCAGCCGCGTTAAGAGCACGCCGCAAGTCATTGAGCGCAAACGGAAAACGTCATGCGCGATGTTTAACATTTGAACCGCTTTGAGCGGGCATTAACATGGCTCTCACCGGCAAAAAACAGAAATTTGCCGAGGCCAAGGGAAGAGGGCTGTCCAACAAGGACGCTGCGATCGCAGCGGGCTACAGCGCGAGCTCAGCGGCTGCTTCGGGTTCCCGTCTTGCGAAGGATCCCGACGTGCTCGCGCACCTGGATCGAAAGAAGCGGGCGGCGGCCGCAAAGAAGCCAGCTCCACCAGCGAAGACGCTTCCGAGTAAGGATCCGGCTACCCTGGAAGCTGAAACATTAGACGATGAGACTGCGATCGCCTCCTTCGACTGGGAGCAGGCAACTCGGTTTGGTGACCCGAAGGCATTTCTGAAGGCGGTCATGAACGACGTCGAGACGGAGCCCAAGCTGCGAGTGTTCGCAGCGAAGGAGCTAATGCCGTACTTCCACAAGAAGCTGGGCGATACCGGCAAGAAAGAGCAGGCGGCAGCTGATGCCAAGAAGGCGGCCAGCCGGTTCGCGCCGGCGGCGCCGCCTAAGCTGGTCGCGGCGGGCGGCAAGAAGGTGTGAGTATGGAATGGTCGACTGCGTGCACTGACTGGGAATTCAAGCTGGTCGAGCGGAAGTCGATCATTCCTCCGCCGATCTTCGTTGACGAAGCTGAACGCGCGCTGCAGATCTTCAAGGAACTGCGTGTTGTTGATCTGCCTGGCAAGCCCACGTTTGGTGAGTGCAGCGAAGAGTGGGTGTTCGATTTCGTTCGGGCCATCTTTGGTGGCTACGAGTCGGAGACTGGCAAGCAGCTGATCCGGGAATACGGACTGCTGATTAGCAAGAAGAACACGAAGTCGACGATCGCGGCCGGCATCATGCTGACCGCGTTGATTCTCTGCTGGCGGGAGGAGGAAGAACATCTGATCCTCGCGCCAACGAAGGAAGTGGCTGACAACAGCTTCAAGCCGGCCGCAAGCATGGTCCGTGAGGACGAAGAGCTCGCGGCCATGTTCCACATTCAGGACCACATCCGGACGATTACCCACCGGGTGACCCGGAATAGCCTGAAGGTGGTGGCCGCTGACACGGATACCGTATCCGGGAAGAAGTCCGGAAAGGTGTTGGTGGACGAGCTCTGGCTCTTCGGCAAGCGCGCCAATGCCAGCGCAATGTTCATGGAAGCGTTGGGCGGCCAGGTGTCTCGTGATGAGGGGTGGGTGATCTATCTGACTACCCAGTCTGACGATCCGCCGGCAGGTGTGTTCAAGGAGAAACTTGACTACTGGCGAGGTGTCCGTGACGGCAAGATCGTCGACCCAAAGACGCTGCCTGTTCTGTACGAGTTCACGTCTAGGCTGATCGCGTCAAAAGGGTATCTGGATCCGGCTAACTTCTACGTCACGAATCCGAATATCGGGCGCTCTGTGAGCGCGGAGTGGCTGGAGGACCAGCTGCGAAAGAACCAGGCGAAAACGGATGGGACGCTGCAGCAGTTCCTCGCCAAGCACCTGAATGTAGAGATCGGTCTGGCGCTTCGCTCTGACCGCTGGGCCGGCGTGGACTTCTGGCAGCAGCAGGCGCGTACCGGCATTACGCTGGAATCGCTGATCGAGCGGTCCGAGGTGGTGACGATGGGCATCGACGGGGGCGGCCTGGACGACTTGCTTGGTCTGTCCGCTGTTGGTCGGGACACCGAAACGGGCGAGTGGCTTACATGGTGTCATGCCTGGGCGCACCCAAGCGTGCTGGAGCGGCGCAAAGAGATCGCCCCGCGGTTGCACGACTTCGCTGCGGCGGGTCATCTGACGCTGGTGAAGAACATCGGCGAAGACGTTGGGCAGTTGGTCCAGTACGTCTCGCAGGTCGAGGAGTACGGTCTTCTGTTCCAGATCGGGGCAGACCCGGCCGCGCTTGGCGCGATCCTGGACGCGCTGGAGGACGCTGAGATACCCCGCGACAAGATCGTCGGCATCTCGCAGGGCTGGCGCTTGGGTGGAACGATCAAGACGACCGAACGGAAGCTGGCAGAAGGCGTGCTGGTGCACGACGGATCGCCAATGATGGCCTGGTGCGTTGGCAACGCAAAAGTGGAGCCTCGTGGTAACGCAATTCTGATCACAAAACAGGCCAGCGGAACCGCAAAGATTGACCCGCTGATGTCCATGTTCAATGCCGTCGAGCTGATGAGCCGCAACCCAGAAGCGCAAGACGGGCCTGGAATCTATAGCTTATGAAACAGATGATCGCAAAGGCGCTGGGTGGCTGGCGATCCCAACCGCCACCTGCCGTGCCGGCCGCGATCGAGCCGACGCTTGGTGCTGCGGCCACCAAGCCGGCAGACGTCAGCGCACTGGGTGAGAACTCATTTGTCGACGGTCTGTCGATGGACGAGCTGGTGAACCTGCTAGGCGCTGCGTACAGGTCATCGTCAGGCGAAGCCGTGACAGAGAGCACCGCCATGCGGGTCTCAGCCGTGTACGGATGCGTATCGCTGCTGGCCGGTGCGATCTCCACCCTGCCGATCGGCATTTACGAGCGTTCCGGGAATGACCGGCGCAGCGCCGACCATGAATACTGGTGGCTGTTCAACGAGCAGGCGTCGGAGGGATGGACTACCGCGGCTGCGCTGGAGTACCTGATCTCCGCCAAGTTGTTCCACGGCGACGGTTTTGGGCAATTGCTGCGGCCCAGCGCCTATAGCAACCGCGTAATCGGCTGGAAGCCGCTGCACCCGCTGTGTGTGATGCCGTTCCGGCACGAGGGTCGCGTCCTGTACCGCGTCATGCCGAATGACGGTAGCGAGTCGTACACACTGGACAGCGCGGACGTGATTCACTTGCCCAGCCTGGGATTCGATGGGCTGCGCAGTCCCAGTCTGATCACCTATGCAGCGGTCGAGGCCATCGGCGCCGCTATCGCCGCGCAGAAGTACTCCGGCAAGTTCTTCTCGGACGGCGCGAACTTCGATTACGCGCTGAAAACCGAGCAGAAGCTCAAGCAGCCCCAACTGGAGGCGCTGAAAGCGTCGCTGCTGGCGCGGATCCAGAACGGTGGGCGCGGCCCGCTGATCCTGGACGGCGGCCTGGCGCCGGCACAGCTGAGCGTCAACAGCAAGGACGCCGAGATCTTGGCAACGCGGCTTTTTACCGTCGAGGATATTTGCCGGTTCTTCGGCGTGCCGCCGCATATGGTCGGCCATACCGACAAAACCACCAGCTGGGGCAGCGGCATCGAGTCGCAGGGCATCGGATTCGTGCGCTACACGCTGCAGCGTCACCTGACGCCGCTGGCGCAGGAACTGAATCGGAAGCTTTGGCCGGTGCGCCAGCGGTTCTTTGTGGAGCACATCACTGCAGCGCTGGAGCGTGGAGACCTGAAATCGCGATACGAGGCATACAGAATCGCACTGGGCCGCGCTGGAGAGCAGCCGTGGATGAACGCCGACGAAGTGCGTCGGCTGGAAAACATGCCGCCGAACGCGGATCTGAATCTGAATGGAGGTGCCAGTGCGCAACCGACTTAACAAGCTGCTGCAGGACAACCGCAAGGCGTCCGCCCGCCGCTTCGACGTGCTGGCGAAGGACGGTACCGATGAGGCCGAGGTGTTCCTCTACGACGCGATCGTGTCGAACGAGGAAGAGGCAGCCTGGTGGGGTGGCGTGGCGCCGGAATCGTTCGTGAAGGCGCTACGAGAGATCGACGCCAGTACGATTCACCTGCGTATTAACTCGCCAGGCGGCAGCGTGTTTGCCGCCCGCGCAATGGAACAGGCGCTGCGCGACCACAAGGCCAAGATCATCGTTCATATCGACGGTCTTGCCGCCTCGGCTGCCACGTTCATCGCTTTGGCTGGTGATGAGATCGTGATGGGCAAAGGCGCTCTGTTCATGATTCACAAGGCATGGACTGGCATGTGGGGAAACGCCGACGATCTGCGCGCCGAAGCGGATCTGCTGGACAAGATCGACGGCACGTTGGCAGATACGTACGCCGAGCGCACCGGCGCCGATACCAAGCGGATCGCGGACTGGATGTCCGCTGAAACGTGGTTCACCGCCGACGAGGCAGTGGAGCACGGCTTTGCAGACCGCGTGGCCGAGACGGAAGCGAAGGCGAAGGCCTGGAACCTGAGCGCCTACGCCAACGCACCGAAGCCGGAACCGGAGCCGCCACAGACTCCGGCGCCGGCAGCCAATGTCGAGCCTGACCCGACCGCGGCGCCCAACCCCACTCCCTACGCCACGGATGAACACCGCGCCCGCCAGGCGCAGCGTATGAGACTTGTGGCCCAAATCTGACGCGAGTTCGCGCACAGAAACCAGCCGCCTCCGGGCGGCTTTTTTTCGTCCATTGATAAGGAAACGACCCTATGAGCAAACTCGCTCAACTGCGCGAACGCCGCAACGCCAAGGCAAAGGAAGCGCAAGATCTGAACGCCAAGTTCCCGGCCGACCAGCGCATGCCGGCCGCCGAGGCATCGCAGCTGGACGCCATCCTTGCGGAAATCGAGACCATCGACGCCGAGATCGCCCGCGAAAACCGTCTGGCGCAAGTCGCCGGCAACGCTCAGGCGGAGCATGAGGCTGCAATGCACGCTGCCACGCACCCGAACGGCAACGACTCGCCCGAGGCTGGCGCCCTGCGCGCCATGCTGACTGGTGGTCTGTCGGCGCTGAGCCCGGAGCAGCGCAACGCCATGTTTGCGCGCGTGAACCCGGACATTCGCGCCGCCATGTCGACCACGACCGGGAGCGAAGGCGGCTACACCGTTGCCACGGAGTTCAGCCGCAACCTGATCCAAGCCATGCGCGCTGCATTCGCGGTGCGCTCGGTTGCCACGGGCATCCAGACCAGCACTGGCGCTCAGATGCTGTTCCCGACCGCCGATTCGACGGCCGAGGAAGGCGAGATCGTCGGCCAGAACGGCCCGGTGACGGTGGGTGAAACCCAGTTCGGCCAGGCATCGATGGATGTCTACAAGTACTCGTCCAAGTCGATCGCCCTGCCGTTCGAGCTGATCCAGGATGCGATGTTCGACCTGGAGGCATACATCCAGACGCTGCTTAACCTGCGCCTGGGCCGCATCCAGAACCGCCACCACACCGGCGGCACTGGCACCGGCCAGCCGCGAGGCCTGGTGACGGGCTCCACACTGGGCAAGGCCGGCGCCACGGGCCAGACTGCCACCGTCACCTATGACGACCTGGTGGATCTGGAGCACTCGGTAGATCCGTTCTACCGCCCGGCCGGCCGCTTCATGTTCCACGACGACACGCTGAAGTCTGTGCGCAAGATCAAGGACGCGCAAGGCCGTCCGATCTTTGTGCCGGGCTACGAGCAAGGCAATCCGGGCGGTGCTCCCGACCGCCTGCTGGGCCGTGAGATCGTCATCAACCAGAACATGGACCCGATGAGTGTCTCGAAGAAGTCGATCCTGTTCGGCGACTTCTCGAAGTACCTGGTGCGCGATGTGATGGACGTGACGCTGTTCCGTATGACCGACAGCGCCTACACCCTGAAGGGCCAGGTCGGCTTTGTCGCCTTCTGCCGCTCGGGCGCCAACCTGATCGACGTCGGCGGCGCGGTGAAGTACTACCAAAACAGCGCGACCTAAGTATGAATTTCCTCAGCTCCGGCTGGGGCCGTCCCTCATCCACGCACCGAGAAAGAGCCCATGGCAACGAAGCTACCCCAATCCACGAAGACCGCACGCGTGCTGTGCGCGGTCACCATCGACGGTGTCCGTCACAAGCCGAACACCGTCATCGAGAACCTGCCGGCCGACGTGCTGAAGGCGCACGCCAAAGACCTGGACGATGAGCCGGCCGCAGTCGCACTCGCCAAGAGCGAGGGCGGCGAAGTGGTGCAGTACACCGAGCCGAAGGCCCCTGAAGCGGAAGCCACCGAGGAGTGAGCATGTTGTTGTCCAAGACCGTGACCGCTGCTGCGACGACCAAACCGGTATCGGTGGCCGAAGTGAAGACCAGCGCGCGGCTGGACAGCGACATGACAGACCTGGACGAGCACATTGGCACGCTGATTGACGCAGCCCGGATCGAGGCCGAGCAGGAAACTAGCCGCGAACTGGTGCCGCAGACATGGCGGCTTGAGTACTCCGATTGGCCGCGCGAGACGCTCCCGCTGTCGCCAGTCACTGCGCTGGTGTCGGTCGAGTACTTCGATGGAGCCGCGTGGCAACCGGCGAGCGGATGCGTGCTGGAGGATCGCCAGAACGGCCGATCCATCCTGGCGATCCCGCCTGACTTGATCTCTGCCCTTGGCTACCGCAACGGTGCTCGAGTGCGTGTAACCGTTGAGGCGGGCTATGAGACGGTACCGGCCGGCATCAAGGCATGGCTAATCGTCACCAGCGCATGCATGGCTCGCAACTCGTCCCCGCCGGCATACCTGGCCGGGCTGCTGGACGCTGAGAGGGACTGGTAATGAGTCATGACAGCCGAATCACTATCCAGCGGCCAACAGCGGACCAGGCCGACACCGGAGAGCCGGTATCGGCCTGGGAGGACGTGGCCACTGTGTGGGCCACGATCAAGCATATCAGCGGGCTGTCCGCCATCAAGTCCGGCGCCGACGTCTCGGTGGTCAAAGCCAGCATCCGCATCAACTGGCGGACTGGGCTGGACGCCAGCATGCGCGTGGTGCGCGGCACGACCGTGTACGACATCAGGGCAGTGATGCCGGACGAATCTGGTCGAAAGTACGTCGACCTGGTGTGCGAAACCGGCGCCCGGAGGTGATGCTATGGAAGTCCATCTGAGCCTGTCAGGCGACCTGCAGGCCGCGCTGGACCGCCTAGAGGCGGGCATGAAGGAGCGTGTGCTCCGGCCGGCTGCCCATGCCGGCGCCCTGGTGTTTTACGAGGAAGCGCGCCGGCTGGCTCCGGTGTACGACGGGCCGGAGAAGAAAGGCGTAAAACCCGGTCAGTTGCGCAATGCGATCTATCGCGTGTTCTCCGAAAGCAAGTCCGGTGAGACGCAGAAGATCTACGAGGTCAGCTGGAATGCCAAGAAGGCGCCGCACGGCCACCTGATTGAGCGTGGGCATTGGCGGGTGAATAAGGTGATCCGCGTGAACAACCGGTGGGTGGCCACGACTGAGCGTCTGCCGGCGCCGGTGTGGGTGCCCGCGGTGGGGTTCATTCGGCGTTCGTATGACCAGCGCGAAGCTGCGCTGAAGGCGATGCATGAGCGCGCCGCCGAGCGCACGGCGGAAGTGCTGGCGGAGGTCAAAGCATGACGGTAGAGGCCGACATCTTTCGGGCGCTGAAGGGCTTGGTGGGAAACCGTGTCTATCCGGAAGAGGCGCCAGCCGGTGTGGAACTCCCCTTCATCATCTATCAGCAAGTTGGGGGCGATCCGCTGAACTATCTGGCGGGTGTCCCGGACAAGCGAAACGGCCGATTCCAGATCGACGTTTGGGCGAGCAACCGCACTGATTCGTCAACGCTGAGTCGCCAGGCTGAAGACATCCTGCGCGCAGACCCTGTTCTGAGCGCCGATACGCTGACAGGCATGATCGCGACGAAAGACCCAGCGACTGGCTGGCGCGGATCGTCGCAAGATTTCAGCATCTGGTTCACGAATTAACGCCCGTTCGGGCATCAACCACTGACCCGCTGCGGCGGGCTTCTTTACTTCAGGAGTCTCATATGTCTCTGAGCTTGCCCAACGGGGCAGTCTTTTCCCTGGCCACTACGGTTGGTGCAGCCATTGCTGTCACGGCGCTGACAAACGCAAGTCCGGCGGTGGCCTCGGCTGCAGCCCATGCTCTGGTAGACGGCGACATCGTCGAGATCATCTCCGGCTGGCCAGCACTGAACGGCCGCGTCGCGCGTGTCATCGATAGCGAGGCCGGTACGTTCGCCTTGGAGGGCATCAATACAACGGACGCCACGAAATACCCCACAGGTGCGGGTATCGGCAGCGTCCGCAAAATCCTCACGTGGACGCCAATCACGCAGGTTCTCGAGGCGTCGATGTCCGGTGGCGAACAGCAGTTCTACAACTACCAGCTTCTCGAGGACACGGGCGACGAACGGCAGATACCAACAATTCGCAGCGCGCGTTCGGCAACGCTGCAGATTGCTGATGACGACACGCTGCCGCACTACGCGGTCCTCGATGCCGCTGATGCCGAGCGCAAACCGCGTGCGATCTGGTTGCAACTGCCCAGCAGGGCACGCACCTACTACCGCGCATATGTCTCCTTCAACAAGGTGCCGACGCTGACGAAGAACCAGGCAATGGCCTTGTCTGTCGCGCTGTCGATCGACGGCGAGCCGACGCGTTACTCGGGAGCACAGGCATGAGCTTCAAGGTCAAAGTGAATCCCACTTTCGTTGGCGAGGCGAAGATCCATGTGCCGGGTGAGGGACCGAAGCCACTCAAACTGGTGTTCAAGCACAAGAGATCCGAGGCTGCTGCCGAGTTCTACCAGCGGGCAGCCGAGCTGTCGCTGGATGTCGCCCGGCCGATCAGCGAGCAGTACGCGAGCCACCTTCTGGAGATCGTTGAGGGTTGGTGCGACGTGGATATGGAGTTCTCTGCCGAAGCGTTTGCCGAACTGCTGGCGAACTACGCCTTCGCCGCCCAAGCGATTCAGGAAGCGTACTTCGAGGAGCTGGCCGGAGCTCGCCGGGGAAACTGATCGAGGCGGCACGCGCACTGTACTGGCGTCCTCCGGACGCCACGCAGTTGGCGGCATTTGGACTGACGATCGCGGACTATCCCCGACCGGAGGTTGACCTCTGGCCGGAGACGGTCATGGCGTTCGACGTCTTCTGTCGCATGGTCACGCAGTGGCGCATGGGGATGGCTGGTCCCATAGGGCTTGACTACAGCGTGCTGCCATTCGTGATGCGTATGGCATGTGTACCGCGCAAGCAACGCAAAGGCGTCTTCGAGCAGGTTCGCATCATGGAAGATGCCGCGCTCGCGACGATGAACGAGGGGTGATATGTCCGAGGTGATCGGCAAGGCGACACTGGAGGTTGGGGCGGATTCGTCCTCGCTGGAGGCCGGACTCGCCAAGGCTGGAGAGGCCGTCCAGCAACTGGAGCGGACCGCCGCTACCTCGTCGCAGAGGACTGCCGGTAACTTCAAGGGTGTAGGCGATGCGGCAACCGATGCGTCGCGGAAAATGGACGCGAGCGCCAAGCAGTTCATTGCCAGACTCACGACACAGGCGAACACCGCTGGCTTGTCGAATTCTGCGGCCAAGGAATACATCGCCATCTCCAAGGGCATCCCAAAGGAGGTCTACGAGCCGCTGATTGCCAAGCTCCGTGAGGCGGAGCAGCAGTTTGGCAAGACGGGCGTCTCGGCTGCTCAGACCGCCGCTGCGATGCGCATGGTGCCGGCGCAGATGACCGACATCGTGACGCAGCTCGCAGGCGGGCAAAGTCCCCTGTTGGTGCTGACGCAGCAGGGCGGGCAGCTCAAGGACATGTTCGGCGGCATCGGTCCCGCTGTGCGCGGGTTCGGTACGTACCTCGCCGGGCTGGTGAATCCGCTGACGGTGACGGCCGCCGCTGCGATGACCCTGGCCGGTGCCATGTACCAGGGCTCGCAGGAGCAGACGGCATTTCAAAAGTCGCTGATCCTGACTGGCAACTATGCCGGTGTCAGCGCAAACCAGCTGGTGGCTATGTCCGCCGAGATCAGCCGGACGGTCGGCACGCAGGGCGCGGCGGCGGCAGTCCTCAATGACCTGGCCGCATCAGGCAAGGTGGCGGCCGACCAGCTCCAGGTGGTGGGCACGGCCACAGTCACCCTGGCGAAGGTGGGGGTGGCCGTCAAGGAAACCGTCGGTCATTTCAATGATCTGGGCGACGAGCCGGTGAAAGCCGCCCTCAAGCTCAATGAGCAGTATCACTTCCTGACAGACACGGTCTACCAGCAGATCAAGGCTCTGGAAGAGCAGGGTGACAAGGACCAGGCCGCCGCCTTGGCGCAGCGTACTTACGCTCAGGAAATGACGCAGCGTGCCAACCAGGTGCTCCAGCATCTTGGTCTCATGGAGCGCGGCTGGAATTCCGTCGCCGGCGCCGCCAAGGGCGCATGGGATTACATGCTGGGCATCGGCAGGCCCGACACGCTCGCTGACGTGCGGCGCAATATCGCCGCCGTTCAGTCTGAGCTGGAAAAGATGGGGCAGCCGACCGGCTTTGACTCCACGGGCGGCGGCGCTGCCACCGGCAACGGCGATCGTCGACGGGTAGGTGCCTTGGCGCGGCTCAAGGCGCTGCAGGCGCAGGAAACGGCGCTACAGGCCGATGCCGACAAGGCGGCAGCCGATGGGCGGCGGCAGCGCGACGAGCAGGAAAAGATCGCCGCCAGACAGCGGCTGGAGGCGCAGGAAAAGGCTACCCGATCGCGTGCGCAGCAGCGTGCCGACGAGATCGACCAGCTGCGGAAAGATGGCGAGAAAGTCGGTCTTACCGAGGAAGAGATCGCCAAGCGTATCGCGGCTGTCAACGAGAAATACAAAGACCCGAAGGCGTCGCACGGCAAGGCATACACCGAGGACTACGCCACCCGCTACCTCGACCAGCTCAAACAGACTGAGGCAGCAACCAAGGCCGCGCTGGAGGATAGCGACAAGCTGACGGCAGCCGCGAAAGCACGCGCGGAGTTCGAGCAACAGATCGCCGACATCAAGACAAAGAAAGTCCTGACGGCCGATCAGAAAAGCCTGCTCGCACGGCAGGATGAGATCCGCGCTCAGCTCGATCTGAACGTCGCTGCCGATGCTGCGCTTGAGAGCAAGAAGGCGCAGACCAAAGAGGCTGAAAAACAGGTGCGCCTGGCGGAGCAGGCGCGCGCGCAGGCCGCCGGCATTGACGTCCGGATCGGCGAGGGCGCGAGTACTCGTGCGGACCAGTACTCGCGCCAGCTCGATGCCTTCGGCATGGGTGGCCGGGCGATGGAGCAGGTGAGCGCCGCCAAGAGCATCTATCGCGAGTTCGCGCGCGTCCGGACGGACTGGATCAAGAGCATGACCGACCGGGGGCAACTCGGGACGCCACTGTTTCAAGACGAATTGGTCCGGATCAATGAAGGCGAACGCGCGGCGCTGGACCAATTGGGGCAGTACTACGACCAACTGAGCCAGAAACGTGCCGACTGGAGCAACGGTGCGCGCGCAGCGTTCGCCGACTACCAGGACTATGCCGCCAACGTTGCCGATCAGACGGGCCGGCTATTCGGCAATGCCTTCCAGGGCATGGAAGATGGCTTGGTCAGCTTCGTCACGACGGGCAAGGCGTCGTTCGCTGATTTTGCCAAGTCCGTGATCGCGGATCTGGCGCGTATCGCCGCGCGAGCGGCAATCTCGGGCTTGTTCCAGATGGGGATCAATCTCCTCGGTGGGGTGCTCGGCGGCTCGCTGGGTGGCGCCGGGGCCTTCGACGGGGCGGCGGGTGCCGCGGCTGGCGCTCCTGGCCAAATTGCGACTCCGCTGGCCGGCGACCTCTTCGGTAATGCGGGTTCCGTGCCGGGCAACTACGGCTCGGGGATATTTGCCCTACCGGCGCGCGCAAGCGGCGGCCCGGTGGTGGCTGGTCAGCCGTACCTGGTCGGCGAAGAGGGGCCGGAGATCCATGTCCCGAGCACAGCGGGCACGATTATCCCGAACAAGGCGTTGGGTGGCTCGAAGGTGACGCTGAATTTCTATGGCGCGCCTGGCGAGCCGGAAGTCAGGAAGTCCGAGGACGCTGCGGGTAACACCAACATTGATGTGATCTGGAAACAGATCGACCAGCGCATTGACCAGCGCATGTCGAAGAACATGGTCGGGCAGGGCGGCTATGCGGCCCAGATTCGCAACGGAATGATCTGATATGGCAATCGAAACCTTCATGTGGCGGGCCAGCGGCCCAGGCGCGCAGGGGGACGTCACCCTGCGCGTACGGGGTGCGCAGTTTGGCGATGGCTATGCGCAGGCTGTGCCCGACGGTATCAACAACAAGGTCGAGGCGTGGCCACTGCAGTTCGTGGGCGATCGCGACACCATCAAGGCGATCCGCGATTTCCTGGACCGGCACGCCGGCGCGACGTCGTTCTACTGGACGCCGCCGCTCGGCGAGCAGGGCCGGTACAAGGTGGCGCGGTACGCCCTCGGCCCAGCGGCCAAGGGCGTCTACACCCTCTCCGCAACTTTTCAGCAGGCGTTCGCGCCGTAGAAGATGGCAAAACAGACAATCAACCTCGGTTACCCGCCGAAAGGCGATGGCGGTGATGATTCGCGCACGGGCTTCACCAAGGCAAACGCGAATTTTGACGAGCTGTACGCCAAGGCTCAGTCGCAACTGGTGAAGGATGTCGGAGGCGCAGGCGTGATTGCCCTGTCTGCTCAGGAGGCGCTGACGGGGATTATGTATTTATACGGTGCGTTGACTGGGAATCGGGAAGTTGCAGTACCGGATTCCGTCCCGCAGACATGGATTGTTGTGAATGCCACCACCGGGCCATTCACGCTTCGCTTTCGAACGGTGAGTGGAACGGGCCCTGTTCTTGCGGCCGGATCAAGCGTTGTGGTGTTTAGCGACGGCGGTAACGTCTCGGATGTCGATGGGATCATGCGGTACCAGGTCGGTCAACTCATGACGGCAGCGAGTGCTGACGTGGGCAGGGTCTCATTTTTCGCGGCCAGCACGCCCCCATCTGGATACCTGGAGTGCAATGGGGCAGCCCTCTTCAGGTCCGACTTTCCTCCACTGTTCGCCAGAATTGGCACGACTTTCGGAGCGGGAAACGGCTCAACGACATTCAACATCCCGGATCTGCGAGGGGAGTTTCTGCGTGGATGGGATCACGGCAAGGGCGTGGATCCAGGGCGCGCATTCGGTAGCTTTCAGGATCAGGCTGTGATCAGCCATAGCCATACCATTCCTGCATCCATTCTGTATGCCATGGCCGGGACAGCGTATGCGGGCGGCACCTACGGCAACACCTTATCCAACCAGGGGACGGGCGCCGCAGGGGGGTCGGAAACGCGCCCGCGAAACGTCGCATTGCTTCCGTGCATCAAGTATTGAGGGCAGGTATGAAAGTCACGAACTACGACAACTTCACCGGCGTGCCAACCAGCGTTGGCGTTGCTACCGATAACCCGGTGAATCCTGATATGCCGCTCATTCCAGCGTACGCGACCGTGCAGGATGCGCCCTCGGTGCAGGCCGGGCAGGTGGCGATCTATGTGGATCCACATGGCGTGCCGCCGATGAACTGGGAGTTTGGTGAATGGAAGATCGTTCCCGACTATCGGGCCATTCCCCTCTACAGTGTGCCTAGCGGTGAGCCGTACGAAATCGGGGGGCAGTACGCTGGAGTCGGGCCCCTTCCCGCTATGGTGACGGACCAGCCTCGCCCCTCTCCGGCTCACGTCTGGCGCGATGGTGCATGGGTGCTGGACGAGGGGCTGGCCGCCACGCTGCGAGTGGACGCGGCCCGCATCAAGCGTCAGGCGGAATCGGCTCGAGCGCGCACCGCGATCGAGCCATTGCAGATGGCTGTCGAGCTTGGCATCCAAACGGAGGCTGAAGGTGCGGCATTGATCGAGTGGAGGCGATACTTCGTCGCGCTGAGCCGCATCGATGTGACAGCAGCGACGATTGAATGGCCGGAGGCACCCGTCACATGAGCATTCAGGCCGATGTACAGAAGCTGGAGCCTGGTGAGTGGGTCGAAGTGTTCGAACTGGACGCGACCGCTATTGGTGGTGATGTCCTCTGCTTTCACGGTTACACGCAGGTCGGCTCGATCTGGTGGCAGGGTAAGGAGTACTCGCCCTGGTCGATTCAGGTGGAGGGATTCGCGCGCACAGGCGATGGCCAGCAGCCCACGCCCACCCTGCGCGTGGGAAACGTGGACGGCTCGATCTCGGCGCTATGCCTGTTCCTTGCCGACATGGTTGGTGCGCAGCTCACGCGCCGGCAGACGCTCGGCAAGTATCTGGACGCCAGAAACTTCCCTGGTGGGAATGCGGATGCCGACCCGGGTGAAGAGTTGCCGCCGGAGATCTGGCTGCTCGAACGAAAGGCGGAAGAATCAGCCGTCTCCGTGACGTTCGAGCTGTCTAGCGCGCTGGATTTCGGCGATGCGCAGATCCCGGCGCGCCAGATCGTTGCCAATATCTGCATGTGGCTGACGAAGGGGGGGTATCGCGGTCCCTATTGCGGGTACACCGGCGTGGACTATTTCGATCGCGACGATAACCGCGTTACCGATCAGGTGCTGGACAAATGCGGCGGCCGTCTCTCGTCGTGCAAGGCCCGGTTTGGAGCAAACAACCCGCTGCCATACGGTTCGTTTCCGGCAGCGGATCTCGTCAGGGGGTGATATGCGGCGCGAAACCTTGCTGGCCGTGCGAGAGCACGCGCAGCGTGACTACCCGCGCGAGGCCTGCGGGCTGGTGGTGATCGTCAAGGGGCGGGAGCGATATGTCCCGTGCCGGAACGTAGCAGCTGGCACCGAACATTTCGTGATGCCGGCCGAGGACTATGCGGCGGCCGAAGACCTCGGCGAAGTGATTGCGCTGGTGCACACGCACCCGGACGCGCCGGCCACGCCTAGCGAGGCTGATCGTGTCAGCTGCGAGGGATCTGGTTTGCCCTGGCACATCCTGTCCTGGCCGGCGGATGACTTGCAGTCGATCGAGCCAGTCGGCTACCAGGCGCCGCTAGTCGGGCGCGAGTTCGCCCATGGAGTGCTGGACTGCTATGCGTTGATCCGGGACTGGTATCGCCGCGAGCGTGGCATCGAGCTGCTCGACTTTGAGCGTCGCGATAACTGGTGGAATCGCGGCGATGATCTGTACATGCAGCACTATGCAGAGGCGGGATTCGTCGTAGTCTCGCAGGATCATCCGGAGCAGGTGGGTGATGTGATTCTGATGCAGCTGCGCTCCAAGGTTCCGAACCATGCGGCGATCTATCTTGGTGATGGGTTGATGCTGCATCACCAGCATGGCAGGCTGTCTTCGCGCGATGTTTATGGCGGATATTGGCAGGAGATCACGCGCTGTGTGCTTCGATTGAAATGTGATGTTGCACTAGAATAGCGGCGAAATTAACTCCTGCGAGGGGATGATATGCGGGCGGTAGCTTTGCTTGGGGGGTGTGCGTTGCTAATGGCTGGTTGCGTTGGAATGACGCAAACTCAGATTCGACAAGTTCAGCCGGAACTGCGACAAACCAAGGCGACCGCAAACGCGGTTCTTGAGTGCGTGCAGGTCAGCCTGAATGACTTACCGAAGATCACCACGTATCCAAGTGGCGGGCGGACGGAGATCAGTATTGGCCTTGATCAGTTGGGCGATTATCGAGTCTATTACCTTATTGATCTTCGTGCCGTTGAGGGTGGAACTGCGCTTGCGGTTCGACGAGCGAATTCGGGGATCCGCCAGCTGAGCGAGAAGGAACTGGACGCGCTGTTAGACCGATGTGCGCCGCGCGCATAGCTAGTTACCATTATCGATTGAAATTACCCGCCTTTAGGGCGGGTTTTTAATTTGGCGACATGGAAAAGATTCGAACCATTCGACTTTACGGAAATCTGGGGGTGCGGTTTGGTCGCGTGCACCGGCTGGCGATCGCCAATGCGGCGGAGGCCGTGCGGGCGCTGAGTGTGCTAGTGCCGGGGTTCCGGGCTGAGTTGCAGGACAGCAGCGAACGGGGCGTGGCTTATGCGGTATTCATTGGCCGGCAGAACGTTGGTCATGATCAGATGTGTACGCCGCCAGGCGGTGACGACATCCGCATTGCGCCGGTCATGCGCGGTGCAAAGCGCGCAGGCCTGTTTCAGACGATCTTGGGTGTCGCGCTCGTCGCGCTGGCATGGTGGAATCCTCCGGCCCTTGGCATGACCGCGCAAATGGCGTTCGGTGTGGGTCTGGCGGGCGCCTCGATGGCGCTCGGTGGTGTCGTGCAGATGCTGTCGCCGCAAGCGAAGGGCCTGTCGACGAAGGATTCGCCGAACAATGGGGCCAGCTACAACTTCAACGGACCGGTGAACACCACGGCGCAGGGCAATCCCGTGCCGATTCTGTACGGACGAATGATCGTCGGCAGCGCCGTGCTCTCCGGTGGCATTTTCGCTGAGGATCAGGCATAGCGCCGCGTGTCCTTCAATAACCTGGCCCCGCCTTCGTGCGGGGCCTTTTCATTTGGTGCAGGGAATATGCGCGACATCATTGGCTATGGGGGCGGCGGAAAAGGTGGGGGCGGAGGCAGCGCCCCGTCGGAAAGCCCGGACAGCCTGCACTCGATCGCGTACGCGCGCGTGCTGGATCTCGTTTCCGAGGGGGAGATCCATGGGCTGGTCAATGGCCTGCAAAGCGTCTACCTGGATAGCACGCCGCTGATGAATGCCGACGGCTCGCAGAATTTCCAGGGCGTATCGCTGGCGTACCGCAACGGCACGCAGGATCAGGACTACATTCCCGGCTTCCCGTCCGTTGAGAACGAGGCGGCGGTCGGCGTGGAACTGAAGGCGGCCACGCCGTGGGTGCGTGCCGTGAACAACACTGCGCTCTCTGCGGTGCGCATCCGGTTGGGGGTGCCCTCGCTCTCGAAGGCCAACACCAGCACGGGAGACATCGGCGGGTATCGGGTCGAGTACGCCATCGATGTCGCAACCGATGGTGCGGCATATCATCAGGTGCTGCTGACGGCTTTCGACGGTAAGACAACCAACAACTACCAGCGCAGCCATCGTGTGGAGTTGCCACCAGCCAGGCAGGGGTGGAACGTGCGCGTGCGGCGGATCACGCCAAACGCCAACAGCAACACCATCGCGGATACCACTCGTATCGAGTCCTATACCGAGGTCATCGACGCCAAGCTGCGCTACCCGAATAGCGCCATCGTGGCCCTCCAGATCGACGCCCGGCAGTTCAACAGCATTCCGGCGCGGTCGTTCGACATGAAGGGGCGGATTCTCCGCGTGCCGTCGAACTACACGCCGGAAACGCGTAGCTACACCGGCGTGTGGGATGGGACTTTCAAGACGGCGTGGACCGACAACCCGGCGTGGATCTTCTACGACCTGGTGCTGCATCCTCGCTATGGACTTGGCGATCGCGTGAACGCCGCGATGGTCGACAAGTGGTCGCTCTACCAGATCGCGCGGTATTGCGACGAGCTGGTCCCAGATGGGCGGGGTGGGCAAGAGCCACGCTTTACTTGCAATGTGTACCTGCAGGCGCGCGCCGACGCGTACAAGGTGCTGCAGGATCTGGCGTCGATCTTTCGCGGCATGGCCTACTGGGCGTCCGGCACCGTGGTCGCTGCGGCGGACATGCCGTCTGACCCGGAGTACACCTTCGCGGCGTCCAACGTGATTGATGGCCGCTTTTCCTACGCCGGCAGCGGGCTGAAGGCCCGCAAGACGGTGGCGTTGGTGTCGTGGAACGATCCGTCCGACTTCTACCGGGCCAAGGTCGAGTATGTGCCGGATGACGATGGCATTGCGCGCTACGGCGTGCGCCAGACCGAGGTGACGGCATTTGGCTGCACGTCGCAGGGGCAGGCGCACCGCGCCGGGCAGTGGATCTTGCTCACCAGCCGCATGGAGACTGAGACCGTGACATTCGGGGTCGGCCTCGACGCGGCATTAGTGAGGCCGGGTAGCGTTGTCCGCATTGCAGATCCTGCTCGAGCCGGGCGGCGATTGGGTGGCCGCGTGCGCGTGGCACCCGGCACGCGCCAGGTGCAGCTCGACAAGGTCGATCAGATCCAGCCTGGCGACGCTCTTACGGTCGCCTTGCCCTCAGGGGCCGTGCAGACGCGGACGGTCGTGGAGGTTGTGGGTTCCACCGTCCGGGTGTCGGCGGACTGGACCGAGAGCATCCAGGCAGAGGCGGTCTGGGCGGTTGACAGCGCCACGCTGAAAACCCAGCTGTTCCGCGTGCTGTCGATTACGGAAGGCGATGGCATCACCCGTCAGGTGACGGCGCTCAGGCATGAGGCGGGAAAATTCGCAGCGATCGACAACGGTTCCCGGCTGGAATCGCGGCCAGTGACCGTTATCCCGCCATCCGTACAGCCTCCGCCCACCGGCGTGGAAATCAGATCGTATTCCGTCATTGGGCAAGGCATCGCGTCAACGACGATGGTTGTCAGCTGGTCGCCATCGGATAGAGCCGTGGCCTATGAGGTGGGATGGCGTCGCGACAACGGGGAATGGGTCAGGGCCGGCCGTACGGGCTCCTGCAGCCTGGAGGTGACGAGCATCTACGCCGGCACGTATCTGGCGCGTGTGCGTGCGGTCAATGCCCTGGACGTGGCATCGATCCCTGCCTACTCGGTGGAAACGGTGCTGACCGGAAAAACGACGCCGCCGCCCGTTGTGACGTCGTTGGTGGCCACAGGGCTGGTGTTCTCGATTCGGCTGGATTGGGGGTTCCCGCCGGGGCCATCCGATGTGGAGCGTACCGAGATCTGGTACAGCAAGACGCTGAGCCGTACTGATGCCATCAAGCTGGCCGACTTTGCCTTCCCGCAGAACACTCACACGATCATGGGATTGGCGGCCGGGCAGCGCTTTTGGTTCTGGGCGCGCCTGGTCGACAAGAGCGGCAACATCGGCGCCTGGTACCCGACCGGCAACGGTGTGCAGGGGCAGAGCAGTGCAGATGCCGGCCCCATTCTGGACGCGATCGCGGGGCAGATCACCGAATCCCAGTTGGGCAAGGATCTGCTAGGGAGAATCGACCTGATCGACGGCCCGCCAGATATGGTCGGTTCTGTGGCTGCGCGGGTGAAAGCCGAGCAAACGGCCCGGACCGATGCGGATTCGGCCTTGGCCACCAGGCTGGATTCGGTCGTGGCGACATTCGGGCCACCGCCGATGGCTGGGGATACCGGGACGAATGCCGGCTCGACGCTGATTATGGCGGGCGTCTGGTCCGAGCAGGCGGCGCGCGCGGAGGCCGATATGGCGCTGGCCAGGCAGCAGACCACGCTCCAGGCGCAAATCGGGCAAAACGCAGCGGTGGTGCAGCAAACGGCGTCAGCAGTCGTGGCGCTGAACGGGAAGATCTCCGCGGCGTGGAACATCAAAGTAGGGGTCACGCAGGATGGCAAGTACTACGGTGCAGGCATGGCCATCGGAATCGACAACGAAGCCGGCGCCGTGCAGTCACAGATCCTGTTTCAGGCCGACCGTTTCGCGCTACTGAACGTGGCCAACGGTGCCGTGACGTCACCGTTCGTGGTGCAGAACGGTCAGACGTTCATTAGCCAGGCATTTATCGGGGTGGGATGGATCACCAGCGCGATGATAGCCAATGCGGCCATTACCAATGCGCAGATTGACAATGCTGCGATTACGACGGCCAAGATCCAAGACGGCAGCATCACAAATGCAAAGATCGACAGCGCTGCGATCGACTCGGGCCAGATCCGCCTGGCGGCAATCCAGAGCGCCCACATCGTTGACGCCTCCATCAGCACGCTGAAGATTGCTGGGGAGGCCGTGACGGTCCCGCGCGGCTCCGTCAATGGAAGCGGCAGCACTTCCATAAGCGATACGACGATCTGCACGATCTCGATGCCTGCCGGTATCCCAACGGTGCTTGTGCAGGCATCGGTTGTACTCCGGGCGGCCGGTACAGCGCGGGCCTACCTGGTGCGCAATGGTGTGCCGGTGTCGGATTACTACTTTGGCTCTCAGGCGGGCCCATCGGTCGTGACCCCGACGCTTGCCTACTTCGACACGTCCCAAGCCGCAGCCACGTATCAGCTCGTGGTGGGGCCATCTGGTACCGGTGGGCAGGTCGATTGGAATGGTGCCGTGCTGACCGGACTTGGCATCAAGCGATGAGGCTTGGTTCGGAAACTGCCGCCTTCGGGCGGTTTTTTATTGGCCCGCCCTGTGCGGGCCTTTCTCATTTATGGAGGGGGTGAATGTCAGAACCAATTAGCGGAGGGGCCGCGCTAGGCGTCGCGGGGGCGGCTGCCTTCAAGGCGGCGGGAGGGCCGGCAGCAGTCGCGGCTGGTGGGAGTGGCCTGGCGGCCATCGTGGTCATGCTGCTGATGCGCCCGCGTACGCGCGGCGAGTGGGCAGTGGCGCTGATCAGTACGGTGGTGTCGAGCGTGGCGGGCGGTGCAGCGGTGGTGCAGCACTATGAGCTGCAGTCGTGGACGCAGAACTATATCGGGCTGGTGGCGCTGTTCGGGCTCGTGTTCGCCTGCGGCCTGCCGGGCTGGGCGGTGGTGCGCTGGCTGTTCAATTTCATCGAGCGGCGCCGCGACAAGGATCTCGCAGACATCGTGCGCGAGGTCAGGCAGGAGGTAACGCTATGACGCTATCCGAAATCATCTGCCTAGCGATCGAGCCGGCATTGCGGCTGCTGCCGCCCGCGATGGATACGGTAAAGGCGCGCGTCATGCTGCTGGCCATCGGGCTGCAGGAGTCGGCATTCGCGGCGCGGCGCCAGGCCGGCAATGGTCCCGCCCGAGGCTTCTGGCAGTTCGAGCTGGGCACGCCTCAGTCGCGCGGCGGGGTGTGGGGGGTGTTCTTGCATGTCGCCAGTCGGCCGCACCTGGAGCGCCTTTGCCTCGCGCGGCGTGTCGCCTTTCAACCGGAGGCCATTCATCGTGCGATCGAGGTGGATGACGTGCTCGCGGCCGGTGTGGCGCGTCTGCTGCTTTTCACAGACCCCTTTGCGCTTCCGTCAGTGACCGAGCAGCAGGCGGCATGGGATCTCTATGCCCGCACCTGGCGGCCCGGTAAGCCGCACCCGAAGAACTGGCCTGCCAATCATGCCCGCGCGGTGGCGGAGGTCCAGTCATGACCCTGCCACGACTGCCGTGGCGTTCGATCCTAATCGGCGCAGTGGCGGCGGCTTTGTTCGCTGCGGGTTGGCTGGGTAATGGCTGGCGGCTCGGCGAGCAGATCGCCGAGCAGAAGGCCGAACATGCCACTGAGCAGCGTAATCAAGCACGTGTCCAAACCAAGGCCGTCGACGATGCCCGCATTGAGGAGCAGCGGCGCGTGGCCGAACAAGCGAAATCCACCAATGATGCTATCCGACAACTTCATGCAGCACAGGCTAGTGCTCGCGCTGCTGACGCTGCTCGTCGCGAGCTGCTCGCCCGTATTGCAGCCATCACCAACGCTGCCCGCAGTCCCCGCGATCCCGCCTCTGTCGCCGCTGGCGCGTCAGCCGGCGATCCCATCCTACTGCTCGCCGACGTGCTTGGACGCGCTGACCAGCGAGCGGGAGACCTGGCGCAATACGCTGACGCAGCCCGAGTCGCTGGGCAAAAGTGCGAGCGGGACTACGACGCCTTGATTTCTACGACGCCTTAGTGCGTGACGGCACAGGAGCCGCCTCTGCAACCATCGCAACGGACGGAAGCAGGCGCAGGAATGTCCGCGCCACCTCAGGGTCGCGGCATGTCAGCCAGTCGTCCCATTCTTCGCGCGGCAGAATCACAATGCCGCGCTTCTCATCTCCAGGCTTGTGAAATCGCTGCATCAGGGGGTGGCTGTCGGCGTTGAGCGTCGGCATGGTGAACGACACAGCGCCATCCGGCCACGGGCGCCACAATCCCGCGATCGCAAATGGCTCGCCGTCTGGCAGTCCAATCCTCCACCGTACGGCCTTGCCCGTCTCCCAGTTCGGCTCATAGAAGCCGGTGGCCGGGATCAGGCAAAGCTGCGCAGCTTTCCAGTGCTTGGCGAATGAGCTGAGCTTTCCGATCGTTTCCGTCCGCGCGTTGGCTGTGGGGTAGTAGCGCACGCCAGGCGGGATCTTTGCCTTGGGCACCATGCTGAACGAGCCCAGCACCGCTTCGCGCGAGCCAACTTCCGCGGCGCGGATGATCGGGGCAGGGTAGTCGGGCCACGCCTCGGCCTTCCACTCGCCGGCGGGCGGCTCAACGCCGAAGACATCGCGCAACACCTGGCGCTGGACGGGGGCATAGTTCACGCACATTAAACGTCCCTCCTATATGAGCCGACTCAATGGGGTTATAGCATGGCACCCCAATAGACAGGCGCCACAAAGCGAGGGTGGCGTGGCGAGCGGGCCCTTATAGTTGCCAGCCGTTTCTTCGCCGTTCAACGAAAAACCCAACGGATTCTAGTGATTGAATTGTCTTCTCAATCGCCAGGAGAATTTCCGCTTGGTTTGGGTTCCTGGTCAAGGAGAAATTGTGTACTTCAGATGGGCCCTTGGAACTCGTTGAGAAAGGAGGGTGCAGTGGTTCTTGGCTCGAAAAAATGCTGATCGCCGAGTTCATAATTGCCTCATCGCTTCCGCTAAAGAATGCTTGAAGATCTCGGTCGTCGTCATAAATTTCAAAACTAATCCAGCGCGGAGTAGATCCATTGAGGCGCATCTGAACTGTGTAGATGTCTTCGTGAGAAGTTTGATTTTCTTCCATTATTTGGCTCAAGATTAATCTTCAGTGTCGAATTCATCGGTGGATGGCAATGCACGACGGGCCAGAAAGATCCCCGCAATCTTCGCGTTCGGATAACTTTTTCTGAGTAGTTGCGACATCGCCTTGAAAGTGCATCCAGTAGTCAACATATCGTCAACTACGACGATTGTTGTGGGCACTGGATTTCCTAGCGCTGGATTAATTCTGTAGTTTCTAGCAAGGTCCTCCGGCTTGGGTCGGTTTTGTGACTCATGTGCGGGTAGTCGTGAATGTGCCTGGCTGATTAGTTGCCGTACATCACCGCCTGCGGCAGCAACGACCTGCAGCGCTTGCTCAATGCGATCGTCATAGCCTGGGTCGCCAATACAACGCGATGGTGGCGCGCCGACAAAGGTAACGGTTGGCAAAGCTGCCGGCTTAAATGCGCCTGCTAGCCACTGTCCAGCCTGCTGGATGGCAAGCAGCTTGTACTGGTAGTCGGGGAAGGCCTTGCGTTCCGGCTTCTTCTTGAAATTCCAGATTAGCTGATTTGTCTCGCTATACCTTGGGCCCTCTCCGGCAGTATATTCTCCGAAATAGTAGCAGGCATCTGTTGCTTCAAGGTAGTAATGTTCGCCAATTGTAAGGCTGTCTATTTTTCTTAGTTTCGGCATGTCAGTGCCTGAATAATGTCATCGAAGTCCCGAACGCGAATCGCGCCCTGTGCCTCATATTTGGCGGGCCAGGTAAGATTTGGGTTCTGAAAGCAATTGTCCAGTATGAACAGCTTTCGTCCTTGGTTTAAGGCTGCTCGCGCTTGCGTCAACGTTCCAGACGTTTCGCCGGCTTCGACTATGATGGTCGCTTGACTAAAAGCAGACATAGTTGCATTTCGCTCAGGGAAGAAGAATCTATTACCCTTGTAGGTCTGCCGCGCGTAGCGGAGAATGGGAACCTGGCTGATGACCAATTGCTCGCGAGCGAGAAGGCGTTGCATCTCCTTGTTCTCACGCGGATAATATTCAGTGATGGGAGTTCCTATTACGGCAACAGTGTTGCCGCCCTCCTCGAGAGTGGTCGTATGTGCCACCGTGTCAATGCCGCGGGCGAGCCCAGAATAGATGGTGTAGCCTTCGGCAACCAGCAACTTCACAAGTCGCTTTGCACGCGCGGCACCTTCGCGACTGGGCTCCCGAGTTCCAACTACTGCGACAGATTTGCGCGACTCCGCCAAATCCCACCACCCTTGAAAATAGAAAAACGCAAGTGGGTGTATCGCGTCCCGTAGTTTCTTGGGGTAGTCAAGAGCCCCGTGAATCCTCACCCCAAACTCGGTGATCTCCGCCTTCGAAAAGTGGGGGCGTAGCTCGGCCAGAATATCCTCCGTAGCCTCCTGCGAGACCAATTGAGAAGGGGTCGCGCCGGGGTGCTTTTCGAAGATTTCTGCAATCGTCTTAAACGAAGCGTTGTCGGACTGCCACAAAGCTTCGTAGGCCGCCATTTCGCGCCACGGTGATATTGGCTGTTCAGCCAGGACGGTGTCGAAATCTGAAATTGGATCTGACACGCCGTGCGCGAGAAAGAGATCTCCGGTCTGGTGTTCCAAATTCTCAGATGGTTTCATGTGATCTATTGTCATCTACAATACACGACTCTTGTGACTGGAAAGTATACCGTTGAGGGGGGTATACAACGGTACGGAACGCAATGTCGTGGTCTGTGTTCTTTCGGGTAACAGCTTAGGGCTCTTCGTGCCGCATGGGAACATTGGCTTTGGGCGTTCGATCCACGCATTCTTGAAACGCCGCGGCCCAGACTGCCTCTGCGATCCCTCGCCAACCGAATTCCTTACCGGCCCGCTGGACCTCAGATGATTTCCAAATCCGCTCGAACTCCTTTGAATCGAAGTCCGCACCTGTGAGTAGGCTGGCCTGGGCGGGAGTCTTCGCCAGGAGGACTTCGAGCTCGTGCCGCACCTCCTCGAGCTGATCCCCGGCGGGCTCTCCCAAACCGTTCTCCCAACCGTGGAATCCCACGGCGTCCGTGCCTGCATTGAGGCGATCAAGGGCGTCAAGTAGGCGCTGCGCTACTTGTCGGACAGTCGGTAAGCTAGGGGGCGCCTCGTGGATTTGGCAGCCTGCGGCTGACTTTTTGTTGCCCATGGCAATGCTTGATGCTGTATGGATATACAGTGTATCGCACCACGCCGGGCTCAGGTGGCTCATCTGATTTGCCAGCTTTTTGCCAGCATTCGCCTGAAAGGCGCACAGTTGAGCCAGATTGCTGGGGTTCGAGTCCCCTCCCTCGCACCAAGTTACCGTATCATCACATTCCCACGTAACACCCAAAATCCCCGCAAACGCTTGTCCCACAAGGGATAGCGGGCTTTTGCGCATCCGCATCACCCCCCAATCCACCTACAAAGAATCACATATAATTCCTGCGTCGCCCCCAGAATTCCCCCACGGAGCCCCCATGGCATCGTTTCAGAAGATTGGGAAAGGGTGGCGCGTTCAGCTCGATGTGAAGGGCCAGCGCGAGAGCCGTAGCTTTCCAAACAAGGCGCTCGCCCAGGAGTGGGCGGACCGCCGGCAGGCTGAGTTGAGGTCGATCCAGTCAGGGCAGGGCAGCAAGACATTCACGGTCGGGCATGTCCTGGACGACTACCAGCGAAAGATCAGCCCCACGAAGCGCGGGGAGCGGTGGGAAAAGCTCAGGCTCGAGTTGATCGGCAAGATCAAGGTCGAGGGGCGTCAGCTCCGGGATATCCGACTGGCCGAGCTCCGATCGACCCACATTGCGGCATGGCGCGATGCCAGGCTGCGCGATGTTTCTGGCTCTTCCGTATCCCGCGAAATGACGCTTCTTTCCCACGCACTCGATGTGGCGCGGCGGGAATGGGCGTGGCTGGTTCACGATCCGATGAAAGATGTCCGCCGGCCGCCGGAGAATCCACCGCGTGACCGCCTGATCGCCGAGACGGAGATAGAGAAGATCATCACCGCACTGGGGTACCAGGAGGGCGTGCCGGTGGCGCTGCCGTCGCAGCGGGTGGCCGTGGCATTCTTGCTGGCCATCGAGACGGCCATGCGTTCGGGCGAAATGCTGGGGCTGACAAGTCGATCTGTCGACTTCGAGCGGCGCGTTGCCCATCTGCCGATGACAAAAAACGGCGGAGCCAGAAATGTCCCGCTGTCCACGCGAGCGGTGACGCTGCTGAAAATGCTCCCGGAGGTTGATGGCGGCGATCCGCTGTTCAATCTGTCGGCGGCCAGCCGGGATGCGCTGTTCCGCAAGGCCAAAGAAAAGGCCGGCATTGCCGGCCTGACATTCCACGATACGCGGCACGAAGCGATCACCCGCCTGGCCAAGAAGCTGCAGCCGCTGGATCTGGCCCGGATGACCGGGCACACGAACCTCCAGGAGCTGATGACGTACTACAACGAGTCCGCCGCCAGCATCGCGCAGCGCCTGGGCTAGTCGACTTTCCGCGGCCGGCCTACGATCTTCTCCTTGTGCGATCGCACCCAGGCGATTACCTCCGAGGCCTCCCACAGCGGCTGGCCTCTGGAGCCCTCCTTCTGGGTAGGCAGGCGGATCGGTTTGGGGAAGCCCGGCAACGTGACCACACGCTCCATCACGGCTGCGGGTGAGCGTCGCAGATAGTTTCCGATCAGCTTTGCATTCCAGAGTTGGACAGAGACAGGGATCGCAGGCACTACGCGCTTGGCGATTTCGTCGGCAAGCTGGTCAATCAGTTGTGTTTCGCTCATCTCGCAACTCCATAGTGCGCTCCAGAGGCTCCCCCTCAAAATCCCCACCACCCCGACGCTTCAAATCCACCACACCCACCCGCCGCGCATCCCGAGCAGCCATCGCCCGTGCTGCTGCCGTAACAGCCGCGCGCAGTACCCCAGACATCCCCTCAAAAGGCGTAGCAACGCGCAGCACCCGATGCACCCGCCGCAACTGCATCTCAGTAACAATCAACTTACCCACGATATCCCCCACGCCGAACAAAGCCATCCCACACCCCTCGCGCATAGCAGACCGTGAAAAACAAGCTCACCACGAACATCCCAGGCTCGTCGTTATCGACAGTCAGATACACCCAAGCCGGCTGACCAACCAGCCCGACCAACGCAGCCCAACGCACGCGATGCGCCCCACTGTTGAACAGATAGACCGACACCAGCGCAGTACCGATCATCCAGAGATTGAGTAGCGCGTACATCAGGTGGCCCTCCCAATGGCGTGAGCGCAACAGAAGCGCGGCGGCGCGGTCAGGTGGTTCAGCGCGCCGAGCTGCGCATCCAGGCGCGTGCGGGCGATCGCGGTGAACTCGATGCGCACGCCATCGTGTGAAACGATGCAAACGAGAAAGGCGTTCATTGCTCGCTCTCCTCGATGTCGCGAACAGTAGGGAGCACTATGGGTTCGCCCGACGCGAAGCGCGCACACCCTTCCCGAAGATGGACGGAGAGCGCGATCCTGTTCCCATCGTGCGCCGTGATCAAGAGTTGCTGTGTGGCGAACGTATAAGCCGGCGTGTTGGGCAGGCGCTGGACCTGATAGCAGACGGGCTTCACTTCGATGGAGACTGCTGAACAGATAGAGGTCTCAATGGCAGACATACTCAAACTCCTTTATCGACCGAGCGCGCCTCAAACACCCAGCACTTGACCGTATCCGGCCGGCGTGGGACGTGGGGGTACTCAGCGTTGTGACGCGCGTTGATCGCGCTGTTGACGACCCGCAGATCGATGAACTTGCGTGCCCTCGATGTCTTGAGGACACGCTTCAGGTCGGTCAGCGGGGGAAGGTTCAGGCGGCGGTCGTTGGCCACCTGTTCGAAATGGCGCAGGCTGATGGCTATGACATCGCCGCCACGAGCGTGGTTGAGCACCGCGTTGTCATCTTCAGCGGACTCGATGTGGTCGTACAGCTCCCAGAACTCCTGCACGAGCGGGTGATCGGCGCCGATGGCCTGCTGACGCTCCACGGCCATGCGCACGAGTTTCGTCTGCGCTGCGTCACGGTAGTCGCGTGGCAGTGGCATAACGGCGGTCAGACAGTCAACCAGCGCCATGATCTGCGCGTGATTCTTCACGAGACGCTGGTGTTTCACCTCAGGGTTAGCGGCCAGCTTCTCCTGGTAGAACGGCATGCGCTCGGCAAACAGCCTCAGTACGTCCTTCTCTTTCAGGATGGCCGACAGCAGGAACGCGGAGACGTCCTCGACAGGCATCTGTTCCAGCGCACGCGCGGCGGCGAACGTGTCGGCGTTCTGGCCGGCACGATCGAAGTACAGATGCACGATCCGCTGCAGCACGGCCTCGCTGGCATTGACTTCGGCGTTCTGGCTGATGACCACGGTCCCTCGGAAGGGTGGTTCGTAGGTTTCGTTACCGCCGTTCTTGACACCGCGTGCTCGTGTGCTGCGCCCGTTGTAAGCGGTTTTCAGCTCATTCCAGTCAAAGCCCTTGACCTTGGCGCCGTCCTCACCGCGGTCGCCTTCGATCAGGACCACCGGCAGGTTCGACACCTGCGCAAAGTTCCGTGCTCGTGCGGCGAGCGATGACTTTGACGGGTCGAAGCCTTCATAGTCACGCCGGCCGAACAGCTTCCACAGGAATTCGATCAACGTCGATTTGCCGGCGCCGGGCTCGCCCACCACTTCGAGGAAAGGGAAGCTCTTCTGCTTGATCCCTTCGCCTTCGCGGATCTGCTCGGCAAACAGGCTGCCCAGCCAGAAGGCGAGCGCCACGATGGCCTTGGCGCCGAACGCGCGCCAGAGCAGCTCCAGCCAGCCATAGTCGAGCGCCTTGATGTCGGTATTGATCGACAGGCCAGCGGAGCCACCGATCGTCTTGATGGACAACCGCCCGACATCAAAGAAGTCCTCGTCGTTGAGCGTGAATAGTTTTCCGCCCTTGACGGCGATGTCGGCGTAGACGTAGCAGCCGTGCTCCTTCGCGTAGCCCACGAAATCGATTGTCTGCACGCTCTTGATGCGGTGCATCTGCTCTTTGAGATACGCGTCGAGCTGGCCGGTGGAGCCGGTGTAGAACGCGCCGGGCGCAACCCCAAGCAGACGCTTCTTGAACTCGGTCGCAGAGGCGATCTGTGCGCTGCTGAATGTGTTCTTGGCGGGCTCGGATTCGTGCGGAAAGCCGACACGGAAGTAGTACCAGGCCTCGTCGGTGGCGGCGTTCGCCTGGTAGTACAGGACCGTAGGCAGACAGGTGGCGCCATCGACACCATCGGCTTCATCGCCTTGCTCGGCTTCTTCACCGCCCATGTGACGGGCAACCTGGTGCTGGCAGGCGCGGCCCTTGTGAAAGGGGGCGCGGGACTGTGGGTGAAACTGGGCGCCATTCCGCTATTCATCATCACGGTCATGCTGGCCAAGATGTGGATCGACCGCTGCAGCCAGTCCCACAAGACCCTGGGCTGGCTGTTCGTGGCGGAGGCGGTGTTCCTGTCCGCCTTCATGCTGGTGGGACTGTACTTCGATCCGCTCCTTGATCCCGGCGCGGGTGAGCTGGCACTGACGGGTGGCCTGGGCCTGATGGCTCTGGCAATCCGCAATACGGCGAGCAAGACCTTGATCAAGCACATCAGCCCCAGCACGATGATGACGGGGAACACCACGCAGTTTGGCATCGATCTATCCAACTTCGTGCGCACGTTCAGCCGCGAACACGGGGTCGCCGTGCTGAAAAGCGGAAGCATCGTCGTCGGGTTTGTCGCGGGCGCGTTCCTTGGCGCGGTGCTTTACATGCGCATCGGCTTCTGGAGTGTGCTGCCTTTCACGCTGGCGATCTTGTATCTGGCCAGCCTTGCGTTCCGCAAGCAGTTCATTTGAGCACTGCCATGACCATCAACAAGAGTCGGCTGGAATCATTCAGCGATGGAGTGATTTCCGTGAGCTTGACGCTGATGCTCTATCAGATTCAGCTTCCAGCGGAGTTCAACTGGACTGGCGTACGAGCAGAGGCGCCCCATTTCTTTGGATACGTGCTCAGCTTCATCTATGTCGGCATCTACTGGAACAATCACCATCACCTGTTCCAGATGGTGCGTGGTATCAACGGGAAGGTCATGTGGGCGAACCTCAATCTGTTGTTCTGGCTGACGATGATTCCTATCACCACCACCTGGACTGGCAAGTCGGAATTCTCGGAGATTCCAACCGCGCTGTACGCCTTTGTGCTCTTTATGTGCGCCATATCCTATTGGATTCTGCAGCGCGTCATCATGGCATCGGAGGGACAGGGCTCCATGCTCGCAGGTGCCATCGGCAAGGATCGGAAGGGCAGGGTATCGCTCGTCGTGTACGCATTGGCGATCGTGGTGAGTTTCTTCAGCAGCATCGCGGCAACACTCATTCTGATTGCGATGGCTGCATTCTGGTTTCTGCCCGATTCGCGGATCGAGAGCTATCTTCTGGGGCAGGGCGGCAGGGATTCATAGGCGGCCGGGAAGCGCGCCGTCTGTGTCAACCGCAGGCCAGCCTCGCCCCCGGGGCTACATGTTCTCCAATTCGCCGGCAGCAGCCTGCAAGACGCGGGCGAAATGTTGGGGCGGTTGACCACCGGTGATGCGCTGGTTGCCGACCCGGTATGTGGGCACCGAACGGACGCCATCGAACTGGGCCTGTAGTTCCTGGGCCACGACGCTCGCTTCCCCGGCCGAGCCGTTCAGATACTCGCGCACGCCGGCTGCGTCGAAGCCGATCGAAACCGCGATGTCTACCAGCACGTCCAGAGAACCAATGTCCTGTCCGCGTGTGAAATAGGCTTCCATCACTGCGCTGAACAAGTCATCCGCGCGTGCGGCGTCCTGGTCCTGTACGTAGCGCATAAGGCGGTGTGCCAGGCGTGTATTCGGCGTGACCAGTATCCGGTCGTAGTTGAATGCAAGACCCACGCGTTTCCCAGCCGCCGCAACCTCCGCATCCAGCACCTGGGACCGCTCCCAGCTGCCGAACTTGCGGCTGCGATATGCCTTGCGATTCGAGCTGGGTTTCGGCATGTCCGGGTTGAGCTCGTAAGGCTGGTATTGCGAGCGGAATCGGCCAGCCATGCCAGCCTGCTCGATGCCGGCCTTCAGCGATTGATGCCCGATCCAGCACCAGGGGCAAATGAAGTCGTAAGTGATGATGATGTCTATCGGTGTCATGGAGCGCTCCAGTCCTGAAGCGAAATGGCGATGACACAAAGGTAAGGCACGCGCCCGGATTCCTGAATAGGGACGCCGCGCAACCCAGCGTTGCGCTCGATGCAAGGCACGGCTGCCGACAAGGCAGCCGTGTGTCAGTCCACCTTCAGCGTGCCGGTACGGGTGCGAGCGATTCGTGCGGCGTGGCGGTCCGTTGCGCGGCTTTATGGACCATCGTGTAGGCGTAGTCCACACCCATGCCGTAGGCGCCGGAGTGCTCCTTCACGAGCTGCATCACGGCATCATAGGTGTCGTGATGCGCCCAGTCGCGCTGCCATTCGAGCAGTACTTGCTGCCATGTCACCGGCACCACGCCGGCCTGGATCATGCGTTGCATCGCGTAGTCATGGGCTTCCCGGGTATTGCCACCACAGGCATCCGCAACCACGTAGAACTCATAGCCGGCGTCCTGCATGGCGCACAGGGCGAAGGTGGTAATGCACACCTCGGTCCACAGCCCGGCAGCCACGATCTTCTTGCGGCCGGCCGCCTTCAGCGCATCGCGCACCTTCTGGTCGTCCCAGGAGTTCATCGATGATCGCTCGAGTGTTTTCGCGTTCGGGAACACGTCAAGGAGCTCTGGAAACGTGTAGCCCGAGAACGACTCGCTTTCCACGGTGCTGATGGTGGTCGGGATATTGAAGATCTTGGCGGCCTTGGCAAGGCCGACCACATTGTTCTTCAGCGTCTGACGATCAATGGACTGAATGCCGAACGCCATCTGCGGCTGCGTGGCCAGAGCGGACTGGATCTGCAGGCCAGGCTGGGGCAGATGGGCATTCATATTCCGATCATCTTCATGACTGGGTACGGAGACATCGCCATGAGCGTCGCAGCCATGAAGGCCGGGGCCGAAGACTTCATGGCCAAGCCGTTTCGCGACCAGGATTTGCTGGACGCCGTATCCGCCGCGCTGGAGAAAGACCGTTTGCGCCGCCAGGCGGTTGGCAAGGTTGATGAGATTCGGGCGAACTACGCCACACTCACGCCACGCGAATCCGAAGTCATGGGACTGGCCGTGACAGGACTGCTGAACAAGCAGATTGCGGGCGAGATCGGCATCAGCGAGGTTACCGTCAAGATTCACCGCGGGCAGGCGATGCGCAAGATGCGGGCGCGCACGTTTGCTGATCTGGTATTGCTGGCGCAGCAGCTCGGTATCTGCAGGGCCGATCGCTGACCGATTGTCAGGACGTTGGGCGGGAGAGGGTTCCCCCGCGCGATTGACATGCTCAGGCGATCAGCGTCCGGGCGACCAGCGTTGCGGCCGCCACGCTTGATGTGCTGACCGCCAGCCAGCATCCCAGCAGGAGGGCGCCGTTGACCACGCTTCGATCTGATTTCATCTTGTGTGCTCCGTGGGATGACTGGCTGCGGGCATGCTTCAGCGCTCGATCACCGGTGCGTGTACGGGCGCGATCGATGCGTGTGGGGTTGCCGTGCGTTGCGCGGCCTTGTGAACCATCGTGTAGGCGTAGTCGATGCCCATGCCGTAGGCGCCTGAGTGTTCCTTGGCCACGGCCATCACCGCGTCGTACGTTTCGCGGTTCTTCCAGTCGCGTTGCCATTCCAGCAGAACCTGTTGCCACGTCACCGGTACCACGCCGGCCTGGATCATGCGCTGCATGGCGTAGTCATGCGCTTCCTTGGTGGTGCCGCCCGAGGCGTCGGCCACCATGTAGATTTCGTAGTCGCCTTCAAGCATGGCGGAGAGCGCGAAAGTGGTGTTGCAGACCTCGGTCCACAGGCCGGCCACGATTACCTTCTTGCGGCCATTGGCGGCCAGCGCGTCGCGTACTTTCTGGTCGTCCCAGGAGTTCATCGAGGAGCGTTCCAGGGTTTGCTTGCCGGGGAACACGTCGAGCAGTTCCGGGTAGGTGTAGCCCGAGAACGACTCGCTTTCGACGGTGGTGATGGTGGTCGGCACGTCGAAGACCTTCGCAGCCTTGGCCAGGCCCACAACGTTGTTCTTCATGGTCTGACGGTCCATCGACTGGACGCCGAAGGCCATTTGCGGCTGGTGGTCAATGATGATCAGCTGGCTGTTGCGCGGGGTCAGGACTTCCAGTTTGGCGTTCGACATGGTGCTCTCCACTAAGTTTTATTCAAGGAATTTGAGTTCTTGGTCTGGCAGCGCCGCTTTCAGTTCGTTGCGTTGTTGCGCTGTCCATGTGCAGAACTATAGCGATGGCGAGCGCACAAACATCCGATCTGGATTGTAAGTGTTGTTCAAATTTTTTGATCTTTGGAATTGGGCGGTGAAACCATGGGCGCGAGGTCGAACCGCATGCCATGCGCGGTCCTGAAGCCCTGACGCGCTCTCGCATTTCAAAAGCGACTGAGTTCTATCCATTGGGAGCGAGATGAACACGACAACCCTCAACCCTCAGGACATCGTGACCAGCATCATTGTTCACGAGGTCGAGCCCGGCGCCGCCGGGCAGTATGAGACGTGGCTCGCCGACATCCGTGTCGCCTGCTCCAGGTTTCCAGGCTACCTGAGCACCGACGTGATCCGCCCGGTCGGCAAGGGCCGTGAATACGCGACGATCGTCCGTTTCGCTGACTTCAAAAGCCTGAATGCCTGGATGGAATCCGATGAGCGCCGGCAGCATATTGCGCGGATGCAGTCGTCGCTGCGGCAGGGCGATCGATACGAGATCCGAACAGGTCTCGATTTCTGGTTCACGCCGAAGCACGCACCGGTCAAAGTGCCGACCGCGTGGAAGCAGTGGCTTGTCACGTGGAGCGCGATCTTGCCGCTCAGCATTGTTGTTCCGCTGGGGGTGGTGCCAATGCTCGCCCGTCTCGGCTTCGCCCGCGACTCGTTTGCCGACAAGGCCGTCGTTTCGGCGGCAATCGTGTTCCTGATGGTCTACGTGGTGATGCCACGCTATACCCGGCTTGTGGCGCGCTGGCTGTTCAAGTGAGGGCGCTGACGGTTTAGGCGGCCTCCCATCGGTCAACTACGGGTTTTGCCTGACACGCACCGTATCCGTTGATTTGATTGGATTTTCCGGGTCGCTGTGACGTTCCGGGTTCCTGCGGACGAAAAATTCTGCTTGATCTTCACGATTCGGTGTCCATAATGCAAACGTTTGCAAAAACATGAGAAGAAGGAAGAAACCATGGAGACGATGCAATCTCGATCGACGCCGCAATCCATTGAAGACCTGGCCCTGATCGACGACGAATGGTCGGTGACCGACGTTGTCAGGCGTGCAATGGAGGGAACGGAGAATCCGCGCCTGCGCACCGTGATGGCGGCGCTGGTGCGGCATCTGCACGAATTCCTGCGCGAAGTGCGTCCGACCGACGAGGAGTTTGAGTTAGGGCTCGAGTTCATTGCCGCGCTTGGCCACGCCACGCACGCCACCAACAATGAGGTGGTGCTCGCCGCCGACGTGCTGGGCCTGTCGACACTGGTGACCACGATGAACAACAGCACAGTGGGTGGCCGTACCCCGGGCGCGCTGCTGGGGCCGTTCTATCGCGCCAATGCGCCGCGTTACCAGTGCGGCGATTGCGTGGTGCAGGACGACGCACCGGGTCTGCCACTGTTCGTCAGCGGCACCGTGCGTGCGACCGACGGCACGCCATTGCGCGGCGCGACGGTCGAAGTCTGGCAGGCGTCGCCGGTCGGGCTCTACGACAATCAGGACCCGAACCAGCCGGACCGCAATCTGCGCGGACTGTTCCAGACCGATGCGGAAGGCGGCTATCACTTCCGCACCGTGCGCCCGGCCGGCTATCCTGTGCCCACCAACGGCCCGGTCGGCGAACTGCTGGCAGCGCAGTTTCGCCATCCGTATCGCCCAGCGCATATCCATTTCATCGTCGCCGCGCCGGGCTATCGCACGCTGGTGACGCAGGTGTTTGCCGACGACTCCGACATTCTCGAAACCGATGTCACGTTCGGCGTGCATCGCCAGCTCGTTGGCCGCTTTCAGCAGGTGGAAGCGGGACGCAGCCCGTGGGGCGACATACCCGCGCCGTTCTACACGCTGGCATTTGATTTCACGCTGGAACCGGGCGTTCAGACGTTCCCGCGTCCGCCGATCGATTGATGGACCGACGAACCCGTCGCTCCACCGTCGCAACGTTTATCACGACCTTCCATTCATCCAACTGAACATGCCTATTCATTCCCTATCCGGCAAAGTCGCCGTGATCATCGGTGGCACCGGCGGCATTGGCCTCGCCACAGGCCATGCGCTGGCAGAGATCGGCGCCAGCGTGGTGCTGACCGGACGCGATGCGGACCGCACCGCGAGCGCCGTCGCCACGCTGCCGGCCGGCAATCACCTGGCTGCTCATGCAGAAGTCGGCGACAGCGCCACGCTGCGGCTACTTGCGGACGACGTCCAGCATCATTACGGACGTGTCGACATCCTCGTCAACACGTCGGGCTTCACACGTGCGATTCCGCATGCCGATCTCGATGCGCTCGACGATGCGTTGATCGACGAAATGTTTGCCGTCAACTGGCGCGGCCAGTTCGCCGCGATTCGCGCGTTCGCACCACTGCTGCGCGCGAACGGCGACGGCCTGGTCGTCAACGTCGGCTCGATCGCGGGGCGCACCGGGCAAGGCAGCAACGTTGCGTACTGCGCGGTCAAGGCGGGTCTCGACGTCATGGCAATGTCGCTGGGCCGTGCACTCGCCCCAGCAATCCGCGTGCTCAATGTTTCTCCGGGCGTAGTGGATACCGGCTTCGTACCGGGCCGCGATAGCAGCTTCAATGAACGCGCGGCCAAGACCACACCGCTGCGGCGGATCGGTCAGGCGCAGGACGTGGCTGACGCCATCGTCGCGTGCGCCACATCGCTTCGCTTTGCCACGGGCACCACCATCGTCGTCGATGGCGGGCGCCAGCTCGGCTGATTCCTTTTCTTCTCAGGTCAACGTATCCATGCACGCACGCAAGACCATCATCACCTGCGCGGTGACCGGCAATATCGTCAAGCCAGACCAGCATCCCGGTCTGCCCATCACACCGGAACAGATCGCCAACGCCGCGCTCGAAGCGGCCGACGCTGGCGCTGCCGTCGCGCACATCCATGTACGCGATCCGGAAACGGGCAAGCCGTCGATGCGTCTCGATTACTACGCCGACGTGATCGACCGCATCCGCGCGCGCAACCGTGCGCTGATCATCAACCTGACCACGGGCCCCGGCGGGCGCTTTGTGCCCGACGAGGACGAGCCGCGCGTGGCTGCGGCGGGTACCACGCTGCTGCATCCGCTCAAGCGCGTCGAGCACATCGCCGCATTGCGTCCCGACGTGTGCTCACTCGACCTCAACACGATGAACTCGGGCGCCGACGTGGTGATCAACACGCCGGGCAACGTCCGCAAGATGGCCGAGGTGATTCGCGCCGCAGGCGTGATGCCGGAGCTCGAGATCTTCGATTCAGGCGATCTGAACATGGCGCTCGACTTCATGCGTGATGGCGTGCTTGAAGGCCCGGGGCTGTGGACTTTCGTGCTGGGCGTGAAGTATGGCTTCGCACCCACGCCGGAAACGATCTTCTACGCCCGCAACATGCTGCCACCGGGCGCGCACTGGTCGGCGTTCGGCATCGGCCGCGCGGAGTTCCCGATCGTCGCGCAGGCCTGGCTGGCGGGTGGCCACGTCCGAGTCGGCCTGGAAGACAACATCTATCTCGAAAAAGGCGTGCTGGCGCCGAGCAACGCCGCGTTGGTCGCCAAGGCGCGCGACATCGTGAAGTCGCTCGGTGGCGACATCGCTTCATCCGCCGATGCGCGCCGCACGCTCGGACTGCGCGAAGTCTGATTCCTTCTCTACTGCATGCCAATCATCATGAACACTATCCAGGTCAAACGAAAAGCCGCGAACATCGACGAACTCGATCTCACCCTGTTGGGGGTGCCACGCCCCGAGGCTGCCGATGGCGAATGCGTGATCGAAGTGACCAGCGCCGGGGTGAACCCGAGCGACGTGAAGGCGACGCTCGGCCTGATGCCCCACGCGGTCTGGCCGCGTACCCCGGGGCGAGACTACGCAGGCGTCGTCATAGATGGGCCGGCTGCGCTCATGGGCCAGCAGGTATGGGGCAGCGGCGGCGAGCTTGGTATCCGCCGCGACGGCACCCATGGCAAGTACCTGCGCGTCAACGCGCAATCGGTGCGCGCCAAGCCGGCTACGCTGTCGCAGCTGGAAGCGGGTGCGGTGGGTGTGCCGTTCATCACCGCGTACGAAGGCTTGCGACGCGCGGGCATGCCAAAGGCAGGCAGCGTGGTGCTGGTCGGCGGTGGAAACGGCAAGGTGGGGCAGGCCACGATCCAGATCGCCACGGCGCTCGGCGCGCGTGTCTTCGCCGTCGAGCGTGGCGCCGAGCCGTATCGCGGCCACGCAAGCGGTCCGGTGCGCATGATCGACGCCAGCCGTGAAGGCATTGCCGACGTGGTGCGGGCCGAGACCGGCGGCCATGGTGCGGACATCGTCTACAACACCGTGGGCAGCCCGTACTTCGAACAAGCGAATCTGGCCATGGCGATTGGTGCCACGCAGATCTTCATCTCGACGATCGAGAAGCCTGTACCGTTCGACATCTTCGCGTTCTATCGCGGCCAACACACGTATGTCGGCGTCGATACGCTCGCACTGGACAGCCAGGCGTGCGCCAACATCCTGGATGCGCTCGCCCCGATGTTCGCCTCCGGTGCGTTGAAGCCATTCCCGGTACTCGACGACTACACGTATGCACTTGCGGATGCCCGGGAGGCGTATCGCGCGGTACTGCAGGGCGCGAGCGAGCGCGTGGTGCTCAAGCCATGAACACCACCCGGTTCGCACAGGCGCCGGCCTATTTCCCGGCCAATCACGAAGGTATGCACTGCCTGCGCTTGCAGGGGCACGAAGCTGGGCCGTCCGAGGCGTTGTGGATGGGTGTGTCCGTGATTCTCCCGGGCGGCCACACGTCCATGGATGCCTCGCCCGTGGAAAAGCACTACGTGGTGCTGGAAGGCGAGGTATGCATCCGGACGCCCGGGGAGAGCGTCACGCTCGGCCAGTTCGATTCGGTGCGGCTGGCGCCGGGAGAGGGGCGCCAGGTATCCAACCCTGGCAATCGGCCAGCGATGTTGCTGCTGGCCATGCCTTATCCGAAAGCTGTCAATCCATAACCTTAAGCAGTTGACCCTTGAAGTCCTCGTCCGCCCCGGAATGCAAACGTTTGCGCTTTATGCGGCCCGAGGCGGGCATCAGAAGAACATAAAAAAACCTGGAGACAAAAAGATGCCCCCGATCCTGCACCTGCGCCGACGCCACGTCATGCCACTGGTCGTCATGGCGACCGGCTTTGTCGCTGACGCCAGCGCGGAAACCAACGTGACGATCTATGGCCGGCTCAACACAGCCATCGAGTATTCGAGCGCCAGTACCTCGACGAATGGCACGTCGCTTGGCAGCGTGGTGCGCCAGACCAACAACCGTTCGGTGTTCGGCTTCCGCGGTGAGGAAGATCTGGGAGGATCGCTGAAGGCGGTGTGGCAGATCGAAAGCAACCTGTCGATCGATACCGGGCAGGGACAGATCGCGGGACGCAATTCGCGCATCGGTCTGCAGGGCGACTATGGCCTGTTTTTCATGGGGCATTGGACCACGCCCTACACCGAGGCAACGATGGGTTACGACCCGTACTACCCGACCACCGCCGGCTACATGGCGCTGATCGGCAACGGATCGACCTCGAGCTCCGACAACGTGCAGGACACCAGTTCGTTCGACCGGCGTCAGAAGAACATCGTGCAGTACCGTTCGCCGTCACTGGCCGGCGTCAGTGTCTCGCTCGGCTGGGGGCTGCCAGAGGAAAAGCTCACCGTGCCGCGCAATCCGGCGCTGTACTCGATGGCTGCCGTCTACGAACGTGGTCCGCTGAACGCCACCGTCGCCTACGAAATCCACCAACACTATCAGGCCGCGGGCCGCAACGACGATGCGTTGAAATTCGGCATCGCTTACCAGTTGTTCCAGGGGACGCGCCTTGCGGCGATCTACGAGCACCTGCACTACCGCACCGATACGGGTGACCTGCAGCGCAACGCCTATTACGCGTCGCTGGTGCAGCAGGTAGGTACCGGCAGTGTGCGCGCTGGCGTTGCATATGCCGCGAACGGGACAGGGTCGTCGACCAGCACGATTGGCTACTTCCGCAGTGGCGCCGAGACGGGAGCTATCCAGTTCACGGTTGGCTACGACTATCCGCTGTCGAAGCGCACGGCGCTGTTCGCGTACTACAGCCGCATCAACAACAAGAAGAACGCGGTCTACGACTTCGCAATCAACCAGCTCGGCATCAAGGCTGGCGCCGACCCGCAAACAGTGGCGCTCGGCATGCGTCACTTCTTCTGACGTTCGAATACCCGCACCCGCACACGCATCGCGAGGAGACATATCATGCTTCGACGTTTCAAGGCGCTTGGCGCCATGCTTTCCCTTGTAATGGCATCGACCATGGCGACGGCTGCGCCGCCGCACTATCCCAGCAAGCCGATTCGGCTGGTCGTGCCGTTCTCGGCCGGCAGCGCCACCGACATACTGGCGCGCATCATCAGCACCAAGATGGGCGAAGGCGGCACGTATCAGATCGTTGTCGACAACCGGCCTGGCGCGGGCGGCACGCTTGGCGCCACCACGGTGGCCCGGTCGGCGCCGGATGGGTACACCCTTATTCTGGTCTCGGTGGGCCACGCCATCAATGCGACGCTCTACCCGAAGCTCGGCTATGACACGGTCAAGGATTTCGCGCCGGTCTCGCTGGTGGCATCGGTGCCGAACGTGTTGGTAGTGAACGCGGCGAGTCCGTACAAGTCGGTGCGTGATCTGGTGACGGCGGCGAAGGCCAAGCCGGGCGCGATGAACTTCGACTCGGCGGGATCGGGCAGTTCCACGCACCTGAGCGGCGAGTTGTTCAAGATGCAGGCCGGGATCGACATCGTGCATATTCCGTACAAGGGCACTGGCGAGGCTCTGACCGATGTCATGGCCGGGCGCGGTGACATGATGTTCGCGCCGACGCTTTCCGCCATGCCGTTTGTCAAGCAAGGCAAGCTGCGCGCGCTGGCAGTGACCACGCCCGCGCGCACGAGCGTGCTGCCCGATATCCCGACGGTAGCGGAGGCCGGACTGCCAGGCTACGCCTTCGATTCCTGGTTCGGCGTGCTGGCGCCGGCGGGTACCCCGAAGGAAATCGTCGATGCGCTAAACGCGGAGATCGGCAAGGTGCTGGCTTCGCCAGACGTGCGCGAGAGGATGGCTGCACAGGGTGCCGAGCCCCGCCGCAGCACACCGCAGGCGTTCGCCAGCTATATCCAGGTGGAGATCGGCAAGCTCGCGCCAGTGGTGCGGCAGTCGGGGGTGACGGCGGGGCAGTAGCCGGGGCCGCCATCTGGCAGCAAGCGGGCACGGGCGTGCCGATCGCAGGCGCTAGAATGGCGCATCGCCAACCCGTAATCGCACCGCCCGCTGCCAACATGCCCGAGCGCAAACGCCTGACTCTCAAAGACCTGGCTGCCGAGATTGACGTCCATTACTCCACCGTCTCGCGCGTGATGAATCCGGCCACGCGGCATCTGGTGGCCGACGAGGTGGCCGCACGCATCCTGCAGTTGGCCGAGCAGCGCGGCTTCCGGCCGAACCGGATCGCGGCCGGCCTGCGCACGCAGCGTTCCGGACTGGTCGGCGTGGTGCTGCCCGATATTGCCAACCCGGTGTTCCCGCCGATCCTTGCTGGTATCGAATCGGTGCTGGCGCGTGACGGCTATGTGCCGATCGTCGTCAATGCCGGCGCCGACAAGTCGCGTCAGCGGTTCGTCATCGACCAGTTGATGGGGCGGCAGGTGGAAGGACTGGTGCTGGCCACAGCAGAGCGCGACGACCCGATCCTCGACTACTGCCTGAAGCTTTCCATCCCGGTGGTGATGGTCAACCGGGGTGAGCCGACGGGGTGCGCATCGTGCGTGGTCAGCGATGGCTTGCTGGCGATGCGGCTGACTGTCGATCACCTGGTGAAGCTTGGTCATCGCCGCATCGGCCATATCGCCGGACCGGAGACCACGTCCACTGGCCAGCAGCGCCGCGAAGGCTTCCTGCAGGCGGTCAAGCGCCATCGCTTGCGCCGCGACGACTACGCGGTGGTGGAGGCCGTCAGCTACTCCCGTGAGGCCGGACGTGAAGCCTGCGCCGAACTGTTCCAGGCATTGCCGGGCCTGACCGCGATCGCGGCCGGCAACGACCTCGTCGCGATGGGCTGCTATGACTATTTGCGCGAGCACGGCATCCGCTGTCCGGATGACGTATCGGTTGTCGGGCACAACGACATGCCGTTCGTGGATGCGCTGACCCCACCGCTGACGACGATCCGTATTGCCGTGCACGAGATGGGCGAGCAGGCCGCTACGCTGCTGCTCAAGAAGATCGGCAAGCCGGAGGCGCCAGTGGTATCCGTCTCGCTGACGCCCGAACTCGTCGTGCGTGGTTCGACGGCCGCGCCGCGCTAAGCGGCTACAGCCAGCATCGGCGCATCATCAGTCTGAGTTGCCGTTAGAAGGCAATAGCTGGTAGCTACCAGCTTGGAGGTCCCAAACGCCGTTAGCACTTGGCACATCGCTCAATCCAATTCAGGCCGACGTCGTCGTGCAATGGCGGCCGTCTCTAACCGACCCCTATGAGACGGCCGACGTGCTGGATAAACTGGCCGGAGCCGTTCCGTATTTGGACATTTCGGCTTGCCGGGGCTGATAGCGAGCCACCAACGCGTGTCACAGGCGACTATCGACGCCTAGGCGGTCATTAGACATGGAATCGTTTGAACGGCCATTGCAGGGATAACACCGGACTGCTTGATTGGCAGTCCCTGAGGTGGGGCGTCAAGCCACGCTGATGGCAAACGACTATTTAGAAGCGGAAGGCCACGCTTAGCATGGGGCCCTTCAGCGTGAGCCTTTGGACAAGGTCGCCGCTACGGAGTTGATACGTCAAGTAGCGATAGGTCAATTGCACATCTCCCCAGCTTGCCGCATAGGCCGCGCCACCGGACGCTTGCACGGTATATTTGGAAGAGCCGGTCCCGACGTCGACGTAGTACGGCACATACCATCTATCAAGGTTTCCGAGACGTAATCGACCGCGAACACCAATAATTCCATCCCAGATATTCGCTGTCTGCGACAGGCTTCCCTGCGTCGCCAGAGTCGCGCCTTGCTGCGTGAACGTGGCGGATAGCGTCCAGTTCGCACTGGCGCTGAGGTTCAGGTATCTAAGCCCGCCGAGTGGCTCGACCGTTCCCCATTGCGATCGCAGCGCGGTATAGGCGGCGGCAAGTCCGAACAGCCCACCGCTCAGGCTACTGCTTGTACTCGTCGCCAACTCGCGAGGGATGGCAACCGCGCCACCGCCCCCTGCGCCGACGGCATTGAGGGTGGTTTGTTGGTGGCTGAAGTCGAGGTATGCCCCATCAGCGATGATCGCCCAGTCCCCCTTACTGGCTTCCGCCTGCACCATCAGAAGAAACTGCAGATTCTGGAGATAGCTGTCCGGCCCGGTTCCCAGGTCGAGCCTACCCCCTCCTGTTGAGGAGTTTCCGGAGAAGCTGAAAGCGCCGCTCACGTTGGGTAACCAGAGGTAGGGTGCGATCGCAAATTTCCATCCACCCGCGTCCGGCGATTCGGCATGCCCCGAGCCAGTAGCGATAGCAAAGAGGATAGCGACGCCGATACGTTTCCCACGGAGCCTCGAAATGCGCGCCTCGATATCGCTCCTACCTAGACGACGTCCCCGTTGCACCAATTCCATTGATCACGCCTTCGATGATCGTATTGTTGTCACACAGCCGCTGCGCGATGCCGTGAATGAATGAGGCAGCCTGTCCGCCTCTGGACACGAAATGTCCCGCTTCCCAACCTATCCGGTCTTGATGGGCGACTCAATTGGCCCAAAGGGAAGGCCAGTATTGGCTACCAGTTTCAGGGAGCCGGGGTGTTTCGGCGACGCTACAGGCTGCGGCTTTGTGGCGAGGACTGGGGCACCCAATGCTTCGAAATCGGCCGAGTGAATACAACGGCCGCTCCGCGATTCAGACGCGACACTCGCCCGCCGGCTGCTCGTCGTCGGCTTCTGGCCGATCTTGTTCGCCCGGCTTCCTCCGCGATGTTCAGCATGGCGGGCCCAATCACGCCGCTGTGGGAGCATTGCTGGACTCTATTCGTGGACGACCCGGGTCAAGTCTGCTGTAGCCGCTAGTCCATATCACCGCGAATCCGGCCGCTTATCAGCATGGACATCACGCCAGGCCAGCATCTCCGTCAGCCGCTGTTCGCGGTTGTTATCAAAGCCGCAACTGTCCCGCCATTCGGCCGGATTCTCATAGGTGCCGAAGAGCATGTCCCACCAGGTGATGTCACCGTAGTTGTTCCGGTGATGCCCATGACGATGGTGGATGCGATGCATTTCTGGCCGTTGGAACACAAATCCGACCCAACGTGGCGACCTGACATTGGTGTGATAGAAGAATTCACCCAACGCAGTGCACAGCGTATAGACGCCGCCCGCCTCAAGCGACAGGCCAAGCAACGTGTAGACCAACAGGCTGCCGATTATTGAATTGACAACCATCTCAGCGGGGTGCTTGTAGAACGACGTGATCACCTCAAGCCGTTGCGGGCTGTGATGGATCTGGTGGAACAGGCGCCAGAGCAAGTCCGACTCGTGGCGCCAGCGATGCCACCAGTAGAAGACGAAGGTCGCGATGAAGTAGGCGAGGAGCCCCCCGGCGGCCGGCGAAACATGGTCCGAGAGGCGGAACAGCGACCACGATGCCAGCCACCGTTCCCAACTAATGCCGGCGAGCAACACAACGCCGAGTTGGACGGCGTTGACCAGCAGGACTCGAATAGGCCATGTGCGCACGCGCGGCAGGGGCCAGCCTGGCGCAATGCGCTCCAGTACGAAGCAGCAAGCAAAGACGATAAGAATGACGGAAATCATGCTTTTGCTCCTCCGGACCGGTTGGCAGCAGCATGCGCTGGCTGGACGGTGCCATCGAAAAGCAGTTCCAGTGCGGGGCTGCGAAGGAGGCTGGCAGGTGTGACCGTCTCCCGTTCCCATGGAATCCGGCCGAAGTACCACAACCGCCAGAAGCCAAGCGCGGCGTCAGGCTGACGCGCCAGCAGTGCCTTGAATGTCTCAGCTTCGCCGACACCGATGTCGGCTGACTCCGCCAGCACTTCTCGCACGAAACGAGAGCAGAACTGGCGTCGCGAGTGAAGGTTGAAACCAGTGTCGTACCAGATGCCCATGCGGTGGCGCACGGCCTCAGACAGTCGGAGTTGCTGCGAGGCCGTCAGCGGCTGCCGCAGCCGCGCAATGGCAATTCGCCCATGTTCGGAGCGCGCAGCAAAGCGTTTGAGGGAGGTGGTTCGACTGAGCGGGAACGTGCTTTCCGCTATCGACGTTCCGGTTCCCGAGTTGGCAACTACGATGCCGACGTGATTTGTCCACGAGGCCGTGGCGGTGGCAACTTCACGAAAGGGGCGGGCTCGAACGCGGATAAAGACAATATCGCCAACCTGGAGCGTCGTGGCAAGGTCCAGAACGTTGGAATCGATCTGCATGATTGATCTCCCTGGCAGCGCTGTATCGATGGACACAGCATCGCATGGGGTATCGCAAAATGTGAAAATCTCTGCCAGAGTGGCGATTGGATGGCCGTCGAGTATCAAAATTTGATACGTGGCTCCGATTCCTTCTAGCGTTCGGGGGAGAACCATGAGCGAGGTTGAACAACTCGTCGCCACAATCAAGCGCCAGCTCAAGGCGCAAGGGCTGACCTATCGCGATGTCGCGCAAGCACTCGCCCTATCCGAAGCCAGCGTCAAGCGGCTGTTCGCCAGTGAACGGCTGAACCTGGACCGATTAGCCCAGCTCGCCACGCTTCTTGGCTTTACGTTGGCCGAACTCGCACAGGAGGCCGCCGCCGCTCTGCCGGTATTGCGGCGGCTTACCCGGGAACAGGAGGCGCAACTGGTGTTAGACCGCAAGCTGCTGCTGGTTGCAGTCTGCGCGTTAAACCACTGGTCGGCGGAAGAGATCGTCGCTGCTTACCAGATCACCCGTGCGGAGTGTGTGGAGCGGCTTCTTGTGCTTGACCGAATGGGTCTGATTACCCTCCTGCCCGGCGACCGGATCCGCCTGCGCGTCATGCGCGATTTTGACTGGCTGCCTGATGGCCCGATTCGTCATTTCTTCAGGGAGGAGGGGCTGAACGACTTTCTCGACAGCCCCTTTAATGCGCCGGGCCAGACCATGGAGTTTGCGCACGCCATGTTGACGGGCCCGGCGCTTGAGCAACTGCGGTTGGAACTGCAACGGCTTCGGGCCCGTGTTGCGCTATTACACGATGAGTCCGCGTCTGCGCCTCTGGCGCAGCGTCGTGGGATCGGCATGCTCCTGGCCACGCGGGAGTGGGAGCCAACCGGATTTGCGAGCTTGCGCCAACGGCCTCGGTAAGAGGGCGCTGTAAGCCATATGGCTCCCGCAGCGAAATCGAGCGGAAGTACTCGGGCTTCCGACGTAGATTGGGGGCGAGGCGGCAGCTATGTGGGCTGATTCTCCAGTTCTCTGGGTCAACTGGCTGCTGGACGCGCGAACGTTGTATAGCGACCCTTCTGAGACATCCGACAGCTTCGAGGTGGCGGCAATTCTCGCTAATCGCGGTCACAAGACGCTGCCGTCAGCTATCACGCGCATTGGTTACCGTCCAGACGTTCTCCAGAAACTCACGCAGTAGTGTCGAGGAATTGTTTTTCTTCCAGATCAAATAGAACGGTAACGAAAAGTTCAAGTCGTCGACAGGGCGAAGGGCCACTCCCGCCGGGCACTGCCACCGCGTCGCCTCGCTGACGAAGGCGACACCGAGGCGACAAGATACCAAGCTCAGCATCGTCGCGTGATCTGTGACCTGCTGAACAATTTGTGGCGCCAGAGCCCCGTCGCGAAGGCACGCGCGGATTAGGCGATCATGGAAGCGTGGATAGACCCATCGATGGAACCAGATAAAGGGAACATCGCGGAGTTCGCGCAATCGCACGCTGTCGAGCGACATGATGGGATGATCCTTCGGCGCGGCCAGCACCAGCTTGTGCCGGGCGACCTTTCGATGCGCGAACTCCGAAGGCGGCTTTGTCAAGCTGAAGATGAATCCTGCGTCCAGGTTTCCCGAGCTGACCGCATCAACCTGACGACTGGAAGCCATGGCATGGAGTTCAAGTTCCACAGTCGGGTGCTGTTCACGAAACGCGCGCAGCGAGTCAGGTACGGCACCATGCCACGCTTGGGTTTCACCGAATCCCACTCGCAGCGTTCCGGTTTGACCGGCGGCGATCCGCTCCACCCGAAGCTTCGCCTCATTCACCTCGCGCAGAATACGACGAGCGTCGTCGAGAAATGAGCGTCCCACAGCATTTAGCCGTACCCCGCGCGGCAAGCGATCGAAGAGCGCGACGCCCAACTCCGCTTCCAGATCCTGAATCTGTCGCGAAAGCGCTGGCTGCGCGATTTTGAGTAGCTTCGCTGCTCTCCCGAAGTGCTCCGCCTCGCCGACGCACGCGAAATAGCGTAGATGCCTCAGTTCCATTTCATGCCTCAAGAGTATCGGACAGATAAATAGTAGGTCTTGGACGCATCGGATGAGGCTATCTAAACTCGAAACGTCCGGCGTGGGCAAAACGATGGCACCCCAACCCAAAGCCCAGGTTGCTAGCGAGAATGAACGACGACTTGGACTGCGCCTTGCCTGTACACGCTGATAACTGATGAACTGTGCCTTGGCGCTCCAGGCCGTTGTCAGTCCCGCAACGCCGATAGATTCGGGCGTCCCAATTGACTCTTAGCTTATGCCATCCAACATTGCCGGCGAAGGCACCGCCGATCGCATTGCGATACCGTGAAGGGGATCGTCGTCGTAGGTGCGACAGGTGGGTTGGAGCAGCTGCCCCGTGCGCTGCTCTGGATTGCCCCGATGCTCTCGGCATGTCACGGATCTGACGCAGTAGCGCGGCCTGGCTTTCACGAGCGACGGACGTTAGGCACAGCAAGGTCGGCTTTCCACTGGCGAACCAAAGAATGTTCGTCGATCTCCGGGGCCATAGGGGTGTCAAGATGGCGAAGAGCACCCTCGCCAGCTTTCCAGTTCCAGCGTAGAGGAGATAAGAATGGGCAAGAAAGTTGCGGAGATCATCGTAGAGGTACTCGAACAGGCTGGCGTCAAGCGCTGCTATGGCATTGTCGGCGACACCCTCAACCTGATTGCCGAACACCTCGATCGAAGTTCCTCGACTGGGTCGGTGTTCGTCACGAAGAAGCGGGCGCCTTTGCGGCAGGCGCTGAGGCGCTATACACCAACAACCTGACAGCGTGCGCCGGAAGCTGCGGCCCAGGCAGTCTGCACTTCATCAACGGCCTGTACGAGGCCAATCGCAATCGCGCTCCGGCTGTCCTGATCGCCAGTCAGGTAGCGATGAGCGAGATGGGCTTCGAGTTCATTCAAGAGGTGGATTTCAAGTCGGTCTTCAAGGAATGCTCGGTGTTTTGCGACATGATCCTGACGCCCGAACAGGCCCGCAGGAAAACCGCGATGGCCTGTCAGACCGCACTGGCCAGGCGCGGCGTTGCCGTGTTGATCGTGCCGGTGGATATTTCACATGGCGAAGTGAAGGAGGACTTCCCTTATCGCGTTCACCACAGTCGTCTATCCATCCGGCCGAATGACGCGGAGATCGGAGCCATCGCAGAGGTCCTGAATGCCGGCAGGAAGACTGCCATTTATGCGGGGTCCGGCTGCGAGCAGGCGCTCGCCGAGATCATGGCCGTCGCGGAAAGGCTTAAGGCGCCGGTCGCCCATACCTCGCGCGCGAAGAACTGGCTCGAACCGGGCAATCCGTACAACATCGGCATGACGGGCATCCTGGGGAACGAAGCCGGCTATAACGCGGTGCTCGAATGCGACACGCTGCTGTTGCTCGGCGCGGATTTTGCGTGGCGCCAGTTCTATCCCGATGGGGCAAAGATCGTGCAGATCGACATCGACCCAACGCATCTGGGCCGACGCCACCCCATCACGCTGGGCGCGGTAGGCGACATCCAAACTACGCTGCAGGCACTGCTGCCGCATCTGGACCAGCACGAGGACGCGTCATTCCAGGAGAAATACATCAAGCGTTATGCCGAAGCGATGGTAGCGGCAAGGAAGCCTCTCATCCCGGGCCACAACGACAGCATTCCCGGCTCGTACCTCGCGTCAATCATCGACAAGCACGCCGCCGACGATGCGCTGATCTGCGCTGACGATGGCAGTCCGATCGTGTGGGCGTTGCGTCTGTTCGACGCCAACGGCAAACGCCAGATCTTCGGCAGCCTCCTGCACGGCACCATGGCGAGCGCCTTGCCCAGCGCACTGGGCCTGCAGAAGGCATGCCCCGATCGCGAGGTCATCGCCATGTGCGGCGACGGCGGCATTACGATGCTGTTCGGCGAACTGCTCACCACGATCCAGGAAGAGGTGCCCATCAAGATCGTGGTGTTCGACAACAGCAAGCTTGGCTTCGTGGAGATCGAGCAGAAGGCCGAGGGCATGCTCGACACCTTTACGAAACTGAAGAACCCAGACTTCGGCAAGGTGGCGGAGGCCATCGGCCTCTGGGGCAAGACGGTGCGCAAGGCCTCTGAGCTGGACGCGTCGGTGCAGGAGTGGCTGTCGCAACCCGGCCCTGCGCTTCTCAATGTCATCGTCAATCCGCTGGAACTGGTCAAGCCACCCTTCCTGGAAGCCGGCCCCGTGATCGGCATGGCGATGTACTCCGTGCGCGCCATCCTCAACGGACGCGGCGCGGATGTACTGGAAATGGTGCGCGAGAACTTCCGCTGAAGACCCAAGCGTCGGACCCAAGCGTTGCTTCAGGTAAGCAACGTCTTGGGCTCCAGGTACGCGCTCATGCCCCATCGGCCCATCTCTCGCCCGAGCCCGGAATGCTTGAAGCCGCCAAACGGTGCGCGCGGCTCGTGGGCCAAGGTGTTGACAAGCACGCGGCCTGAATCGATCTGGCGCGCCACACGTTCGCAGCTTTCAAGATTCGTGCCCAGCACCAGGGCACTCAGGCCATAGCGCGTGTCGTTGGCAATGGCGATCGCATCGGCCTCATCGTCGTAGGGGATGATTGTGAGCACGGGGCCGAAGATCTCCTCACGCGCGATGCGCATCTGATTGTTGGCATGCGTGAAGAGGGTGGGCTTCACGAACCATCCGGCATGCATGCCATCGGGCCGGCCTTCGCCACCGGCCAGCAGCGTCGCACCTTCCTGCTGTCCGATACGGATGTAGTTCTGCACCCGTTCCCATTGCTTCTGGCTCACCATTGGGCCGATGTCGGTGTCGGTATCGCGTGGATCTCCGGATCGGACATGCGATACCGCCTCCTTTGCGATGTGCTCGAATTCGGTCAGGCGGTTGCGCGGCACGAGGATACGCGTCCCGGCAATGCAAGCCTGGCCGCTATTGGCAAAACCGGCCTGCAGTACCAGCGGCATGACGGTGGCAAAGTCTGCGTCGGGCAGCACGATCGTGGGCGACTTGCCACCCAGTTCCAGGGTCACGCGCTTCATGGTCTCCGCACCGGTGACCACCAGATGCTGGCCGACTGCGGATGAGCCGGTAAACGAGATCTTGGCGACGCCAGGATTGCGCGCAATCTCCTCGCCGACGATCTCGCCTCGGCCGTTGACGATATTGAACACCCCCGGGGGCAGGCTGGCTTCGTGTAGCGCCTGGGCCACGATCTGGGTTTGCATTGCGCTCATCTCACTGGGCTTGATGACCGCCGTGCAGCCTGCCGCTAGCGCGGTGGCCAGCTTGTTGCAGATGAAGCCCGCATTGCTGTTCCATGGTGTGATCAGGCCGGCAACGCCGACAGGTACCTGGATCACCTTGGCCGAGCCTACATGCTCTTCGAAGGCGAAGGACTCCAGTGTGTCGATTGCCTGAGCAATGACATCGGCCGGGTAGGTTGCCATCCAGCGTCCACGCACCTGCGGTGCGCCGTACTCCAGCAGGATGGCTTCCATCAACTCGTCTTCACGCGCTGCCACGGCCCGGTGCATACGGTGCAGGGCTGCGATGCGCTCCTCGCGTGTGGTGCGCGACCAGGCGGGGAACGCCGCCTGGGCCGCCGCGATGGCGCGCCGCGCGTCCTGCGCATCACCCAGCCGCACCTGGCCGATGACTTCCTCGGTGCTCGGGTTGTAGAGATCGAACCATTCGTCGCCGTGCGGCGTGACGAATTCTCCGTTGATATAGATATGCGCAATGCGTTGCATGATGACCTCTCTTCGAGTGGGATGCCACGTAGTCTAGGATTGGTTTATTGTTCTGATAAGCAGTGTTATGGTTGATGATGCATCCTTAAATTCAGGATAATCCATGCACAGAACAGGAATGACCGAACTGGAAGCGGTGCTGGCCGTGGCGCGCCGCAACAGCTTTCGTGGTGCCGCGCAGGAGCTGGGCATGTCCACCACCGCCGTGAGCAGCGCGGTGGCTGGACTGGAGGCGCGCCTGAAGGTGCGTCTGTTCAATCGATCGACGCGCAGCGTTGCCCTGACTGACGCCGGCTTGCGGTATGTGGAACGCATTGCCCCCGCGCTGGCGGCAATCAAGAGCGCAGGCGAGGAAGCCGGCAGCGGCCCGGACGTGCCCAGTGGCACGCTGCGCATCAATGCGCCGCAGGGCGCGGCAAATTTGCTGCTGGCGCCGCTTTTCAACGTGTACGCGCAGCGCTATCCCGATGTGCGGATAGACATCGTGAGCGAGTCGCGCATGATCGACGTCGTGGCAGAAGGGTTCGATGCAGGCATCCGCCTGGCCGAATCCGTCCCGCAAGACATGATCGCCGTGCCCCTTTCGCGCGACGTCCGCATGCTTGTGGTGGCAACGCCTGCATACCTGGAACACCACGGTACACCCAGACACCCACGCGATCTGCTCCAGCATCGGAGCATCGGCATGCGCATGTCCCACGGCGGCATCTATCAGTGGGAGCTGGAGCACAAGGGGCAGAAGTTGCAGATGGACTTGCCCGTTCGCATTGCGCTCAACGAGATGCCGGCCATCAGGCAGGCGCTACTGCTCGGACTGGGCATCGGCTTTATCTCCGAGTGGTTCATCGAAGACGAACTGAAGACCGGTGCCCTGGTGCCCGTGCTGGCTCCGTGGTGCCCGTCGTTTGGCGGGCTGAGACTCTATTACTCAGGCCATCGTTTCGTGCCCGCACGGTTGCGCGCGCTTGTCAGCCTGGTCCATGAGCTGCGTCTGGCTGAAGCGCAGTAGCGATTGGTAGCCCGTTTCCGGGGGACCAGTTCTCGCTGGCGACTTCGATCAGATTGATGAACACGTCGGCCGGTTTGATGCCGGAACCGGCCTCGAGCCGTGCGACGAGATTGCGATAGAACCGCTGCTTGTCGCCGGTAGACCGGCCCGCCGTCAGCGTGATCTGGATGAGCAGAAGGTTTGCCGAACGCACGAACGGATACGTCATGTTGGCGTGGAAGTTCGCATCTTCGTGTTCGCTGATGGTCATGAAGAACGCCTCCGGATGTACATCGAGCGATTTTTGCAGGGACTCGTGTATGGCTTCCAACACCGCGGCGCGGAACGCCGCAGGCTGGCCTTTGCGCATGGATACGTGGGTCATTGGCATGATCGATTCTCTTCGGTCGACGAAAGGGTGTGGGTCAGCCGGCAACGAGGCCGTTGATCGCTGCTTCCGATTCGGGCTGATACGGGGCTCGCATCGGCAGGTTCGATTCGCCGCCCGCGAATGGCTCCAGTGCATCGCGCTCAGATCAGCGCCTCGATGAGCATCGGCCCGCGGCGCTGCATCGCGGAAGCGAACGCGGCGTCGAAGTCCGTGGCCGAGACCGTACGGACCGCTTCCACGCCCATGCCCGCGGCCAGTGCCACCCAGTCGAGCGATGGATCTTGCAGATCGAACATCGACGCGGCGCGTGCACCGTCCTGTGACGCGCCGACGCGCTTCAGTTCGTTGTTCAGGATCTTGTAGCCGCGGTTCGCGTAGATGACGTTCACGACGTCGATCTGCTCGCGAGCCTGCGTCCACAGCGACTGCACCGTGTACATCGCGCTGCCGTCGCCAAGCAGGTTGACGATCTTGCGATCCGGGCAGGCGATGCCGGCACCGATCGACAGCGCCATCATGCTGCCGATGGCCCCGCCAGACAGGGTCAGGAAATCGTGCGGCGCGGCCGATTCGGTCAGGCCGTAGTACGCCATCGCCATGCCCGACTCCTCGGTGACGATGGCGTGCTCGGGCAGATGCCGGGCCACGCTGCGCATGATCGATTCGGGGGTCAGGGAGCCACTGGCGGGAGGCTCCATGTGCTTGCGTACGCTGTGCCCCGCGATCGAACCTGTTGCGCCGAGCACGTCGGCCAGCGCTTTCAGCGCGCCGGTGCCGTCCTCGTGCGCATGGGAGAGCACCGCCAGCCGGCATCCTTCCGGCGTCAGCCAGCTTGGTTTGTCCGGGTAGGCGAAGAAGCTGACCGGTGGCTGCGCGCCGACCAGCACGATCAATTCGGTGCCAGCCAGGAATTCCACGACTTGCTCGGCGAAGTACGGCAGGCGCTCCACGGGCACACGCCCGGCGCCACGCTGCAGGCGCGGGGCGAACGTATCGGAAAGCAGGCGGGCACCCGTCTTCGCAGCGATCTTGCCTGCGGCGTGCAGGGCCCGTTCCTGCAAAGCGTCACCGCGCAGCAGGAACGCCGTCTTCACGCCACGCTGGACGAGCGCGGCGATGTTCGCAATGGTGGCGCCGCTTACCGGCGCCCGACTCGGCAGCGGCAGCGGCGCCGCGACGGTATCGGCCTGGCTCCAGGCGGTATCCGCAGGCAGGATCAGTGTGGCCACCTGGCCGGGTGCCTCCATCGACGCTTGCACGGCGCGCGCGGCGTCGGCGCCAACCGTCAGCGCGCTTGCGGATGCGTGAATCCATTGCGATACCGGCCGCGCGAATCCCTGGATATCGGAAGTCAGCGGTGCCTCGTAGCGTGAATGAGAGGCTGCATGGTCGCCGACGATGTTGACGATCGGGCTCGATGCGCGCCGCGCGTTGTGCAGGTTGGCCAGGCCATTGGTCAGGCCCGGACCCAGATGCAGCAGCGTGGCGGCAGGCTTTCCTGCCATGCGACCGTAGCCGTCGGCCGCGCCAGTGACCACGCCTTCGAACAGGCCAAGGACGGGGCGCATGCCATCCACCGCATCGAGCGCCGCCACGAAATGCATCTCCGACGTGCCCGGATTGCCAAAACACACCTCCACGCCACACGCCACCAGCGAACGCAACAGACTTTCCGCACCGTTCATGCTTGACACTCCGAAATCGAACCACCATCGAATCCTCGTTCACCGCGGTTTCGTAGCAGGGCAACGAGGTTGTGCAACCGAGCACGGATCGATAGTAGAAACTCCGATTCGATGTAAAAATACAGCCAACTCAGAAACTCTGTTACGTCATGCGTAAGAATCTCGACTATGGATTGCTCCATGCGATGACAGCGTTTCTGCGTGTCGTCGATGCGGGCAGTTTTACGGCCGCCGCCGCCCAAATGGCGCTCACGACGGCGCAGGTCTCGCGGCTGGTTTCCGAGTTGGAAAAGCGCCTGCAGGCCAAGCTTCTGCAACGGACAACCCGCAGGCTGGCGCTGACCAGCGTCGGCGAGCGGTATGCTGACCAGTGCCGGAGCATTCTCGAGCTGGTGGCCGAGGCGGAAAGCGGGGTGGGCGGCGCAAATGTCGAACCAGACGGACGGCTCAGGGTGCGTTGCATGGCCGCGTTTGGCGAACGCTATGTGGTCCCGCTTGTGTCGATGTACTGTGCGAGGTATCCGAAGGTGGCCGTGGAGTACGGCACGTCCCAATACGCCCCGGACCTGATTGCCGAAGGCGTGGACGCCAGCGTCTACCTGGCGCAACGGCTCTCCGATTCGAACCTGGTGGCGCAGGCCCTTGGGGAAACCTACGGTTTGCTGTGCGCGGCGCCGTCCTATCTGAAGCGGCGCGGCACGCCGAAATCCGTTGAGGAACTTGCAGCACATGCCTGTCTGCGCATCGCCAACCCGTCCACGACGCCCGATTGGACGCTGACGGACGGCACACGGAGCTTCACACTGGACGCCGGCGGCCCGCTGGTGGGTGACAACCCCGGCGTTGTCCTCCACGCCGCGAGCAGCGGGCTGGGCATTGCGCTGCTGCCGATCTTTTCGGCTGTGGACCACATCCGCAACGGCGAACTACGCGTCGTACTGCCCGCGTGGCGCTCCCCGGCTATCGGCGTCTACTTGATGCTGCCGTCGCGGAAGTTTCTTGAGGCGAAAACGCGCGCGTGGATCGAATTGCTGAAGACCGAACTGCCGACTGCGCTGCAGCGAGATGCCGGTCATCCTGCAGCAGCGACGAGGGCTAAACCGCGTCGATACTCGTCTCGCTGAGCGGTAGCAACCGTTTGCGCGTCGGTGTGTGGCGAAAGGTTAGGCCGAACTTTGCTGCAGTTCGCTGACGAGCTTGGCGATGCGACGCTGCCGCGTCTCAAGAGACTTGGCATCCTCAATCGCAGCGACGTGCTTCCGTTTGAGCCCAAACGGCAAACTATCAAAGGCGGCTCTGGCGCCTTTATTTTTCCTCAGGGCCTCAGAAAGGTCTGTCGGTTCCGGCAGCGTTCTCGGCTCTTCGTCGAGTTCTATTTGAACGTCGACGAGGTCGCCCTCCGCGATACCGCTTTCTCGCCGGTTGGCCGCGCTGATACCCACCAAGCAGTTGCCATTCATTACGGCAATTCTGCTTCGCCATTTGTGGCCGTTGATGGAGATGGCAACCGGTGGTCGCGCGCCCGCGCCGAACGACTCAATGCCATCCTTCGGGACCTCGACGGCCGTTGCATTGCCCGAGGGGAGGACCTTTGCCTGGAATATGAATTTCATGCGACCGGAGAGCTGAGGTACTCAAAGGAGATCTAGGAAAACACGAACGCAATGAAACCCGGGACGCGCTGCCCGATGGGCATGCGCGTTACCGGCACCTCCGAAAGTCGCCGGCCTCCGGAGTGGGAGGCGAGTTCGACAGTCGTATATGGCGTCGAGAAAGATAGGTAAGGCGAAATCGGAAGTCAAAGGCTATTTATCCCAAGCGCCGGGCCGCACCATATGTGAAATACAAGGCACGTTTCATCTGGTCGAGAAGCACTGCATCCTGCGCCGGCCCGCCCAAGCTCGCGCTGGAGCCAAGCGCGCTCGGGGTGATATTGTCTGGAGAGCCCAAGATCACCGAAGATTGGTGATTCGCCCATTCTTCCTGGGGACGCCATGCATCCACTCTCGGATTCCGCCAACGTATCGCACCGCGATGACGTCTTTGCACTCTGGGACCGGCTGGCCGAGTTCTCCGCCGGCGAAGCCGATGACGCGCTGACCCATTTGTTAACCACGCTCTGTGCAATGGTCACGGCACAGAATGCACTTTGGGCTGTCGTTGTCCGATTACCTGCGGTCGCGCGAAAGGACCCCTTGTTTGGCTGGCGTCCACGCCTTGTTCGCCTCCTGCATCCTGTCCCCGCGATGGTTGCTTCCGTGCAGGAGCAGTTCGACACGCTATGGTCCGGCAACGTGGACTCGTCACATGTCGTGGCCATGTCGGGGGATGAGCCATTCCGCGCCAATCTTCTCTTCGAGGCGATGCCCGCCGAATGGTTTGAAGGTGCCCACTATCGCCGTCACTACCTCGAAGTTGGTCACGCCGACAGCATCCAGGTGCGTTGTTCGCTCAACGATGATGTGCGGATTCATCTCTTCGTGTTTCGCGATCTGCAAGCCCCCCGTTTTTCTGCACCGGATCTCGAGCTTCTGGGCTTCGTGATGCACGGGCTGAGGTGGTACTACCGGCAGCAACTGCTCAGCCACGGCCTGCTCATCGCCGACGCGTCGCTGACGTCGGCCGAGCGAAGGGTGTTGCTGGGGCTGCTCGACGGACTGACGGAAAAGCAGATCGCGCAGAAGCTCGAGCAGAGTCCGAACACGACTCACGTCCATATCAAATCAATTTACGCAAAATTCAACGTTCGAAATCGCTCGACGCTCACCGCGCTGTGGCTCGGCAAGTTGCGATAACGCATTGCAGAGTGGTGCCGTTGCGGGCAATTGAGCGTAGCCGCCTGGCATCGAGTTCGCCCGGTACATGCGGCCTGCGCAAGAAATCCAGCGCAGATCGTACAGAGGATTGCAGCGGCTTGGCTAAGGTGCGAACAGATCCAACCCTGCCAGGGCTAGCGCGCCACTCAGCGCGATTGCGGCCGTGGAATCCACAAGAATAAGGATTGCACCCGACAACCAGCAGGCGAAGGTGAAGCCAATTGCTGCTTTCATCGTGGCACCTGACGCGTAAATGGGCTGCGGCGAGCCAAGCCGGCCGCAAACTGAATGCATCTTCCCCATGGAGGCTTCGCTAACGTCGAGCCGTGACGCTGTGCCTTGCACCAACCGACGCTGCCAGCCAGACGCCGAACAGGACGGCAACGAAACTGACAACAAGACGCGTACTTACGGGTTCCTGCAGGAACAGAACGCCGCCAAGTGCTGCAACGGGTGGCACCAGTAGCTGGATGGTGGCCGCGGACATCGCCGGCAGCTTTCGGATTACCGACGCCCACACGACAAAGCCGACAGCAGATGTCACAGCCCCTGACGCCACAGCGAGGGCAACCCCGGCTACGCTCGCGTGGGCATGGCCGTGAAGCATCCAACCGAGGACGATGCAGGTCGGAGTCGCGCGCAGGAAGTTTCCTGCCGTTGCCGAGAGTGGACTTGCGGCTCGCCTGCCTCGCAAGGTATAGATCCCCCATGCCACGCCCGCCCCAACCATCATCAGCAAGCCGGAGAATCGCGGAACGCCGATGCCGGGTGTGGTCAGGTATAACAGTCCGGCAATAGCCAGGAGATAGCCCATCAGCGCCACGCGGTGGAAGCGCTCGCCTTTGAGAAGGCAGGCAATAAATATCGTCAGTTGTACCGTCCCGAACAACACGAGCGCACCGAAACTGACGCCGAGGGATAGATACGACAATGAGAACAGGATCACGAAAATCCCCAGCGCTGTAGCTGAGATCCAGTCAGGGTCAGGATTGGGCTGCCGGGTGTACTCCGGTTTCAGCTTCGTCACGACCAGTAACGTCGCGCCTCCGGCCAGCAGCCGGATATCGGAGAATGTCGCTGCGTCGATGGAGTAAGTGAACAGTGCGACGCGGCACAGTAGCGCGTTCGAGGCAAATGCAGCGATCGCAACCGCGCCCTGCAGGGCGCAAGTCGGCGTGATTGCACTCGCGCCTGCTGGAGCCAGATAGGCACTCATCGCCCTTCCTTTCTTTAGCGTCGCAGGCCTTTGACGGGCGCATTGCGCCGCGACCCTTGCGTCTGCTGGAGAATAGGTAGCTCGATGACGTCCGAAAATAACCTGAATAGGTGACCGCGTGCTGGCGCCCGCGAAAGGATCAGGATGACATCCCGCCAGCCGAAGCTGAGGCAGTCAACTATCGACAGCTTCAAATCCCTGCCTCTGAACCGCCATTAACTTGAAGCAACCAGCCTCCACGGCTCCCGGGCGGCTCAGTTATCGTGCTGGATAAGGTTTCCCCAGATTCCAGCGTGATTGCCAATGTTCGATGTACTGGCGTGAAACCTCGGGCATGTCTCGAATGACGACCACATTCTCGGAGTTGGATGTCTCGGCAGATGGCGCGAAGTTGAAGGAACCTGTTTCAACCGTGTTGCCATCGACAATGATCGTCTTGTCGTGATGGATATGGAAATGGTCGGTGGTCCGCAGTTCCACACCATTGCGGGTCACAAGGTCCATGGCTGCCAAGCTCGTCTTGCCCAGGTTGCGCTTCTTGTCGATTACCACGCGCACCTCCACGCCTCGATTCCTGGCATCAACCAGCGCCTGCATGATGTCAGGAGCTTGAAACGAGTAGGCGAGCATCTGAATGGAATGCTGCGCACTACCGATAGTCTTCAGAACAAGCTCTCGCGCTGAACCCTCCGGGGAGAAGCCAACCTGAATGCTGGGAGTGGCATGGGCGAGAGATGAAATGCTGAGAAGGGTGGCAAGGGCGATGCTTCGGGTTCTTGTCATGGCGTTAGGGCCTTGGTCGGAGCGCCTGGCACTGGACGGGGTATGGCTCACGTACATGGACGCTCGCAGTGGTTGTCTCGGCGTTGGCGTGGCCGATGGTCCCCCAATAGGACGATTCCTGGGATCAATTCGGAGTTGGATGGTTGGATCCGCCCATGCTGGTTGCTGAAATGAAGTTGTACCAACCAGTTAAGGGAGTTTGCAATGTTCGCCTATTTCGTTGTGTTCTTCGCGCTCTGGGGCGTCGTGAGGCTGGCGGATCGTTGGGGGATGTAGGGGGCGTTGACGGCTCGGAACATTCAGGTGTGGCGGCAAGTACGGGGCATCAATTGGTCGATGCAAGCCGTTAGCTATGCGCGTCGCACGATCGACTGATCAGGGCCAGATCATTCGGAAATGCGTTGATGTATTTTGGGAAAGTTCCTATGTGGCGGTCGTCGTTCCTTGCCTTTAATGAACCTCGTCCAGTCCAGAATTTTGGTGGCTGAATAAGCGGGAGCATCGATAAGTGATGCCCCGGCATTGATGGTCGAGGTTCGAAGTGAGTGAAGTTGAGTTTGTGAGCTGGTTGCGCGGTTTTGTGAACGCCCGCGGTGCTGTACCGCCTACTGCTGTCCAGTGGCGAGAGATCATGGCACGCGTGTCGATTTGCTCTGTGGATCCACTGGGTCCAAAGCAACGCGAGGCTGTGGAGTTGTCTGAGGCTATTGGGCGACTTCGCGTGGCGGCCACGCAGCAGGTTGGAGTGCTTGTACCGCAGCCGTTGGCTGCGGCACGGCAGTGAAGGCGGCGCTCATGTTCTTGCCTGTCAACCGCGGTTTCTTCTGGGTGCTATGGGCCAAAACAATGTTCCCTACTGATCGCCGCTGATTCGTTGCGATGATTTGTCGAGATCAACCCGCCTTGCGCAAGCCTGGCGGGTTTTGCTCTGTCTCGGATGGTGCTTCTTGCGGGAGATCTGCGGATGGGCGCGGTTCCAATGCGAGGCATGGCACGCCATGGTTGGTACTAGGGTGGGGGAGCGAGCTACCGCCCAGTTACTGGTCCTGGATAGACGAATTCCCACCACGCGCCCGGTTACGCTCCCGCGCATAATCCTCATAGGGCGGAAGCGTCTGCCTTACCGTTCCCGGAGTCATAGGATTCACGGCGGCATCGTGGCTACGGGCACCTTCGTAGGTGCCGCGCCAAAAATCGAAGGATGAGCATCCTGCGCTGAAGGCTGCCGAGGCAAGGGCAAGAAAAACTGGGATCAATCGGTTCATGCGACTAGAGACTGGAAATCTGATTGCGCCTGCAAGTCTGGCGCATCGAGACACGCAGCCTATCGTCCCATATGTTCAAAGTCGAAAAAAAAGCCCGCTGCGCGAAGCAGGCGGGCCGGGATGAATTATCGTGGGGTCAATCACGACGGTTTTGATTGTCTGATAATGTATTCTCGCCGTCTGCCCTACGTACGAGGGGATTAACTCGAATGAGTTAATTTTATCCAACTTACAGTCAGAAAGATTTGCATGAAGCACTTTATGGTGATAGTCAAAGTGCAGATTTAGCCATCCAGCGACTCGAGCGTGAACTTCGCGCCGCCGTCCTGACCAAGCAGTTCGACCAGTTTCGGCATGGCTTCCTGGAGCTCTGCCTTGAGCGTCCAGGGAGGATTGACGATGAACATACCACTGCCATGCAAGCCCAGACCGCCCGCGACCGGGTGTTTGACTGTCAGTGTGACGTGCAGCCAGCTCTTGAGCGGCAGGCGCTTCAGCTGGGCCGGTAGCTGGGTTGATTCCCGTCGTTGCACCTCGGGATACCAGATCGCATAGATGCCCGTGGCGAAACGCTCCAGGCCAGCATTGAGCGTATCGAGCGTACGGGCGTAGTCTTGTTTGTCTTCGTAAGAAGGGTCGATCAGCACCAGTGCGCGGCGGGGCGGGGGCGGCAGGATAGCCTTGATGCCATTGAAGCCATCGCCGTCATAGAGCATGACCTTGCGTCCCGCGCCGCGGAAATTGTCGCGCAGTACCTGGATCTCGGTGCTGTGCAGTTCGAACAGGCGCAGGCGGTCCGCATCGCGCAGCATTTGCCACGCCAGCCACGGCGAACCTGGATAGTGCTTGAGATTGCCGTCCTCGTTCAGCGCACGTACCTGTTCCAGGTAGGCGTCGAGCAGGGCAGGCATCGGCTGGCCGTTCGCGGCGGCGCGCCAAAGCGGGCCAATACCGGTCTCGAACTCCGATTTTTTCTGCGCGTAGGCGTGATCAAGGGCATAGAGCCCGGCGCCGGCGTGGGTGTCGATGTACCAGAACGCCTTGTCCTTCTGCGTCAGGTAGTCCAGCAACTGGACAACGACGGCGTGCTTGAGGACATCGGCATGATTGCCGGCGTGGAAGGCGTGACGATAACTGAGCATGGCGAGGGAATGACGGCGCGCAAACTTCGCGCAAATACGGCCTTGAAGGCATTTTCAGGGCGGTGCGCGGGGAGGGCGCTATGCTACCATCCGCCGCCATTTCCGGCCGTATGAATCCTTGCCATGACGCGCGTTCTCGAGCCCGCCGAGCCCATTCTGTCCAATGACGGTACTCCCTATTCGCCTCGCTATGACGATGTCTATCACAGCGCGCGTGGAGGTCTGGCGCAGGCACATCACGTGTTTCTCGGTGGCAATGGTCTGCCCGAAGGCTGGGCCGGGCGCGAGCAGTTTGTCATTGTCGAGACGGGGTTTGGGCAGGGCCTGAATTTCCTCGCCACCTGGCAGGCATGGCGTAGCGATCCGCAGCGTTGCCGACGGCTGCATTTCGTGTCGATCGAGAAACATCCCTTCACGCGCGAAGGTCTGGCGCGATTACATGCACATGCTGGCCTGGGTGATCTGCTGCCGTTATCCGACCAATTGCAGCAACAATGGCCTGACGCGTTGCCCGGCTTGCACAGGCTGTCGTTCGAGGGTGGGGCGGTCACGCTGACGCTGGCATTGGGCGACGTGGAAACGATGTTGCCGAAGCTTGTGCTCGGCGCCGATGCGTTCTACCTCGATGGGTTTTCGCCATCGCGCAACGCAGAGATGTGGTCCGACACCGTGTTCCGCGGCCTGGCGCGTCTCGCCCGCATCGGTGCGACGCTCGCGACCTACACAGCGGCGGGATTCGTGAGGCGCGGGCTCAAGGCGGCCGGGTTCGAGGCGCACAAGGCGCCCGGATTCGGTGGCAAGCGAGACATGACCGTGGCGCGTTTCGCGCCCGTCTGGAAGAACCGCCGTCATGCGCCGCCCGAGGCAGCGCAATGGGCCGAGCGACATGCCATCGTCATTGGAGCGGGGCTGGCGGGATGCGCCGTGACCGAACGTCTGGCTGCGCGTGGCTGGCGCGTGACATTGCTCGACGCGCATGACGGACCGGCGCGACAGACATCGAGCCACCGTGCCGCGGCGATGCATGCGCATGTGTCCGCCGACGACAGCTTCCTTTCACGACTGTCCCGTGCTGGAAACCTTCATGCGTTGCGCGCGTGGGGCGCATTGGAGGCGGCTGGCTATCCCGTGGGATGGCACGGCACTGGCGTCCTGCAGATCGGCGAGGATGATGCTGAGAACGCGGCGCAGCAAGCCGCACTTGCGGAGCTTCGGTTTCCGGAGTCATTTGTGCGCTGGATGTCGCCGCAAGAGGCTACGGAGCAGCATGGCGCAACGGTTCCGAGAGGCGGCTTGTGGTTTCCGAAGGGAGGCTGGGTGGCGCCGCCCGACATTTGCCGCGCGCAGCTTGCGAAAGCTGGTGCGGCTGTGGATGCGCTATTCAATTGCCGCGTGGCAGCGATCAGGCGGATCGGTGATGCGTGGCAGGCGCTTGCCGATGACGGTGGGGTATTGGCCGCAGCGCCGGTTCTGGTGCTCGCCAATGCCTACGAAGCCGATCGACTGACCTCGGGCCAGTTCCTGGCGCTGCGCCGGGTGCGTGGCCAACTGACGGATCTGGCACCCGCGCAGGCAGAGGCGCTGGGTGGTTGGCCCGATTGCGTCGTGACCGGCGGTGGTTACCTACTGCCGCGTGACGCGGCGGGCGGAGCAAGGATGGGCTCGAGTTATGAAGCGGACGAAGGGCCGCTGGTCGAGCGTCCGGAAGTGCACGCTGCCAACCTCGATCGTCTGGCATCGATGCTGCCGGACCGGGCGTCACAAATCGCGCAGATCGACCCCGCCACGCTGCAGGGTTACGTCGGCGTGCGCACGGTCACGTATAACCGTCTTCCGCTTGTCGGGCGCATTGCCGACGATGCGCAGGCACTGTCCCGTGCCGCTGCGTTGCGTGGCGCGCATTTACGCGATCTGCCGCGGCTTCCCGGTCTGTATGCGGCCCTTGCATATGCCTCGCGGGGCCTCACATGGGCAGCCTTGTGTGCGGAGCTGATCGCCAGCCAGATCGAGGGCGAACCACTGCCGCTCGAGGCCGATCTGGCAGATGCGATCGATCCCGCACGGCTCCTGCTGCGCGCGCTCCGACACGGTCACGCGCAGGCGCCCGAATCGGCGGGGCCTGGGGTGGATGCGGCCGGCTAGGGTAAAAACTGCCGGAAGCGAATCAAAACCGTGCGATAATCCCCGTTTTCCGTTTGCACGGAGACCCCCGCTCGTCGGCGCCAGTCGCGGGTGGACCGATATGCAGGCGGTTGCGCTGACAACAACATTTCTGGATTGGATTAACGACCATGTCGAACGTCATTGAAAACCTCGGCAAGCTTCACCGCAAGGTGACCCTGGCTATTCCCAAGGCCGAAGTGCAGAAGGAAACCCAGGAACGCCTGGCTCGTCTGTCGAAGACCGTGAAGATGTCCGGCTTCCGCCCGGGCAAGGTGCCGATGAAGATGGTCGAGAAGCAATATGGCCAGCAAGTCGAGTTCGAAGTGCGCTTCGACAAGGCTGCCCGCAAGTTCTTCGACATCACCCAGGCCCAGGAAGTGAAGGTGGCCGGTCAGCCGAAGTTCGACATCAAGACCGAAGGCGTGGCTGACGACGAACTGGCTTTCGAAGCCACGTTCGAGGTGTATCCGGAGGTCAAGATTGGCGACCTCGCGTCGGCCGAAGTGACCCGCACCAAGACCGAAATCGGCGACGCCGAGATTGACAAGACCGTCGACATCCTGCGCAAGCAGCGCGTGCACTTCCACGCTCGTGGCGATGCGGGTGCCCACGGTGACGGCGGCGCCGACGTGGCTGCCCAGAACGGCGACCGCGTGACGCTGGACTTCGTCGGCAAGATCGACGGCGTCGAGTTCGCTGGCGGCAAGGCCGAGGACTTCGTGTACGTGCTGGGCGAAGGCCGCATGCTGCCGGAGTTCGAAACAGCTACGCTGGGCCTGAAGGTGGGCGAAAGCAAGTCGTTCCCGCTGACGTTCCCGGCCGATTACCACGGCAAGGAAGTGGCCGGCAAGACCGCTGAATTCACGGTCACGCTGAAGAAGGTCGAGTGGGCGCACCTGCCGGAAGTGGATGATGCATTCGCCAAGTCGCTTGGCATTGCTGACGGCAGCGTGGAAAAGATGCGCGCCGACATCCGTGAAAACCTCGAGCGCGAAGTCAAGCGCCGCACGCACTCCATGCTGAAGGATCAGGTCATGGAAGCGCTGCTGAAGGTTAGCGAGCTGGACGTGCCGAAGGCGCTGGTCGAGCAGGATCAGGAACGCCTGGTGGAAATGGCCCGTCGCGACCTCGAGCAACGTGGCATGCCGAACGCCAAGGACATGCCGATTCCGGCCGAGATGTTCACGCAACAGGCCGAGCGCCGCGTGAAGCTGGGCCTGATCCTGGCCGAGATCGTCAAGGCCAATGGCCTGGAAGCCAAGCCGGACCAGATCAAGGCCGAAATCGAGGACTTCGCGAAGAGCTACGAAGACCCGAAGGAAGTCATGCGCTGGTACTACGGTGACCAGCAACGTCTGGCCGAGATGGAAGCCTACGTGCTCGAAAACAACGTGGTAAATTTCGTGTGCGACAAGGCCAAGGTCGCGGACAAGACGGTGTCGTTCGAAGAACTCACCGCCGCGCCCGCACAAGCCTGAGGTTGGGCATAAGCCGGAATCCGCGCGAGTATGGCGCGGTGCCGGCTTGCGTCAATCGGCCTCGCGCGCTGGCCGATTGACGCCATTCCTGAATATCTGGAGAACCTGCATGACCCGCAATGATTTGCTTGATCGTCTCGCCACCACGCAGGCTTCTGCTCTGGAGACCCAGGGTCTTGGTCTGGTGCCGATGGTCGTCGAGCAGTCCGGCCGGGGCGAGCGCGCGTACGACATCTACTCGCGCCTGCTCAAGGAACGTGTCGTCTTCATGGTCGGCGAAGTGAACGACCAGACTGCCAACCTGGTGGTGGCCCAGCTTCTGTTCCTCGAAAGCGAGAATCCTGATAAGGACGTGTCGCTGTACATCAATTCGCCCGGCGGTTCGGTTTCGGCCGGTCTGGCGATCTATGACACGATGCAGTTCATCAAGCCCGATGTGCAAACACTGTGCATGGGCATGGCGGCCAGCATGGGTGCATTCCTGCTCGCAGCAGGCGCCAAGGGCAAGCGCAGCGCGCTGCCAAACTCGCGAATCATGATTCACCAGCCGTTGGGCGGTGCGCGTGGCCAGGCTTCGGACATCGAAATCCAGGCACGCGAGATCCTGTATCTGCGCGAGCGCCTGAACAGCATCCTTTCTGAGGTGACCGGCCAGCCCGTGGAGAAGATCGCGCGCGATACTGACCGCGACAACTTCATGAGCGGCGACCAGGCCGTGGATTACGGTCTGATCGACAAGGTGATTACCCGTCGCAGTTGAGACGGATCGGCCGGTTTGCCGGTAGGCCATTCCGGGTGCGATCCAGAAAGGATTGCCCCGGGTGGCGCCCGGTAACGCCGGGCGTAGGCTGTACGAATCCGCTCGCCGTAAATGGCGAAGGCTACACCGGAACGAGGCTGTATGCCTCGTTTTTGCGTTTTGCCCCACATGGAGGGGTTGCCGCCGACTGTGCCAATTGTTTTGGCGTATGATGCGTTTAATGCGTTTCCCGCCCGGTCTCCCGCCAGGTGGGAACACACTGCTAATGTGACTGATTCCTATGGCGGACAAAAAAGGTTCATCCAGCGAGAAGCTTCTCTATTGCTCCTTCTGCGGCAAGAGCCAGCATGAGGTGAAGAAGCTGATCGCCGGCCCGTCGGTGTTCATTTGCGACGAATGCATCGACCTGTGCAACGAGATCATCCGTGACGAGGCCTCCGCGACCGACAAGGACGCCACGGCCGCCACGCGATCGGATCTGCCCACGCCCCACGAGATTCGCGAGAGCCTTGACCAGTACGTGATCGGGCAGGATCAGGCCAAGAAAATTCTGGCCGTAGCGGTCTACAACCACTACAAGCGCCTCAAGCACCTCGGCAAGAAGGACGATGTCGAGCTTTCCAAGAGCAATATTCTGCTGATCGGGCCGACTGGCTCCGGCAAGACGTTGCTTGCCCAGACGCTGGCCCGCCTGCTCAACGTGCCGTTCGTGATCGCGGACGCGACGACGCTGACGGAAGCCGGCTACGTGGGCGAGGATGTCGAGAACATCATCCAGAAGCTGCTCCAGAACTGCAATTACGAGGTGGAGAAGGCGCAGCGCGGTATCGTCTACATCGACGAAATCGACAAGATCTCGCGCAAGTCGGACAACCCGTCGATCACCCGCGACGTTTCCGGCGAGGGTGTGCAGCAAGCGCTGCTGAAACTGATCGAGGGCACGATGGCCTCGGTGCCGCCGCAAGGTGGCCGGAAGCATCCGAATCAGGACTTCCTGCAGGTGGATACCACCAATATCCTGTTCATCTGCGGCGGCGCGTTTGACGGCCTGGAGAAGGTCATCATGCAGCGCTCGGACAAGACCGGTATCGGTTTTGCCGCCCAGGTGCAGAGCAAGGAAGAGCGGGAAGTCAGCGAAGTGCTGCCACAGACCGAGCCCGAGGATTTGATCAAGTTCGGCCTGATTCCGGAGCTGATCGGTCGTCTGCCGGTGGTGGCTACGCTAGCGAAGCTGGATGAGGCTGCACTGATGCAGATTCTGATCGAGCCGAAGAACGCGCTGGTCAAGCAATATCAGAAGCTGCTGGCCATGGAAGGCGTGGAGCTGGAAATCCGCCCGGCCGCACTGTCCGCGATCGCTCGCAAGGCCATTCGCCGCAAGACCGGTGCGCGCGGCCTGCGTTCGATCCTTGAACAATCGCTGATGGATGTCATGTATGACCTGCCCAACTACAAGGGCGTCCAGAAGGTCGTGATCGACGAGAACACGATTACCGGCGACGCAGCGCCGCTCCTGGTTTATGAGGAGCAGCAGCCCAAGGTGGCGGGGTCTAACTGACGATCGCGCCGCACATGGGTGGCCTCGACCACACCGGCAAATTTCAAGCGGCCGTTCGCAGCAAAGCGAACGGCTTTTTTTCTTCAATTCCACAAACGAACGGGAGCAAACGCGGGTATGCTGTTTCACTGGGGGTCGCAAGTGCAGTTTGCAGCATGTTTTTCTGCGTACAGATTCGATGATGGGCATCTTGCAATCGAATTCCGCGACCCTATTTACGCCTTAAATGACTGACTGGGGAAAATGATGTCCGGAACACAACTCCTCCCGGCTGAGCCGATTCGCCTCCCACTGTTGCCGCTGCGCGACGTGGTGGTGTTTCCGCACATGGTGATCCCGCTGTTCGTGGGACGCCCGAAGTCCATCAAGGCGCTTGAGACTGCGATGGAGTCGGGCAAGAGCATCATGCTCGTGGCCCAGAAGACTGCGGCCAAAGATGAGCCCACCGCGGATGACCTGTATGAGGTCGGCTGCATCGCCAATATCCTGCAAATGCTGAAGCTGCCCGACGGCACCGTGAAGGTGCTGGTGGAGGGTACGCAACGTGCAAATATCACCGAGGTGAGCGAGGACGATTCGCACTTCATGTGCGAAGCCGTGCCTGTGCCGCCCGCACCGGTTGAATCGGCCGAGACCGAGGCCCTGCGCCGCGCGATCGTGTCCCAGTTCGACCAGTACGTGAAGCTGAACAAGAAGATCCCTCCTGAGATCCTGACGTCGCTGTCCGGTATCGATGAGGCCGGTCGTTTGGCCGATACGATCGCCGCGCATCTGCCGATCAAGCTCGAGCAGAAGCAGAAGATCCTTGAGATGGTCAAGGTGACCGAGCGTCTCGAGAGCCTGCTGTCGCAGCTCGAGGGCGAGATCGACATCCTGCAGGTGGAAAAGCGCATTCGTGGCCGCGTCAAGCGCCAGATGGAAAAGAGCCAGCGCGAGTACTACCTGAACGAGCAGGTCAAGGCGATCCAGAAGGAACTGGGCGAGGGCGAGGAAGGCGCTGATCTGGAAGAACTGGACAAGCGCATCAAGGCCGCCCGCATGCCCAAGGAGGCCAAGAAGAAGGCCGACGCCGAGTTCAAGAAGCTCAAGCTGATGTCGCCGATGTCGGCCGAGGCCACCGTCGTGCGCAACTATATCGACACGCTGGTCAGCCTGCCGTGGCGCAAGAAGAGCAAGGTCAACAACGACCTGGCTAACGCCGAGCGCGTGCTCGATGAAGACCACTATGGCCTCGAGAAGGTCAAGGAACGGATTCTCGAGTACCTTGCCGTGCAACAGCGCGTGGACAAGGTGAAGGCGCCGATCCTGTGCCTGGTTGGCCCTCCGGGCGTCGGCAAGACCTCGCTCGGTCAGTCGGTTGCGCGTGCCACGAACCGCAAGTTCGTGCGTATGGCGCTGGGTGGTGTGCGTGACGAGGCCGAGATCCGCGGTCACCGTCGTACGTACATTGGATCGATGCCGGGCAAGATCCTGCAGAGCCTGTCGAAGGTTGGCGTGCGCAATCCGCTGTTCCTGCTCGACGAGATCGACAAGATGGGCATGGATTTCCGTGGCGATCCTTCGTCGGCGCTGCTCGAGGTGCTGGACCCGGAACAGAACCACACGTTCCAGGACCACTACATCGAGGTGGACTTTGACCTGTCGGATGTGATGTTCGTGGCGACGTCGAACTCGCTGAACATTCCGCCGCCGCTGCTGGACCGGATGGAAGTGATCCGCCTGTCAGGCTACACGGAGGACGAAAAGGTCAACATCGCTACGCGCTACCTGTTACCGAAGCAGATCCGTAACAACGGCCTGAAGCAAGGCGAGATCGAGGTGACCGAAGCGGCAATCCGCGACATCATCCGCTACTACACGCGAGAAGCCGGTGTGCGTTCGCTGGAACGCGAAGTGTCGAAGATCGCTCGCAAGGTTGTGAAGATGCTGCTCCTGAAGAAGGAGTCCACGGCGGTGAAGGTGGATTCCGAGAACCTGGACAAATTCCTTGGCGTGCGCAAGTACGACTTCGGTTTAGCCGGCAAGGAAAACCAGGTGGGTCAGGTGACGGGTCTGGCGTGGACGGAAGTCGGCGGCGACCTGCTGACGATTGAAGCCGCGATCATGCCAGGCAAGGGCAACATCACGCGCACCGGTTCGCTCGGCGATGTGATGAAGGAGTCGGTCGAAGCCGCGCGCTCGGTGGTGCGTTCGCGGGCGCGTCGTCTGGGTATCGCGGATGAGATGTTTGAGAAGCGCGACATCCACATCCACGTGCCCGAGGGCGCCACGCCGAAGGATGGTCCGTCGGCCGGTATCGCGATGACGACCGCGCTAGTGTCGGTGCTGACTGGCATCCCGGTGCGTGCCGATGTGGCGATGACGGGTGAAATCACGCTGCGCGGAGAGGTGCTGCCGATCGGCGGTCTCAAGGAGAAGCTGCTGGCTGCCCATCGCGGCGGTATCAAGCTGGTGCTGATCCCCGAAGAGAACGTCAAGGATCTGGCTGACATTCCGGACAACGTGAAGAACGCCATCGAGATCATGCCGGTGCGCTGGATCGACCGGGTGCTGGAGCTGGCGCTCGAGCGAAAGCCCGAGCCGCTGCCTGAGGAAGATGCCAAGCCGGCCGAGGTGGCGGACAAGGCCGCGTCCCAGGTGGAGCGTATCCATCACTGATCGACGCACACGTCAGTCTGAGATGTAGTTAGGAACGCCGCAGGGTCAAACCTGCGGCGTTTTTGTTTGCGCAATGCCCGCGGCGCCGTGTGCCTTGCGGTGCGCAGAAGATTGTTGCAATCAATGCTTGGCAAATCGAAAAGTCTCGTATTACAATCGCGGCCTCGCAACGCAAACAGCGGCAACGAAGCAGTAACCGCCGAATCGTGCGAAGCGAGATTACCCTGCAGGCGGCAGCTTGCGATGGTCTAGTGGGTGCTTAGCTCAGCTGGTAGAGCGGCGCCCTTACAAGGCGTAGGTCGGGGGTTCGAACCCCTCAGCACCCACCACTTCACCATTGCGATGCGTTGCCACTGATTGGGGGGCCGACACGGAGTGGTAGTTCAGTCGGTTAGAATACCGGCCTGTCACGCCGGGGGTCGCGGGTTCGAGTCCCGTCCACTCCGCCAACAAAATTAGCCCGCGTCAGCGGGCTTTTTTGTGTCCGCAATTCTGGCTTGCAGGCGGGCCTCTGGCATCGGAGTGGGGCGAGTCACCTGTGCGACCTCCGCTTCGCTGGCGCGACCACTCCAGCAAGATCGACAGATTGCGGTTTCGCATGATCTCTCGACGCACATTCAAGCAGTACAACTCCTCGCTTTTGATAGAATCGCAAGGTTTGACTTTCGAGCCACCCCTTTAACCGGATCAGCATGCTTGATTTCGTACGCAACAACCGGCGCCTGATGCTCCTTCTGCTGCTGGTGCTTGTCTTCCCGTCGTTCGTATTCTTCGGCGTGGAGAGCTATTCGCGCTTCATGGACAGCTCGCACGATGCTGCCAAGGTCGACGGCCGGGCCATCACCGTGCAGGAAGTCGACAATGTGGTGCGCGACCAGAGCGAACGGATGCGCCAGATGCTGGGCAACAACTACGATCCGCGCATGTTCGAAGGCCCTGCCGCGCGGCAGGCCGTGCTGGACCAGTTGATCCAGCAGCGTGTTATTTCGGAAGCCACTCAGAAGAAGCACCTGACGGTTTCCGATGCGCAGATCGCTGCTGCGATCCAGAGCATTCCCGCCATCGCCCAGCTTCGCACGGCGGACGGCAAGTTCGACGAGAAGGCCTACGTGCAGCTGCTGGCGGCGCAAGGTATGACGCCCGAGCAGCTCGACGCACGGATGCGTTTCGAACTCTCCACGCAGCAACTGGGTGGTGCCATCGGTACGACAGCTTTCGTGCCGAAGTCGCTGCTCGATCGCCTGATCGCGATTCGCGACCAGCAGCGTGATGTGCAGGCCATCGTGATCAAGCCGGCCGATTTCACGGCCAAGGTGACGCCGGACGCCGCCGCGCTGAAGGCCTACTACGAGTCCCATCTGGCAGCGTACACGATGCCCGAGCAGGCCAAGGTCGAGTATCTGGTGCTGTCGGGTGATGCCCTGGCTGCCAGCCAGACGATCACCCCCGATCAGTTGAAGTCGTATTACGACAGCAACATACAACGTTTCCGTACTGACGAGCAACGTCGCGCCAGCCACATCCTGATCGCCGCGCCGAAGGATGGCAAGGAGGCAGATCGCAAGGCCGCCAAGGAGAAGGCCGAGAAGCTGCTGGAGGACCTGCGCAAGCATCCAGACACGTTCGCCGATGTTGCGAAGAAGAACTCGCAGGATCCTGGTTCGGCGGAGAAGGGCGGTGACCTTGGCTTCATGGGTCGTGGTGCCCTGGTCAAGCCGTTTGAAGACGCGATGTTTGCGCTCAAGGATGGTCAGATCAGCGATGTTGTGGAAACCGATTACGGCTATCACATCATCAAGCTGACGGGTATCAAGCCGGCAGCGACCGAGCCGCTCGAGGCAGTGCGTCCCGAACTCGAGATCGAACTCAAGAAGCAGCTTGCCGCGAAGGCGTATACCGAGCAGGCCGATGCGTTCGGCAACATGGTGTACGAGCAGTCCGAGAGCCTCAAGCCCGCCGCCGACAAGTTCAAGCTGACGATCCAGACTGCGGACAATGTCACGCGTACGCCGAATCCGGTGTTGGGCAAGGACAACCCGCTCAATAACGAGAAGGTGCTCAAGGCGCTGTTCAGCGATGACGCCATCAAGAACAAGCGCAATACGGAAGCCGTGCAAGTCGGCCCGACTACGCTGGTGTCGGCGCGCATCGTCGACTATCGCCCGGCCGCCGCGCGCAAGTTCGAAGAGGTAGAGGCGCTGGTGCGTCAGGCCTACGTCGCACAGCAGGCGGCGGAACTGGCACGCAAGGATGGCGAAGCCCGTCTTGATGCCTTGAAGAAGAGCGGCAGCGCTGATGGCTTCGGCTCGATGGTGACCGTGTCGCGTGCCAAGGCTGATGGCGTGTCGCCGAAGGCTGTCGATTCGATCATGCGTGCCGATGCCTCGAAGCTGCCTTCGCTCGTGGGTGTGGACCTCGGCGCGGATGGGTACGCGATCTACCGTATCGCCAAGGTTGGCACGCCGCCGCAGGCCAACGCAAACCAGCGTGAGGCTGACGCGCAGCAACTGGGCCAGATGGCCGGCCAGACGGAACTGGCAGCGTTCTATGACGTGCTCAAGGCCGGTGCGAAGGTGAAGATCCTGCATCCGGCCAAGACGGACGACGCGGCAGCGAGCGCACCTGCTGCACACTGACGCGACGTCACCTGCGATGTAAAGAAGCCCCTGCGGTTGCGAGCCTGCAGGGGCTTTTTTGCATGTGGTCTTGCCGATCAGCTCGGGATGCCGTGGTGCGGACCGGGAAGTCCAGCTCGGCCTAAGGTCCGATGCCTACGCCGCCTTTTTCAACAACGGTTTCAACTGCGACCAGACATTGTCCAGCAACGTGGGCTGTGCAGCGGAGGTCGGATGAATCCGATCGGTCTGGAACCATTCGGGACGCGAGATCACGTTGTCCAGCAGGAAGGGCACCAGCGCGGCCCGTTTTTCCTTGGCCAGCTTGCTGTAGAGTGCGAAGAATCGCTCGGTGTAATCCTGACCATAGTTCGGCGGGATTCGCATTCCCACGAGCAGCACAGTGGCACCAGCTCGCTGGGCATCGCTGACGATCGTTCTCAGATTGGCCTCGGTGGTCTGCAACGGGAAGCCGCGCAGGGCGTCGTTGGCACCCAGCTCGACGATTACCACCGCCGGCTTGTGTCGCTTGAGCAGGTCAGGCAGGCGAGTTTTGCCACCGATTGTGGTCTCGCCACTGATGCTCGCGTTGACGACGCTATAATCGAACCGCTCCTTGCTCAGGCGGTCCTGCAGCAGGCTGACCCAGCCAGTGCCGCGTGCAATGCCGTACTCCGCGGACAGGCTGTCGCCCAGTACCAGCAGCGCGGGCTTGTTGCCAGATTGCGCGTGCGCCGGCACTGCCGTCATGACGGCAGTTGCCAGTGTGATACCCAACGCCGCCAGCCATTGCCGGCGCCTACTGTTTGTCATCCTCTCTCGCATGTCCACGTCCATTCTTGCCGTCGAGTCATTAGGAAAGACCGTAGCCGATACGACCGGTTCGCTGACGATTTTGCACGACGTAACGTTTTCCGTCACAGCGGGTGAAACGTTGGCCATTGTCGGGGCGTCTGGGTCGGGCAAGTCCACGCTACTTGGCCTGCTTGCCGGGCTCGATCTGCCGAGCACGGGATCGGTCCGGCTCCATGGTCAGGATCTGTTCCGGCTCGATGAAGACCAGCGTGCCGCGCTGCGCGGGCGTCACGTTGGCTTCGTGTTTCAGTCGTTCCAGCTGGTCGGCCATCTGACCGCGCTGGAGAACGTAATGCTTCCGCTCGAGTTGCGTGGCGAGACCGATCACGTGCGCGAGCGGGCCGTCGACATGCTGGAGCGAGTTGGGCTCGGTCAGCGGCTGTCCCATTATCCACGCACGCTTTCCGGCGGCGAGCAGCAGCGTGTGGCGTTGGCGCGCGCCTTCGTTGCGCGGCCCGATATTTTGTTTGCGGACGAGCCGACCGGAAGTCTGGACACCGCCACGGGCGAGGCGGTCATCGCGCTGATGTTCGAGCTCAATCGCGATGCGGGATCGACACTCGTGCTGGTCACGCACGACCGTTCGGTGGCGGCGCGATGCGGCCGCATCCTGACGATCGAGGCTGGCCGTGTAGCCAGCGATGAGTTCATGGATGTGGGCGTCTGAGCGGTGTCGACGGGGTTAACTGCGCGCCAGTGAGCGGCGTGCCCGCGCGATCAGCGCGGCGGTCGATGCATCGTGGGCTTCCGTGGCATTGCCACTGAGTTCGGCCTCGATCGGGCGCGCCAGGATCTTGCCGAGCTCCACGCCCCACTGATCGAACGAATTGATGTTCCAGACGATGCCCTGCACGAAGGTGCGGTGCTCATAGAGCGCGATCAGCGCGCCCAGCACGTGCGGCGTCAGGTTTTCCATCAGCAGCATGTTGCTGGGGCGGTTGCCCTCGAACACCATATGCGGAATGCGTGCTGCGTCGACGCCGGCCGCTTGGAGTTCTTCCGCACTGCGTCCGCGCATCAATGCCTCGGCCTGCGCAAAACAGTTGGCCAGCAGCTTGACGTGATGGCCCGGCAGTTCGCGCGGCGGCACCAGCGGCGCGACGAAATCGACCGGCACGATCTGCGAGCCCTGGTGGATCATCTGGAAATAGGCGTGCTGGCCGTTGGTGCCAGCCGTGCCCCAGACCACTGGCGCGGTATCCGCGTCCACCGGACGGCCATCGAGCTGGACCGACTTGCCGTTGCTCTCCATCTCGAGTTGCTGGAGGAACGCCGGAAACAGTTCGAGCGAGGTCGAATAGGGCGCCATGCAGCTCGTCGGCATGTCGTGGAAATTGCGATACCAGATGCCCAGCATCGCCATCACCACCGGCATGTTTTGGGCGAGCGGTGCAGTGCGGAAATGATCGTCCATCGCGCGGGCGCCGAGCAGCAGGTCCTCGAAGGCGTCGAAGCCGACGGCCAGCGCAATCGACAGGCCGACCGACGACCACAGCGAGAACCGGCCACCGATCCAATCCCAGAACTCGAACATGTTGTTCGGGTCGATGCCGAACTCGACCACCGCGTCGCGATTGGTCGACACGGCGACGAAGTGCCGCGCGAGCTGATTCTCGGCCACGCCGTGGCGCAGGAACCAGTCCCGCATGCTGCAGGCGTTGGCCATGGTTTCGAGCGTGGTGAACGTCTTCGAACAGATGATCGCCAGCGTGCGTGCCGGATCCAGGCGCTGGAGCGTTTCGGCAAGCTCGGTGCCATCCACATTCGAAACGAAGTGCACACGCGGTCCGCGCGGGTCGGCCAGATGCGCCAGGGCGCGGCATACCATGCGCGGGCCCAGGTCAGAGCCGCCGATGCCGATGTTGACAATGTCGGTGATCCCCTGGCCCGTGGAGCCGGTCCAAACGCCACTGCGCACGCGGCCGGCAAACTCGCGCATCCGGCGGAGTACATCGTGGATGGCGGGCATGACCGATGCCCCGTCGACCTTGAACGGCGCGTCGGGCAGGGCGCGTAGCGCGACGTGCAACGCGGCACGATCTTCGGTGGCGTTGATATGTTCGCCAGCGAACATGGCATCGCGGCGCGCCGGCACGCCGGCTTCCTCGGCAAGCTTCATCAGCAGCGCAAGGGTTTCGCCGGTGATGCGGTTCTTCGAGTAATCCAGATACAGGCCGGAGGCTTCCAGCGAGAAGGTATCGACCCGTTGGGCAGCCCCGGCTTCGGCGAACCACTGCTGCATCGGCGTCTCGCGGACGACGTTATGGTGTTGGCGAAGGGCGTTCCAGGCTTGGAGGTCAGTCGGCATTCGTTCTTGGGGGAAATCGGGCACGAACGCCCGCACGAGGCAGGCGCCAGCAAGTATATCGTCAGAATGTGATCGCAAATTCCGGAAGTGGCAGCAAAAAGTAACGAGGCTTGCGGGATTGACGGTTTCCGACGTCGGGATGTCGTTACCTTAGCAGAGGGTGCCAACGCCCCCTATCGGCAATTGTCCGACGCGTGCCGCGCCGCGCGCATCACCTGAGATCACCTGGATGGCGTCTGGCGTGATTCGCGCGGCATTGTTGGTGGCGTTGACGGGACGTCACGCGCCGCCACCGCGCAGCAACGCGTTGAAAATATCCCGGGCGGGCAGATAGAGCTCGCTGGCAGTCATGCCAGCCGGGCCCGTGCCCGACGCTACTAGCCTGTCGGCGGCGCGGCCGTGAATCCAGACCGCCGCGCGCGCGGCGGCGACGATCGGCATGCCCTGGGCGATCAGGGCGCCGATCATTCCGGCCAGGACATCACCGGTGCCCGCGGTGGAGAGCGCGGCATTGCCGGTTGGATTGATCGCGGGCGGCGCGCCGTCTGGGGACGCGATCACGCTCCCGGAGCCCTTGAGTACGATCGTGGCCTGCCACCGCGTGGCCAGCGCGGTGGCGGCCGCCAGCCGGTTGCGCTGGATATCGGCCACGGTGCTGCCCAGCAGTCGCGCGGCCTCAAGAGGGTGGGGCGTCATCACGTGTGCCACGCCGCTTTCGACAAGTTGCTGGGCCAGCGTGCCATCGGTAGCCAGCAGGTTGAGCGCATCCGCATCGAGCACCAGCGGTGCGGCTGTCGCCGCGTTGGCGCAGATATCGATCAATTGCGTCAGTTGCTTGCGCGCGGAGGCACCCGTGCCCATCCCGGGGCCGACCACGTAGGCGGACATCGCGCCGGGCGAAAGCTCCGTCACGGCGTGCAGCATCAACTCCGGATGGACCGGGTCGATGGCGGGTGCCGGTTGCGCGAGGAATCCCACATGGACACGACCGGCGCCCAGATACAGGGCGGCGCGCGCGCCAAGCAATGGGGCCCCGGTCATTCCATGGCTGCCACCGATCACTGCCAGGCTGCCGAAGCTGCCTTTGTTATCCGCGTGCTCACGTCGCGGCAGCGAATGGGAAAAACCCGGCGGCTGATTGACCACCGCCACGGGATGTTCGGCTGGCGGATAGTCGAGCCCGAGTGGTGCGATATCGACCTCGCCAGCGCAATCGCGGCCATCCAGGGTCAGCAGGCCCGGCTTGGCAGCCAGGAACGTCAGCGTGCGTTGTGCCCGGACCGCCGGGTCGCCGGTGCCGGTGTCGGCGAATAATCCGCTCGGGATATCGAGCGAGAATACCGGCAGGTGCGAGGTATTGAGATGGTCGATCCAACGCGCCATATTGCCGTCGGCCGCACGGTTGAGTCCTATCCCCAGCAATCCATCGACGATTGCCGCGCATCCGTTCGGCCAGGGAGGAATCCCGGTATCGGCATCGTTGGGCAGCGCCAGGAGCGGCACGCCGGCGGCGCGGGCCTCGAGCCAGGCGCGGGCCGCATCGGCGGGCAGCAGGTCGGCTTCGCCGATCAGCCAGGCTTCCACGAGCCGTCCGCGCTGATGCAGGCGCAGGGCGGCGACCAGCGCGTCGCCGCCGTTGTTGCCAGGGCCAGCCAGGCAGAGGATGCGGCCATTCGGCACCCATGCGTGCAGCCAGTCCGCTGCCGCAGCGCCCGCGCGGGACATCAACGTGAAAGGCGGGGTCGCGGCCAGCCCGGCGTGCTCCACGCGACGGATCGTCGTCAGGTCGTAAAGCGGCGTAACGTCCGTGCCGGCGGGATCCAGCGCGATGCGGTCCGGCGTCGCGTCGGGGTCCGGGGATGTCGAAGGCGAGACAGTCGTGCTCATATCGGTATCAGGCTGGGCCCAGCCGGTAACGTTCGGGTGTCAGCCCATCCATGTCGATGGCTGGCCCGTCGCCTTGGCCGGCGCTCGCGGCGATCTGGTCCGCGGCAATTTTGCCCGATCCGCAGCTCATCGCCCAGCCCGTCGAGCCATGGCCGAGGTTCAGAAACAGGCCCGGCACGCGGGTGGCGCCGATCAGGGGCGGGCCGTCAGGCAGCATCGGTCGCGCTCCGGCCCAGAGCGTGGCGGCATTGTAGTGCCCGGCTACCGGAAACCAGTCGCGCGCGACCTTGATCAGGGTTTGCAACGCGGCCGGCCGCAGATCGAGCTTGCGCGATCCAAGCTCCGCGGTGCCCGCCACGCGCAGTCGATTGCCCATGCGCGTGATGGCCACCTTGAACGATTCGTCCATCAGGGCGCCTAGCGGCGCCTGTAGTTCGTCCGTCACCATGACCGTGGCCGAGTAACCCTTGACCGGGTAGAGCGGCAGGCGCAGCCCAAGCGGGCGCAGCAGCGTCTCGCTGCCAACGCCGGCGGCAAGCAGCACGCGGTCCGCATCGAGCACTTCCCGGGCATGGCCACGGAGCGCGGCGAGTTCGACTGTCAGGCGGCCGTCCGTCCTGCGCAACCGGGCAACTTCGGTCTGGAAGCGAAACCGCACCCCCGCGGCTTCCGCGTGCTGGTGCAGTCTGCGCACGAAGATCGGGCAATTGCCGGATTCATCCTCCGGAAGGTGCAGGCCGCCAGCTAGTGGCGTGTCGTCGGTCAGGCCGGGTTCGATACGCCGGCAACCGGCGGCGTCGATGAGCTGATGCGGGACGTTGTTCTCGCGCAGCAGCGCCAATGCAGGCGATGCGAGATCAAGGTCGCGCTGTGTGCGAAACAGTTGCAGGTAGCCACGTGATTGCTCGTACTCGATCTCGAGCGCCGAGCGAAGCTCGTGCAGACAGGCGCGGCTGTAGAACGCCACACGCTGCATCCGCAGCTTGTTGGTGCGATAGCTTTCGGGGTTGCATTCGCGCAGCCAGCGCACGATCCAGCGCCACATCGCGGGGTCGACGCTTGGGCGGAACACGACCGGCGAGGCGTGCTGGAACAGTGAGCGCACAATCTTGCCGGGCATCCCGGGCGCCGCCCAGGGCGTGACGTAGCCGGGGGCGATCACGCCCGCGTTGCCAAAGCTGGCTTCCTGCGCGGGGGCGCCGCGTCGCTCCAGTACAGTGACTTCGAAGCCGGCCTGGCGCAGGTACCAGGCCGAGCAGACGCCGATTGCGCCGGCGCCGATGATGATCACGTGCATCCGCTAGCTTTGCCCCCTTCAGGATGAAGTGCCGCTATTTGAGCTCCTTCGCCATGACCACGTCTGGCAGCCATGTCACCACGCTGGGCCACACGGTGATGATGCCGATCGCCAGCACCATCATCATGAAGAACGGCAACGACACCCTGGCGATGTAGTTGCTGTCCTTGCCGGTCATGCTCTGGAGCACGAACAAGTTGAATCCGACGGGTGGCGTGACCTCGGCGATTTCCACCAGCAGCACGATGAAGATGCCAAACCATACCAGATCAAAGCCGGCGGCCTGTACCATCGGCAGGACGGTGGCCGTGGTCAGCGCGATCATCGAGATGCCGTCGAGTGCCGTGCCGAGCAGGATATAGATGATGGTCAGGACGGCGATCAGCGCCCACGGCGACAGGTGCAGCGCCGCCACCCATTCGGCCAGTGCGCGCGGAATGCCGGTGAAACTCATCGTGACCGACAGAAATGACGTCGCCCCGAGCACGAACATGATCATCGCGGTCAGCCGGGTGGCCGACATCAGGCTCTCCCAGAATGCCTTGCGCGTCAGCGAGCCGCCTGCCCAGGCCAGCGCGAGCGATGCCACCACGCCATACGCGGCAGCCTCGGTAGCCGTCGAGTACCCGGCCATCATGATCCACGTGATGAACGCGATCAGGATGATGCAGGGCATGAGCTGCCGGATCGACGCGAGCCGGGCCGACCAGCCGAACGTCTCGGCCGCAGGGGTCTTCTCAGGATTCATCAGCGCCCAGACCACGATGTATCCCGAAAACAGGATCATCAGTAACAGGCCCGGCAGGAACCCGGCGAGGAACACGCGGATGATGGAGACGTCGGCGGACACCGCATACACGACCATTGTGATCGATGGCGGGATCAGAATGCCCAGCGTGCCCGCCGTCGACAGCGAGCCGAGTGTGATGCGCTCGTCGTAGCCGCGTCGGGTCAGTTCGGGCAGTGCCGACTTGGCGATCGTGGCGCAGGTGGCCGCCGACGACCCCGACACCGAACCGAAGATGCCGCAGCCGAGAATGTTGACGTGCATGAGACGGCCCGGCAGCCAGTTGAGCCACGGGGAGAGGCCATTGAACATCTGCTCGGAGAGCTTGGTGCGGAACAGGATTTCTCCCATCCACACGAACAGGGGCAGCGATGCCAGCGTGTAGGAGGCACTGGACGACCACCAGGAGTTGGCCAGGTTAACCAGCGCGTCGTGGTCGGAGAAGATCACCAGGCCGACCCACGAGGTCACGGCGATCGCCACGGGAATCCACGCGCCGATCGCCAGGAAGGCGATCATCACCAGCAGCAGGATCAGGGCAACGAGAACGGTGCTCATCAGACGGTCTCCCCGAAGTCGCCAGCGGCCAGCTTGGCCTCCTGCGCGAGCTGGTAGCGCGGTTTCTGCCGGCGTACCACACGCAGCCATTCGTCGCCGACGGCCAGCAGGAAACCTAGCGCGCCGATTACCGCGAAACTCTGCGGAATCCAGAGCGGAATCACGATCTGCCCCTGGGACACATCGCCGATATCCCAGCTTTGCCAGGCAAACGAGCCGAGCGCCCACGCCGCATAGCCGGCGAAGATCAGGCAGATGGTGAGCGAGATGACTTCCAGTAGCCAGCGGCGTTTGGTGCCGACGGCTTCCAGCAGCATCTCCACGCGCACGATGCCGCCGTGCTGAAACGTCTGACCGAGGATGAGGAAGGCGGAAGCGGCGCACAGCCACGCGACGATGTCGTCGCCGCCCTTGAGCGTGATCGAGGTCTCGCGCGAGATCGACATCGCGATCATCACGATGCAGACGGCGAGGATGCAGAGCGCGCCGAGCGCGGCGCAGACGTCAAGCAGATGGTCGAGCCAACGCTTGCGGAGGATGGGGGCTTCCATGGTGATGACGGGCTACCTGTGACGCGGGAACGGCGATGGGAGGGCGCGCGCGATCAGCGGCGCGCGCCTGCTGCAATGCACGGGCGAAAGCAGGCGGGCGCCACGATGGATTGTCGCGGGCCTGCTTTCGCAAATGGCTCGGATCTACTTCTTGTAGGCGTCGAGAATGGCCTTGCCATCGTCGCCGGCGCTCTTCGCCCAGTCGGCAACCATGACTTCGCCTACCTTCTGCATGTCGGATTTGAGCTGCGGCGAAGGCGGCGCCACGGTCATGCCGTTCTTGGAGAGCGTCGCCAGATATTCGCGCGTCTTCTGTTCGGAGACCTGCCAGCCGCGCTTCTCGGCATCGGCCACGGCCTTGAGCAGGGCGTCCTGGGTGGGCTTGTCGAGCCCGTTAAAGGCCTTCTTGCTGACGACGAGCATGTTCTTCGGCAGCCACGCATCGACGGTATAGAAGTACTTCACCGACTCCCATACCTTGGTATCGACGCCCGTTGCGCCAGACGACATGAACGAGTTGACCGTGCCCGTGGCAAGCGCCTGCGCCAGGTCAGCGGCCTGGATCGTCACCGGCTGGGCGCTGACCAGCTCGGCGATCTTCGACGTTGCGGGGTTGTAGGCGCGCCATTTCAGGCCCTTCATGTCCGCCGCACTGTTCAGGGGCTTGTTCGCATAGATGCCCTGCGGCGGCCAGGCCACCGCGTAGAGCAGTTTCATGCCCTGGCGGTCGAGTATCTTGTCAGTGACGGTTCGCGAGGCTTGCCAGAGCTTGTAGGAATCGCCATAGCTCGTGGCCAGGAAAGGCACCGCGTCGACGCCGAAAACCGGGTTTTCGTTGGCCAGCGTCGACATCAGGATTTCACCCATCTGCACCTGGCCGGTCTGCACGCCACGCTTGATCTCATTGGCCTTGAGCAGCGAGCCATTGGGATGCAGCACGATCTTGAGCTTGCCTCCGGTGGCCTTGTCGACATCGTTGGCCATCTGCTGCAGGTTTTCCGTGTGCAGATTGGTGGCCGGATAGCCCGTGGGCAGGTCCCACTTCGTATCCGCCCGTGCCGCCGTGGCGGTCAGCAGAACGCCTGTCACCGCCATCGTCACCGCAACTGCCAATACCTTGACTCGCATTTCCATCTCTCCCTGATGTTGCGCGCGGGCGCCTGCCCGACTACGCGGGTTTGACTATCCTCCTGGAACTACCTGCGCCGATTCCCGGGTTGTTGGTGATCTCGGCGGTAATGCGGTAATGCGTGTCGCGGTGCGGCGGCGGCTCAGCCTCCGCGCCGTGAGGGGTGCACGAGCGATTCCAATGCAAGCGCCGTGCCCAGCAGCTGCGCGTCGCGCATCGGTCCCTGGGAAAGCATCAGGCCGACGGGCAGTTCGTCGGGCGCATGGCAGGGCAGCGACACCGAACAGCCGTCGAGAAAATTGAACGCGGACGTATTGCGCAGGAGCAGCCCGTTTGTGCGGAAGAACAGGGTGTCATCTTCCACCAGCGGAGCGATCGGCGGCGCCACCATTGGCACCGTGGGGCAGACCACCGCATCGAACGGTGCCATGCGAGCTTCCATGCGGGCAATCCAGTCGAGTCGGGCGCGGTGCAGTGCGATGTAGTCCGCCGCGCTCATCGCCGCGCCCCGTTCGATGCGGGTCACCACGCGCGGGTCGTACAGATCGCGGTGGATGGCGAGCAGCGCGCGATGGTGCGCGTAGGACTCGGGCGCCGAAAAGCCGCCAGCGGCATTCAGGCTGGCCAGTTCGGTCAGTTCGGGCATGTCCACGTGCTCGATGCGCACGCCGGCCGCGGAAAGCCGGCCGATGGCACGGTCGAAGGCTTTCGAGACCGGCTCGTCCAAATCGTCGAGAACCAGCTGGCGCGGAATCGCCAGGTGGATCGCCGTGGAGGCCTTCATTTGCGGAATGAACGGGACGTCGGCGATGACGCTATCCACGGCGATGCAATCGGTCAGCGTGCGCGCCATCGCACACGCGGTATCGAGCGTGTAGGACAGCGGGAACGCGCCCGTCAGCGGCACGCGGCGCGATGTGGGTTTGAAGCCGACGATGCCGCATAGCGCGGCGGGAATGCGGATCGAGCCGCCCGTGTCGCTGCCGAGGCCGGCCACCGCCGTGCCGATGGCGACCGAGACCGCCGCCCCAGACGACGATCCGCCCGGAATCCGTGCAACCGAGCTGTCGCATGGGTTGACCGGCGTGCCGAAATGGGGATTGATGCCGACGCCAGAAAAGGCGAACTCGGTCATGTTGGTGCGGCCGATCAGCGCGGCGCCGGCCGCGCGGAGCCGGGCCACCACGGTGGCATCGGCCGTTGCGGGGGCGGCGTCCTGGCGGGCGGCAGACGCGGCGCGCGTGACCTCGCCCGCGATGTCGTAGAGATCCTTGACCGATACAGGCAGGCCCGCCAGTGGGTGGAGCGGTTTGCCGGCGCGGTCGGCGGCATCGGCCGCGCGGGCCACCTCGATGGCGGCATCGAACGTGGTATGGAGATAGACCGCGTGGCCGGCGGCGCTGGTGGCCTTGGTGGCGGCTTCGGCAAGCAGGTCGGCGCGGCTGGTGGTGCCGGCGCGGACGGCGGCGTTCAGGGAGGCGATGTCAGGCAGCATGACGGTTTGCGTGGGCGAGACGAGAGTGACAGGCGCCGCGGAGCAAAATCACATTCACGCATTGCCTGTGTGAATCAAGAAGCTCAAGAATCCGACAAGGGTAGCAAGAAGCGCATCGGCGGGACATAGGGACGGACGCTATATCCGCACGCGCGGCAAAAAACCCCATTCGATGCCAGGATCGAATCGCCCGGGCGATCAGGCAGACGAGATCAGGTCCCCTTGACGGGCTTCTCGTTAGCCATCTCCTCCGGCTGCGGCTCATCCCAGACGACCTTGTTCCGGCCGCCGGCCTTCGCGGCATAGAGGCGTTGGTCCGCCACCATCAGCAGCGAGTCGAGGTTGCCCGGTTCGTCCGGCGCAATCTGCGCCACGCCGAAGGACGCGGTGAAACGGATGGATGCCGTGTCGTCGCTGTCGACCGGTTCGCAGACCAATGCCTGCAGGGCCAGGCGAAGCTTCTCGGCCAGGTTGGCTGCATCCGCGATACCCGTGCGTGGCAACAGGACGGCAAACTCCTCGCCGCCAAGTCGCGCCGGCAGATCGACATTCCGGACATTCGCGCGCAGCGCGTCCGCCAGGGTACGCAGTACTACGTCTCCGCTGGCGTGTCCCCAGCGGTCGTTGATCTTCTTGAAACGGTCGATGTCGAGCATGATCAGCGAGACCGGAACGGCGTCCCGCTTGCACCATGCGTAGGCGTCTGCGAATCGGGATGCGAACACGCGACGGTTCGCCAACCCGGTCAGGGCATCGGTTTCGGCGAGGGTCCGGAGGGCTTCGCCCCGGGCAATGTAGTGCCCGAACAATGTATGGACAATTGCCAGCGTGAAGCAGAGCAGAAGGCCCAGGGCGACAGCGCCGGCGCCGATGGCGCCGCTCAGGCGGGCGACGCTTGCCTGTAGCAGTTCACGGGTGGAGACCTCGTCGACCATGATCAGGCCGCTGTTTCCGAGCTTGCGATAAATGAGGCGGCTGCCATGCTCGTTGCTCAGGATGCCGGCATCGCTCCTGAATGCCACCGCGAGCTTGTCCGCTGGCCATTTGTTGATGAGCACGGAGGCGAGCGTTTCGCCCCGGTGCACGTTTCGCATACTGGCGCCCATGAGCGCGCCGTTGTGGTCCACCAGGTAGTTGTTGACGTCGTGATGGGGGGCAACGTTGAGGGACTCGTCAAGACTGTGCCGCGGAATCTCCAGGATCAGAACGGCCTTGAACGCGTTGCCGGCATAGACAGGAGCGCTCAGGAATAGTGACGATTCGCCAATGTCGTCCATAGACCGCGCGATGCTCCATTGCTGCTTTCGCGTTGGATTGGCCAAGGGGAGGTTATTGCGAAAGTACGCGGCGGAGGCGAGGCTCCGCAGGGTGGGATTAACGTCCTGTTCGCTAATGGCCGGGTAAGCCACGATGATGCCGTTGCCGGACACATAGGCAATGCGTTCCCGGAGCCCGGGTTCGTTGTGTCCCGCACTGAACATATGGCTGAGCGCGATTGCGACCGCCATGCTCGGGATCAGCTTGGCATCGTCGCGCAAGAAGCCATCCAGCCCAGTGAGCTGCGCCGCGCTGACGCCAAAGACGGGCGCCGCGTCACGTGTCCGCAGCGCCCAGACATCGTCATTGCGGTGCTCGAAGGCAGTCTGGATGTCGTGGGCGAAGAGGGCTGGCAATTCGTCCTGGATCTGCATCAGGTGCTCGGCGTAGTTCCGGATGTTCGTCAGGCGCTCCGCCTCCAGTTGAAGCAGCGCGTTGATGCTCACGGCACGAACCGCCTGCATTTGCCTGACCGACTCGATCTCCGCGTCGCGCGACAGCATCATGCCTCGGAAGATGAGCAGCAAAATCAGGAGAATGGCGGCGCTGAACGCAATCAGAATGAAGCGGCGAGGGCGCCTGATGAGCGCAAGCCATAGCCGGCTCAGGAACCTGTCGGACGGGACCAGTTGTCCGGTATCGGAGGCGGAGTGCATGTTGATTGTTCTTCAATACGTGACCATGGCCGGTGCCCGATCTGGAACGTGATGGCTTTTGTGCGACGGGAAGTCGTATCGTGCCGGATTCAAAACCGTCCGAGACTGGCCGTCGAAAAATTTTAGATCGGTTCTGCAAATCTTCGCGTCCGTGGGGCGACAGCCCGGCAGCACGTGATGGCGGCGGATTTCTCCTCGAATTGCCGATAAACTGTCGCGTAAATCGCCCAAATCCGGGCGCCCAATGATCCAAAATCGCACCCCAGGAGACTGCTTTTCATGGCACGCAAGCCCGTTTCGGACAGCCCCGCCAACGCTGAGCCAGTGGCGAGCCCCTCACCGGCCGCGCCACTGGCGCGCGCCGCCGGCGTCAACATTGTGTCGTCGTCGCATCTGGTTTCGGTGCGTAGCCCGGAATTGTCGGAATTCGAGTTCGGGCTGAATACCGCTTACAACGCCTACAGCCGGTGGGTGGTGCGCTGCATGGGTGCCGCTGGCGTGCGCGACCTGACGTTCCTGGACGTGCTGGTACTGCACCACGTCAATCATCGCGGACGCGCCAAGCGGCTGGCGGACATCTGCTTCGTGCTCAACGTCGAAGACACCCACCTGGTGACATACGCGCTCAAGAAGCTCGTGGGGCTGGGACTGGTGGCCGGAGAGCGGGTTGGCAAGGAGGCCACTTACGCCACCACGCAGGCCGGTGCCGACGCCTGCGCCAGGTACCGCGAGATCCGCGAGCAGTGCCTGACGAGCAATTTCACGGAGGGTAGCGAGGAAAACCTGGAGATCGGCGAACTGGCACGCCTGCTGCGTGTGTTGACCGGTCTCTACGAGCAGGCGGCGCGCTCCGCCACCTCTCTTTAGAAATGTGACGTATTGTGCTCTATAACGAGGCTTGGCCTGCCGATAATGACGTCGGTCAGGCCGTCCTTGACCGCTTTCTCCCGGAATGTCCGTCGGTACCCGATTGCGCAATGCAAAAAGCGGTCGCCGACAAGGTACAATAGCGGATTCCCGCCAGCCGGCATTCCATTCAGCAGTGTCGGCGGCCGCCTGCCCCGACCCTCCTACGCCTCCCGACCGTTACGATCATGGCGCATTTCTCGTGCTTCCCCGGCGCTTTGGCGCTTTCTGCCTTCCGTCAGCAACGTCTGCTTGCCGCTCTCCAACAGATCGACGCCGATATTGAATCGGTGCACGGCCAGTTTGTGCACTTCGTCGATTCGGACACACCACTGGCCGCCGAGGATCAGACCCGCATCGGCGCGATGCTGACCTACGGCGCGCCGTTCACCGCTCAGACCGAGGGCGACCGCTTCGTCGTGATCCCGCGCTTCGGCACAATCTCGCCGTGGGCCAGCAAGGCCACCGATATCGCCCACAACTGCGGCCTGACCCACGTTCACCGTATCGAGCGCGGCATCGAAATCACGGTCATCTGCAAGAAGGGGCTGCTGCGCGGCCGCAAGACGCTGGATGCCGGCACGCGCGCCGCTGTGGCCGCACATCTGTTCGACCGCATGACCGAAACGGTGATCGGCAGCCGTGAAGAGGCCGCCGCGCTGTTCCAGGAACTGCCGGCCAAGCCGCTGCAGTTCATCGACATCTCGGCGGGCCGCAGCGCGCTGGTGGACGCCAACACGGCAATGGGCCTGGCGCTGTCCGAGGACGAGATCGATTACCTGCTGGACGCCTATGGCAAGCTCGAACGCAACCCGACCGACGTCGAGTTGATGATGTTCGCGCAGGCCAACAGCGAGCACTGCCGCCACAAGATCTTCAACGCCACGTGGACCATCGATGGCGTGTCCCAGGACAAGTCGCTGTTCGCGATGATCCGCAATACGCACCAGTTGAACCCGCAGGGGTCGATCGTGGCGTACTCGGACAACTCGGCGGTCATGGAAGGCGACGTCGCCGAGCGCTGGTTCCCGCGTGGCGCGGACCAGAAGTACGGCCGCCACGAGGCGCTGACCCACACGCTGATGAAGGTGGAAACGCACAATCACCCGACCGCGATCTCGCCGTTCCCTGGCGCGTCGACGGGTGCAGGCGGTGAAATCCGCGACGAAGGCGCAACTGGCCGTGGAGCCAAGCCCAAGGCCGGCCTGACCGGCTTCACGGTGTCGAACCTGATGCTGCCCGATGCCGTCGAGTCATGGGAAAACGCGCGTGACGCAGCCCAGCCGGTGTCCCACCGCAATCCGGACGACAAGCCGGTTGTGACCGGGAAGCCGGACCGCATCGCATCCCCGCTGCAGATCATGATCGACGGGCCACTCGGCGGCGCGGCGTTCAACAACGAATTTGGCCGCGCCAACCTGGGCGGCTACTTCCGCGTCTACGAACAGAACGTTGGTGGCACCGTGCGCGGCTATCACAAGCCGATCATGATCGCCGGCGGTATTGGCAACATCGACGGTTCGCACACGCACAAGGACCCGCTGCCGGCTGGCACGTTGCTGATCCAGCTGGGCGGCCCGGGTATGCGTATCGGCATGGGTGGCGGCGCGGCCAGTTCGATGGCGACCGGCACGAACACCGCCGATCTCGATTTCGATTCGGTGCAGCGTGGCAACCCGGAAATGGAGCGTCGCGCGCAGGAAGTCATCAACGCCTGCTGGCAGCTTGGCGATGAGAACCCGATCCTGTCGATCCACGACGTTGGCGCGGGTGGCATTTCGAACGCCTTCCCCGAACTCGTCGACGGCGCTGACCGTGGCGCGCGTTTCGACCTGCGTCAGGTGCACCTGGAAGAGTCGGGCCTGTCGCCTGCCGAGATCTGGTGCAACGAGTCTCAAGAGCGCTATGTGCTGGCGATCGCGCCGAACAGTCTGCCGCTTTTCCAGGCGATGTGCGAGCGTGAGCGTTCGCCGTTCGCCGTGGTGGGTATCGCTACAGAGGAGAAGCAACTCCAGCTTGTCGACTCCCATGTGGATGCCGCGCTGAAGGAACACTTCCCGGTCAACATGCCGATGGACGTGCTGCTGGGCAAGCCGCCGCGCATGCATCGCGACGTCACGCGCGTGGAGCGGGAGCTCCCGCCCGTCGATGTGACCGGCATCTCGCTGGAACAAGCCGTGCGTGACGTGCTGCGTCACCCGACCGTGGCGAACAAGTCGTTCCTGATCTCGATCGGTGACCGTACGGTGGGCGGGATGAACGCCCGCGACCAGATGGTGGGCCCGTGGCAGGTGCCGGTGGCCGACGTGGCCGTGACTACGCTCGACTACAAGGGCACCGCTGGCGAGGCGATGACGATGGGCGAGCGCACGCCGCTGGCCGTGATCAACGCGCCGGCCTCGGGCCGCATGGCGATCGGTGAAGCGTTGACCAACCTGGCAGCGGCACCGGTCAAGGACCTGGGCAAGGTGAAGCTCTCGGCCAACTGGATGGCTGCCTGTGGCGTGGCCGGTGAAGACGCCAAGCTTTACGACACGGTGCACGCCGTTGGCATGGAACTGTGCCCGGCGCTGGGCATCAGCATCCCGGTTGGCAAGGATTCGCTGTCGATGCGCACCAAGTGGTCCGATGCCGATGGCGACAAGGAAGTGGTAGCGCCGGTATCGCTGATCATCTCCGCATTCGCGGCGGTGGACGACGTGAACCGCACGCTGACGCCGCAGCTTCGCACGGACCTGGGCGAGAGCGTGCTGATCGCGATCGATCTCGGGCGTGCCAAAAACCGCATGGGCGGCAGCATTCTGGCCCAGGTGACGCAGCAGGTGGGCGATAGCGCCCCTGACGTCGACAACGCGGAAGACCTCAAGAACTTCTTCAATGTGATCCAGCGCCTGAACCGTGAGGGCAAGCTGCTGGCCTATCACGATCGTTCGGACGGCGGTTTCATGGCTGCCGTGGCGGAGATGGCGTTCGCGGGCCACTGCGGTGTGTCGCTGAACGTCGACATGCTCACGCTCGATCCGAATGGCGAGCAGGATTACGGCGACGCCAAGAACTGGGCGCAGCAGGTCGCGGAACGTCGCAATGACCAGACGCTGCGCGCACTGTTCTCCGAGGAACTCGGTGCCGTGGTCCAGGTGCGCCTGGAAGAGCGCGACGCCGTGTTCGCGGTGCTGCGCGAGGCAGGCCTGTCGGCATGCAGCCACGTGATCGGCAAGCCGAACACAAACGACCAGGTCGAGATCTATCGCGATGCCAAGAAGGTGTTCGGCGCCGCGCGTGCCGATCTGCAGCGTACGTGGACCGAGGTGAGCTGGCGTATCGCGCGTCTGCGCGACAACCCCGCCTGTGCCGATAGCGAGTACGAGCGGGTGCTCGATGCCGGCGACCCCGGCATCAGCCCCGTGCTGACATTCGACCCGGCCGAGAACATCGCCGCGCCGTTCATCGCTTCGGGCGCGCGGCCGCGCGTGGCCATCCTGCGCGAGCAGGGTGTGAACTCGCAGATCGAAATGGCGTACAGCATGGATCTGGCGGGCTTCGACACGCACGATGTCCACATGAGCGACCTGATTGCCGGCCGCGCGAACCTGGCCGATTTCAAGGGCTTCGTGGCCTGCGGTGGCTTCAGCTACGGTGACGTGCTGGGTGCGGGCGAAGGCTGGGCCAAGACGATCCTGTTCAATGGCCAGATGGCCGAACAGTTCGCGGCGTTCTTCAATCGCCAGGACACCTTCGCGCTGGGCGTGTGCAACGGCTGCCAGATGATGAGCAACCTGGCCCCGATCATTCCGGGTGCCGGCGCCTGGCCGAAGTTCACGCGTAACCAGTCGGAACAGTACGAAGCACGCTTCGTGACCGTCGAAGTGCAGCAGTCGCCGTCGATCTTCTTCGCCGGCATGGAAGGCAGCCGCATTCCGATCGTCGTGGCGCACGGTGAAGGTTTTGCCGATTTCTCGCAGCAAGGCGACATTGCCAAGGCAAACGTGGCCCTGCGTTTCGTCGACAACCGTGGTGCTGCGACGCAGACGTATCCGCTGAACCCGAATGGTTCGCCGGAGGGCATCACGTCGGTTACGACGGTCGATGGCCGCTTTACCGTGCTGATGCCGCACCCGGAGCGGGTGTTCCGTACCGCGACGATGAGCTGGGCGCCGGACGCGTGGAAGCAGATCGCCGATGGTGGCAGCCCGTGGATGCGCATGTTCCGTAACGCACGGAAGTGGGTGGGCTAAGTTCTTATCCAGCCCATGCCAAAGGCGCCCGATTATCGGGCGCCTTTTTCTTTTGGAGCCGCCGTCTGCATTACGGTCAGACAGCCAGACGGTCAGACGGTGAGATGCGAGTTCAAGCTACAGCCGTACTGGGCTGGTCCGCAGGGGATGGCGGTGAGGCGGATGGCGTAGGCGCGGACTCCTGCGTCTGCAGGCGGGCGCTCCAGGGCAGGTACCGGGAATAGAGGAGGCGCAAGCGATCGGACCCAGGGGGAATTTTGACTTCTCCGCGGATTTCCATGAAGGCGACCGTGGCCTGTAGCAGTTTCGCTTGCGCATAGCGGTCACGCACGGGGAGGTGAGGGAGCAGGCTACGCCATCGACCGCCGGTACATTCGATATTGGGCATTCCCAACGCGCAATAGACCATGCCGCTGGAGAAGATGTGCCACATTTGCCAATAGCCGCTGGTCACGCCCATTGCTTGAGATCCATGGAAGTCATGAAGCCTGCGCCGGAACGCATGGGTTCTGATCTTACCGGGACCGTTGCCAAGTGGAAACCCGCCACCCGTATCAAGATCAAACACGTGCCGTGCAAGGCTGCCCAGAGTGCTCCAAATGAAAAAGCCGGCGCATTAGCGCCGGCTTTTTATCGGATTGGCAACAGATTACTGAATCTTCGCCTTGTCCTTGAGGGACTTCATCATCGCCTGGAACTGCTCGCGCTGCCAGCCCTGATCGCCCATCATCATCTGCTGAAGCTGCGGCTTCACTTCTTCGAACGACGGGATCTTGGCGTCGCGCGTGTCCACCAGTTCGATGATGTGCCAGCCAAACTGGGTCTTGACCGGCGTATCGGTCATCTGGCCCTTCTTCAGGTTGGTCATCGCGGCCGAGAACTCGGGCACGTAGCTGCTGCTGTTGGCCCAATCCAGGTCGCCACCGTTCGCGGCGGAGCCGGTGTCCTTCGACTGGGCCTTGGCCACATCCTCGAACTTGGCGCCGGCCTTGATCTTGGCGATCAGTGCTTTGGCGTCGGCTTCCTTCTCCACGAGGATGTGACGGACGTGGTATTCCTTGCCGTTGCCGAACTGCGCCTTGATCTTCTCGTATTGCTTGCGCAGCTCTTCATCGCTGGCGCCGTGGGTGCGCACGTAGTCCTCGAATACCGCGCCGGCCAGCACGTTCAGGCGGGCCTGTTCCAGTTGCTCCTGCACGTCGTCACGCTGGGTGATGCCGCGCTTGTTGGCTTCCTGGAGCAGCAGTTCGCGGTCGATCAGCATGTTGCGCGCACGGTCGCGCAGTTCGGGAGTTTCCGGCTGGCCAGTGCTGGCGATCAGCTTGTCCACCTTGGCCGACGAAATCGGCTTGCCATTCACAACGGCAGCGTTCTGGGCGAATGCGGGCAGGCTGCCAGCAGCAAGCACAGCCGCCAGGCTGAACGAGAGGACGGAGGTCTTCATGGGGTCAGGTCTGAGAGTTGCGAGTAGCGTCGCGGGTTGCTTCGCGTGATTGATATTCTTGGTCGGTGTACGCGTTGACAGCCAACGCGTGGATTTGCGAGGGGAACAGTTCGCGCAGCGCATCATACACCATACGGTGCCGGGCTACGCGAGAGTGACCCCCGAACCGCTCGCTGACGATGAGCACGTCTAGTGCCCGCCGCCAGAGGCAGCGCCTGCATGGCCGGCATGGGCGGCGCTGTCGTCGCGCACGGCCAGGCGGGTGGGATCAAGCGCTGCCTGGAGCAGCGCTTCGATGGTGGCGGGATCGGCTGCCATCCGGATTTCCTTCTGTTCTGTTCTGAATCGATGAGTCCGCGGCGCGGTGGCTTACTCGGACGGGGTTTCCTGGATATGGCGCGACAGCCAGATGCTCTGCGCCACAATGAACACCAGCATCAGGCCCATGCTGCCGAACAGCTTGAAGTTGACCCAGGTGTCGGTCGAAAACTGGTACGCCACATACAGGTTGAGCACGCCCATCACGGCGAAAAAGCCCGCCCATGCGACGTTGAGGCGGCCCCACATCGGTTCGGGCAGCGTCACCTGCTTTTCCATCATGGCGCGGATCAGGTTCTTGCGCCATCCGATGACCGAGCCGATCAGGGTGACCGCGAACAGCCAGTAGAGCACCGTCGGCTTCCACTTGATGAAGGTCTCGTTATGCAGCAGGATCGTAGCGCCACCGAATACGGCGATGATCGCCAGGCTGACCCATTGCATGGGCTCGGCCTTGCCGTGACGGAAGTGAACCCAGGCAATCTGGACCACCGTCGCGCCGATCGCCACGGCCGTCGCGGGATAGATGCCGAACAGCTTGAAGGCGACGAAAAAAAGGATGACCGGGAACAGGTCGAAAAGAAATTTCATGCGGATGCGATAAGGTTGGCGGATCGGCGATCAGGCTGGCCCGCGGGCGATCCGCCGCCTGGCAGATCGGTCATGCGACCGGAGTGCGGGTGTCGTCACCCACGATCTTCCGGATCGCGATCATCGAATTTTAGCGCAGCCGAGTTGATGCAATACCGAAGTCCGGTGGGAGCGGGGCCGTCCTCGAAGACGTGGCCCAGATGGCTGCCGCATTCCTTGCAGCGGACTTCCACCCGTGTCATGCCATGGCTATGGTCGGTGTGTTCGGCGATCACTTCGCCGTTGATCGGGCGGAAATAGCTCGGCCAGCCGCAGCCGGCGTCGAATTTGGTGGCCGACTCGAACAGCGGCGTGCCGCAGCCCACACAATGGTAGATGCCCTGGTTCCAGTGGTCCCAGTACTGGCCGGTGAACGGGCGCTCGGTGGCGGCCTCGCGCGTGACGCGGTACTCGATGTCGGACAGCTGGGAGCGCCATTCGGCGTCGGTCTTGGTCGTGGTCATGATCGTGCTTCCTGGTAGTGCGGCATTCTTGGGGGCGTTTGGTCTGGATTACGACGAACAGCTGACTTCAAGGCCGGAGGCCCAATCGGGCGGCAGCTTTGCATATGACTCGGCTTCGGGCTGTTCGTCGAATGGCTTCGACAAAACGGCCATAAGGCGATCCACTTCGGAGAAATCCTTGTCGCGCGCGGCGCGGATTGCCGTCTCGGCCATATGATTGCGCAAGACGTACTTCGGATTCGTGGCCAGCATGGCGGTCGTGCGTGCCGCATCGTCCGACTGCTCGCTCTGGAGCCTGGCGCGGTACTCAGCTGCCCACGCATCCCAGGCCGCGCGATCGAGGAACAGGTCGCGTACCGGTGCATCGTGCGAGTTATCCAGCGAGGAAACGCGCGAAAGATTGCGCCAGAACGATGTGTAGTCCACGCGATTTTCGTGAAGTACACGGAACAGATTGGTCATCAGCGTCTCGTCTTGCTCCTGTTCGCTGCGCAGGCCAAGCTTGGCGCGATAGTGACGGAAGAATGCCTCCGCGTAGCGGTCACGGAACGGGTCGAGCGCCTCACGGGCGGCTTCCACCGCTGCTGCCTTCTCGGCCTCGGGGTCCGCCGCATTGGCGTCGCGCCAGAGCGGCAGCAGCGCCTGCGCCAGGCAGTGCAGGTTCCAGAAGGCGACCTGTGGCTGCTGGCTGTAGGCGTAGCGGCCCTGCTGGTCGGAGTGGTTACAGATGTGATTGGCGTCGAATGCGTCGAGGAATCCAAATGGGCCGTAGTCGATCGTCAGGCCCAGGATCGACATGTTGTCGGTGTTCATCACCCCGTGGCAGAAGCCCACCGCTTGCCAGTGGGCGACCATGTCGGCCGTCAGCAGGGACACTTCGCGCAGCAGGGCCTGGTACGGATTCGCGGCGTTCCGGCAGGCTGGATAGAAGTTGTCGATGACGAAATCGGCCAGTTGCCGGAGCGACGCATGGTCTTCACGTGCGGCAAAATGCTCGAAATGCCCGAAACGGATGAAGCTTGGCGCCAGCCGCGTGACCACGGCAGAGGTCTCGATGGTTTCGCGACGTACCGGCGCGTCGGAGCCGATGATCGACAACGCCCGAGTGGTCGGCACGCCGAGCGCGTACATGGCCTCGGAGCACAGGTATTCGCGAATCGAGGAACGCAGGACCGCGCGGCCGTCTGCCATACGAGAGTAGGGGGTGAGTCCACCCCCCTTCAGTTGGATCTCCCACGGGCCGCCTGGCGTTTGCGCTTCGGCCAGCCGGATTGCGCGGCCATCGCCTAGCTGTCCGGCCCAGACGCCGAACTGGTGGCCGGAGTAAACGGTGGCCAGCGGGTCCGCCCAGTCTGGTACCGCGTTGCCGACAAAGCTGTCGATGAAAGCCGGGTCCTTGACCGCATCCTGCAGGTCCGTCTCGTTCCAGCCCAGCAGCGCCGCAGCGGCTGGCGCGACACTGACAAGGTAAGGCGAAGGCAGTGGCGTCGGGGTGAGTCGCGTGAAGAAGCGCTCGCCGAGCGCGGCAATGCCGGGGCGCGTGCCAAAAGGTACGTTGAAGGAGGTCGGGGGCAAGACGTCAGTGGGTTCGTTGGGCATCAGGGGCAGCCAAAAATGGCAGGGCTCCGCATCGGTCAGACCGCTCAATGATGGCGCTGCCGAATGCCCAGTATGAGTGCACATGCATCAAGTGCATGGTGCTAGGGGAAAACGACATATTGAGACACATCTGGCCTCGCAGTATTGTACTTGCACCGGTTTCCCCCTGTAGCCCAAGGGTCTCCGCTGTATCGCAGACCACGCAAATAGCGATGCAAATAGCGGACATCAATCCTATGCATGACAGGGGCCGGAGCGCTGCCATCGAGCGCGGCGCTCGCGCGATCCATCACACATAAGTGTCACCGGTTTCTGTTTTCGCGGAGTATGGGAGCAATCGGCCAAAAATTAGCACGATTGTTCGTTTTTCAGACTGATCATTCAAGACTGGAGACAGTTTCATGGCTTTGATGGGACAAATGATGAGCGCACCGTTGCTCATTTCCTCCATCATCCGGCACGCTGCGCGCTACTACGGCAGCACCGAAATCGTCTCGCGACGAACCGAAGGCGACCTGCATCGCTATACCTACCGCGATTGCGAACTGCGCGCGCGCAAGCTGGCACAGGCGCTTGGCGCGCTGGGCGTGCAGCAGGGCGAACGCGTTGGCACGCTGGCTTGGAACGGCTATCGCCACCTTGAGATTTACTACGGGGTGTCCGGCATGGGCGCCGTCTGTCATACGATCAACCCGCGCCTGTTCCCGGAACAGATCGCCTACATCGTCAATCATGCCGACGACCAGTACGTGTTCTTCGACAGCACGTTCCTGCCGCTGGTAGAGGGCGTGGCGCCGCATTGCCCGAACGTGAAGGGCTGGGTGATGATGTCCGACCGCGCCCACATGCCGGCCGAGTCGAAGGTCGACCTGATCTGCTACGAAGACCTGATCGACGCCCAGGACGGAAACTACGAGTGGCCGCAGTTCGACGAAAACCAGGCGTCCAGCCTTTGCTACACGTCCGGTACCACGGGCAACCCGAAGGGCGCGCTGTATTCGCATCGCTCGACGGTGTTGCACTCGTACGCCTCGGCACTGCCCGACGCGCTCGGATGCTCCGCGCGCGACGTGATTCTGCCGGTCGTGCCGATGTTCCACGTCAATGCCTGGGGCCTGCCGTACTCGGTGCCGCTGGTCGGCGCAAAGCTGGTGCTGCCCGGGCCGAAGCTTGACGGTGCTTCGCTGTTCGAACTGTTCGAGCAGGAGGGCGTGACCTTCTCCGCCGGCGTGCCGACGGTCTGGCTGGGCCTGCTGCAATACGTCCAGGCCAACAAGCTGAAGTTCTCGACGTTCCGCCGCACCGTGATTGGCGGATCGGCGGCGCCGCCCGCAATGATCCGCGCGCTCGAAGCGCTGGACGTGGAAGTCATCCACGCATGGGGCATGACCGAGATGTCACCGCTGGGCACGTCCTGCAAGCTGCTGGCGCGCCATTTGGACCTGCCTGAGGAGGCGCGTCACAAGATCGTGGAGAAGCAGGGCCGCGTGATCTATGGCGTCGACATGAAGATCGTCGACGGTGAAGGCAAGGAACTGCCGTGGGACGGCAAGGCCTTCGGCGACCTCTACGTGCGCGGCCCGTGGGTCATCGACCATTACTTCCGCAACGACAACAGCCCGCTCGTGGATGGCTGGTTCCCCACCGGGGACGTGGCCACGATCGACGAAGAGGGCTACATGCAGATCACGGACCGCAGCAAGGACGTGATCAAGTCCGGCGGCGAATGGATCTCGTCGATTGATGTCGAGAACGTCGCTGCCGCGCATCCGGCCGTGCACATGGCCGCCTGCATCTCCGCGTATCACCCGAAATGGGACGAGCGACCGCTGCTGGTGGTGGTCAAGCGCCCGAACATGGAGATCACGCGCGAGGAACTGCTCGGGTTCTTCGAGGGCAAGGTCGCCAAATGGTGGATTCCCGACGATGTGCTGTTCGTCAGCGAGATTCCGCTCACGGCTACCGGCAAGATGCAGAAGCTCAAGTTGCGTGAGCAACTCAAGGACTACAAGCTGCCCACCGCCTGAGGCCGATCGAGGTCGACCGCAGCGGGATATTCATCTGATCAGGTAGCAGCAGGCATTTGCGCGGGCTCAGGGAAAGGAGTCCGCGCGCCGGTGACCGGCCACGCGAGGAGGGTGTGGCCGGTCACTCATCGCCAATGACAACAAGTGAAGGAGACAGGTATGACCAAGTTGCGTCCGCTGGTAACCGGGGTGGCGGCAGTTGTGGCACTGGGTTCCGCGCTGGTATCGGGAGTGGCTGCAGCCGATACGGTGAAGATCGCGTTTATCGATCCGCTTTCGGGTTTGATGGCCCCCGTGGGCCAGAACCAGCTCAAGAGCTGGCAGTACGTGGCCGACGTGGCTAACCAGAAGAACTGGGCGGGCGCGCACAAGTTCGAGGTAGTGGGGTTTGACAACAAGCTGTCGCCGCAGGAAAGCCTGACCATCCTCAAGCAGGCCGTGGACCAGAACATCCGCTATATCGTCCAGGGCAACGGCTCCGCCGTGGGGCTGGCGCTGGAAGACGCGGTGGCCAAGCACAACGAGCGCAATCCGGGCAAGGAAATCGTCTACCTGAATTACGCCGCGGTGGACCCGGACATGACCAACAGCAAGTGCAATTACTGGCATTTCCGGCTCGACGCGAACTCCGACATGAAGATGGAGGCGCTGACGACGTATCTGGCCAAGGACCCGAACGTCAAAAAGGTCTACCTGATCAACCAGAACTACTCGTTTGGCCACCAGGTGGCGCGCGCGGCAAAGGAATACCTGAAGCGCAAGCGTCCTGACATCCAGATCGTCGGCGAGGATCTGCACCCGCTGGCGCAGGTCAAGGACTTCGCGCCGTATGCGGCCAAGATCAAAGCGTCCGGCGCCGATACGGTGATCACCGGCAACTGGGGTAGCGACCTTGCGCTGCTGATCAAGGCGGGCAAGGATGCCGGCCTGCCGGTCAACTACTACACGTACTACGCGGCCACCACCGGGGTGCCGACGGCGATGGGTGCCTCCGGCGCCGAGCACGTGAAGTACGTCGGCTACTACAACCCGAACAATCCCACCTTCAAGGGTGGCGACATCGTCGAAGGCTTCAAGAAGAAGTACAACGACGACTTCTATGTGATGGCGGCCTACTCGGGCGTTGCCTTCCTTGCCAAGGCCATGAAGGACACTGGTTCCACGGACCCGGTCAAGGTGGCCAAGGCGATGGAGGGCATGAAGGTCGAGAGCATGAACGGGACGGTGGAAATGCGTAACACCGACCACCAGGCCCAGCAACCGCTGGTGGTGGCCACCTGGACCAAGGTCAACGGCAAGGACATCAAGTTTGACCAGGAAAACACCGGCTATGGCTGGAAGACCAACGCGCAGCTCGACCAGTTCGTGGCCGCGCAGCCGACTTCCTGTCAGATGAAACGGCCGAACTAAGTCGGGAAGACAAAGAGAAGGAAGGGCAGATCAGGGTTCCCGTTCGCGCGGGAACCCTGGACAATGCGGATTTTGTCGGGCCATGCTCCGGTGCCGAGGAGTTGCCGTGGAATTTTTTGTCATCTCGCTGTTGAACGGTGTCAGCTACGGGCTGTTGCTGTTCATGCTGTCATCGGGGCTGACGCTGATCTTCAGCATGATGGGTGTGCTGAACTTTGCGCACGCCAGTTTCTACATGCTGGGCGCGTACTTCGCCTACACCATTGCCACCAAGGTTGGCTTCTGGCCCGCGCTGATCTTTGCGCCGTTGCTGGTGGCTGGCGCTGGGGCACTGGTGGAGCGCTTCGGCCTGCGTACCGTCCATAAGTTCGGTCACGTCGCTGAACTATTGTTCACCTTCGGGCTGGCCTATCTGATCGAGGAAGGGGTCAAGCTTGTCTGGGGCCTGGCCGCTGTGCCGTACCGGATTCCCGAGGTACTGGATGGCCCGCTCTTCACCGTCTTCACTTCGTCGTTCCCGAAGTACCGTGCGTTCATGATGCTCGTGTCACTGGGGATGCTGGTGGCGATCTACCTGGTGCTCACACGTACCCGCATCGGCCTGGTGATCCAGGCGGCGCTGACCCATCCCGAGATGGTCGAGGCCCTTGGTCACAACGTGCCGCGTGTCTTCATGATGGTCTTCGGCGGCGGTGCCGCGCTGGCCGGCCTGGCTGGGGTCATCGGCGGCAATGCGTTCGTGACCGAGCCGTCGATGGCGGCCGCGGTCGGGTCGATCGTGTTTGTCGTGGCCGTGGTTGGCGGCATGGGGTCACTCGTAGGGGCGTTCATCGCTTCGATCCTGATCGGGGTGCTGCAGACTTTCGCCGTGACGATCGACGCCTCGATGGCGGGGCTGCTCGGCAGCCTTGGCATGACAGTCACCGATGCCACGCCGCTCAGTTCGCTCTGGAAACTCACAGTCGCCCAGGTGGCGCCGGTGCTGCCTTACGTGTTGATGGTGGTGATGCTGATCTTCCGCCCGCGCGGGCTGATGGGTACCCGGGAGAGCTGAGCGATGGAGTCGACGACGATGCAACAATCCTCCGATCCGGTGGTCACGGGGCGGACCATGCGCTACCGCCCGATGAACCTGTTGCGCTGGCTGATTTGGAGCGTGACCGTGGTGCTGATGCTGGTGATGCCATTGATCTTCAGCGGTGGCTTCGCGGTGACGCTGCTGTCGCAGATGGGCATCATGATCATCTTCGCGCTTTCGTACAACATGCTGCTTGGGCAGACGGGCATGTTGTCGTTCGGGCACGCCGTGTATTCCGGGCTTGGCGCGTTTATCGCGGTGCACGTGCTGAACATGATCGGCGCGGGCAAGGTCTGGCTGCCGGTGTCGATGCTGCCGCTGGTGGGCGGGCTGGCCGGCGCGTTCTTCGGCGTGATCTTCGGCTACGTGACCACGAAGAAGTCGGGTACCACATTCGCCATGATCACGATGGGGATTGGCGAGATGGTCTTTGCCAGTTCGCTGATGTTCCCGGACTTCTTCGGTGGCGAGGGCGGTATCTCGACCAACCGGGTGGTCGGCGAGCCGTTCCTCGGCATCACATATGGCCACGGCCGTCAGGTGTATTACCTGATCGCCGCATGGTGCCTGCTGTCGATGGTGGCGATGTATGCGTGGACCCATACGCCGCTGGGCCGTATCGCCAACGCCGTGCGCGATAACCCCGAGCGCGTGGAGTTCATCGGTTACAACACGCAGCGGGTGCGCTATCTGGTGCTGATCCTGTCGGCGTTCTTCGCCGGCATCGCCGGCGCGCTGTCAGCGATCAACTTCGAGATTGTCTCGGCGGAGAACGTCAGCGCCGTGCGCTCGGGCGGCGTGTTGCTTGCGGCGTTCATCGGCGGGGCGGGGGTGTTCTTCGGCCCGGTGATTGGCGCCATCGTGTTCACGCTGTTCGCCGTCGCACTGTCCGATCTGACCAAGGCATGGCTGCTCTACCTGGGCCTGTTCTTTGTGATGATGGTGATGTTCGTGCCGGGCGGCATTGCCAGCCTGCTAATGATGCAGATGCCACTGGTGGCAAAGAAGCAGTTCGGCCGGATGCTGCCGTACTACGGGCGGGCTGCAGTGGCCGGCGCGGTGCTGCTGGCCGCGCTGATCCTGACGGTCGAGATGGTGTACAAAGTGCAGGTCGATAGCGCCAATGGCACGGAAATGTCGCTGGTGGGCATCGGCTTCGATGCCGGCACGTTCGCGCCATGGATTGTTGCTGCGGCGCTGTGGGCATTGGGGTATGCGGCGTGGCGCTGGGCGGCGGGGCAGGTTCGCGCACAGCTCGATGCGATCCAGACGCAAACCGGAGGACACGCATGACGACGCCCGCACTTGAACTTTCCGACGTCCGCAAGCGATTCGGCCAGACCGAGATTATCCGGGGCGTCACCCTTTCCATTGGCAAAGGTGAGCGCCACGCGCTGATCGGGCCGAACGGGGCGGGCAAGTCCACCACGTTCAACCTGATCTCCGGCCGTTTCGCGCCGACCTCGGGAAGCGTGAAGCTGAACGGGCAGAGCATTGCCGGACTGCGGCCGTTCGAAATCAACCGGATGGGGCTCTCGCGCAGCTTCCAGATCACGAACATCTTTCATCGGCTGTCCGTGTTCGAGAACCTGCGTTGTGCGGTGCTCTGGTCGCTCGGCTATAAGTACTCGTTCTGGCATCGCCTGTCCGAATTGCGCGACGCGCGCGAGCGTGCAGAGGAAGTGCTCGAACTGATCGGCATGGAGCATCGGCGCAATACGCAGGCCGGCTTGTTGACCTATGCGGAGCAGCGCGCGCTGGAAATCGGCATCACGATTGCCGGCGGGGCCGAGGTCATCTTGCTCGATGAGCCGACGGCTGGTATGAGCCGTTCCGAGTCTGACCATGCCGTGGAACTGATCCGGAAGGTCACCGTCGGCAAGACGCTGGTGATGGTGGAGCACGACATGAGCGTCGTGTTTGGCCTGGCGGACAGGATCTCCGTGCTGGTCTACGGCGAGGTCATCGCCACCGATACACCCGAGGCGATTCGGAACAATCGCAAGGTCAAGGAGGCTTATCTGGGTACCACGCTGGATGAGGCGGCCACCGAGGGAGCGCACGGATGAGCACGCGGATGCTGGAAGTCACCGGGCTGCACGCCTACTACGGCAAGAGCCATATCCTCCACGGCGTGGATGCGCATGTGGATCAGGGCGAAATCGTCGCACTGCTCGGCCGCAACGGTGTGGGGCGGTCGACCATGGCCAAGGCGATACTTGGCATGGTGAAGGCGGAGGGTTCGGTCAAGTTCCGGGGCGAGGAAATGCTCGGGCGCCGCACGTTCGAGATCGCACATGCGGGGATCGGCTACGTACCGGAGAATCGCGACATCTTCCCGACGCTGACCGTGCGGCAGAACCTGACCCTCGGCGAGAAGCGCAATCCGCGACAGGCCAAGCCACGCTGGTCTGTCGCGGATATGTATCAGATGTTCCCAAGGCTCAAGGAGCGTGAGAATACGCCGGCCGGCGTGCTGTCTGGCGGCGAGCAGCAGATGCTGACGCTATGCCGCACGCTGATGGGCGACCCGGATCTGGTCCTGATCGACGAGCCCACCGAGGGCCTCGCGCCAATGATCGTCACGCTGGTGGGAGATTTTCTGAAGACGCTCAAGGAACGCGGCATCTCGGTGCTGCTGATCGAGCAGAAGCTGGCGATCGCGCTCGACATTTCGCAGCGCGTCTATGTGATGGGCCACGGCCATATCGTCTTCGAGGGGACCCCCGTTGAACTGAAGGCGAATGCGCAGATACGGAAGGAGTGGCTGGAGGTGTAGGTGCTGAGCCGGGATTCAGATCCCAGACCAGATACATATCGGCGTCGCGCCTCGATGGCCGGCCCGGCTGTTGTTCAATCCACTGCTGTAGATTCAAAGCGTCTTTCTCACGCAGGTGAGCAAGGCGCTTTGCCATGCGCGTCAGACTGCGCTGGCGTTCTTGTCCCCCCGAGCTGCTCTGACGCCGCGCGATTGACCCTGCGCAATCGCAATCCACCCCGCCATCATTTTGAGACTCTGGCACTTGGCCCTCGTTGCCACGATGCCTAGGATTGCCCGTGTCGTCGACGCGCGTCGGCGTACGGGTTGCGTGCCTGGCACGCCATTCTCACACTTCAAGGTTCATATGAACGGGGTCATCGAGCTATTCGGCTGGTTTGTGTTCAACGTCGCGTTGCCGTTGGGCGCACCGTTAGCACTGCTGCCTTTGGCTCGCGTCCCGAGTTTCTTTCGCGCGCATCGCCGGGGCATCGTCTGGCACGCCATCAAAGGTGGTCAATTGCTTTGGGCCGTGATTCCGATGAGCGCCAGCGCCTGCCACCTGCTGGCCACCGCGCTCGAGGTACCCGGAGTGTCTGATGCTCTTCGGCCTTACATCTGGTTTGTCATGGCGATCCACGTAGTGGTGATCGTTGCGGCATCCGTGCTTGTGCTGTTTGCCACCATGGATGCGCATCAGCGTGACGTTCTGGCGCATTCGCAAGCGCAAAGGATCCCACGTTCCTGGGTCTGGCTCACCTGTATGAGCGGGGGTGTCCATTTTGTGGGCTACGTGGCTCTAGTCAGGCCGAACTTGCCCTTGTAGTTTCCAACTCGACAGGAGTAACTATGATTAGATTTCTCAGCAGGATGCATGAAGACAAGGTGTTCTTCACGAAGGTCATGGATCGCTTTCTCACCGTCCTGACACTGGTATCCGTAGGAACCATGGGTGGAGCGATGTATGAGCTGCTGAAGCGAAGCCAGTGAGTGATCTCGTTCCCCAGGCAAAAGCGCCCGCAATGCGGGCGCTAGCGCTTTTGGTGCCGTGACGCCAGCAAGCGTCGGCGATCAGTCCTTCTTTACCAGTTCAAACGGCATGTCTTCGTAGTCGATCATGCGCGTGCCGCGTACGATGCGGTAGCCGAGCCATAGCGCCAGGAAGACTGGCACGCCAATGTAGGTCGAGACGATCTCTTGCCAACGGCCGGGGATGTCAGTGAATGCCTGATAGTTCTGGCCGCCCACGATGACGAGACACAGCACGCCAGCGAAGATCGGGCCGAACGGATAGAGCGGAGAGCGGTAGGCAAGATCGCTGACCTTGTAGCCCTGGTACAGCAGACCCTTGCGGAAACGATAGTGGCTGACGGCGATACCGAGCCACGCGAAGAAGCCGGTCATTGCCGATGTGTTGAGCAGCCACAGGTACACGGCCTTGTCGCCGAACAGCGAACTGAAGAAGCACAGCGCGCCGATGCCCGTGGTCACCAGCAGCGCGTTGAATGGCACGCCGTTCGGGGTGAGCTTGGCTAGAGCCCTTGGGGCGCGCTGGCTGACCGCCAAGCCATAGAGAATCCGAGTCGAAACATACATGCTCGATGTCCCCGCCGAGAGCAGCGCGGTCAGCACCACGGCGTTCATCAGCGCCGCGGCAAAAGCCAGGCCAGCGTGCTGGAATACCAGTGCAAACGGGCTGACGCCAACGTCGGTCACGTCATTGCGAAGCAGGTTCGGGTCGGTATACGGAATGAGCACGCCAATGATCAGGATGGCAACGACATAGAACAGCAGGATGCGCCAGAACGTCTGTCGGATCGCGCGCGGAATCGTGCGTCCGGGGTCCGCGGCTTCACCAGCCGCCACGCCGACCGTCTCGGTTCCTTGAAATGAGAAGCCGGCAATCATCGCCACCGCGAACAGCCCGGGGAGGCCACCGACGAATGGGGCTTCGCCGGTCGTGAAGTTGTGCCAGCCCGATTGTGGCCCACCCTTGAGGATGCCGAGGATCATCAGCACGCCCACGCACAGGAAAACGACGACGGTTACAACCTTGATCATGGCGAACCAGTACTCGGCCTCGCCGAAGCCCTTCACCGAGAACGCATTGAGCGCGAACATCAGTGCCAGAAAGCCCGCGCTCCAGTAGATGCCCGGTACCTCCGGGAACCAATACTGCATGACCAACTGGGCTGCGGTCAGTTCGACGGCAATTGTCACGGCCAGGCTGAACCAGTAGTTCCAGCCAAGTGCGAAGCCAAAGCCCTCGTCGACGTAGAGGGCGCTGTAGGTTACGAATGATCCTGCCACGGGCATGTGCACCGCGAGCTCGCCAAGGCTGGTCATCAGGCAGTACACCATCAGGCCGATCAGGCAGTAGGCCAGCAGGGCGCCGCCGGGGCCGGACTGTGCGATGGATGCGCCCGAGGCGACAAACAGTCCGGTGCCGATGGCACCACCCAGGGCGATCATCGTCAGGTGGCGGGCCTTGAGCTTGCGGTGCAGGTCGTCGTGCTCGACGACCGGGTGTTGATGGGGGTGTGGATGGGACATCAGGGTCGCTGGATCGTCGGAGGGGTGTGGTTGGACTAGGTCTTGTGGACCGGCCGGATCACCCCGGAAAAACGAAAGGCGCGAGTCTACCGTGCCTTATTCGATGGATTCGAGGCGTGTATCAAATAAAGTAGTGCAGGGTGTCGAATTCGTCTCGGAAGTGGCGTGGCAGGCATAGGGATGGGGCGTTTCTACGGGTTCCCCCTGAGGGATTTGGGCCGCGCGCAGGATCACCATGAACGCCGGATAAAGCCGGCATGAAGGCCGCGCATAACGCGGTTTGCGCGGTCGAAAAATGAAATTGAACGACCGTGCTATTTTGTGTATGCTTGATCCGCTTTCGAGCCAGATGGCTTGTGTGGCAAGGGATTGCGGGGCATAACACGATCAACCCGCGGTCCTGGCAGTACCCCTTCATTCGAGAATTCGAATCCCGAGACAATATCCAGACACCAAAGGAACGCGTATGACAGCGCAGTATCAGGTTCAGGACGGCGTAGCCGTCATCACACTCGACAATCCCCCCGTCAACGGCCTCGGTCACAGCACCCGCCTTGGCATCGTCGAAGGCTTGACCCGTGCGCTGGATGACGCGGCCGTCAAGGCAGTGGTCATTACCGGCGCCGGCAAGGCTTTCTCGGGCGGCGCCGACATCCGCGAATTCAACACGCCCAAGGCCACGCAGGAGCCGACGCTGCACTCGGTGATCCGCGCCCTGGAAGCCTCCACCAAGCCGATCGTGGCGGCAATTCACTCGGTCGCCATGGGTGGCGGCCTGGAACTGGCGCTGGGCTGTAACTATCGCGTGGCCGCCAAGGGCGCCCAGATCGCGCTGCCGGAAGTCAAGCTCGGCCTGCTGCCGGGCGCTGGTGGCACGCAACGCCTGCCGCGTCTGATCGGCCTGGAGCACGCGCTGAACATGATCGTGTCCGGCACCGCGATTCCGTCGGAGAAGTTCGCCGGTTCGAAGCTGTTCGACGAGATCGTCGATGGCGACGTGCTGCCTGCCGCCGTCAAGTTCGCCCAGAGCGTGGCTGCCGCGCCGGGACCGTACCCGAAGGTGCGCGACCTGAAGGTGCGCCACGAGAACGCCGAAGGCTTCCTGGCCTTCGCCCGCAATACCGTGGCTGCCGTGGCCAAGAATTTCCCGGCCCCGCTGAAGTGCGTGGATGCCGTGGCGGCTTCGCTGAAGCCGTTCGAGGCTGGCCTGAAGGACGAGCGTGATGGCTTCATGTACCTCGTCGGCACGCCGGAATCGCGCGCGCTGCGTCACGCCTTCTTTGGCGAGCGCGCCGCCAGCAAGATCCCCGATGTGCCCGAAGGCACCCCGGTGCGCAAGATCGAACGCGTTGCAGTGATCGGCGCCGGCACGATGGGTGGCGGCATCACGATGAACTTCCTGAACGCCGGCATCCCCGTGACGATGCTGGAAATGAAGCAGGAAGCGCTGGAACGCGGCGTGGCCACGATCCGCCGCAACTACGAGAACAGCGCCAAGAAGGGCAAGCTGACGCAGGAGAAGGTCGAGCAGCGCATGGGCCTGCTGACCACCACGATGTCCTATGACGACATCAAGAACGCCGACCTCGTGATCGAGGCCGTGTTCGAAGAAATGGGCGTCAAGGAAACCGTCTTCAAGAAGCTGGACGAAGTGATGAAGGACGGCGCGATCCTGGCCTCCAATACCTCCACGCTGGACGTCAACAAGATTGCCTCGTTCACGCGTCGTCCGCAGGACGTGGTCGGCATGCACTTCTTCAGCCCGGCCAACGTGATGAAGTTGCTGGAAGTCGTGCGCGGCGAGAAGACCGGCAAGGACGTGCTGGCCACCGTCATGCAGATCGGCAAGAAGATCAAGAAGACGGCCGTGGTGTCGGGCGTTTGCGACGGCTTCATCGGCAACCGCATGATCGAGCAGTACAGCCGCCAGGCCGGCTACCTGCTGGACGAAGGCGCGCTGCCCGAGCAGGTGGACAAGGCCATCGAGAAGTTCGGTTTCGCGATGGGCCCGTTCCGTATGGGCGATCTGGCTGGCAACGACATCGGCTGGGCGATCCGCAAGCGCCGCGCCGTGGACAAGCCGGACATCCAGTACTCGAAGACGGCGGACAAGCTCTGCGAGATGGGCCGCTTCGGTCAGAAGACCGGCGCAGGCTGGTACGACTACAAGGCTGGTGATCGCAAGCCGTACCCGAACAAGCAGGTCAACGACATGATCGTCGAGCACTCGAAGGAGCTCGGCATCACGCGCCGCAAGATCTCGGATGAGGAAATCGTCGAACGTCTGGTGTTTGCACTGGTGAACGAAGGCGCCAAGATCCTGGAGGAGGGCATTGCCTCGAAGGCGTCGGACATCGACATGGTCTACCTGACCGGCTACGGCTTCCCGCTGTTCCGTGGTGGCCCGATGCTGTACGCGGACCAGGTCGGCTTGTACAACGTGGCCCAGTCCATGAAGCGCTATGCCAAGGGTTACCACGGCGAAGCGTGGGTGGTGGCGCCGCTGCTGCAGAAGCTGGCAGACGAGGGCAAGGGCTTCAACGGCTGATCGCGACCGCGTGAACGCAAAGGGATAACGCGAATCATGGCTTATGGCGCGCAGGATTGCCTGCTGGTGATCGATGTGCAGAACGACTTCATGCCGGGGGGCGCGCTGGCCGTGCCGCGCGGCGATGAAGTCGTGCCGATCATCAACCGGTTGGCGCCGGCATTCGAGCACGTGGTGCTGACGCAGGACTGGCATCCCGCCGGTCATGTGTCCTTCGCAACGAGCCATGTCGGTACCGCGCCGTTCCAGACCATGATGTTGCTGTATGGCGAGCAAGTGCTGTGGCCCGATCACTGCGTGCAGGGCACGCTCGGCGCCGCGCTGCATGCAGACCTGCGCATCCCGCACGCGCGGATGGTGATCCGCAAGGGTCACCACGCCAACGTGGACAGCTACAGCGCGTTCATGGAGGCGGACCGCGCGACGAAGACCGGACTGGCTGGCTACCTGCGCGAGCAGGGCGTTCGCCGGGTGGTCTGCGTCGGGTTGGCAACGGATTACTGCGTGGCCTGGACCGCGCTCGATGCGCGCGCAGCGGGCTTCGAGGCGGTGGTCGTGGAAGATGCCTGCCGCGCGATCGATCTGAACGGATCGCTCGACCGGGCATGGCGAGAACTGGCTGCGGCCGGTGTTCGTCGCACGACTGCCGACGCACTGCGGTCTGGTGCCGGTACGCACAATCCCTGGCTCCCTGAGTCCTGAAGCGTCACGCAACGAAAGCCGAATACACCGAATATTTCTCGCAAGTTTGCAAGAGACACCAAGATACCGAGGAGCAACACATGAACGAGGCAGTCATCGTATCCACCGCCCGCACCGGGCTGGCCAAGAGCTGGAAGGGCGCTTTCAACATGACCCACGGCGCGACCCTGGGCGGTCATGCCGTACAGCACGCCATCGCCCGCGCGAAGATCGAAGCCGGTGAAGTGGAAGACGTGCTGATGGGTTGTGCCAACCCCGAGGGCGCCACCGGCGCCAACATCGCGCGCCAGATCGCCCTGCGAGCTGGTTGCCCGGTGACCGTGCCAGGCGCCACCGTGAACCGTTTCTGCTCGTCCGGCCTGCAGACCATTGCCATGGCCGCGCAGCGCGTGATCGCAGATGAGGGCGACATCTTCGTCGCTGGCGGCGTGGAGTCGATCTCGTGCGTTCAGCAGGACATGAACCGCCACATGATTCAGGAAAGCTGGCTGAACAAGAACAAGCCGGAAATCTACTGGAGCATGCTGCAGACCGCCGAGAACGTGGCCAAGCGCTACAACATCGGTAAGGATCGCCAGGACGAGTACGGCGTGCAGAGCCAACTGCGTGCCGCCGCTGCCCTGGAAGCCGGCAAGTTCAAGGACGAAATCGTGCCGATGACGGTGCTGGCAGGTGTGGCCGACAAGGCCACCGGCCAGCTGATGACGAAGGAAGTCACGATCGACGCCGACGAAGGTATCCGTGCCGACACCACGCTGGAAGCCGTGTCGAAGATCCGCACGGCCATGCCGGGTGGCGTGATCACCGCTGGCAATGCCTCGCAGTTCTCGGATGGCGCCTCGGCAGCCGTCGTGATGAACGCACGCGTGGCCGCCGCCAAGGGCCTGCAGCCGTTGGGCGTCTTCCGTGGTTTTGCCGTGGCGGGTTGCGAGCCTGACGAAATGGGTATCGGCCCGGTGTTTGCGGTGCCGAAGCTGCTGAAGAAGGCTGGCCTGAAGGTTGACGACATCGGTCTGTGGGAACTGAACGAAGCGTTCGCCGTGCAGGTGCTGTACTGCGCCGACAAGCTGGGCATCCCGATGGATCGCCTGAACGTCAACGGCGGCGCGATCGCCGTGGGTCACCCGTACGGTGTGTCGGGCGCGCGTCTGGTCGGCCATGCGCTGATCGAAGGCAAGCGCCGTGGCGTCAAGTACGTCGTGGTGACGATGTGCATCGGCGGTGGTCAGGGTGCCGCCGGCCTGTTCGAAGTGCTGTAAGGCATCTCGGGCACACACTGTGTTCCCCCTCTCTCATGCAATGGGAGAGGGGCGGGGGAGCGAGCTTTCCGGTTCAGGCGGCGATCTGTCGCAAGCCGCGCCGCAGCGCATGCTCCCCCAACCCCTCTGCCGCTTGGCGGGAGAGGGGCGCTTTTCCCCCACCGCATACTGAAGGCCAAGCCGCCTTTCGTTTCAGCCCGGAGCTTCCTATTCCATGTCGCTGATTCTTTCCCGTCGTGACCTCAACTTCGTTCTGTACGAATGGCTGAAGGCCGAGGAACTGACACAGATTCCCCGATTTTCCGATCACTCGCGCGAGACGTTCGACGCCGCGCTGGATACGTGCGAGAAAATCGCCACTGATCTGTTCGCCCCGCACAACAAGAAAAGCGATGCCCAGGAGCCGCATTTCGATGGCGAGACGGTCACGATCATCCCCGAAGTCAAGACCGCGCTGAAGGCCTTCTGCGATGCGGGCCTGATGGCCGCCGGCCAGGACTATGAGTACGGTGGCATGCAGTTGCCCGTCACGCTGGAGAAGGCCGCGTTCGCCTACTTCAAGGCCGCCAACGTTGGCACGAGTTCGTACCCGTTCCTGACGATCGGTAACTCGAACCTGCTGCTCACGCACGGCACCCCGGCACAGATCGATACGTTCGTGCGTCCCGAACTGGAAGGTCGCTTCTTTGGCACGATGTGCCTGTCGGAACCGCAGGCGGGTTCGTCGCTATCGGACATCACCACCCGCGCCGACTACGAAGGCGAGTCGCCGTTGGGCCAGCAGTATCGGCTGCGCGGCAACAAGATGTGGATCTCGGCGGGCGAGCACGAGCTCTCGGACAATATCGTCCACCTCGTGCTGGCCAAGATCCCGGGCCCGGATGGCAAGCTGATCCCGGGTGTGAAGGGTATCTCGCTGTTCATCGTGCCGAAGTACCTCGTCAACGAGGATGGCTCGCTGGGCGAGCATAACGACGTCGTGCTGGCGGGCCTGAACCACAAGATGGGCTATCGAGGCACCACCAACTGCCTGCTGAACTTCGGCGAAGGCATGAAGTACCGCCCGAATGGCAAGGCGGGTGCGATCGGTTATCTGGTCGGCGAGCCGCACAAGGGCTTGGCCTGCATGTTCCACATGATGAACGAGGCGCGCATTGGCGTTGGCCTCGGCGCCGTGGCACTTGGCTATACCGGTTACCTCCACGCGCTGGACTACGCGCGCAATCGTCCGCAGGGCCGCCCGGTGGGGCCGCAGGGCAAGGATCCGGCGAGCCCGCAGGTCAAGCTGGTCGAACATGCCGACGTCCGTCGGATGCTGCTGGCGCAAAAGAGCTACGTCGAAGGCGGTCTGGCGTTGAACCTGTACTGCGCGCGGCTGGTCGACGACGAGCACGCGGCCAAGGCGGCCGGCGAGGCCGAGCGGCAATGCGAACTGTCGCTGCTGTTGGATATCCTCACGCCGATCGCCAAGAGCTGGCCGTCGCAGTGGTGCCTGGAAGCCAATAGCCTGGCCATCCAGGTGCATGGTGGCTACGGCTACACGCGCGAGTACAACGTCGAGCAGTTCTATCGCGACAACCGCCTCAATCCGATCCACGAAGGCACGCACGGTATTCAGGGGCTGGACCTGCTGGGCCGCAAGGTGGTGATGCAGGACGGCGCCGCATTCCAGTTGCTCGGCAAGCGCGTGCAGGACACTTGCCAGCGGGCGCAGGCCACGGGTGACAAGACGCTGGGCGAGCAGGCCCGCGCGCTTGGCGCTGCGACCGCGCGCCTGGCCGAGGTCACGCGCACGCTGTGGGCGGCCGGAGATTCGAATGTCACGCTGGCCAACGCGTCGGTATATCTGGAGGCATTCGGCCATGTCGTCATGGCGTGGATCTGGCTTGAGCAGGTGCTGGTAGCGCAGGCCGCGCTGTCGAACGCCAAGGGCGAGGATGCCGATTTCTATCGCGGCAAGCTGGCTGCGGCGGCGTTCTTCTTCAACTTCGAGTTGCCGAAGGTGTACCCGCAACTCGAGCTGCTTGCATCGCTCGATCGTACGACGCTTGACATGCAGGACGCCTGGTTCTGAACGCAAGCCGCCAAGAGGCAATTCTGGCGTCTAGCCAGAGCCGCTTCGCTTCATTTGTGTAGCGGCGAAGAAGGATAAAACGGGAGACAACATGAGGACCATCCAGCAATTGTTCGACCTCAAGGGCCGTACAGCGCTGATTACTGGCGGATCGCGCGGCCTGGGGCTGCAGATTGCCGAAGCACTTGGTGAACAGGGCGCCCGCGTGGTGCTGTCGGCCCGCAAGGCCGATGAGCTCCAGACCGCGCAGGAACACCTGAAGTCGCGTGGCATTGCGGCGGAGTGGATCGCCGCGGATGGTTCGCGCGATGCCGAAATCGCCCGGCTGGCCGATGAGGCGCTGGCGAAGCTCGGACACGTCGATATCCTCGTCAACAACGCCGGGGCCACCTGGGGCGCGCCGGCCGAGGATCATCCGGTCGAGGCCTGGGACAAGGTGATGAACCTGAACATCCGTGGCCTGTTCCTGCTGACGCAGCGGATTGGCAAGCTGTCGATGATTCCGCGTCGCAGTGGCCGGGTTATCAACGTCGCGTCGATCGCGGGCCTGGCCGGGAACCCGCCGGGTTCGATGGAGACCATTGCCTACAACACTTCGAAGGGCGCCGTGGTCAACTTCACGCGCACGCTGGCGGGCGAGTGGGGCGAGCACAACATCACCGTCAACGCGCTGGCTCCGGGCTTCTTCCCGTCGAAGATGACGCAGGGGTCGCTGGACCGCATGGGCGTGGACAAAATGTGCGAAGGGGTTCCGCTGCATCGCCTGGGTGATGACGACGATCTGAAGGGCGCGGCACTGTTGTTTGCCTCGGATGCCGGCAAGCACATCACCGGCCAGATCCTGGCGGTAGATGGGGGCGTCAGCGCAGTCTGATCACGCGCGGCTGCTTCCCTTTCCCGCATGCGGGAAAGGGAAGGAGACAAAGAGCATAATTGCGCAATCTGTTTTTCACTGCCCCCAAGGATATGACGCAACGCCAACTCACCATCCCATTCCTCGCTGATCTCGGCGTACTCTGCAATTTTATGGAGAACGGCCGCAGCGAGATCGAACTCGACCTGCAGAAACGCCACCAGAACAGCTGGGACATGGCCCACGGTGGTGTGACCATGACCCTGCTCGACGTGGCGATGGCCATCGCCGGACGTTCGTTGGATGCCGAAGGCCGTGGCGTGGTCACGATCGAAATGAAGACGAGCTTCATGGCTCCCGGGCGCGGCAAGGTGTTCGCGCGCGGCCTGGCCGTGCATCGCACCTCGACCATGGTGTTCTGCGAGGGCGAGATTGTCGACGCGGAAGGCAAGATCGTCGCCAAGGCATCAGGGACGTTCAAGTACATCAAGCGCGTGCCACCCAAGCGGGAATCTGGCGCGGCCGATTCGGGCGCGGACGGCTGATCCCGTCGCGCCAGCGCAATACCTCTCTAACCTCAAACGAGCGAAGGAACCGATCATGTCGAAGCAAACGTACAAGCGCATCGTCCTGGCTTCGCGCCCGGAAGCAGCGGTCACCCCCGACAATTTCCGTATCGAGGAACTGCCGGTCCCCGAACTGGCCGACGGCCAGGTGCTGGTGCGCAATCATTTCCTGTCGCTCGACCCGTACATGCGCGGGCGCATGAGCGATAGCAAGTCGTATGCGGATCCGCAGCCGCTCAATGAAGTGATGATCGGCGGTACCGTCGGCGAGGTTATCGCCAGCAAGAATCCCAAGTGGAACGTCGGTGACAAGGTCATCGGCATGTTCGGCTGGCAGGAGCTTGGCGTGAGCGACGGCGGCATGATGCAGAAGGTCGACACCACGCACATTCCGTTGTCCGCCTATCTGGGTTCGGTGGGGATGCCCGGCGTGACGGCCTGGTATGGCCTGAACAAGATCATCGCGCCGAAGGCCGGCGAGACGGTTGTCGTCAGCGCGGCGTCCGGCGCGGTGGGTAGCGTGGTGGGGCAGCTTGCCAAGCTGGCCGGCTGCTACGTGGTGGGCGTGGCCGGCGGCAAGGAAAAGTGCGACTACGTGGTCAACGAGCTTGGCTTCGATGCCTGCGTGGACTACAAGGCGGCCAAGGACGCGAAGGAACTGTACGCGATGGTCAAGGCGGTCACGCCGAAGGGCATCGATGGCTACTTCGAGAACGTTGGTGGAGACATCCTCGACGTCGTGCTGTCCCGCCTGAACCCGTTCGCGCGCATCGCGGTTTGCGGTCTGATCGCTGGCTACGACGGCCAGGACATGCCGATTCGCAATCCGCGCGCGATTCTGGTGGCGCGAGCGAAGATCGAGGGCTTTATCGTGTCCGAGCATATGGAACTCTGGCCGCAGGCACTGCGGGAACTGGGTACTTACGTCGCGCAGGGCAAGATCAAGTTCCGCGAGAGCATTGCCGAAGGTCTGGCCAGCGCACCCGAGGCATTCATCGGGCTGCTCAAGGGCAAGAACTTCGGCAAGCAGCTCGTGAAGCTGGCATAAAGCCGCCTTCGACGCAGTACACCCCCGCAAATAGACAAATAGACAAAGAAAGCACAGGAGACAACCATGAATGCCCCGCAAGCCAAGGATGAGATCGGCGCCGGTCTCTCGGAAGAGGTCAAGGCCCGCTATCGCAACCTGCCGCGCCCGCCCCAGTTCGCCACGCCGGCCGAGGAGCGCCTGCATCGCAAGCAGCGGCTGGCGGCAGCATTCCGGTTGTTCTCCAAGTTCGGTTTCGACGAAGGCGTGGCCGGCCATATCACCGCGCGCGATCCCGAGTTTGGCGATACCTTCTGGGTCAATCCGTTCGGCGTGCATTTCAGCCAGGTCAAGGTGTCGAACCTGATCCGCTGCGACCACCACGGTAACGTGGTGGAGGGCGACTATCCGGTCAACGCCGCCGCATTCGCGATCCACTCGCGCGTGCACCAGACCCGCTCGGATGCCGTGGCCGCCGCGCACTCGCACAGTACCTTTGGCCGTGCGTGGTCGACGCTCGGGCGCAAGCTCGATCCGCTGACGCAGGACGTCTGCGCCTTCTACAACGACCACGCGCTGTATGACGATTTCGGTGGCGTGGTGGTGGAGCTCGACGAAGGTCAGCGTATTGCCAACGCGCTAGGCGACAACAAGGCAGCGATCCTCCAGAACCACGGCCTCCTGACCGTCGGCAAGACCGTCGACGAAGCCGCGTGGTGGTTCATTACGATGGAGCGGTCGTGCCAGGTGCAGTTGCTGGCGGAGGCCGCGGCTGCGCGTACCGGTGACGTGCCGAAGGCGATCAGCGACGCCGCCGCACGTCAGGCGTACTCGATCGTAGGCACGTCGCAGGCGGGGTGGTTCCAGTTCCAGCCGCTCTATGCGCGCATCGTGAAGGAGCAGCCGGACCTGCTCGACTGATTCCAACGGGAGGCGCGGATGCCCGACATCATTCTTCATCAGTACGCCACGTCGCCTTTCTCGGAAAAGATCCGCCTGCTGCTCGGCGCGAAGGATCTGTCCTGGTGCGCAGTGGAGATTCCCCCGATCCTGCCAAAACCAGATCTGGTTGCGCTGACCGGCGGGTACCGGCGCACGCCGGTCATGCAGATCGGCGCCGACGTCTATTGCGATACGGCGCTGATCTGCGAGGTACTGGACCGGATGGCGTCGCTGCCGCCGCTGTATCCGCCCGACCAGGCGGCGGCGTCCCGCGTCATGGCTGCCTGGTTCGACAGCGTGTTGTTTACGGCATCGGTCACCTACACCATGCAGCCTGCTGGCGTGCAGGCCATGCTCGCGCATCTGACGCAGGACCAGATCCAGGCCTTCGTCGCCGATCGAAAGGCCATGCGTGGCGATACCAATGCGCTACGTATGCCACTGCCTGAAGCCGACGCGATGCTGCACGAGACCTTCGCGCGGCTGCAGGAACAGTTCGCGGCCGGCGTGCTCCATGTGGCTGGCCCGATGCTGTCAGTGGCAGATTTCTCGCTGTACCACAACATCTGGTTCATCCGCCGCGCCACGGCACTGGCCGCGATCCTCGATGCCTATCCGCTGGTCAAGGAGTGGTATGCGCGCATGCAGGCCTACGGACACGGCAAGGTGCGCGTGATACCGGCTGAGGATGCGCTGGCCGAGGCACTTCACAATGATCCGTTGGCGCATGACACGACGATCCAGCCGGATAGCGGATTCGCCGCCGGTGATGCGGTGACCGTTACGCCAACTGACTACGCGAAGGACCCGGTGGCCGGGGTGCTCATGACGCTTACCGCCGATGTGGTCACGATCCGCAGGCAAGACCCGCGCGCGGGTGCCGTCAACGTGCATTTCCCGAGGCAGCATTACCAGGTGCAAGCGGCATAGGCATAGGCATAGCCCATCCAGACAAGAACTACGAACACTACGTTCACTACGAACGACAAGTAGAGGGAGACGTTTCATGAAGCAGTTCGAGAGCAAGGTGGCAGTGATTACCGGCGGTGCTTCAGGATTCGGCAAGGAATTCGCGCGAATCGGTGCGTCGCTGGGCATGAAGCTGGTGCTGGCGGACGTCCAGGAGGACTCGCTGGACAGCACCGTGGCCGAATTCAAATCGCAGGGCGCCCAGGTGATCGGGTTGCGCACGGACGTGTCGAAGGCCGAGGAAGTCCAGGTGCTGGCCGATGCCGCGATGACGGCGTTCGGCGAGGTCAACCTGCTGTTCAACAACGCGGGTGTGGGCGCGGGCGGCCTGATCTGGGAAAACACGCAGAAAGACTGGGACTGGGTGCTCGGCGTGAACCTCTACGGCGTGGTCAATGGCGTGCGGATCTTCACGCCGCTGATGCTGGAGGCGGCCCGCAAGGACCCGGGCTATCAGGGGCATATCGTCAATACCGCGTCGATGGCGGGCCTGCTGAATCCGCCGGCCATGGGCGTGTACAACGTTTCCAAACATGCGGTGGTCGCGTTGTCCGAGACGCTCTACCAGGATCTGAGCCTGGTCACGGACCAGGTGCATTGCTCGGTGCTGTGCCCGTTCTACGTGCCCACCGGCATCAGCCAGTCGCAGCGTAACCGGCCGGCCAATATGGCCAACGATCAACCACCCACGCGCTCGCAGATGGTGTCGCAGGCGCTGTCCGACAAGGCGGTCAACTCGGGCAAGGTTAGCGCGGCCGACGTGGCGCAGATGACGTTCGATGCGATCCGCGAGGACGGTTTCTATATCTACTCCCACCCGCAATCGCTGGATTCCGTCCAGCGGCGCATGGAGGAGATCGTCAACCAGCGCAATCCGGGCGATCCGTTCGGTGACAAGAGCGAAGTGCGGGCGGGCCTGATCGCCGCGCTGCGCGGCTAAGCTGGCCAGGAACTTGCGTACACGAACACGAACAGGACGAACCGGACAACCGATATGGCCGAGACCGCCAGGGAGACCATGATGACCGCACCCGCCGTGATCCACCACAGGCAGTTTGCGAACCTGCCCAACGGCACGCGCTTGCATTACGCGAGTGCGGGCGAGCAGGGCAGGCCGCTGATCCTGTTCGTGCACGGCTTTCCGGAGTTCTGGTACGAGTGGGAAAACCAGCTCGCAGAGTTCGGCCAGACGCATTTTGCGGTCGCGCCGGACCTGCGCGGGTTCAATCTGTCCAGCAAGCCGGCCGATGTGGCAGCGTACAAGCCCAAGCATCTGGTCGAGGATCTGGTGCAGTTCATCCGCGTGCTGGGCTATGAGCGGTGCGTCATCGTCGCGCATGACTGGGGCGGCGCGCTCTGCTGGAACCTGGCGGCGCAGTTCCCGGAAGCGGTCGAGCGGCTCGTGATCATCAACTCGCCGCATCCCTATGTGTTCGCGCGGGCGTTGGCGAGTGACCCGGCACAGCAGCAGGCCTCGGCCTATATGAACTGGCTGCGCAAGCCGGGTTCAGAACAGGCCATGGCCGCCAACGACTTCGCATTGCTGGAAAAGATGCTGACCGGCGATGCCTCCACGGTGCCGGCGTGGTTCGTGGGTGAGACTCGCGCGAAGTATCACGCGGCGTGGTCACAACCGGGCGATGGCGGCTCGCATTCGCTGACGGGCGGTGTCAATTACTACCGGGCATCGCCGATGCACCCGCCCTTGCCGGGAGAACCGGCGCCCGACATCTCGCGCCTCGATCCATCCGCGTACATCGTGCGGGTGCCCACGCTGGTTATCTGGGGCGAGAGCGACCGGGCGCTGCCGAAATCGCTAGTCGACGGGCTGGAGGAATTCGTGCCAGACATGCGGCTCGAGCGCATTCCGGAGGGCACGCACTGGATCATCCACGAACAGCCGGAGCGCGTGAACCTGCTGATCCGCAGTGCGTTGCCCTAGTCCCGTAGCTTCCCGGTCCTGTCGCCGGGCTTAGCTCAAGCGCTCCCGATAGAGCCGATAGTTCTCGTCATCGAAGCATACGAAGGTGACCTGCTCGATGGACGGGGACTTCGGCAGTGCCTCGCGCACCGCGGCAATGGCGATGTCCACGGCCCGCTCACGCGGGAAGCCGTAAATGCCGGTACTGATGTTCGGAAATGCCACCGTGCGCAGATTGTGCTCGCCCGCCAGACGGATGCTGTTGCGGTAGGCGCTCGCCAGCTGCGTCTCCTCTTCCTTGCTGCCACCATGCCAGACCGGCCCCACGGCGTGGATGACATAGGGTGCTGGCAGCAGGCCTCCGGTGGTGATCACGGCTTCCCCGGTCGGGCAGCCCCCTTGCGCATCACGGATCGCGCGGCATGCGTCCATGATGGCCGGGCCGCCCGCGCCATGAATCGCGCCATCGACGCCACCACCGCCCAGCAGGCCGCTATTGGCCGCGTTGACGATGGCATCCACTTCCATCCGGGTAATATCGCCGTGCACGACCTGCAAGTGTTCCCCTGTCATGGTGTCTCCTGGTCTCCGGGTTAGGGCGGCCATGACATGGCGCCCGTTCTCAAGCATACGCCGCGAAACGGCGTTTCGCTGTGTGGCCGATCATCGCGCAAAAGGTGTGTCTGTGCGAGGATAAACGCTTGAATACGTAATGCTGCTCTACGGAATCACTGGCATGATATGGAAATAGAACGACCGTTCAGAAATAGAACACCAGTACATGCCCGCGCAGCCGTTGGACTCTCAGGTCGCCCAGTTGCTCGACCTGATCGCGCGAGCAAAGCGGCCGGCCATCCATACGATGGACCCGGTTGACGCCAAGATCGCGTACGAGAAGAGCGCGCCGATTCTGGACCTGTCGCCCGCGCCAGTGCACGGTGTGGAGGATTTTCAGGTGACCGCGCGCGACGGCCATGCCATTCCGGTGCGGCTTTACTCACCGCGCGAGGCAAGCTGGGCCGATCCGCTGCCGCTTCTGGTGTACTTCCATGGCGGTGGTTTCACGGTGGGCAGCGTCAACTCCCATGATTCGCTGTGCCGGGTGTTCTGCAATGGCGCGGAGTGCCTGGTGCTGTCAGTCGATTACCGGCTGGGCCCGGAGTGGAAATTTCCGGTGGCGGCCAACGATGCCTTCGATGTCCTGCATTGGGTGTTCGAGGAAGCCGCGCGCATTGGCGCCGACGCCACGCGCATCGCGCTGGGCGGCGATAGTGCTGGCGGAACGCTGGCGGCGGCTTGCGCGGTAGAAGCCAGGGACCACGGATTGGCGCCGGTGCTGCAGATGCTGATCTATCCGGGCACCTGCGCGCGGCAGGATACGCCATCGCATCGTGCGCTGGCCGAGGGTTATCTGCTGACCGCCGAGATGATCCAGTGGTTCTTTTCGCAGTACCTGGATGTCGACGCCAGCCGTGACGACTGGCGGTTTGCTCCGCTGGACGGGGGCGGCGAAGGTGCCGACGTGCGGGGCTGCTGCCCGGCCTGGATTGCGGTGGCCGGGTACGATCCGCTCCATGACGAGGGCGTGGCTTATGCCGCGAAGCTGGAAGCGGCGGGGGTGGTGGCCAGCCTGACCGACTACCCCACCATGATTCACGATTTTTTCAAGCTCGGACGTTTTATCGGCGCGGTGGCAGGCGCCCATGCGGATGCCACGGCCGCCCTGCGAAGGGCGTTCGGGATATAGGGCCCCGGCCTCGCGCCATTGGGCTCTTTCGAGTATCTGACCCGTTCATAGAAAAGCGGGCGGGAAGCCCCGATTCACGATTCAAACCAAGTCGCAATCGCGCATTCTTGTAGCAGAAGGAGACTCAACACATGCAACGCCGCCAATTTATCGCTCGCGCCAGCCTGCTCGCCGCCACTCTCGCGGCCGGCTTTGCCGCCATGCCGGCTCACGCCCAGGCGGACAAGTTCCCGCAACGTCCGATCCGCCTGGTCGTTGGCTATACCGCCGGCGGCTCGACGGACATCCCGTTCCGTGTGCTGGCCGAAAATGCATCGAAGATCCTGGGCCAGCCCGTGATCGTCGAGAACAAGCCCGGCGCCGGCGGCGTGCTGCCCGCGCAGATGATGCAGTCGACCCAGCCCGATGGCTACACGCTGGCCCAGGTGTCCATGCCGGTGTTCCGTCTGCCGTACACCACCAAGATCAACTGGGATCCGGTCAAGGACCTGACCTATGTGATCAACCTGGCGGGCTACTCGTTTGGCCTGGTCGTGCCGGCCGATTCGCCGATCAAGACGATGCAGGACTACATCGCCTACGCCAAGGCCAATCCGGGCAAGCTGACCTACGGTTCGCCGGGCACGATGACCACGCTCCACCTGACGATGGAAGACCTGGCCATGCGCCAGGGCGTGCAGTTCTCGCATATCCCGTACAAGGGCAACTCGGAATCGATGCAGGCGCTGCTGGGTGGCCACGTGATGTCGGTGGCGGATACCCCGGCATGGGCCCAGTACGTGGAATCCGGCAAGCTGCGCCTGCTGTCCACCTGGGGCGAGAAGCGCTCGCCGCGCTTCCCGAACGTGCCGACGCTGAAGGAACTGGGTATGGGCATCGTCCAGGCTTCGCCGTTCGGTCTGGTCGTCCCCAAGGGCACGGACCCGGCGATCGTGAAGAAGCTGCATGACGCGTTCAAGAAGGCCATGGAGATGCCGAACTACCGCGAATCGCTGGCCAAGTTCGACATGGAGCCGAACTACATGAGCAGCAGCCAGTATCAGGCGTTTGCCGCCGATACGGTCAAGCGCGAACGCGCGATCATCGAGAAACTGGGCCTGGGCAAGGGTCAGTAAGGTACGTAGAACACGGGCGTCCCACGGGGCGCCCGTTTTTTCATTGGAGCTTCGCCCCCCATGGCCAAAGAGGATTTTCATCTCAGCATGCCGCTGCGCGTGCGCTGGGCCGAGGTCGATCCGCAATCGATCGTCTTCAATGCCCACTATCTGACTTACTGCGATATCTGCTCGACCGAGTACTGGCGCGCGATTGGCGTGCGCTATCCGGAGGACTTGCTGCGCGCCCATGGCGTGGACATCTTCGTGATCAAGTCCACGCTGGAGTACCACGCATCGGCACGGTTTGACGAGATGCTCGATATTCGCGGCCGCATGGCGCGGCTGGGCCGGTCGAGCATGGTGTTCCGCGTGGAAATGTATCGCGGCGACGAGCACCTGATCACCGGGGAGGTGGTCTATGTCTGCGCCGATCCGAAGACGCAGAAATCGGCGCCGATCCCGGCATCGGTGCGGGAGCGGATCGAAGCGTGGGAGATTGTGAAGCCTGCTGCGTGAGTTGGGATGATGTTTGATGTGCTTGCCCTCTCCCGCGAGCGGCAGAGGGCAAGCCTGTCAATCCTGTCAACCGCGACCTCACCGGATCAGAGCTTGACCGCCGCATCCTCCGCATAAGCCCGAATCACGTCGTCAAAGCTCGCGTCGCTCTCGAAACCCAGTTCGCGCGCGCGCGACACATCCCACGCCGCTGGCCACGTGCCGACGATCCTCTCGATGCGCTCTTCGCGTTCCCACGTCACGCGATCGGCCACCGCGTCACCGGCCACGCGCCGAAGTGCTTCCACCATCTGTGCCGCTGTGACCGACAGTCCCGGCAGATTCACCACCCGACGATTGCCGATGCGCGCGCCATCGAGTTCGATGCCGTTGACCAGCGCCTGGATCGCGCCGCGCGGCGAGAGCAGCCACAGCGGCGTTTCCGGTGCTACAGGGCAATTTGCCGCCACGCCCGACAACGGTTCGCGGATGATGCCGCTGGCGAACGACGACGCCGCGGCGTTCGGCTTACCGGGTCGCACGCTGATCGTCGGCAGCCGCAGCACGCGGCCATCGACAAAACCGCGTCGGCTGTAGTCGGACAGCAGCAATTCGCCGATGGCCTTCTGCACGCCGTACGAGGATTGCGGATTCAGCGCGGTGTCGTCCTGCACCACCGGGGGCAGCTTGCCGCCATAGACCGCGACCGAGCTGGTGAACACCACACGCGGCGCATGCGCCAACTGGCGGCACGTCTCTAGCAGCGCGCGCGAGGCGTCAAGGTTCACGCGCATTCCCAGATCGAAATCGGCCTCGGCCTGACCGCTGACTACGGCGGCCAGATGGAAGATTGCGCCGGTATCGCGGTCGATGGCCTGCGCCAGCACGGCGGGATCGGACAGGTCGCCCGTTACCGCGCGCACGCGGGCATCGTCAATCTGCGGCGCCACCACGTCGAGCAGCGTGAGCCGGTCGATCGTGACAGCCTTGCCATCCAGGTTCAGCGTGCCGCGTTTGAGCAGCAGACGGGCCAGTTGCAGGCCCAGGAAGCCGGCGCCGCCGGTAATCAGTACGTTCATGGTTGCGGAGTGTTCATCATTGGCGTGGTCGGTACGGAGCGGAAACGGCCGTGACAGGCCCGGATCAGCGCTTCAGCCAGGGCTTGATCCAGCCCAGACCTTCCGACGTGCCGCCACGCGGGCGGTATTCGCAGCCGATCCAGCCCGTGTATCCGAGCCGGTCGATGACGTCGAAGAGGTACGGGTAGTTCAGTTCGCCGATATCGGGTTCGTGGCGTTCGGGCACGCCGGCGATCTGGATATGGCCAATCCCAGCGAAGTCGCGTTCGAGTTTCTTCGCGATATCACCCTCGACGATCTGGCAGTGATAGCAATCGAACTGGACCTTGAGATTGGCCGCGCCCACCTGGCGGCAAATGGTCTGGCCTTCGTCCTGGCGGTTCAGGAAATAGCCCGGCATGTCGCGGGTGTTGATCGGCTCGATCAGCACCGTGATGCCATGCGACGCGGCCGAGGCAGAGGCATAGGCCAGGTTCTCGAGATAGATGGAGCGGCAGCGGGCGTGGTCGGCGTCGGCCGGCACGATGCCTGCCATCACGTGCACGCGGTCGTTGCCGAGCACGGCAGCGTATTCGAGGGCCTTCGCGAACTCAGTGCGGAACTCGGTCTCGCGGCCGGGCAGGGCGGCGATGCCACGCTCGCCCGCGCCCCAGTCACCGGGCGGCGCGTTGAACAGGGCCTGGGTCAGGCCGTTGTCGTCGAGCCGCTTGCGGATCTCGGCGGCCGGATGGTCGTACGGGAACAGGTACTCCACGGCCTGGAACCCGTCCTTTGCGGCGGCGGCAAAGCGGTCCAGAAAGTCGTGCTCCGTGTACATCATTGAAAGGTTCGCGGCGAAGCGCGGCATGTCAGGTCTCCTTGAGCCTCAGATTCGATATCAGCGATTGACGAGCTTCGCCGGGGTCAGCCAGACCAGCAGGGCGCCCACGACCAGGATCGCCGACAGCACGTACATCGGCAATTGCGTGCTTTGCGTCATGTCCTTGAGCGCGCCGACCATATACGGCGACACGAAGCCTGCCAGATTGCCGACAGAGTTCACCACGGCGATACCCGAGGCGGCGGCGATGCCGCTCAGGAATGCGGTCGGCAATGACCAGAACAGCGGGGCGCAGGTCAGCACGCCAGCGGCGGCCAGCGACAGCGCTGCGATGGCCACGGTCGTATTGTGGGTGAACGACGCCGCAATCGCAAAGCCCGTGGCACCCATCAGTGCCGGCACGATCAGGTGCCAGCGGCGCTCGCGGCGCGCGTCGGCGCTGTGGCCCAGGATGTTCATGACGACGATGGCGCAGAGGAACGGGATGGCGGACAGCAGGCCGATGTTGAAGTTGCCCGTCACCCCGCTGGCCTTGACCAGCGTCGGCATCCAGAACGTCAGCGCGTACTGGCCGGTCACGAAGCAGAAGTAGATCAGGCACATCCACCACACACGGCTGTCGCGGAACACGGCGCCCAGCGAATGCACGTGGCGTTGGCCGCCCGTGGTGGCCGCAGCCGACGCGGCGCGTTCGTCGTCCTCGATATTGCGCTTGAGCACGTGCTTTTCATCGGGGCTGAGCCACGGAGCGCGGTCGATGCCATCGCGCAGCACGAAGATCGTAGCGATGCCGATCGCGAAGGCGGGCAGGGCCTCGATGAGGAACATCCATTGCCAGCCGGTCCAGCCATGGGTGTTGTGGAACGCGTCCATGATCCAGCCTGACAGCGGATTGCCGAACATGCCGGCCACTGGAATGCCCGACATGAACAGCGCGATCATCTTGGCGCGGCGGTGCGACGGATACCAGTACGTCAGGTACAGGATCACGCCCGGATAGAAGCCCGCTTCGGCCAGGCCCAGCAGGAAGCGCATGACGTAGAACTGCGTTGGCGTCTGCACGAACACGAAGGCGGCCGAGATGATGCCCCAGGTGATCATGATCCGCGCGATCCAAATGCGCGCGCCGATGCGGTGCATCAGCAGGTTGCTGGGCACCTCGAACAGGAAGTAGCCGATGAAGAACAGGCCAGCGCCAAGGCCGAACACGGTTTCCGAGAACTGCAGGTCCTGCGCCATCTGCAACTTGGCAAAGCCGACGTTGACGCGGTCGAGATACGCGATCACGTAGCAGAGCATCAGGAACGGCATGATGCGCCAGAACACCTTGTTGTAGGCGCGTTTCTCGATGGTGCCGTCGGCGTCCAGCCGGGTGTCGGCAACAGGGGTCCCCACCGCGGGGTTGGAAGCGGTCATTGGAAGTCTCCACGTGTATTGAAAATGCAGCCGGTTTACTCCCTCTCTCGCATGGCGGGAGAGGGTTTGGGAGAGGGCAGGGGCTTTGTTTTGCGGAGTTGCCCTGGGGGTGCGCTGTCTCTCTCCCCGGCCCCTCGCCCACTGTGCGGGAAAGGGGAAAAACAAATCAGTCGTGTGTCACCACCTCGACTTGAACGTATCGCGCAGTTCCGTCAGCGCGGCCTCGTCCAGCGGGGCAGGTTTTTCGCCGAGCATCATCCAAAGCTTCGCCGTTTCTTCGAGCTCTTCGAGCGCATAGGCAGCGCGTGACACACTGTCTTCCCACACCACCGGCCCTAGCCGTGCCAGCAGCACACCGCGCACCTCATTGGCCAGTTGGGCCACGCGCGCGGCTACCGCCGGGTCGCCGGGGCGGTGATACGGAATCAGCGGGATATGGCCGACCTTCATCACGTAGTACGGCGTGATCGGGGGCAGTACGTCGTCCGGATGCCAGACACCGGCCAGCGTCAGGGCCACCAGATGCGTGGAATGCGTATGCACCACGCCGTGCGCGTTCGGGTTGTTGTCGTAGACGCAACGGTGCAGCGTCAACGTCTTCGACGGCTTGTCGCCCGACACCCAGCCGCCATCGGGCGACACCTTGGCGACCCTGGCCGGATCGAGCGTGCCCAGGCAGGCGTCAGTGGGCGTAATCAGCCAGCCGTCGTCGAGCCGTGCGCTGATATTGCCCGCCGTGCCCACCGTGTAGCCACGCTGGAACAGGCTGGCGCCGACGCGGCAGATCTCTTCGCGCAATGCGCTCTCGTTGCTCATTGCGGTGCTCCCAGCGCTTGCAGCGCTTCATCGAAGAAGTTCTCGCCGCCGAAGTTGCCGGATTTCAGTGCCAGTCCCAGCGGCGCATCGTCCAGCGTGACCGTCGCCGGCACGCCTGGCGCGATCTGCGGACCGATACGCAACGACTGCACGCCCAGCGCCTGCACCACGGCACCGGAGGTTTCGCCGCCGGCCACCACGAAGCGCCGCGTGCCGCGTGCCTTGAGGCTGGCGGCGATGCTCGCCAGCGCGTGCTCGACCAACTCGCCCGCGCGTGCGACGCCGAGTTCGGCCTGCACGGCCTTGACTTCATCGGGTTGGGCGGTGGCATAGATCAGCACCGGCTCGTCGTGATTGCCCGCGAAGGCCAGTGCGTTCTCCACGACCGTGTCTCCACGCGCCAGACGCAGAGGATCGATCCGCAGGGCGGGGCGCTTCTGCGCGATCCAGTGCGCCACCTGGCCGTTCGTGGCACGCGATGCGCTGCCCGCCAGCACCACGCCATGACCATGCACGGGCGGGACTTCTGCGGCGTCGGTGCGCGCAGGTAGCAGTCCGGCGCGACGGAAGTTCTCGGGCAGGCCCAGCGCGATGCCCGAGCCGCCCGTGATCAGCGGCAGCGCGGCGCAACCTTCGCCCAGCGCGAACAGGTCGGTATCGGAAATGGCATCGGCGATCGCCAGCTTCACGCCCTCGCCACGCAACGCGTCAATGCGCGCGCGCACGGCATTTGCGCCCTGCGCGACGGTGTCGTAGCGCAACAGACCGACCTTGGCCTGGCTCTGGCCCTGCAACACCCGCACGAGGTTGGCGTCGGTCATCGGCGTAAGCGGATGGTGCTCCATGCCCGATTCGTTGAGCAGCGCGTCCGCCACAAACAGATGGCCGCGGAAGATCGTGCGGCCGTTCTCCGGAAAGGCCGGACAGGCAATCGTAAAGTCGCTGCCGAGCGCGTCGAGCAGGGCTTCGGCCACGGGGCCGATATTGCCGGCGTCGGTGGAGTCGAACGTCGAGCAGTACTTGAACACGAACTGGCGGCAGCCTTGTTCGCGCAGCCAGCGCAGTGCGGCGAGCGACTGCGCCACCGCGTTGCTGGCCGGGATCGTGCGCGATTTCAGTGCCACGACGATGGCATCGGCTTCCACGGCGGACGCCGGCACGCCGATCGTCTGCACGGTCCGCATGCCATTGCGGACTAGCGTGTTGGCCAGATCCGTGGCGCCGGTGAAATCGTCGGCGATACAGCCGAGCAGAGGACGATTCATCGTCTGACTCCTTTGCCTTGGGTTACCTGGCCTTCGGGCCGGGCAGGTCGATGCCCGGGAAGATCTTGATCACGGCCGAATCGTCTTCGCCGCCGTGCCCGGCGGTGGACGCCATCATGAACATCTGGTGCGCGGCGGCCGAGAGCGGCAGCGGGAATTTGCTGGTGCGCGCGGTATCAAGCACCATGCCGAGGTCCTTGACGAAGATGTCGACTGCGGACAGCGGGGTGTAGTCGCCTTCCAGGATGTGTGGCACCCGGTTCTCGAACATCCACGAGTTGCCGGCGCTATGCGTGATCACGTCGTAGAGCGCGTCGGGGTTCACGCCTTCGCGCAGGCCCAGGGCCATCGCTTCGGCTGCGGCGGCGATATGCACGCCCGCCAGCAACTGGTTGATGATCTTGACCTTCGAGCCCGCGCCATGCGCGTCGCCCAGGCGATAGACCTTGCCGGCCATCGCGGCCAGCACGTCCTCGGCCATGGCGTAGGCCTCGGCGGGACCGGAGGTCATCATCGTCATCTCGCCGCTGGCCGCGCGCGCCGCGCCACCCGACACGGGGGCATCGAGCATCAGCAGGCCACGTTCGCCCAGGCGCTTGCCGAGCGCTTCGGCAAATCCGGGCGGCACGGTGGCGCTGGCAATGACGAGCTTGCCTGCCGCCATTTTCGACGCGGCGCCTTGGTCGCCGAACAGCACGGTTTCCGTCTGCGCGGCGTTGACGACGAGCGTGATCACCACGTCGCAACGCTCGCCGAGTTCGGCCGGGCTCCCGCAGGGCGTGCCACCGGCTTCCGCGAAGCGGCGCAGCACCTCGTCACGCAAATCAAATGCATGAACGTTGAAGCCGGCGCGCAGCAGCGACTGCGCCACGCCGTAGCCCATCGCGCCCAAGCCGATGACGCCAATATTCCTGGACATGGATAACTCCTGAATGCGTGTTTGGTGCGTTTTGGTGCGTATTGCTGCGTATTGCTGCGTTAGTGCGACGGGCCTGCCGGCTGGTGGCCAGCGGCGGAATCGTCCTCGCCCAGTTGGGAGAGCCGGCGCGCCGCGTTGTACATGTGGTTCTGGGCCGCGTTGCGCGCGGCATCGGGGTCGCCGGCGCGGATGGCGGCGACAATGGCCTGGTGCTCCTCCCGAACCTGGCGCGAAAAATCCTCGCGCCGCGCTTCGTTGGTTCGCGTGACGCGGGTGGCCGTTTCCAGGTACTGGCTCAGGAATGCCAGTGTCTTGAGGAAATACGGATTGCCGGTGGCTTCGGCGATGGCGCGATGAAAGCCGACGTCGGCATCGACGCCATCGCCGCCAGCGGCCACTTCGGCGTCGATGCGTGCCAGCGCGGCATCGATATTGGCCATGGTCGCGTCGGTACGGCGCCGGGCGGCCTGCGCGGCCACTTCGGCTTCGATCGAGCGTCGCAGTTCGACGATCTGCAGCACCGATTCGAGCGTGCCCACGTCGGTGTAGTCGATGCGCAGCGGGCGGATGCCGGCCTGCTCGGTCACGAACACGCCGCTACCCTGGCGCGATTCCACGAGGCCTTCGTACTTGAGTCGCGCGATGGCCTCGCGGATCACGGTACGGCTCACGCCGAACTCCTCGGAGAGCACGGCCTCGGTGGGCAGCTTGGCGCCGCGCGGAAACATGCCGTCCTCGATCTTCTCGAGCAGTTGTTCGGCAACGCTGTCGGTCAGCGCACGGGCAGGAATCTTTTGGAACATCGTCATCACGTCATCGGGTAGTCAGGTCATCATACAAATTTCACGGAAGGATGGCAGGAGGGTAATCCCTATGGTGGTGCGTCACATGGCCGGTAATCGCACAACGTAGCTCGGCGCCTTGATGCCACCGGGCGTATCATTGCGCCTCATTTCAGGCTCTTCGAACCGCTCATCACCATGTCCGCATTCACGCCAACCGCCGCCCCCGTATTGGTCTGCCTCTGGGAAGAAGCCCGCGAGCGCGCCCGAGCAATCCGATACGCCGTTTTCGTCGAGGAACAGGGTGTGCCGGTAGAACTGGAGTGGGATGAGATGGATGCGCCGAGCTGGCACGCGCTGGCGTTCGCCGTGGATGGCGTGCCGGTGGCCACTGGCCGCCTGCTGCCGGATGGCCACATTGGCCGCATGGCGGTACTCAAGTCCGCGCGCGGTACCGGCGTGGGCGCGAAGGTGCTCGACGCGCTGATGGCCAAGGCCACCGAACTGGGCTATCCCGAACTGATCCTCAACGCCCAGACTCATGCAGCGCCGTTCTACACGAGGGTAGGTTTCGAGCAGGTGGGTGACGAGTTCGAGGAAGCCGGCATTCCGCACATCGAGATGCGCAAGCGGATCCGCTGATCTGCTGATCCGCCTGAAGACAGTCAGCGCGGCGCGGGTACTGTGCCGGTGTCGCGTGCCAGATTGAGTCGTCCGCGATAGGAGACCTCACCGGTCTGGCCATCGGCATCGAAGCTGCGTTCGACGAAGTCGAAGCGGCCGTCATGCATGACGCGCAGCACGGTGCTGGCACGCGTGCCGTAGTTCGGCGAACGGATGAATGCCGACGACAGCAGCTTTTCCCATTCGGGTGCGACGCCCGTGCTCGGCAGTTCCCAGTCGGGCGCCTGCCGATCGTCCGCAAGCAACTGCAGATACGACTCCACGTTCGATCCGATCTGGCCGCGATCGGCTGCCAGGACTTCGCACATCGCGCCCACGCGGCTGCGCACCTTGGGCCAGGGCGTGTCGAGGAGCGCATTTGACAAGCCATACAGGCCCGGCGTGAGCCGCTGCGGCACGCGGGACTTCGAACGGTTGCTGTACCACCAGAGGTCATGCAGATCGCTGGTCAGCAGGTTGAAGCCGTTGTAGGCGCCGTGGTCCCCGGCCAGGTCGTGCAGATAGTCGGCCGGCGTCTGATCGCCGCGCAGGAAATGCGCCACCAGCTCGCCGCGCGAGCGGGCATCGGTACGTTTTTCCGAAGGCGCGCGATAGTTGGTCAGCGCGGCGAACCGCGCGCCGACAGGGCTGTCCTGTCCGTGCTGGGCGCCGGCAATACCCATCCACGTGCCGGCGTCACCGATGACCTCAGCGAGGTCACGGCCACCCAGCACTCCGGGGGCATCCCGCCACCAGTCCGCGGGCGCGGCGGGGCGGGCATAGAATTCGTCGCGGTTGGCGGCAACCACCAGGGGGTAGTCCGGGTGAGATTGCCAGGCAACCAGAATGAGACACATATTCCTTCCTTTACAGCTGGTTCGGCATCGCGCGAATCACGTAAGCCGTGTGACTCGCGCGGCGGCGCGGACGCGAAATCAGAGTACGTCGAGATCGACGAACCGCTCGCTCATCCGCTCGCCGCTAACCCACTGCGTCAGCCCGCTTTGCCGCCAGAGCCCATCGAGCGCGGCGTCGAATGCAGGGGGGACGTCGGCGTAACACTCCATCCATGTCTGCAGGCCGGCGCGAGTTTCCGGCCTGCGCATCAGCGTACCACCAACTCCGGTCGCCTCGGCGACCGTTTCCATCCAGCGATGCCAGTGCGGCAGAGCCTCTGCGGCCCGGTCGTCCGGCACCTTGAAGTAGACGTAGAGATGATCGCTCATGACGATGCTCCCGTGGCGGTCACCCGGCCGCTTCCGCCTCGTTTGGCAGTGGCACTTCGTACGGCAGCGCACCCGTGGACACGGCCGGTCCGCTTGCGGCACCTAGATGCAGCGCACCATTGGCGGCGTCGATCTTCAATTCGGCCAGTCCTTCCCAACCGCCCTGGGGCGCCGGCGCGGCGTTGACCAGCATACCGCACGGCTGCTCCGGATCCTCGGGACGGAAAATCTCCGCCGCCGCCGCCGGGACATCGCCCGTGCCACGCACGCGCCACATGCGGCGCTTGAGCGTGCCACGATACTGGCTACGAGCGACGACTTCCTGGCCCGGATAGCAGCCCTTGCGGAAATTCACGCCGCCAATCAGTTCGAAGTTGATCATCTGCGGCACGAACTGCTCCTGCGTGGCCGCGGCGATGCGGGGGATGCCCGAGGCGACATCGAGCCAGTCCCAGAAAGCGGGCGAGGCGATGGCCAGCGTAGCACCGAGCGATTGCTGCAGGGCTTCGATGCGCGCGGCCGGTGCGACGACCTGCCAGCGCGGCTCGCCGTCGGCATCGGCCAGCCGAATCACGGTCACGTTGTCGTCGGATGCAGTGGCCAGCGGTGCCTGGGGAGTGGGCAGGCCGGCCTGTTGTAGCGCGGCTTCCGCGCCAGCCCCGGCGATGCCGAGGATGCCGTGCGTGGCGGACAGGTCCGACAGCTTCGCCTTGGCCCGCAGCACGAACATGGTCAGGCGCTTCTGGATTGGCGGCTGGATGTCGGCGGAGAGTTGCAGCACGATGCCATCGGCGTCGCGCCACATCAGGAAGCTGGCCATCAGCCGGCCCTTGGGCGAGCAGTAGCCGGCCAGGCGCGCCGTGCTCGCGGTCAGGTCTTCAACGGCGTTGGTGAGCTGGCTGTGCAGGAAAGTGGCGGCATCGTCGCCAGCCACGCGGATCAGGCCAAGTCCGCCCGGCGCGGTGACGATACCAGCGGCGCGCAGGGATTTCAGGCTTTGGTCGAGGGACGGAAATTCGGTGGAGGACATGCAGACGGTCCTGGATGGCGTATGAATTAGGGGCGGCGCCGTGCGCGGCGCGTTCTCGTAACTTGCGGTGACACATCGGCCACAAGGCTCCCGGTATTATATGGGCCTGTCGCCATTCCGGCCGGCTGCCACCATGATCCCGACCCGCCGGCGGGGACATCGCGGCCGGTCTTTGCTTGCTACTACATGAAACGTCTGTTCCTGCGCCTGGTCGGGGTTCTGGTGGTCTTCGCCATGGCCGCCGCCGGTGGCTTTGCCTGGTGGGCCCACCAGCCACTCGGCCTGACCACATCCCCCATCGAAGTCGTCATCAAGCCGAATTCCGGCGTTCTCAGCGTGGGTCGGCAGATCCAGCGCGGTGGCGTGGCCATGGATCCGCGCCTGTTCCAGATCCTGGTCCGCATCACCGGCCACGGCCCGGACCTCAAGGCCGGGGGCTACCAGTTCGAGACGGGCGCCACGCCGCTGGACGTGATCGGCAAACTGGCCCGGGGCGAGGTCACGCACTACGTCGTGACCGTCATCGAGGGTTGGGAATTCCGCAAGATGCGCGCGGTCGTGGATGCCAACCCTGCGCTGAAGCACGACACGGTGGGCATGTCCGACGCCGATTTGATGCACGCGATCGGCGCGGCCGAATCCGCGCCGGAAGGGCTGTTCTTTCCCGATACCTATCTGTTCGCGCGCGGCAGCAGCGATATCGAACTCTACAAGCACGCCTATCGCGCCATGCAGCGGCGGCTGAACGAGGCCTGGAACGCACGCGCGCCCGACCTGCCGTACAAGACGCCGTATGAGGCGCTGGTGATGGCATCCATCGTTGAGAAGGAGACGGGGCAGGCGGCGGAGCGCCCGATGATCGCGGCCGTGTTCGTCAACCGTCTGCGCAAGAACATGATGCTGCAGACCGATCCGACCGTGATCTACGGCCTGGGTGAGCAATTCGACGGCAACCTGCGCAAGAGGGATTTGCTGACGGACACCCCGTACAATACGTACACCCGTACGGGCCTGCCGCCGACGCCGATTGCCTTGCCGAGTCTGGCGTCGCTGGCCGCAGCCACGACGCCGGCGCCATCGGACGCCTTGTATTTCGTGGCACGCGGCGACGGCAGCAGCCATTTCTCCAATTCACTACCCGAACACAATCGCGCGGTCGACAAGTACCAGCGCGGCAAACCATAAGGTCATGCGCGGAAAATTCATCACCTTCGAGGGCATCGATGGCGCGGGCAAGAGCACCCATATCGAGTGGGTGGCGGAGCACCTGCGCGCGCGCGCAAATGTCGTCACTACCCGGGAGCCGGGCGGCACGCCGCTGGGCGAAGACCTGCGCCAGTTGCTGCTGCACCGGAAGATGCATCTTGAAACCGAGGCGCTGCTGATGTTCGCGGCGCGCCGCGAGCACATCGCCGAAGTCATCGAGCCCGCGCTGGCGCGCGGCGACTGGGTCATCTCGGATCGTTTCACCGATGCCACGTTTGCCTATCAGGGCGGTGGCCGCGGGCTGGCGCTCGATCGGCTGGCCACGCTCGAGCAGTGGGTGCAGAGCGGTCTTCAGCCCGACCTGACGCTGCTGTTTGACGTTCCGCTGGAAACCGCGAGCGCACGTCTGGCCGGGGCCCGTGAGCCCGACAAGTTTGAGGCCGAGTCCCGCGCCTTCTTCGAACGCACCCGCACTGAGTATCTGCGCCGTGCGGCGGAAGCGCCACAGCGCTTTCGGGTCATCGACGCAACGCGCTCGATCGACGAGATTCGTGTGGCGCTTGAAGAAATTATTGCAACGCTTTGATTTTTAATGGCTATATCCATGTGGTGATGTCGATGTCATTGACTCCGACAATACATGAGATGGCTGCGCTAACTGATTGAACCTGAATGCTTTATCCCTGGCAACGAGATGACTGGCATCGGCTGACCGCGCTACGCGACCGGCTGCCGCACGCGCTGCTGCTTCACGGCCAGCAAGGCATCGGCAAGCGCGATCTGGCGTTGCACTTCGCGCAGGGCCTGCTTTGCGAAAGCGCGCTGCCCGATGGCCAGCCCTGCAATACCTGCAGCGCCTGCCACTGGTTTGGTCAGGGCAACCATCCCGATTTCACGGTGGTTCGGCCCGAGGCACTGGAAGCCGGCGCTGGAGAGGCCGAAGGCGACGGCGAGAGCGGCAGCAAGAAGAAGGCGCCGAGCAAGATCATCCGCATGGAGCAGGTGCGGGCGCTGATCGAAGCGGTGGGTGTTGGCACGCACCGCGCGGGTTTGCGCGTGGTGGTGGTCTATCCGCTCGACGCGCTGCAGACTGAAGGCGCCAACGCGCTGCTCAAGACGCTCGAGGAGCCGCCGCCGTCCACGGTGTTCCTGCTGGTCACGGATCGTATCGACCGTGTGTTACCGACGATCCTGTCCCGCTGCCGCCAATTCTCGATGACGCGGCCGACCAGCGCGGATGCGCTCGATTGGCTGCGCGGACAGGGGGTGGCCGATGTGGAGGCGCAACTGGCGCTGGCTGGGGGGGCGCCACTGACGGCGCTGCACGCGGCCGAGGCCGAGGAACAGCCCTTGCAGCGCTGGCTGGTCGGCCAGCTCGGTAGCGCGGCTGCGCTGGATGCCCTGGCCGCCGCGGAGCAATTGCAGAAGCTGCCGGTTCCCGCCGTGCTCGGCACCCTGCAACGCTGGACGTACGATCTGCTGGCGCTCTGCCTGGGTACGGGTGCCGCACGTTACTTCCCGAAGGAGCAGACGGCACTGGCCCGCTGCGCCAGCGCAACCGACGCGCATCGGCTGCAGGCGTTCGCCGCGCGGCTGGTCGGACATCGTCGCAATGAGAACCATCCGTTGGCCGCGCGCCTCGTGATGGAGTCGGTGTTGCTCGATTACCGACAATTGTTCCGTTAGCGTGCGTCTCGCGGTAGGAATCGTGCCGCACACGTGGTACAAGTCGAACAAAGCGAATTTCAAATAGCCCGCACAAAGCGGGCAACGCTGCAACAAGGGGTCAAGATGAACACACCAGCCATAGCGGCGCCGACACGACCAGCGGTCGGTCCCGCCACGATTCCCAATCCTGCGACGACCGGCCGCCCGAACGTGTTGTCACTGTCGATCAAGGACCAGGCAGGGCTGTATGCGGCCTATATGCCGTTCCTGGCGCGCGGCGGGATCTTCGTGCCTTCGAACCGGCCGTTCAGGCTTGGGGAGCAGGTATTCCTGGTGCTGTCGCTGCTGGATCGCCCGCAGAAGTATCAGGTGCAAGGTACTGTCGCGTGGATCACGCCGGTCGGCACGCCGATGAAGACGCCCGGCGTGGGGGTGCATCTCCCGGACGACGATATTGGCCGTTCGCTGAAGCGCGCGGTGGAAGAGATTCTTGGCAAGACGATTGAATCCGGGCGACCGACCCAGACCCTGTAGTCCATCTGGAGTTGCTGTCTTGCGCGAAGTATTAGTCGCAACTTGTTGTAATTTATGAATGTTTTTGGTTTTGCCGCGGGTATCGTCGTTCGATGCCGGGCCGGTGACCGTGGCGTCGAGCGAGACCTGATGATCGCCCGACGTCGGCTCGATTGAGATATCCCCATGTTTGTTGATTCCCACTGCCATATCGATTTTCCAGAGCTGGCCGAAAGGCTGCCGCAGTTGCTCGAGAACATGCGGACCAATCAGGTGTCGCACGCCCTCTGCATCTCGGTGACGCTCGAGGACTTTCCGCGCGTGCTGGCGCTGGCCGAACAGCATCCGAACCTGTATGCCTCAGTCGGCGTGCATCCTGACTACGAGGAAGGCGCCGAAGAACCGACACTCGAGCGGCTGGTCACGCTGTCGGCGCATCCGCGAGTGGTTGGTACCGGCGAGACCGGGCTGGACTACTACCGTCTCAATGGTCGCAGCATCGCGGAGATGGAGTGGCAGCGTGAGCGGTTCCGCACCCATATCCGCGCGGCCCGCCAGACTGGCAAGCCGCTGATCATCCATACGCGATCCTCGGCGGACGACACGCTGCGGCTGATGCGCGAGGAAAACGCAGGTGAGGTTGGCGGCGTCATGCACTGCTTCACGGAGACCTGGGACATCGCCCGGCAGGCGCTGGACGAAGGCTTCCATATTTCGTTCTCGGGTATCGTCACGTTCAAGAGCGCGGCTGACCTGCAAGAAACCGCGAAGAAGGTCCCGCTCGACCGCATGCTGATCGAAACCGATTCGCCTTATCTTGCCCCGGTGCCGTACCGCGGCAAGACGAACGAGCCGGCCTGGGTGCGTTACGTGGGCGAGTTCATCGCCAAGCTGCGCGATGTTCCCGTGGAGACGATCGCAGAACAAACTACAGATAATTTTTTCCGCTTATTCAAGCACATAGACAGGAATTCTCATGCTTGACTTTAAGATCAGACGCGGGGTCGCCGCAATGGCCCTGATCTGCGCGGCTTGTGCGAGTGTGGCCGCTCCGGCCGACGATATGCGCAAGGCCGTCGAGTTCGATGACGCCAACACCGTGCAGAAGCTGTTGGCGCGTGGCGTGGATCCGAATCTGGTCGACAACCGGGGCGATCCGATGCTGGTGGTGGCGCTGCGCGAGAAATCGACCAAGGCGGCAACGGCGCTGATCAAGGCCAAGAACATTGACTTTGACAAGACCAATCCGGCGGGTGAGAACCCGCTGATGATGGCCAGCCTTCAGGGCGAACTGGACATGGTCAAGCTGATGGTCGACGGCATGGAGGCCGAGGTTAACAAGAAGGGCTGGGCGCCGCTGCACTACGCGGCGACGAATGGGCACAACGATGTCGTCAAGTATCTGGTCGATCATGCGGCCTACATCGATGCGGAAAGCCCGAACGGCACCACGCCGCTGATGATGGCTGCGCGCGGCGGGCATATCGATACCGTCAAGCTGCTGCTCGACGAAGGCGCGGACATGCGCCTGAAGAACCAGCAGAACATGACCGTGATCGACTTTGCCGAGCAGTACAACCAGAAAGAGATTGCCGACGGCCTCAAGTCGCGCTGGCAGAAGCTGTATGGCGCGGTGCCGCCGCCGGCACCGAAGCCGAAGCCCTGGACGCCGCCTGCTGGTCAGGCGAAGTAGTCAGGCTGTCAGGTACGCAGTCGTTTCCAGACGCCGCCCATCTGGGCGGCGTTTGCATTACGGGAATTCGCGCTCGGTGATCGTGACCGACCGCGACTTTCCGGGGGCCGCATACAGCGTCAGCACGTTGCGCCCAGCGCTGGTGCTGCCTGCCTCCCGCATTTCCTCGAACACGAAGCGCTCCGACCGGTAGATCTCCCCGGTGTCCAGGCTCTGGTAGCGCACGTCATAGCTGCCCTGCGTGATCGCGTCCATCGTGAACGAAGACCCGACAGGGATGAAAGTCGTCCGTACCGGCACCGGGATGCCGCCGTTGACGGCCACGAGCTTGAGCAGCACGTCGGACGGACCGCGTGAGTTGTCGACGGTCAGCGTCGACAGGCCGCTTGTATTCAGCACCGGATAGCCGGGCAGGTAGCCCGAATTGGTTGGCCAGGGCAGGCCGCGCGGAGTCAGGCTCGGACGCAAATATTGGGCCTCGCGCGGCAGGTCAGCCGGGACGGGGGTGACGATTGACGCCGCCGCGGCCGGCTGGACGAGCGCCGCGCCTGGCTTGTCGACGGCCGGCTGAGTTGGCGTGGCCCAGTCTCCCAGCAGCACGACAATGGCGGCCCCGATGCCCGCATAGAGCAGGAGCGACCATTTCCTGGCCAGCGGCTCGCCCGGGCGCTGGCCGTCCTGTCGGGGTTTGCGTCGCTTCTTCTGGGCGGAGTCGGCAGCGGATTGGCCGGGTGCGGCGGCTCCGGTGGCCCGTGCCGATGCCTGCGCCGACTGTGCCGGACGCGCGGGGCGCCCCTGTGGGCGTGGGGCCTGCGCGGTGGCACGGGATGCTGCCGCCTGTTGGGCCTGGCGCTGCCTGCGTTCGGCGTCCAGCTTTTCCTGCGATGCTATCCACTGGTCGTGCTCGGCGCGCTTGGCCGGGTCGCTCAGCACGTCGTACGCGGCGTTCAGCAGCCGCATGATGCGATTGGCCTGTTCGCTATCGGCGTGCCTGTCCGGGTGGTACTTTTGGCTAAGCGATTTATATGCGGCCCGAATGACTTCTGCGGGCGCATCGCGGGAGACCTTGAGGTTGTCGTAATGGGTATGCATCAGGCGAAGAAGGACGCAATATCGGTGTTCGACGACAAATAACGGCAGGGCGCCGCGATTCTCAAGTATTCACGCAAATTGGCGGGCGGGTATGCGGGCTAGCCAACAAATACAGACATGTCCGCGATGATCCGTTCCGCATTGTCGCTGTTCTTTGACGTGGCCACCAGATGGATGCCTCCAATCGCCGGGCTAAAGTTCCGCCGCAATCTGCCGATATAGGCGGCAAATGACGAGGGCCTGACAAGAGCCCAAAGTTCCGGGATGGCGGGGCATCTGCTCCGCCGCAGTTCATGGGGGGCAAGGACATGCTGAGAAGAATCAAGGCGGAACAGCTTCAGGTGGGCATGTTTGTGTCCAGGCTGGGCGGGCCATGGATCAACCATCCATTCTGGCGCTCGCGCTTTCTGGTCAGTAGCGACGAACAGATCGAGCAGATCCTGGCGGCCAATGTGCAGGACGTCTGGATCGACATCCTGAAGGGGCGCAACCTGCCGATGCAGAGCACGCCGGAAGTTGCCGATTCGGAGGTGGATGCACAGCCCGAGTCGGGTTTCGAGGACGAACTCGAACATGCGCGCGAGCTGATCAAGTCGGGCCGGGCGGTGATCGGGTCGATTTTCAACGACGTGCGGATGGGACACGCGCTCGAGACCAACGGCGCGCTGCTGCTGGTGGATTCGGCATCGACATCGCTTTCGCGCCATTCGCAGGCGTTGCTGGCCATGGCGCGGCTCAAGGCCAAGGACGACTACACGTACCTGCATTCGTACTCGGTCTGTGCGCTGATGATCGCCGTGGGCCGTACGCTGAAACTGCCCGACGGTGAAGTGCGCGAGCTTGGCCTGGCCGGGCTGGTCCACGATATCGGCAAGCTGACGCTGCCCGAGTCACTGCTGATGAAGGCGGGGGATCTGTCGCCGGCCGAGTACGAGCAGATGCGGCGGCACCCATCGGCCGGGTACCGTATCCTGAACGAGGCGCGGCTGTATACGAACATTCCGCTCGACGTGTGCGTGCATCACCACGAACGGGTGGATGGCAAGGGCTATCCCTTCGGTCTGTTCGAGAATGAAATCAGCGTGCACGCCAAGATCGCGGCGATCTGTGATACCTACGACTCGCTGACATCGCCGCGGCCCAACCACCTGGCCTGGTCGCCGGCGCGTGCGATGGAGTACATCGCCGTGCGCGTCGACACGCTGTTCGATCGCCGCGTGTTCAAGGCGTTTACACGGACGGTCGGTATCTACCCGCTGGGCACCGTGCTGCGGCTGCGCTCGGGACGCCTGGCGGTGGTCTGCGGGCAGAACGCGAACGAACCGCTGCGGCCCCGCGTGATGACGTTCTATTCGGTGTCACAGTCGGCGCCGCTGCCGCATGAGGTTCTCGACCTGACTCAGAGCGAGGATTCCGTCATTGCCTTCGAGGATGCCCGGCAGTGGGGCTTCACCGACGAGCAACTGATGGCAATGTACGCGCCACACGTGAAATAGACAGAACGCGCGTGCGTCGAACGCGGCGGACGTCGAACGCCAAATGTGGGCGGGGCGGGCAGAAATAGTAGACTTGGCGCTTGTCAGCCCGTATTTATCAGCCCGTACCGCTTCACTGCACATGACCTTCGACGCCCTGCTTGAACTGTTCGAGCAACGCATCCCGGCCCACCCGTGGGCTCAGATCACCTTGTACGTCCTGGCGCTGGTCCTGCTGGCCGGCATCGCGCAATGGCTCGTGGCGCGCGTGGTCGGCCGGGTGGTCTATCGCGTATTGAGTCTTTCCGGCCACGGCAACTGGGCCGGGGCGCTGCTGCGCCACCGGACCTATCGCCGGCTGGGCTACGCGGTGTTCCTGGCCGTGGTCACGGTCGGCATCAGCCAGGTGCCGAACCTGGGCAAGTTCTCGGCGGCCATCGAGCGGCTGGCTCATGCGGGCACCTGGATCAGCGTGTTCCTGATGCTGTCTGGCGTGCTCGATGCGTGGCAGACCGTGTTTTCCGGCAGCCGCAGCGCGCAGACGCATTCGATCAAGGGCTACATCCAGGTGGCCCAGCTCGCGCTGTGGCTGGTCTGCGGTGTGCTGGTGCTGTCGATCCTGATCGACCGCTCGCCGCTCTGGATGCTGTCCGGTATCGGCGCGCTATCGGCGGTGCTGCTGCTCGTGTTCAAGGACACGCTGCTGTCCCTGGTAGCCAGCACTCAACTCACCTCGAACGACATGCTGCGCATTGGCGACTGGATCGAAATGCCCCAGTCCAATGCCGATGGTTTCGTCATGGACGTGGCGCTGCATACGGTCAAGGTCAAGAATTGGGACAACACCGTGACGACGGTGCCAACCTACAAGCTGTTCTCGGAGAGCTACCGCAACTACCGGCACATGTTCGAGTCCGGCGCGCGCCGCATCAAACGGACGCTCCGGATCGATGCCACCAGCGTGCGGTTCCTGGACGAGGAGGAGGTCAGGGCGCTGATGCGGTTCAAGCTGCTGCATGACTATCTCGAGGTCAAGCAGGAGGAGGTCGATCGGGCCAACCGGGAGATCCTGCGTGCCGACACAGATCCGGTCAACCGCCGTCGGCTGACCAACCTGGGCACGTTCCGCGCCTATGGCATCGCCTTCCTGCGCGCGCATCCGGAAATTCATCACGATCTGCTGCTGAACCTGCGGATGATGGAATCGGACTCGCAGGGCATTCCGATCGAGATTTACTGCTTTACCACGCTCACGAACTGGACGGACTACGAACGTATCCAGGGCGATATCTTCGACCACCTGTTCGCGATTCTGCCGGAGCTGGGTTTGCGGGTGTATCAGGCGCCATCAGGCGCGGATCTGAGCGGGCTGCGCAGCGGTGCGACGATGGCCGACCAGCACGCCGCACTGGCCGTGGCCGCCGCGGACTCGGGGATGCGCCAGCCGCCATCGGCCCCGACGGATCGGGCCGACAGGGTGGCGTAGGGGGGATTTCTCCCTGTCCCTTCTCCCTTCTCCCGTCGTCGGGAGAGGGGAGTCAGCAAAGCGCAGCGCTTACGCCTTCCGCGGCTTGACCTTGCCCGCCGCTTCCTTGGCGCGCTCGCGTGCCGTATCCACGTCTTCGGCGTAGGCCAGCGCCACGCCCATGCGGCGCTTCGTGAACGACTCCGGCTTGCCGAACAGGCGCAGTTCCGTCTGCGGCACGCGCAGCGCCTCGTCCACGCCATCGAAAACAATGCCTTCAGCTTCAACGCCGCCGTAGATCACGGCGCTCGCGCCGGGCGCGCGCAGCGCGGTGCTGACGGGCAGGCCGAGGATGGCGCGGGCGTGGAGTTCGAACTCGTTCTGCCACTGCGTAATCATCGTCACCATGCCGGTGTCGTGCGGACGCGGGCTGACTTCGCTGAACCAGACCTGCTCGCCCTTGACGAACAGTTCCACGCCGAACAGGCCCTGGCCGCCCAGATCGGCGGTCACGGCACGCGCGATATGCTGCGAGGTTTCCAGTGCCTTCGGGTGCATCGGGTGCGGTTGCCAGCTTTCCACGTAGTCACCCGCGACCTGCACGTGGCCGATCGGCTCGCAGAAATGCGTTTCCACTTCGCCATTGGCGCCCACGGCGCGCACGGTCAGCAGCGTGATTTCGTAGTCGAAGTCGATAAAGCCTTCGACGATCACGCGGCCGTGGCTGACGCGGCCGCCGGCCATGGCATAGTCCCACGCGGCCTTGACGTCCGCGGGACCGTCGATCTTGCTCTGGCCCTTGCCGGAACTGCTCATCACGGGCTTGACCACGCACGGGTAGCCAATGCCGCCGTCGATCGCGGCTTGCAGTTCCTCGAGCGAATCGCAGAATTTGTACGGGCTGGTGGGCAGGCCCAGGGTCTCGGCGGCCAGGCGGCGGATACCTTCGCGGTCCATCGTCAGGCGGGCGGCGCGAGCCGTGGGGATCACGCGAACCACGCCGGCCGCTTCCAGGGCTTCGAGCATTGGCGTGGCGATGGCTTCGATCTCTGGCACCACCAGATCCGGCCGCTCGGCTTCGATCAGTGCCTTGAGCTGTTCGCCGTCGCTCATCGTGATCGTGCGCGCATGGTGGGCCACCTGCTGGCCCGGCGCGTTCTCGTAGCGGTCGACGGCGATCGTCTCCACGCCCAGGCGCTGCAGCGCGATCAGCACTTCCTTGCCCAGCTCACCTGAGCCTAGCAGCATGACTTTGGTGGCGGACGGGGAGAGGGGCGTTCCAAGGGTGGTCATGGGGCGGCTCGATCAAGTCAGAAAAACCGGGATTGTATACGCGGGCGATGCCCGGCGCGACATCCCGGTTCCCTGACGTCGCGTATGCCCCTCAGTACGAGATCTTTGCGCTGACGCTGATCGCACGCGGATCGCCCGGCTGGATGTACTCCGCGTACTGGAAGCCCCAGTAGCGCTTGTTGGTCAGGTTGGTCAGCGCTGCCCGCAGCGTCAGTTCTTTGCCCGCCACGCGCGTGCTGTAGGTCGCGCCAAGGTTGAAGATCGTGTAACCACCCAGCGTGAGGTCGCCGGCCGGGCGCAGCTTGGTTGTGCCCGTGTACTTGCCGTCGATGCCCACCTTCAGGCCCGGCACGTACGGAATGCGATACGCCAGCCGGCCGGTCAGGATGAAGCTGGGCGCGCCGGCCACGCGGTTGCCGTTGTAGGTCTGGCCCTTGTCGTAGTAGCTGTCCAGATACATCGCGCTGCCGCCCACTTCCCATTGGGAGCCGATGCGCGCGGCTCCAGCCAGCTCTGCGCCCTGGTAGATCGACAGGCCATCCTGCACCAGCACGTTCTGCGAGTTGGTGTACTCGGCACCGCGCTCGATGCGGAACAGCGCCGCCGTGCCGGTCCAGAGACCCTGATCCGTCTTCGCGCCGATTTCGTATTGCTTGCTCTTGACCGGATTCAGTTGCGCGCCCGCGTTCGCGAACGTCGTGCCGACCGTGGTGCCGCCGTCGAACGCTTCCACGTAGCTGGCGTACAGCGTGGTGCTCGGCATCGGCTTGAACATCAGCGCGACGGTCGGCGTCAGCAGGCCGGTCTTGTCATAGTGGGTGGTGCGCGTGCCGTCGGTCCCGTAGCTGTTCTGCTCGTAGTTGGTGAAGCGCAGCCCGCCCAGCACCGACCAGCGCTCGGTCAACTGGATCGTGTCGCTCATGAACAGCGCCTTTTGCGTGATGTCGCTGGCACGGTACTTGTTGAACGCAACCTGGCTGTAGTAAACGCCGGTGTACGGCTGCGACAGGTTGCCTGGGTCCAGACTCAGCGACACCGGGTTGCTGCTGTAGCGGTTGACCTGGTTCTGCCACGTCACGCCGCCGACGAACTGGTGCGAGAACGGGCCGGTACGAAAGCGGCCTTCGACCATGGTCGTCCACTGGTTGAACTGGTGTCCCTCTGCGCCGTCGTAGCGCAGGTCGGTGTAGTCGCCGTTGCTGTCGATCAGGCTCAGGCTCGACTCGTTGCGGCTGCGCGACTGCTTGCTGAAGCTGTAGATCGTGCTGACCGTCCAGTCGGTGTTGAGGTTGTAACGCAGGCCCGTGGAGTAGAACTGCAGGTTGGAGTAGAAGTGCTGGTCCGGGCCTGCGAACAGGCCACCCCGGCCGCTGACCACGCCTGGCAACTGGCTTCCGGGGGCAAGGCTGTATGTGGTGAAGGTGGGCGTCTGGCCGAAGGTGCTGCGGTCCTGGTAGATGCCGTCGAAGGTCCAGGTCAGGTCTCGCGTGATGCGGGCGTCCAGGCCAAGCGATATGGAGTTGCGGTTCAGCCCGACGGCGTTCGACGGCTTGCCTTCCTCGTGCGTCAGGTTCAGTCGGTAGCCGAACATGTTGTCCGGGCCGGCCCGGCCACCGACGTCGACATGCTCGCTCCACAGGTGGGACGAGCGATAGCCCAGTTCCGCGCTGGCCGTGAAGACGTCGGTCGGCTTCTTCGTAATGTAGTTGACCGTGCCGCCCGGGTTACCGAAGCCGTACATGAAGCCCGATGCGCCCTTGAGCAGTTCCACCTGTTCGAGCTGTTCGTAGGGCAGCGTGATGCCGTAGCTCACGAACGGCATGCCGTTGATCTTGAATCCGTTCTGCCAGTCGAGCTGCAGCCCGCGCACGGTCAGGTAGGACGCCCATGCATTGTTCGCGTTGCTGTTGTCGGAGACCGATGCATCGGTGAAGAACACGTCGCCGAGCTTGGTGACCTGGCGTTCGGCCAGGTCGTCGCCGGTGATGACCGTGGTCGAAAACGGTGTGTCGAGCTGTTTCCGGGAACCGAGCGCGCCACTGGTCATGGGCTTGTCCAGGTGCGGTCCGACGTCGATTTCCTGCGCGGCGCTCACCGTTACAGTCGGCAGCGCCTGTTCCGGGGCGGCTTGTGCCGTTTGTGCGGTTTGCGTGGTCTGGGCGGTCTGGCCGGTCTGGGCGAACGCGCCAAGCGGCAGGCCCGCGATGACCGCCACGCGGGCGATGAAGACTGTGGCGCGCAGGCGCGACGGGACAGGCTGCCGGTGGACGGGGCGGGCGGCCGGGAACTGGCGGGATGACATTGGAGCTGGCTCGTTCGGTTCTTGTTGATAGTGTAAATACGAACAATTCGTATTTACACTATGGGAGGCCGAATCATGCCCAGTGATCCATTGAGTCGTCAAGCAAGCCCTTGTTGCCAAAGCGGCATTTGCCGCCCAGGTCGCTTTGGCCGCTTTGGCCGCTTTGGCCGTCTCGTCTGTTGTATTTTCCCGTCCCGGCGGGGTGCCGGAACGGGAATCAGCGTAGCCCCAGCTGCACTTCGAGGTTGTGGGCCAGCGTCACCAGCCGGGGGCCGACAAACTGCTCGACCGCATGGAATCTGCCCGGCTGCGCCCGGATGCCGCTGTTGATCACGAACCACTGCGAGTCAACGGGCTTGCACAGAGGAACGGCAAAGCCGAACACGTCATGGCGCCACTCGGCGCGGTTCGTACAGTAGCCCAGCCGCTCGAGGTCCTTGCGTGCCTGGGACAGTCCCGGCGCACCACGTGCGAAAGCGTCTGGGTCCTGCAGGCGCAGGCGGTTCAGCACCGGGTCGCGCAGTTCTGCCGGCGCGCGGCAAAGCCAGGCCTTGCCGATGGCCGTCGTCAGCATTGGCAGTGCCGCGCCGATATCGGGCGGCACCACGAGGTTGTCCGTCGAGCGCGCGGTCTCGACGTAGATCATCTGCGTCCGGTCGCGGATGCCGAGCGAGACCGCGCCGCCCACTTCGTCGGCCAGCGCCTTCATCAGCGGCCGCGCAATCTGGCGAATCGGCATGCTGGCCAGCAGCGGGTAGCCCGGCGCCAGCACGGGTGCACCCAGCCGGTATTTGCCAAGCGCGGTGTCATGACGCAGATAGCCGAGCGCGCTGAGCGTGTGGGTGAGACGTGCCACGGTCGACTTCGACAGCCCGGTGCGCTGCACAAAGTCCTTGTTGCCCAGCAGCGATTCGCCTGCCCGATAGGCCAGCAGGATGTCCAGTCCGTTGGCCAGCGTGGTGGCGAACTGGCGGTCGCGGGCGTCGTCCGGAGGGATGTCGGTGGCGCTCATCGTCACTCCCAGGCCACCAGTGTTTCCACCTGCGCCACCAGCTTCAGCAGGCGCGGCCCCATCTCCCGTTCGAGCTTCCGGGGCGTCATGCGCACCGCGGGCACGCCGCAGTTGAAGACCAGGATCTCGCCGTCGATGGGAGTCCGCATCGGCACGGCCACGGCGTGAACGTCGCGCTGCCAGTCGCCACGTGACCGCGTAAAGCCGAGCGTCGCCAACTCCTCGATGGCCGTATCCACGGCACCCGCCAGCCGTTCGTAGTCGTCCGGCTCGGCCTCTCGCAGCGCGTCGAGCAGGCGGTGGCGCACGTCTTCCGGTGCCCGTGCCAGCCATGCCCGGCCCATCGCCGTGGCCAGCATCGGCAGGGATGCGCCGATGTCCGGACGAAATGCGATCGCGTCGTGACCTCGGCTGGTTTCGACGTAGACCATGCGCAGCCGGTCGCGCAGCCCCAGCGATACGGAGCCGCCAACCTGATCGGCCAGCGCTTTCATGAGCGGCCGGGCCAGCTGCCGCACGCGCAGGCTGGCCAGCAGTGGATACCCAAGCGAGAGCGCGGTCGAGCCCAGCCGGTAGCGGCGCAAATGGGTGTCGTAGAGCAGCAATCCGCGCGCCGCCAGCGTGTAGGTCAGCCGGCTGATGGTCGCTTTCGACAGACCGGTGCGATCGGCCAGTTCCTTATTGCCGAGCACGGTCTCGCCCACGCGAAAGCACTGCAGCAACGCCAGGCCGTGGGCCAGCGTGGTGGCAAAGGCGGGATCGGGGTGATGGGGGCGCGTTGGCATCTGGCGTTTGGTTTGGCGTTCATCTTACCGAAGCGATGTGCCGATTGCGCAATGGTTGTTCAAGATAGCGAAACAACGGTGCCGACATTCGGGAGGCGCGCGTACGCTCCTCGACATCAAAAATCATGGTGGAGCGAGACGATGATCCGGGACCCCGAAGCTTTCGATGCCTTTCTGCAGACCCTGCGGCGCTTCGTGCGCGAGAAGCTCGTGCCGCGCGAGGCCGAGGTGGCCGAACATGACGAGGTGGCGCAGGATCTGGTCGACGCCATGGCCGCGCAGGGCATGTTCGGCTACTCGATTCCCGAGCAGTACGGCGGCGCCGGCATGACCACCGAGGAACTGGTTCTGGCGGCGATGGAGTTGTCGCAGTGCTCGGTGGCGTTTCGGGCGCGGGTCGGCACCAATACCGGCATTGGCTCCGAAGCGCTGGTGGCTGATGGCACGCCCGCGCAGAAGCAGCACTATCTGCCGCTGCTGGCCAGCGGGCAGCTCACCGGATCGTTTGCGCTGACCGAGCCCGAGGCCGGCTCCGACGCCACGGCGCTGCAGACCACGGCCGTGCGCGACGGCGATGCCTACATCCTCAACGGCACCAAGTGCTTCATTACCAATGCGCCGATTGCTGGCCTGTTCACGGTCATGGCACGTACCGATCCCGCCAATCTGGGCGCAGGCGGGATCTCGGCCTTCATCGTGCCGCGCGAGACACCGGGGCTAAGCACGGGCCGGCCGTACCAGAAGATGGGCCAGGCCGGATCGCCGGTGTCCGAGGTGCATTTCGACAACTGCCGCGTGCCGGCGGTCAACCTGATCGGCGGCGAGGAAGGCAAGGGCTTCCGCACCGCGATGAAGGTGCTCAACAAGCAGCGTATCCATCTGGCGGCGCTGTGCACCGGGCCCGCGATCCGGATGCTCGAAGACGCGGTGCGCTTCGTCACCGAGCGCAAGCAGTTCGGGCAGGTGCTGGCCGATTTCCAGTTGGTGCAGGCCATGATCGCCGACTGCCAGACCGATATCCACGCGGCGCGGGCGCTGATTCTGGAAACGGCACGCAAGCGAGATCTGGGTGAGGACGTGACGATGCAGGCGTCGATCTGCAAGTACTTCGCGTCCGAGATGTGCGGCCGCGTGGCCGACCGCTGTGTGCAGTTGTTTGGCGGCTACGGCTACATCGCCGACTACGGCATCGAGCGCTTCTATCGCGATGTGCGCCTGTTCCGCCTGTACGAAGGCACCAGCCAGATTCACCAGATCAACATCGCCAAGCGGACCTTTGCCCAGGCCGGCGGCCAGCGCTGAGCGGGCTATCCAGGCCCCAGACCCCAGACCCCAAAACCCAGATTCACGGAGACAATCATGATCAAGCCCTTGATCGCGGCGGCCGGCATGTCGTTCGGCCTGTTTTTCGGCATGGCCCCGGCGCACGCCGAGACCCCTTATCCGAACAAGGTGATCAGGCTGGTGGTGCCGTTCGCGCCGGGCGGGTCCACCGATGTCGTCGCCCGGCTGATTTCCGAGCCGCTGCGCGACGAACTGGGCCAGACGGTAATCGTCGACAACCGGCCGGGCGCGGGTGGCAATATCGGCGGCGACATCGTCGCCAAGGCGGCGCCGGACGGCTACACGCTGCTGCTGGCCGCCGCCGGGCCGACCGTCATCAATCCGAGCCTCTACCCGAAGATGTCCTACGATCCGGTGCGCGATCTGGCGCCGGTGACGATGATCGAGCGCGAGCACAACGTGATGGCGGTCAATGCGTCGCTGCCGGTCAAGAACGTGCAGGAGTTCATTGCCTACGCCAAGTCGCACCCGAACCAGCTTTCGTTCGGATCGCCGGGCAACGGCAGCCCCGCGCAACTGGCCGGGGAACTGTTGAACCAGACCGCGGGCATCAAGCTCCAGCACGTGCCATACAAGGGTAGCGGCCCGGCCGTGGCAGACCTGATCGCTGGCCATATCACACTGCTGATCGACAATATGCCGGCGCTCTGGCCGCACGTTCAGTCGGGCAAGCTGCGCGCGCTGGCTGTGACCAGCGAAAAACGCGCTACGGCGGCGCCGGGCCTGCCGACGGCACAGGAAGCCGGGCTCAAGGGCTATGTCGTGACCGCTTGGAAAGGCCTGATGGTGCCTGCGCATACCCCGCGTCCGGTCGTCGACAAGCTTAACCAGGCGATGGTGAAGATTCTGGCGCGGCCCGAACTGCGCAAGAAGCTGGTGGAACTGGGCGCGGAGCCGGTGGGCGATACGCCCGAGCAGTTCGGACAACAGATTCGTACCGATGCGGCGTGGTGGGCCGCACTGGTCAAGTCCACCGGCACCACGCTGGAATGATGGCCATGGGAACCAATGTTGCGGAGCTGCGCGGCAAGGTGCGGCGGTTCGTCGAACAGCACGCGATCCCGAGCGAAGACCCTGCACTGGCGCACGACGTGCAGCGCCTTGACGTCGTGGTCCGGCGGCTGCAGGGTCTGGCCCGGGAGGCGGGCATCTACGCCCCCCATCTGCCGCCCGAGCACGGCGGGCTCGGGCTCGACTGGCAGGCGCGTGCCGAGATTCTGGAGGAAGCCGGCCGCAGCTTCCTTGGCGCTCCGGCGCTGAATTGCGCGCCGCCCGACCAGCCGAACATGATCAACCTGATGCGCCACGGCAACGCCGCGCAGCAGGCGCGCTACCTGCAGCCGCTGGTGCGGGGCCGGATCCGTTCGTGCTTCGCCATGACCGAACCGGCGCCCGGCGCGGGCTCCGATCCGTCGATGCTGCGTACCACCGCCACGCGTCAGGACGGCAAATGGGTCATCAACGGCCATAAGTGGTTCATCAGCGGGGCCGTGGATGCGGCGTTCGCGATCGTGCTGGCGCGCACCGATGAGGCGGCCGGTACCGGCGCCACGATGTTCATCGTCGATACCGACAACCCTGGCTACCGCCTCGTGCGGAACATCGCGGGGATGGACGGCTATCAGGTGGGCGGCCACGGCGAGATCGTATTCGAGCAATGCGTGGTCGATGACGACGCGGTGCTTGGCCAGGTCGGGCAGGGCTTTGCCTATGCCCAGGCGCGGCTGGAGCCCGCCCGGCTGTCGCACTGCATGCGTTTCATCGGCCGCGCGTCGCGTGCGATGGAGATCGCGCAGCAGTACGCCGCGCAGCGCGAGTCATTCGGGCAACGGCTGGCCGATCTGCAGCAGGTGCAGGCGATGGTGGCCGATTCGCATATCGACCTGCATGCCAGCCGGCTGATGGTGCGCGATTGCGCGCGCAAGATGGACGCCGGGGAATCGGTCAAGCACGACTCCGCGATGACCAAGATCTTCGTGTCCGAAGCGGTCTGGCGCGTGGCTGACCGCGCGGTGCAGATCATGGGCGCGCTCGGCATTTCCGATGACACCCCGGTCTCGATGATCCAGCGCGAACTACGCCCGTTCCGGATCTACGACGGTGCGTCCGAACTGCATCGTGCCACGCTGGCACGTCGCATCTTCCAGCACGGGCTGCGCCCGTGAATCCGCAGTCAACCGCAAGCAATCGCATGAATCCCGAAGCAGAACAACCCGGTGGCCCGCTGGCCGGGGTACGCATCCTCGACATGGCCACCGTCATCGCCGCGCCGTTTTCCAGCACGCTGTGCGCGGACATGGGCGCAGACGTCGTCAAACTCGAACTGCCCGATGGGAGCGACCCGCTGCGCGGGCTGGCTCCGGTCAAGGGCGATCTGGCGCTGTACTGGAAGGTGACCAATCGCGGCAAGCGCGGTATCACGCTGGACGTGCGCAAGCCGGCCGGGCGCGCATTGTTCCTGCGGATGCTGCCGGACTTCGACGTGCTCGTGGAGAACTTCCGGACCGGTACGCTTGATCGCTGGGGGCTCGATATCGACACGCTGCGGCGTGCCAATCCGCGTCTGGTCGTGCTGCGCCTGACCGGCTTCGGGCAGACCGGCCCCTACGCACAGCGCGCCGGGTTTGCGCGGATCTTCGAGGCGATGAGCGGCTTCACGAACCTGACCGGCGAGACGGGCGGGGCGCCGCTGCATATGAACTACCCGATGGGTGACATGGTGGCCGGCCTGTTCGGCGCGTTCGCGATTGCCAGCGCCATCGCCGAACGTCGCCGGCCTGGCAACGAGGCCATGCCGGGCCAGGAAATCGACCTGGCCGCCACCGAGGCGCTGTTCCGGTTGCTGGAGCCGCTGGCGGTCGAGTACGAGCAGCTTGGCCAGGTCCGCCAGCGCGCGGGCAATCGCGCCACGTATACCGCGCCGTCGAACATGTATGCCACGGCCGATGGCCAGTGGGTATCGCTGGTGGCATCGTCGGGCCCGATCTTCCGGCGCCTGTGTCAGGCGATCGGGCAGCCGGGCATGGCCGACGACCCGCGCTTCGCCACCAACCCGTCGCGGGTGCGCCATCTGGACGCGCTCGATGAAGTCGTCGCCAGGTGGTTCGGCAGCCATGCCTATGCGGATGTGGCAAGCACCCTCGAGGCGCACGAGATTCCGTTCAGCAAGATTTTCTCGATCGCCGATATCGTCGACGATCCGCACTTTCAGGAACGGCAGGCGATCGTCAGGCTGCCCGATCCGGACCTGGGCTCGATCCCGGCACCCTGCGTGGTGCCAAGGTTCGCCGGACACACCCCACCGCCAGCCAGGAGCGGGCCGGGGGTCGGCGAGCACAATGCGGAAGTCTACGGCGCGTTGGGACTGACGGCCGCCGACCTGACCGGGCTGCGCGAGGGCGGGGTGATCTAGGCGGGCTGTGGTCAACGGCTTGCATCGACAACATACATACCCTCCGCGGCGTGGTTGTTGCGTTGCGGCACTTGGACGGCCGGTCAGAGAAATGCCGACAGACTGGTGGTGTCGCAATCGGGTAGACTCGGCGAGTTCGATACCCGAATCCCGGTGGCTCGGGTTCCAGGACGCAAGGAGATGCCACGCATGTACGCAGCAGAGTCCGCGCTTGACCACCGTACCGCCGATCCCGCGCCTTCGGGCGCGCCGGCCGCCGCGCCAGCGGAAACCCGGACGGAGGCCGCCACACGGGACCTTCGCCGCGTGCCGATTCACCCCGATCACTGGTATCCACTGGCCTGGTCCCGCGAAGTCAAGGCCGGCCAGGCACATGGCGTCCAGTTCGCCGGCGACCCGATCGTGCTCGTGCGCACCGCAACCGGAAAGATTTTCGCGCTGGAGGATCGCTGCGCCCATCGACAGGTGCCGCTCCACGCGGGCGTGGTGGATGGCGAGTCGATTCGTTGCTGCTATCACGGCTGGACATACGATTGTTCGGGACGCTGCATCGACGTGCCTTACCTGGGCAAGGAGCGCCTGCCGAACGGCGTGCGCGCCTATCCGTGCGAAGAGCGCGCGGGCCTGATTTTTGTCTTTCCGGGCAATCCGGCGCTGGCCGGACAGCAGCCGCTGCCCGAATTCGCCTCGGTGGCGGACAAACACTACAAGACACGACGCTTTGGCCGGGAGGTCAAGTGTCACTATTCCTTCATGCACGAAAACCTGATGGACATGAACCATCAGTTCCTGCATCGGCGGCAGATGGGCATGATGCGCGCGCGGTCGCTAGGCCGCCGCCGTGGCGCCGACTTCGTGGAGGTGGACTACACCTTCTCGCGCGAAGGCGGCAAGCAGCCGATGGGTGAGGCGCTTGTCTTCAGCAAGGAAGGCGGCGAAGGCAATAAGGACGTGATGACCGTCCGCACCGGCTACCCGTACCAGACGCTGAAAATCCGCTCTGGCAGTGGCACGCTCGTGATGGATCTCTGGATCGCCTATGTGCCGCTGGACGCGGCGCAACGCACCAACCGCACGTTCGGTATGCTGTCGATCCGCCGCCCTGGCATTCCTTTCGCGCTGGACCTGGCCTGGCCGCTACTGGTCTGGTTCACCGAGCGGATCTTCAAGGAAGACCGCTGGATCGTCGAGCGCGAGCAGGAGGCCCATGACCGCCAGGGTGAGGACTGGAATCACGAGGTATTCCCGGTCATCCGCGATCTGCGCGATCTGCTGCGCGAGTGCGGTGGCCGCACGGTCATTCCGATCCAGCGGCTGGAGACCCAGGTTTGAGGCGGTCGACAGGCAAGGTACGCGTAACGCGGCGCGACATATTCACAACATTTACGGGTGAGAGGGGCGAATGGGAGACACGCGTCGATTGGCGGGTCTGTTTGGTCGTTTCCTGGTTGTCATGATCGCGGCGTTCCTGACGGCCTGCGCGGGCTTGCCGCAGCGGCCGGAACTGCAGCCCGAAGTGGCGCTGCGCGATACCAGCGATACGGCGATAGCCAGAGAACTGGCGCCACAACTGGCCGCCCATCCGGGCGAGTCCGTGTTCTATCCGCTGGCCGCAGGTACGGATGCGTTTGCCATGCGTATCGCACTGGCTCGCGTGGCGCAGCGCTCGCTCGATATCCAGTACTACATTTACGAAACGGACGATACCGGCTTGACGCTGCTGGCCGCCATCATGGCCGCGGCAGATCGTGGCGTGCGGGTGCGGCTGCTGCTTGATGACATTCATCTGGCCGGGCAGGACAAGATGCTGCAGGTGATCGACGCGCATCCGAACATCGAGGTGCGGGTGTTCAATCCGTTCGCCAGCCGAAATGTGCGCCTGCTCGAGTACGTCACCGCTTTCAGCCGGATCAACCGGCGGATGCACAACAAGTCGATGACTGCCGACAACCAGCTCACCATCGTCGGCGGACGCAACGTCGGCGACGAGTACTACGGCGCGGCGCAAACCGATTTCAGCGACCTGGATCTTCTGGCGGCCGGTCCGGTGGTGCCAGAGGTGTCGGCCGTGTTCGACGATTACTGGAACAACGAAGCCGCTTATCCGATCTCGACCCTGGACAAGCCGCTCACGGGCAAGGAGGCCGCCGAGCAGCAGGAGAAACTGCGCAACGCCGTCGACGATCGCGCTATCGCCGTGAGTGCGACGCCGTATGGCAAATCCGTGCTGGAGTCCGGGGTCGTGCATGCGCTTCACCAGGGCACGCTGCCGTCCTTCTGGGGCCGAGCGACGGTTATCGCCGACAAGGCGGCCAAGATCCAGTTGCCGCCCGACGACGATTCCACGCACGCCATCCCGCAGCTAGGCAAGATTCTCGACAGCGCCAAGCATGACCTGACGCTGATATCCCCGTACTTCGTGCCGCCCGACGACGCCATGGACTGGCTGACCGGGATGCAGAAGCGGGGTGTCCAGGTTCGTATCCTGACCAATTCGTATGGCGCGACGGACGTGACGGCGGTGCACGCGGGCTACGCGCCGAGGCGCGAGGCCCTGCTGAGGGCAGGGGTGATCCTGTACGAACTGAAGCCATCGGCCTACGCCGAACTGGCCAAGGAAAGAAAGTCCCACCGCAGCGGCCCGGGCGGCAGCAGCCGCGCCAGCCTGCACGCCAAGACCTACATGGTGGATCGACACCAGTTGTTTATCGGATCCCTGAACCTGGATCCGCGTTCGGCACGGCTCAATACCGAAATGGGTATCGTGGTCGACAGCGCGCCGCTATGCGAGATGTTCGGCAAAGTGATCGACGCCGCGTTGCTCGACGTCGCCTACCAGGTCGTGCTCGAGACCGATCCCGCGACCGGCAAGGAGCAGATGGTGTGGGTGACCCAGGAGGACGGCATCCTGCGCACGTATCGCAGCGAGCCCGACATGAACGCCTGGGACCATATCAAGCAGGGCGTGTTGCGGATGCTGCCGGTGGAATCGCAGTTGTAGCGAACGACTCCGCGTGTTGTTTTCCCCCTCTCCCGCACGGCGGGGAGAGGGGAGAAGAACCACCTTGGGCTCAGCGCTGCACCAGCGCCTTGAAACCCTCGATCAGCCTGTCGATATCGGCTGCCGTGATCGCGCCCATCGTCGAGATGCGGAACAGTTGCGAAGACAGGCCGCCCTGGCCAGCGTAGATCACGAATCCACGGGCCTTTAGGCCGTCGTGAAGCTGCTCGTACGTGACGCCGTTGGGCAGGCGGTAGGCGCGCAGCACCACCGACGACTGCTCGGCGGGCCAGAGTGCCTCGATGCCCAGCGCGGCCAGACCGGCGCGCGCCTGTTCGGCCAGCGCCGCATAGCGCTGGTGACGACCTTTCCAGCCGCCTTCTTCCTGATGCTCGCGCAGCGCTTCCACCAGCGCGTAGTACGCATGGACGGACGGCGTGAACGGCGTGTTGCGCTGGTCCTGCAGCTTTGCCAGGCGAACGAGATCCAGGTAGTACGTACGGGTTGCCGCATGGGTCAGCGCGGCGCGGCGCGCAATCACAAAAGCCGCACCCGGCACGCCGTGCAGGCACTTGTTCGCCGTGGAGCACACCGCGTCGATATTGCCGCTGAAGTCGATCGCTTCCGCGCCGAAGCTGCTCACCGTGTCCACCAGCAGACGCACGCCACGTGCCTGGCACAGACGGTCGATCGCCGACAGGTCATTCAGCCGACCAGTCGTGGTTTCGTGATGGATCACGGCCACGTGGGTGATGGCGGGATCTTCGGCCAGCGCCGCGTCGATGCGGGCCAGGTCGGGCGCTTCCATCCAATCGTGCTTCACCAGCGCATGCGCGATCTGGTACTGCGCGGCGATCTGCGCGATGCGCTCGCCGTACACGCCGTTCTGCACGATCAGCAGCTTGCCGTTGGCGGGCACCATCGCCGCGATCATGCTTTCCAGCGCAGCCGTGCCGGAGCCGGTCATCAGTACCGCCGTCCATGCCGCGGGGTCGAGCGCGTAGATGTTGAGCAGCCGATCGCGCGCTTCGTCCTGCAGGTCGAAAAACTCGCTTTCGCGATGGCACAGGTCGGTTTGCAGCAGGCTCCGGCGCACGCGTTCCGAAAGCGTGACGGGGCCCGGGTTAAGCAGCAGCATGCTTCTCTCCGGCATGGCCCTGGTCGGCGCCGATCTGGCGGCCAAGGCGCGTCTTGACTTCCACCGGCGTCACCGACGGACGCGGCAGCCCGTCAGGCGTGCCGGCGCGGGTCTGCAGGCAGACGAAATTCGGGCCCGATGTCGCCGTGGCGGCGCTGGCCAGCACGCGGTCGAGCATGTCGAGATCGTCGCCCTCGATCGCCGAGGCATAGCCGCACGCCGCGGCAACACCTGCGAACGAGACGTTGTGCGATACCGTGGCCTGACCGCCGGTCGAATCATGTGCGTTGTTATCCAGCAGCACGTGCGTCAGGTTGGCCGGGCCATACGCGCCGAGCGTGGCGAACACGCCCATGCGCATCAGCGCCGCGCCGTCGCCGTCGACGGCCACGACCTTCAGGTCCGGACGCGCCATGGCCAGCCCCAGCGCGAACGGCGTCAGGCAGCCCATCGAGCCAACCATGTAAAGCTGGTTGGGACGATCGTCGAGCGCGTACAGTTCACGACCGCAGAAGCCGGTGGAGGCCAGTACGACGGTGGAATCCGCCGGCGTGTGGGCGATCACGCGTTGCAGCGCTTCCTGGCGGCTTGGCAGCGGCGTGGCGCCGGAACGCGACACTTGCGGCGTTGCCTTCGCGCGCGCCACGGGTGGCGTCTGCGTCTTGAGCGGGTAGGGCGCCACGCTGCCCTTCTGCATGATCAGCGCGTACGGCCGGCCGGTGGCATCCATATGGGCGATGGCGCGGTCCAGCGCCGGGCCCACGGCATCAGGCTCGGTCGGGAACAGCTCCCACGGGATCTCCATCGTGTCGAGCATGGCAGGCGTGACCGGGCCCATCAGCGCGTGCTGAGGCTCGTCCGACGCGCCGCCGGGTTGTCCGCGCCACGTGACGATCAGCAACTGCGGCAGGCGGAACGTCCACGTCAGCGAGGTGAGCGGGCTCACCGCGTTGCCAAGGCCCGAGTTCTGCATCATCGTGATGCCGCGCACGCCATTGCGCGCGCCCTGCGTCACGCCAGCGATAAAGGCCACGGCATCGCCTTCATTGGCGGCCGACACGTAATGCAGGGAAGGGTCCTGCACCACGTAGTTGATGAACGGCGTCAGGTACGAGCACGGTACGCCCGCGTACCACTCGAAACCGCGCTCGCGCGCGGCTTCCACGAACTGGACGGCCTCGATCATCGGGCAGTCTCTCCGTCGTTGTTGCCCAGCGCGTACGGCGTTTGCGTGTGCGCGAAGTCTCCGGCCCGGCGGAAGTCCTCCAGGTCGTTTACGCCGCGCCAGTGGCCATGTACGTAACGGACCTCGACCTTCTCGCCGGCTTCGACCAGCGCGTTGATCAGGTCGGGCATGTCGAGCGAGTCGAAGTCGGGCCGCTGACGCAGTTCGGCCAGCAGCTTCTGCAGGCGCGCGCGGCCTTCGCCCCGCACGTTGAGCAGACCGATCCAGCGGCCATGCGGCTCTCCGTCGGTAGCGGCCGGCGTGTCGGAGATCTTGCGCAGCAGCACCTTCTGGCCGAACAGGTCGCGGTCGTCGGCGGCCGAGCACCACGCGAAATCGCGCACGCTCTGGTTCGACGGGGCGGACTCGGATGAGTCGACCACCACGCTGAACGGCGCATCGGTTTCCAGCAGGTCGCGCAGGATGTAGCTGCGGAACATCAGGTCGCCATAGGAGACGACGGTGTCGGTCTCGAGCGAATCGGCGGCGCACGCCAGCGAAGCCAGCTCGCCGGTGGCGGCGTGGCGCTCGTTGCGCACCAGCTTGATGCCGGCCGCGTCGATCGCCTCGGCCTTGTAGCCGCCCACCACGGTGATGTCGTTGATGCCCTGGTTCTTGAAGCCGTCGACCAGCCAGCGCAGCAGCGGCTTGCCGGCTACCGGCAGCATGATCTTGGGCTTGTCTTCGGTCAGGGCCTCCAGGCCCTTGCCGCGTCCGGCCGCAAGCACCACAGCGGAGCTGGGCGCCTGGCCACCGGTCAGGTAGATCTTCTCGGCGGCCGAGTATTCGTCGGCATCCTGCAGGCGGAAAATTTCGTTGACGGTGGCGATGCGGTCTTCCACGTTGACCAGCGTCTGGCTGTCGTGGATTTCCCGGGCCACAGCCTGCATCGACGATGCGGCCACGCGGATCAGGTGGTTGGCCCAGATCACGAGGCTGATGCCGGCCTTGCGGAACACGTCGGTCGGCGTGCTGTAGTACTTGGTGGGAACGATCACCAGCGGCGCGCGCCCGGCCCATTCGCGCGCGAAGGTCACGATCTCGTCGGCCTTCGACAGCTTGCTGTGGATCAGGATGGCGTCGGCGCCGGCCTGACGGTACGCCTCGGCGCGGCGCAGGGCTTCTTCCATGCCCCAGCCGGCGATCAGCGCTTCGACACGCGCGACGATCGAGAAGTCGTCGTCGGCCTGCGAATCCTTACCGGCCTTGATCTTGCCGCAGAACTCGTCGATATCGGCCAGCGGCTGCTGCTCGCCGCCGATGAAGCTGTTGGTCTTCGGGAAGATCTTGTCTTCGATGCAGACGCCGGCGATGCCGCGCTGCTCGAGCTTGCGCACCAGGCGGCGCACGTTGTTGAAGTTGCCGTAGCCGGTGTCGCCGTCCAGCAGGATCGGCAGGTCGCTGGCATCGGCCATGAATTCGAGGTTGTCGACCACCTGGGTCCAGCTAGCCTCGTTGTTGTCGCGCACGCCGAACTGGGCGGAGATGGCCAGGCCCGAGGCCCAGATGCCCTTGAAGCCGGCCTCGCGCACGATGCGTGCGGACAGGCCGTTATGGGCTTCCATGATGAATTCGAGTTCGTTCGAGCGCAGCATCTGGCGCAGGCGGGCGCTGCGCGAGGTGGCGAGGAGGTTCGGGTCGTGGGCGTTCATTGGGCGATTCCTACGGGCTGCAGTTGGGGCAGGACTTCTTCGGCGGCACGGGCCACATCGCCCGGGAAATCGATCTCGATCCAGGGCGCGCCGGTGACGTCAGCGGTATCGAATGTGTGGGAGCGTTCCAGCAGCAGGTCGCGTACCGCTTCTTCGTGCGGCATGTTGGCGCGGCCGCCATCGACATAGCCCTTGACGATTTCGGCCAGACGTTGGGCGCAGTCCTGCTTGAAACGGAAGAAGCCGACCGATTCGCCGATCGCGTCATACGAGAGATCGGCCATGAGCTGCTTGCGCAGTTCCACGGGCACGCCATCCTTCAGACACAGCTTGACGGGCTCGTCGCCAGCCTCGAAATCGCGGTCGATCAGCAGGCGGTTGACGGTCTCGCCGGCCACGAGCTTGCTCATGATGCGCTCGTCATAGAGCACGTCGGCGTCCATCAGCAGCACGTCGCCACCGCGCGTCATGGCATCCGCCACGGTGTGCACGGTCAGCACGCTGCCCAGGTCGTAGCGGGGATTGATCACGATTTCGGCCGAGCGGTTCAGGCGGGCCAGCTCGGCCTGCACCTGTTCCGGCTCGAAGCCGAGCGCGAGCACGACTTCGGTCACGCCGGCGGCATCGAGCATACGCAGATGACGCTCGAGCAGCGTGACGCCGTCAAAACGCAACAGGCACTTCGGGAACTGCTTGCCCGGCTGTTGCTGAAGTCGCAGGCCAAGGCCCGCGGCAAGAATGATTGCTCGCATTGACTTGTTCTCACATGCAAAGAAACTGCTGGGGGCTTAAAAGCCGTTTCAAAAAGATTCTGGCGTCGTTGCGGGGCCCTGCCGTACGACTTGTACTGTCTGCGGCCCCCCGCCTAGCCAGAACCGCTTCGCTTCATTTTGAAACAGCTTCTTAGTCGGTGCCTTGGAGCGCCGCCCTGGCGCGGCGGCGCTGGAATTTGCGTTCGCTGAAATGCAGATAAATCAACCCCGGGATGCCAAGCACCAGCTCGCGCACACGCTTGGCCAGGGACAGCGCCAGCGCGGCATCGGGCGGCAGGCCCACCAGTGGCGCCAGCAGCAGATAGCCGCCTTCCTGTGCGCCGAGCGAGCCGGGGATGGCAAATGCCGCGCCCCGGATTGCCTGGCCCACGCTTTCCAGCAGAAGGGCTTCATGCCAGCCCACTGGGTGCCCCAGGAAGTACAGGATCAGCCAGACCTCGCCGGTACCGGCGATCCAGCCCGCCAGGTTCAGCAGGAAGCTGACTGCGACCTTGCGACGGTCGCGATACATCTCGCGGATCGCCTGATCCACGGCGTCGGCGCGCAGGGCCAGGCCATCCCAGTTCTGCTTGCCGAAGACCTTGGCCGCCATGCGCAGCACGCGGCCAAACATGCCACGCCGCTGCAGCACGCAGAACACCAGCACGCAGGCGGCCAGGATGACGGTGACGACGATGATCGGGGTGCGCTGGTCCGACAGGTTGCCCTGCGCGCCGAACAACAGAATGCCGAGCAACGCGAAGATCATCTGGGAAAGCGCCTGGGTGGTGGTGCTGACGGTGATGGCGGCCGCCGCGTCGCGCATCCGCGCACCGCGATGGGACAGGTAGCGCACCATCAGTACCGGCCCGCCGATCTGGCCCGCTGGCAGCAGGCTGTTGACCGACTCGCCGGTCCAGCGGGCGCGCAGCGCGCTGCAGAACGTGCCATGACGGGTCTTGCGGTCCAGCAGCACGGCGATGGCGCCGGCATCGAGCAACAGCGGGAGCAGATGGAACGCGGCCACCACGGCCAGGCCCCACCCGGCGGACATCAACGTGGTCGTGACCGCGTCAAAGCCTTGCCAGGCAAGCAGACCGACGAACAGTGCCGCGCCGATCGAGAACAGGAGGAATGCTGCACGACTCACGCGAATTACTTTCCACTGGAGTTCGCGCCGCCAAGCAGACGCCGGAAGACCTGCCGGAAGTCGAAGTACGCCACGGCGTCCTTCATGTTCGAGATGAAGCGCAGCCACGGGCGCATGCCGGGATCGGTCACGTATTCAAACGTCAGCGAGACGCGGGTTTCATTCGGGCCGGCCGGCGTGACGCGGTGGCGCAGCTTGTCGCCGTCGAACAGCACGATGCCGCCCGGCGGAATCTGCACCGCGCCGGGCTCGTCGGGAATCTCCGGGGTGCGCGTATGCAGTTCGTACTCGAGCAGGCACGACGAATCGTCCAGCACGCCGATCAGCAGTGTGTAGCGGCGACCGTCGTAATAGGAGGTGTCGTAGTGCCAGCCGATATGGTCGCCCTGGCGCGTGTAGTAATAGAGTGCGTAGGCGTGCGGATCAGTGTCGGGGCAGACCTGGAGCTTGTCGCCGGTAATCTTTTCGAGCCAGCCGATCAGGGCCTTCGAACGATACAGGTCGGCGATGAACGGCGCCTGCTCGTCGATGGTGTGGCGGCTGACGCTGCCGCCCTGCTTGTGGCCGGGCAGGTAGTTGCGGTTCAGGCCGGGCTGCATGGCGCGAGTCAGCGCCACGAGCTGGGCGCATTCGTCCGGCGCGAGAAACTTGTCCAGGTACAGGAACGCGCCCTGGCGTTCGAAGTCGGCGCGCAGGGCCGGGGTGTCGAGTTGCTCGATCGCGTGCGCGACGGCGGCGTCGGGCTGGCTGGTGGCCGGTCTGGCTGGCGGCGGGGCGAGGGCAATGTCGCTGGAGGCGTGCTCACTCATGGGCGTGCTCGTTATTCCGTGGTTGTCGCGACTGGCTGGGGGCGCCGCATGACTCGCCAGTAATCGATGATGACAAGGACGGCAAACAGTGGAGCGCCAATCGAGGCCGCGGTCAGGAACGGTTCAATGCCGTCCGCGAGTGTGACCAGAGGCAGCAGGTACAGCACATCCTCGGTCTCGAAACCGCCGGCCGATGCCTGCTTCGTTCCACTTTTGCCAACCCGCGATTCTATACGCATCCGCAGGAAGAAGATCAGCGCCACCGCAAGGCCTGCCACGGTACCGCGCCAGACCGAACCGAGCCCGTCGCCCGCGCCTTGCGCGGCCACTGCCATGCCGAAGCTGACGAACAGCAGCACGGTGATCAGCGCATCGCTCGCCAGATCGTAAAAGTGTCCGATCTTGCTCGATTTGCCGCTAATTCTGGCCAGTTCGCCGTCCGTATGGTCGACGAAGTTCGAAATCACGACCAGCAGCGCGCCGAAGTTGGTCCAGGCGTAGCTGCCCTGGGCGATGCAGGCGATACCTGCCAGGCCGATGATCAGGCGCAACGTGGTCAGGTGATTCGGGGTAACGCGGGTGTCTTTAAGAGGCCGCACCAGATGGCGGGCAAGGCGCGCGTCCCAGGTGGACGGCAGCGGTGGTTCATCCGGGAATTTATGGGTCTTCTGGTTCATCCGTCAACAATCAGATGGGGCGGGGGCGCCACAATTTGGCGCGCGAGGATGCGCAACACTACGCCTGCCACGCGCGAATGACAAGTTTGCCAGAATACGCTGATTTGCAAGCCGATGCACGGCGCGGGGTCATTTCCTGACCCGCGCCGTGTGGCCGATTCACCATACGCCGAAGAACACGCCAGCCTGTTTGTAGACGTTGGTCTTGGCCGCCACTTCCTCGTTGGTGACGGTCACGCGGGGCTTCAGCGTGCAAAACCAGTCGAGCAGGTTGCCGCGCATCTGAGCCCGGACCGATTCGTGCCCGGGGTCCTCGCCGAGGTCGTGAATTTCGTTCGGATCGTTCAGCAGATCGAACAATTGGGGGCGGAATCCCTGCCAGTGGACGTACTTCCAGCGCGTATCGCGCACCATCCAGGCGCGGCACTCGCCGGGATGCCGGCCCAGCGCCACGCGCGCGCCGCGATAGCCGTAGTCGAGTTCGGAAACCACGAAGCCACGCCAGACATCGGTGCGCGCGCGCGTGAGGTCCAGCAGCGATCGGCCTTCCACGCGGTGATCGAAGGCCGGCATGCCGAGGCTGTCGAGCACGGTCGGCACCACGTCCACGGCGGACACCATGCGGGCGTCGGCCGTGCCCCGGGTGGCATCGGCCTGGGCTGACGGGTCGTAGACAATCAGCGGGACGTTCTGCACGGTGTCGTAGAACTGCTCCTTCTCGCCCAGCCAGTGATCGCCGAGGAAATCCCCGTGATCGGCGGTGAAGACGATCAGCGTGTCCTGCCAGCGGCCGGTGCGTTCGAGCAGTTCCCAGAGTTGGCCAAGGCGGTCGTCGATCTGCTGGATCAGGCCCTGGTAGGCCGGCCGAACCGTATCCGACACCTCCTTGCGCATGAAGTTGGCGCATTCCTCCTGGGTCCGGTACGCGTCGAGCACCGGATGGGGATGCTCGAGTTCGACATCGTCCCGGTTGAGCGGGAGGCAGTCATCGAGCGAGTAGGCCGCGTGGTAAGGGGCCGGGGCGATGTACGGCCAATGCGGCTTGACCAGCGACAGGTGCAGCACCCACGGGTCATCGCCCCGCGCGCCGATGTAGTCCATCGCGCGATCGACGGTATAGGCCGTTTCGGAATGGGGCTCGGCCACGCGGGCGGGCAACCCTGCGTTGCGCATGTGCCAGCCCGATACCACCTCGCCATCCGGCGTCTGGGCGCTGATGACATAGTCGGTCCACGGATCGGCGCTGTCGTAGCCTTGCGCGCGCAGCCAGTCCGCGTAGGGGCTGCGCGGTTCGGCGTGGTGGCCGTCGTGCCGGTCCACTTCGACGAAGTGCCCGCTGCGCAGCAGCGTTTCCAGTTCCGCGCCGCCATCCAGATGCAGGCGCTTCAGGTTGGCGCTGTCTGGCATCACGTGGGTCTTTCCCGCCAGGGCCAGCGCCAGACCGCCATCCTTCAGGTACTCGCCCAGTGTGATTTCGCCGATCGAGAGCGGCACGCGGTTCCAGGTGGCCCCGTGGCTGCTGACGTAGCGCCCGGTATAGAAGCTCATGCGGCTGGGGCCGCAGACGCCGGACGTGACAAAGGCGTTGTCGAAACGCACGCCGCGCGCGGCCAGTGCGTCGATATTGCGTGTGCGCAGCGTGGGATGACCGTAGCAGCCGAGATGGTCGCGGCGTAGCTGGTCGCACATGATGAACAGGACGTTACGGACTGACATGTTTGTTGCTCTGATACGGATTGGGTTCGCCGTCGCCGGTCGTCTTCAGTCGCCGACGTAGCCCGACGCTTTGACCACCGGACCCCAGCGAGTGGCGTCGCCGGCCAGCACGGCAGCGAAGGCGTCGGCGCTGCCGCTCTGCGGTTCGAGCCCGAGCTTGAGGAATTTCTGCTGGAGGTCGGGCGACGCAATGGCGTGCGCGACGGCGGCATTGAGCCGGTCGATCGTGGCGCGCGAGGTGCCCGCCGGGGCGATGAAGCCGTAGCGGCCCACGCCTTCGATGTCCTTGTAGCCGAGCTCGGTAAACGTCGGCACGTCGGGCAGGGCGGCCGAGCGGCGCGTGCCCGAGGTGGCCAGTACGTGGATCTTGCCGGCGCGATGCATTTCGGTCAGATCGGCCAGCGTATCCACCGATGCCGGCACCTGACCGCCGATCAGCGCGGTCATCAGCGGCGCGGAACCGTTGAACGGCACGTGCAGCATCGACACGCCAACCTGCTTGCCGATCATCAGTCCGAAGAAGTGGGGAATGCTGCCGAGTGCGGGCGAGGCGTAGGCTGCATGGGTCGAATCGACCGAATTGGTCTTGAGCCAGGCCACATAATCCTTGAAGGATTTAGCCGGCGTGCCCGGTCCGGTTGCCAGCGCAAGCTGGAAATTGGCGACCTGCGCCACTGGCGTGAAATCGCGCGCGATGTCGTAGTTGAGCTTGCGGTAGACGAGCGGCGCGATGGTCATCACCGCCGAGTTGGCCAGTACGATGGTGTTGCCGTCGCCGGCCTGCGATTTCGCATAGTCCATAACCAGCCGGCCACCCGCGCCGGGCTTGTTCTCGATGACCACGGTCTGCTTTAGCTCCTCGCGCAGCTTGTCGCCGACCAGCCGTGCCGCCAGATCGGCCGTGCCACCCGCCGGGTATCCCACCAGGATGCGGATCGGTTTGTCGCTTTGGGCATGGGCGGCGGGCAGGGTCAGGGTGCAAACGGCAGTCACGGCAGTCACGACGGTGGCGGCGCCGATCGTCGCGCACAGGCGGCGCAGCAGGGCCGGCAGATGCAGGGGCTGGGACAGGCTCACTTGTGTCTCCTCAGGGGAAGTGGTGATTGTTCTCGGTATGCCCCGAAAGCTAGCATCGAGGGTATTAGTTAACAAAATCAACTATCTCGGAAATCTCGACAATTCATGGCGCAGGAAACTTCAGGCACCTTGCAGGCGCCGGGCCGGCTGGTCGACTTCATCAATTACCGTCTCTATCACCTGAGCCGCGTGGCGATGGCCGCGAGCGGCTTGCATCTGCGGGCCGCAGCGGGCGTCAGTCGCCGCGAGTGGCGGATGCTGGCATTCCTCGGTGAACAGCCAGGCACCCGGCTGACCGAACTGGCAGCCAGCGCGGGGCTCGACAAGGTGCTGGCCAGCCGCGCGGTGCATGGCCTGATTGACAAGGGATTGGTACGCCGGGATTCGCGCGAGGGCGACCGGCGCGCGGCAGCCTTCAGGCTGACTGAAGCGGGCGAGTCGGTGTACGCGGCGGCCTTCGCGCGGGCGCGCGATTTCAATCGGGAATTGGCGGGCTGCCTGAATGAGGATGAAGCAGAGATGTTCTCGGGCTGCCTGGACAAACTCCATGCGCAGGCCATGACGATGCTGCTGGCGGCGAAACCCCTGGCGGACAGGTCCGATGCAGCCGATGCGCCGGCGTTCGAAGATCCGCTGAACGTGTGGCGGAAGCGCTAAGGCCAAAGCAAGACGGTAATCAAACGGGCCGGACAAATGGCCCGGATAAATGGGGCCGGACGTGTTCAGTTGGTCAGTCATCAAGGCGGGATACGGCGTCCCGCCTTTTTTGCCGCTCAATCACTAAAGTCCTTGCTTAACTATCGTGGCTCTCTATACTAAAGCTCATGCTTAACTATTCCGATCCCCACGTCGCCCTGGACGCCACATTCCAGGCGCTGGCCGATACCACGCGGCGCACCATGCTCGCGCAGCTTGCACGCGGGCCGCTTTCGGTGACGGAACTGGCGCGGCCCCTGGCGATGTCGCTGCCGGCGGTGATGCAGCACCTGTCCGTGCTTGAACAGGCCGGTCTGGTCCGGACCGAGAAGGTCGGGCGAGTACGCACCTGCACCATGGCGCCGAAAGCGCTCAGTGAGGCAGAGCAGTGGATCAACGCGCGTCGCGCTGAATGGGAAGGGCATTTCGACCGGTTGGGCGAGTACCTCGAAACCATGAAAAAGGAGGCAGCATCCGATGGCAACGGCAACTGAAACATCCAAGGCAACTACGAAGACCCAGGCATCTGCCGCGGCGGATCGCGAATCGCTGACCGTCTCGCGGGCATTCAACGCGCCGCGCGACCTCGTCTTCCAGGCATGGAGCGCCGCCGAGCACCTGAAGCACTGGTTCTGTCCGCAGGGCTTCACGATTCCCGAGTGCGAAGTCGAATTCCGGCCGGGCGGCAAGTTCGATCTCTGGATGCGATCGCTCGATGGCAACTATTCGCACTGGATTCGCGGCCACTACGTCGAGATCATTCCTCATTCGCGTCTGGTGCTGGACATGACCGTGGTAACCGAAGCGGGTGTGGCGCTGTTCAATGCCAATACCTCGGTCACGTTCGAGACCGTGTGCGGTGGCACGGAGATGTCGGTGACCCAGCGCTACACGGCGCTGGACCCGTCAGCCGGCAATTTCACGCGCGGCGCGGAGGAAGGCTGGGCGCAGACGCTGGACCGGCTGGAAAAGGAAGTGGCGCGGATCGCGGCCGCCACGCCGGCACGGTCGGTGGCGCATGGCGTTTTCACGATCGAGCGCACCTACGACGCAAGTCCCGAGCTGGTATTCCGCGCGCTGAGCGATCCCGTCGCCAAGGCACAGTGGTTCAACGGTGGCCCGAGCTATACCGAGGTCAAGCGCACGATGGACGTGCGGCCCGGTGGCCGCGAGCATCTGCAGGGGCGCTGGGAGAACGGCCTGGTGTCCACGTTCGACGCGGTGTACTTCGACGTGATCCCCAACGAGCGGCTGGTCTACAGCTACGAGATGCATATGGGTGAACGCAAGATCTCGGTCTCGCTGGCCACCTTCGAACTGAAGCGGGCGGGGCAGGGTACTCGGCTCGTCATGACCGAGCAGGGTGCGTTTCTCGATGGCTATGACGATGCAGGATCGCGCGAGCATGGCTCCGGACTGCTGCTCGATGCGATCGGGGAATGGCTGAAGGCGATGACGAAGCGCTGAGGCTTCGAGAGGAGAGGTTCCGGCGTCGAACGAGGAGGCGCGACGCCGGAAAAGACTGACCACAAGAACTACGTACTGCTATTTACTGCTACTGCTACTGCTACTGCTACTGCTACTGCGTGCTTCTGCTTCTTCTACTGCTCTGCTTCTACTTCTTGCTGCTTCAACTTCAGGCGCTGTGCGCCGGCGGGGCGGATACGCCGGTGCGGTCCAGGCCGGCCAGATTCATGCCGGCCGAGCCATGGGCGCCATCGGTATAGGGGTCGCGTTCACGGATGCCGTGCGCGCCGTCGGTGTACGGGTCGCGCTGACGGATGCCGTGGGCGCCATCGGTGTACGGGTCACGCTTGCCGATGTGCATTTCATAGCCATAACGGTCGGCGGGTACGCCTCGGTCTTGCAGGCCTTGCGGGGGTTGTGCCACGGCCAGCGCGCTGGCGCCGAGAAGAGTCGTTGTGATGGTCGTGGCAATCAGGGCTTTCAACATTTTCTTGTGCTGGTGAACTTCAACTGAAGGTGGACGACGCGTCGGGCAGGATGGATGGGGGTGTTGTCGAGACGCGCCGTCCGGTACGCCTTGTGAGCGGTGCCGTACTTGGGGGGAGGTGCGGCACGGGATGAAGTGTAGTGAGTCGGAAGTATTCCGGTGATGATTTAAAAATCTCCGGATCAGTCGTTTTTTTCATGCGTTTGCATCGTGAGGCGAAGCACCACGAGCGCGCTCAGTACAGCCGCCATCTGCTGGTTATCGCCACGCGCCGCCATGACCTGTCCGATCGAGGTATCGAGCCACTGCCGCAGTGGCATCGGCACGGGTACCACATGCCCGGCGCGCGCGCGCGCCCGAAAGTGGCGTGCCACGATGCTCAACACCCGCCTGATGGGTTTGCGCGCAGCTGGCGGCAATGACGGCAGCGCGCGCTGCAGCGCCAGCGTGCAGTAGCCGATCTGCAACTCCGTAAACCCATCGGATGCCAGCCGCCCCCGGCTGGCGCCCAGGCGTGGCATCAACTGGCCCAGCCGGTCGAGCATCCGGGCGCCAAGCTGCGTATGGATGTCCGCAGCGCGCCACGTGGCGGCGTGCGCCAGGTCCTGCCAGCTCGCGCGCAGCAGGCGGTGCGCGGCCACATGGGCGCCGAAAGGCCGCGCCAGCATCGCCCAGACCGGTGCGAACAGCATGGCCGCCGCATTGGCCAGGCTCGTATTGAAGATGCCGAGGAAGTTTGTGTCGTAGACGCTCTGCACGTTGGCGAACGACGCCGTATTCACCGATAGCAGCATCGCGATCAGATTGAATCCTGGCCGCTGGATCAACATGCCAATGCCAAGGTAGGGCACGGACAACATCCCCACCAGGGTCTCGAACGTCTGCGCGTGCGGAATCACCATGAACAGGTAGAACGATGCAATCAGCAGGCACGCGGCGCTCCAGCGCAGGAACATGCGCGCCACCGGACGGGGCTCGTCGATGGTCGCGAAAAAGCAGCTTGCGATCGACGCCACGGCCACGGGGCCGCCGCCATCCTCCCAGCCCGAAAAGATCCAGAGCAGCCCGACGCAGAACACCGCCAGTCCGGCCGACACCGCGCCGAACAGCAACATGGCGTGGTCGTGATACGCGGCCGCCTCGTCCGCGGCCTGCTCGGCGCCTGCCGGTTCCTCGGGGGGCAGGTCGGGCGGGTGGTCGCTGATGCCGTGCTGCAGCCTCTCGCAGGTCCGCATCAGCCGGTTGAACTGCGCCTGCAGATGGGTGGCGGTACGGGTCAGGGCTTCGCGCTCGCTGCCTTCGGGTGTCGTGCGCAGTGCATGCAGCACGCTTTCCAGCGCCGACAGGATCGGCATCAACCCCGACATCCGCGCACGCAGCGCGCGGGCGTGGTGCAGCGTCTGCTGGCTGTCGGTATCGAACGAAAGCTGCGCGATCAACTGGTCGAGCGCCAGCATATCGGCGGCCAGACGGTGACGGCTGGCATCGGCACGGGGGCTGGCATTGACGATATCGTTGGCCCATGCGGCCGCGTCGTGCAGCCAGATGCGGATGCGGTCTCGCAGCGCTGGCGCCACTTTCGCGGGAAAGACGATCGATCCGACCAGCCCGGCACAGACGATCCCGATCACGATCTCCTCGATCCGGGCCACCGCGATGTCGAAGATGTCGCCCGGGTGCATCACCGCCGGCAGCGCGACGATCGGCAGCGTGTAGGCGGCCAGCAGGAACACGTAGCTGCGCGGTGACCGTTGCAGCAGCGACAGGTAGACCAGCACCATGATCCAGAGGGAGATCGCGCCCATCAGCACGATCGGCATATTGACCAGTTGCGGCACCGTCGCCACTGCCGCGGTGGCGCCGAGCACGGTACCGGCCACGCGATAGGCGGCCTTCGAGCGCGTCGCGCCCGTCAGCGGATGGGAGACAAAATAGACCGTGGCCATGGCCCAGTAGGGGCGCGGCAGGCCGAAATACAGTGCGATGTAGAGCGCCAGCATCGCGGCAGCGAATGCCTTCAGCGAAAACAGCCACTGTCGGGCATTCGGCCAGCTAGCCATGATTTGTGTGGGGCCGGTGCGACCGGACCTCGGTGGGGGCGTAGGAGCGGAAGTGTAACGGCCCTGCGAACATTCCAAACATGATTTAAAATTCCGGTCTGTAGTCGGAATTTTCATGGGAACGGATCATGCCGATCGACATTCGTGCGCTGCGTTACTTCGTGGAGACCGCGCGCCTGAGAAGCTTCACGCAGGCCGCATCTTCGCTCTTCGTCACGCAATCGACCATCAGCAAGATGGTCAAGCAGCTCGAGGACGAAGTGGGGCAGCCACTGCTGATTCGCGAGGGCAAGACCGTGCGCCTGACCGACGTTGGCAAGGTGGTCTATGACCGTGGCCAGGAAGCGCTCGGCGTGGTGCATCGGCTGACGCTCGAGGTGGCGGATCTTTCGTCACTTGGGCGCGGTCAATTGACGGTCGGCGTACCGCCAATGGTCAATCTGTTCTTTTCCCCGGCCGTCAGCGCGTTTCGACGACGATATCCCAATCTGCAACTGAATCTCTCCGAGCACGGCGGGAAGATCGTGGAGCAGCAGGTGGCGCATGGCGAACTCGAAGTCGGGGCCACGGTGCTGCCCGGAGACAGCGGGCTCAATCTGGAGACGCGCCAGTTCGCCAAGTACCCGATCTGGGCGGTGGGCCCGCATCGCGCGGCCTGGGCAAGTGGCCGCACGGTCACGTTGGCGGCGCTGCGCGACGAGCCACTGGTCATGCTGACCGACGAGTTCTCGCTGACCCGGATGCTGCGGCAGGCATTCACCGATGCTCGCTTCGAGCCCCATGTGGTGGCGCAGAGCGGGCACTGGGACTTCCTGGCATCCATGGCTGCGGCGGGGCTCGGCACGACCTTTCTGCCCGAACCGTTGCTCTCGCGCCTGGAGTCCCGTGACAAGCTTGCCGTCGCCCGGCTGACCGAGCCGACCGTGGACTGGGCGCTGGCCCATATCTGGTCCCCGGGGCGCTACCTGTCGCACGCCGCGCGGGCGTGGCTGGAGGTTTGCGAGGAGGTGATGGGGTAAGGGGGAGAAAGCAGGCGGGAAGACAGCGGGAGAAGGCAGCGGGTCGGCTCAACGCGCCCGCAGCGCATCCACGATATTCAGCCGCGACGCCCTGAGCGCCGGCAGGAAGCCGCCGATCAGGCCCATCGTCATCGAGAACAGCAGTGTTTTGATCACGATCCCGGGTGTCAGCACGAAGCGGAACGACAGATCGGCGAAGGTCTGAAAGTTCGTGGTCGAGAACGACGCGAATTGCATCAGCGAGGCGCAGAGCAGACCGGCGACCCCACCAACCAGGCCGAGCAGCACGGCCTCGATCAGGAAGGCCGCGAGCACGTTGATGCGCTGGAAGCCCAGCGCGCGCAGGGTGCCGATCTCGCCGACGCGGTTGGCCACCGACGCATACATGGTGATCATCGCGCCGATCATCGCGGCGACCGAGAAGATCGTGGTCAGCGTCAGCCCCAGGATGTTGATAAACGCCGATAGCGCCTTCGACTGGTCGCTGTAGAACTGCTGCTCGCGCTTGGCTTCATTGGCCAGGCGCGGGTCGACGTCGATATCGGCGCGAAAACGATCGAACGCGTCCGAGTCGGCCAACCGGACCGCCATAGAGGAATAGCTGGTGCGTCGGAACGACTGCATCAACTGGTCCACGTCGCCCCAGATCTCGGAATCGAACCCGCTGCCGCCGGCGTCGAAGTGGCCAACCACGGTCCAGTCCCGCTGGGCAAATCGCAGATGGTCGCCGATGCTGACGTTGTCATAACCCTTGGCGATGCTGCTCCCGACAATGATTTCCGACGAACCCGGCTTGAACATGCGTCCCCGGGTCAGCCTGACCTGCGGCCGCATCTCCACCCCCAGCGGGGTAATGCCGCGAATCACCACATTGGAAGGCGTGGTGTAGCCGGTCTTGGTCAGCGAGATCAGCACCACGGCCTCGCGTGACGACATCGGCCTGCCTTCCGGGGTCAACGCAACGGCCGAATGCATCTCCATGGCCGCCGCCTGATCGCGCGATATCGCGCTCTGGATCTCGGTTTCGGCGCCCTTGCGGATCAGCACGACGTTGTCACGTTCCCCAGTCGTCACCAGCGTCCGCTTGAGGCCGGCGTCGAGCATCAGCATGGTCGCGAATACGAATACGACCAGCGCCAGCCCGCCTGCGGTCAGCGTGGTGGTCAGGCGCCGTGCCCAGACGTTGCGTGCGATGTAGTGGAGCGGGATGACCATCCGAATTACCCGATGGCCCGCAGGCCCTCGACGATGCGCACGCGCGCCGCCTGCACCGCGGGGACGATGGCGGCCGCGAGGCCGACCACCAGTGCGCACGCGGCCTGCATGGCCATGGTGTCGTGTGACACGGTGAAGACCGGAAAGACGCCGCCCACGGCCTGCTTGAAGAATCGCGCCGCTGGTGGTGTCAGCAGCATCCCCAGCCCGCCACCAAAAGCGCTGATGATCAGCGACTCGCCAAATACCAGCATCGACAGAAAGCCCGGCCCAAAGCCGAGCGCCTTGAGTGTGGCGTACTCGGTGATCCGTTCGCGCGCGCTCATCGCCATGGCATTGGCCATCACCGCCATGACGATCACGATCACTACGTAGGACACTACCCGGATCGCGGCGATGATCTGGTTCGACATCGCCACAAAGCCAAGCTGGAAGGCCTGCTCGGTTTCGGTCAGCGTCTCCGCCAGGGAGTTCTTGAACACGTTGTCCACGGCGCGCGAGATGGTCGCCGCGTTGTCCGGATTGTCGACGCCAACGACGTAAACACCGACCTGGTCAGCCTGGCGGGCAGTCTTCTTGCGTACGGTCTCGTTCAGGTAGTCCCAGTGGAACACCATCTGGCGTGTGATCGTGCTTTCGTCGCGGCCTTCCATAATGCCGCGCACGACGAAGTCCCAGGTGCCGGGGTAGATCGTGCCCTTGATTGGAATGACGTCGCCGATCTTGAAGCCGTACTGGTCGGCCAACTGCCTCCCGATCAGCGCGCCCCGGCGGTCGCGCTCGTAATCGGCGCGTTGGGTAGGCGGCACGATGAATTCGGGGTAAAGATCGAGGTAGTTGTCGGAAACGGCGAACTGCGCGAAGAAGTTCTTTGGGTCGCGATAGACCCCGCCAAACCAGTTGGACCGCGCCACCATGGTCACGCCGTCCACGCCCTTGATGCGGTTCTCGTAGCTCAGCGGCAGGGTGAAGGTCAGCGAGATCGCATTGCGCGTCACCAGCCGGGCATTCGATGCGGCCGAAGCGCCCGCGTACCACGCATCGACCACGGTTTGTAGCAGCCCGTACGCCAGTACGGCGATTACCAGGCCGAGCACGGTCAGCGCCGTGCGCAGCTTGTGGCGCATGGCATTGCGGGTGATCAGCTTGGCCAGGTACATGATCAGCGCGATGCCGTGGTGGCGACGCTGTTGGTCAGCTCGCCTTTTTCCAGATGGACGAGCGATTTGGCCGCTTCGGCGGCATGGGCATCGTGCGTGACCATGATGATGGTCTTGCCGACGTCGGCGTTGAGCCGCTGGAGCATCGTCAGGATCTCCGTGGCCGAGGTGCGGTCGAGGTCGCCGGTGGGCTCGTCCGCGACGATCAGCGTCGGGTCGGTGATCAGTGCCCGCGCGATCGCCACGCGTTGCTGCTGGCCGCCGGAGAGCTCGGACGGGTAGTGATCCATCCGGTCGGCCAGATTGACCATGCGGAGCACCAGTTCCACACGCTCTCGCCGTTCCGCGCGCGACAGCCGGGTCAGCATCAGCGGCAGTTCCACGTTCTCGAACGCTGTCAGCACCGGCATCAGGTTATAGAACTGGAAGATGAAGCCGACATGGGCCGCTCGCCAGTCGGCCAGCGCGGATTCGGGCAGGTCGGAGATATCGACGCCGCCCACGATCAGCTCGCCGCTGTCGGGCCGGTCGATGCCGGCGATCAGGTTCAGCAGCGTGCTCTTGCCGGATCCGGACGGTCCCATCAGCGCGATAAAGTCGCCTTCGGCAATATCGAGCGAGATATCGGACAGCACCGGTACGGTCTGGGCGCCGCGCTGATACGACTTGGCCAAATGGCGGATCGAAACGAGGGGAGCGGCGGACATGATGGCGGTCACTTCCTTCCGGTCACTTCTTTGCGACGGAGACCTTGCTGCCGTCGCCCAGCTTCTCGGACGGCGCTAGCACCACCACATCGCCCGGCTTCACGCCCTGAACGGCCAGCAGTTCGCCGATCTTCGCGCCGCGCGTCACGGGCGCCTGTTTTGCCCTGCCGTCCTGCACCAGGAACACCACGGGCTTGCCGTCGCGCTCGACCACGGCCGATGGCTGGATGGCCGTCAGAGGCTTGTTTTCGGCAGGTGCCACCGGCTTGGAAAGGAAGGCGATCTTGGCGCTCATGTCCGGCAGCACGCGCGGGTCGCGATCGACGAAGCGGATCTTGACCAGCACGGTCGCCTTTGACCGGTCGACGGTCGGGACAATGCGTGACACGCGGCCCTCCTGGCGCAGGTTCGGCAGGGCATCGAGCAGAACCTCGCAGGGCTGCTCGACCGTGATCTTCGCGATATTGGATTCCGCTACGTCCGCTTCCACTTCGAGCGTGGACATGTCGGCGATGGTCACGATCGCACCCTTGGTGTCGGCGGCCGCCGAGAACGGGGTAATGTTGTCGCCGACGTTGGCATGCTTGATCAGCACCACACCGTCGAACGGCGCGCGAACCACGGTCTGCTCCACCGCCACTTCAGCGGCGCGGGCATTGGCCTTGGCCGAGGTGATCGACGCCTCCGAATTGCTGATCGACGCGCGCGCCTTGTTGTAGCGCGCCAGATCGGAATCGTATTGCTGTTGGGAAATCGCTGCCGGCGCAAGCAGTTCCTTCGACCGGCGCAGATTGACATCGGCGTCACGCAGTTCGGCCTGTTGCAATGCCAGATTGGCTTCGGCTACCTGGACCTGGGCTCGCGCCTGCGCGGCGGACGCCTCGACGTCGCGGCTTTCGATCCGCGCGATGATCTCATCCTTCTTGACGCGGGAGCCTTCCAGCACACCAAGCCACTCCAGCCGGCCCTGCGCCTTAGATGCTACCGCCGCCTTGCGCTGTGGCACCACGTAACCCGTAGCGTTGAGCAGCGTGAAGTTTTGCGACGGGTATGCCGAAGTGACCGTCGCCGTTTCCACGGTCTGGGGCCCGGCCAGCTTCAGGCCGATGCCGGCCAGCACGAGGATCACCACCGCGATGATCGCGTAGCGCAGCCAGGGACGGCGGCGGCGCTGGGCGGGCGCCATGGCGCTACGATCGATTTTCAGCTTGCTCAGGTCTGGATCAGCCAATTTAAGATGCGTCGCGAAAACGGACGAATGCCGAGAAAGGCCCCCAGTATAGCGAGTGGCGGTGGCCGGCAGGCGGCCCGTTACAAGGGTCGCAAAATGGCCGATGACTGGCCCAAATTTAGAGCAGCTTGCCCGGATTCATGATCCCGCTCGGATCGAATACCTGCTTGATGGCTCGCATCAGGCGCAATTCGAGCGGGTCCTTGAGCGCCAGGAACGACTCCCGCTTGAGCTGGCCGATGCCGTGCTCGGCGCTGATGCTGCCATCGTAGCGGGCCACCTCTTCCAGCACGTCCTCGCTGACGGCCTTGCCTTCATTGAGCGCCCATTTCGGATCGGCGCCAAGCGGACGGGACAGGTTGTAGTGCAGGTTGCCATCGCCGAAGTGGCCGAAGATAAAGGGGCGGACGCCCGGGTGACGCGCGGCCAGACGGGTTTCCATCGAGGTCATGAAGTCCGGAATGGCTTCGATCGGCAGGGATACGTCGTGCTTCAGGTGCAGCCCGTCGGCACGCTGGGCCTCGGAGATTTCCTCGCGCAGACGCCACAGGCTCTGCAACTGCGCCAGTGAGGCCGAGACGGCGGCATCCAGGCACAGGCCCTGTTCGAGCGCATCGCCGATGACCGATTCGAGCAGGGCGTTGAGCACATCCTCGGGCGCTGTGTCCGCGATCTCGACCAGCACGTAGGCCGGATAACGTTCTGCAAACGGGGCATGAATGCCCTCGACATGGGTCAGCACCAGATCCAGGCAGGCGCCGGTAAAGAACTCATAGGCCTGCAACCGTGCGCCGCAGCGCGCGAACAGCAGCGAGAACAGTTCCAGCGCTTGCTTGGGCGATTCCACCGCGGCCAGCACCACGGCGCGGGAATCGGCGCGCGGCAGCAGGCGCAGCGCGGCGGCGGTGATGATGCCGAGCGTGCCTTCCGAGCCGATCAGCAACTGCTTGAGGTCGTATCCGGTGTTGTCCTTGCGCAGCGTGCGCAGGCCGTGAAAGATCTCGCCGTTCGGCAGCACGGCTTCCACGCCGAGCACCAGTTCGCGCGTCATGCCATAGCGCACCACGTTGACGCCGCCGGCGTTGGTGGCCAGGTTGCCACCGATCTGGCAGGAGTCCTCGGCGGCCAGCGACAGCGGGAACAGGCGGTCGGCGTCCTCGGCGGCACGGCGCAGGTTGCCGAGAATGCAGCCAGCCTCGACCACCATTGTGTTGGCGATCGTGTCGATCGAGCGGATCTTGTCCATGCGATCGAGGCTGAGCACGACGTTGGTCTGGTTGCCGTCCGGAGCGGCGCCGCCACACAGGCCGGTATTGCCACCGCGCGGCACCACGGGCACACCAGCCTGCTGGCACAGCGCCAGCGCCTGCGCCACCTGTTCGGTTGTGCGCGGACGGATTACCGCCTGCGCCTGGCCCTTGTAGAGGCCACGCCAGTCGGAGAGCCAGGGTGCCACGTCGTCGGGTGCGGTGGTCACGACGTCGGGGCCCAGGGTTTCGGTCAGGCGTTGCGCGAAGTTCGTATCGGACATGATCTGCGGTCGGGAAAAGGCGGAGATAAGTAGAAGTTAAGCGGGCATCGGGCGAAATCGTCAGCGGGGCTGGCGCATGGGCAGGCCAAGCCGGGCGGCGGCGTTGCGCAGGTGCGCGGCGGCGTGCAGGCGGGCCTGCGCGGCATCGCGGGCGCGGATCGCATCGAAGATCGCCACGTGCTCGGCATGGACCTGCTCGGGCAGGCCTGGCTGCCGGCTGGAATTCAGGCGCGCGGTGCGCACCGCCTGATGCAATTGCAGCGTCATGTACTGCAGTAGCTGCAGGTAGTACTTGTTGTGCGTGGCCGTGGCGATGGCGATATGGAACTGGATATCGGGTTCCACGCCGTGATCGGCATCATCAAGCTGGGCCGCCAGTGCGTCGAGCAGAGCGCCCATGCGGGCAATGTCCTGCTCCGTCCGGTGCAACGCGGCCATCGCGGCAGCGGCACTTTCCAGATCAAGGCGCAGCTCGAAAATATCGGCCAGATCGGTGTTATCGGCGCCGCCGCTCAGACGGAAACCGCTGTCACTGACGCGGGAACGCACAGTGCTGCCCAGACCCTGGCGGCTTTCGACCATCCCAAGCGACCGCAGATGCTCGGTCACCTCGCGGATCACGGCAGCGCTGACACCGTAGCGCTCGGCCAGTTGCTTGCCGGTCGGCAGCCGGGCGCCCACGGGAAACGTGCCGTCGGCAATCTCGCCACGCAACTGCTGGATGACGCGCTCGGTCAGAGTGATGGGTCGGGTCTGCATGGGACGACACCTTACCCTTTTCTGGTTATATGAAAACCTAGGGTAAATACTTAATAACTCGGGTGTCGAGCGGGCTGGGCCAACTGTCCCAACCCTACTTCTTCAACCGATACGCCAGCTGCGGCCGCGTGATCCCCAGCATCCGCGCCGCCGACGACAGGTTGCCACGCGTCGTCGTCATCGCCAGTTGCATCAGCTTGGCTTCGATTTGCGGCAGGGACACCTGCTGGTTGAGCAGTTTTTCGATCAGCGCGTCGGCATCCTGGCTGGGCTCCTCGCTACCGGCAGCCTGCTGGCTGGCAAACAGATGAGCGACGTCGATCATCCCGGTGGCAGGCGCCAGCAAGACGCCACGCTCGATCATGTTTTCGAGTTCGCGGATATTGCCGGGCCACGGGTATTGCACCAGCGCATCGCGCGCCCGCGTGCTCAAGCCGCGCACCTGCTTCTGATACAGCGCGTTGAAGCGCTGGATGAATGACTGGGCGAGCTCGGGGATGTCTTCCTTGCGCTCGCGCAGGGCGGGGATCGAGATCGGATAGGTGCTGATCCGGTAGAACAGGTCAGCACGAAACTGGCCGTGCTTGATCGCCTGCGCCAGATTGACGTTGGTGGCGGCGATCAGGCGGACGTTGACCTTGCGCGCCTCCACGCCACCGAGCCGTTCCACTTCGTTGTTCTGCAGCACGCGCAGCAGCTTGACCTGCGCGGCCGGCGGCAGGTCGCCGATTTCGTCGAGGAACAGGGTGCCGCCATGCGCGCGTTCAAAGCGGCCGGGGCGCGACTGCTGGGCGCCCGTGTAGGCGCCTTTTTCCACGCCGAACAGCTCGGATTCGATCAACTCGTGCGGGATCGCCGCGCAGTTGACCGCGACGAACGGCTGCTCGCCGCGCGGGCCGTGATCGTGCAGCCAGCGCGCGAACATCTCCTTGCCGGCACCGGTCTCGCCCGTCAGCAGCACGGTGATATGGCTGTCTGCTGCGGCGGAAAGCAGGTTGAAGGCTTCACGGAACGCCGGCGACTGGCCGATCAGGTTGCCCTGGTTCGCGCCACACAGTGTTTCGCGCAGTGTGCTGACTTCCTGCTGCAGGGTGAGCAGGTCGCTGATGACGGAGTCGGGTTCGAAGTACTTCAGGTAGTCGGGGTCGTTCCACGTCTCGGCCGGCTTGCCGACGATGCGGCAGAGACTGTCGCCGCGCCGCTCGCATTCGGTTTCCTTGTAGATGACCAGCCGGTCCATGAACGTGCTGCTGTAGCCCGATGCGTAGCCAAGCTGCACCCAGCAGCCAGACTCCTCGCGGGGCAGGGACTCCATCACGGGCGCTTCGCCCTCCCATGAGTCCTGCCAGAGAAACTCGCCATAGAAGTGGCCGGTGTCGCGGTCGATCTCCAGGCGAACCGGGTCCACGCGCGTGACGCCTTCGAGCATGTGCAACTGCGGCCCCCAAAGGAAGGCATCGTTGGGCGAACTGGCCAGTTCTTCACTGCGCTCGCGCTTGACCATCTCGGCATCGCGCATGCCTTGTGCATAGCCCATGCGGATCAGCAGCCCCTTGCCGCGCTCCACGCCGAGCGTATCGAGGATTTCCTTGCGCAGGTAGCTCAGCGCTTCGGTGTGCATCAGCACCATGCGCGACTGGCCAAGGCGAATCTGCGCGGCCTTGGCGTCGATGGTCAGTAGCGAAGCCAGCTCGAACGGCGGCTGCGCGGGGGGTGTTGTCATCCTTGTCACTCCAGATTCCGGCGGGCTTTCGAGCCTCGTTTTTGCGTAGCCTAGCACGGCATCCGGCGTTGCCGGAGCCCGGAAATCCCGCATCAGGAGCGCGTGCTGCGGCGCAGCGCGAGACGATTTGATCATTTGATCAAATCCGCCTGAATCACCTCATCAAATCATCAAGCGGGTTGGCCGGCCAGAATGCGGCCGATTGGCCGCAAGCCCTTGCGCCACAACGGTCTGCATCGCCTGGCACGCCATTCGCTATAGCTCTCCCACCTGAAATCACGAGACAACGCACACGCACCGCGATGTGCGGCGCACCAGGAGCGAGACATGACATATCCCCCTCAGGCACTTCAAGGTCACTGGCATCACCATGCCCCGCGCTACGTGCGCGTGACCGGGCGCAGCGAGCGTTGGGTGGAGTTCGAGTTTTCGATCGGCGATCCACAGATCTACGTCGAACTGGTCATGCCGCCCGAGCAGTTCCAGTCGTTCTGCGCCGAGCAGCGGGCCGAGCTGCTGCAGTGATACCCAAAAACGCCCCCACTCGACATCCGAGGAGACAACCACCATGCAAATCGATATCCGGACTGACGCCAGCGTCACTCCGATCCGGCAGACCTTCGCGCATATCGCGCGCCGGCTCGGCGCCGACAAGCCGGCCACGCGCTATCAGGAGGCGATGTACGACCTGCAGCCGGTCACGAGCTTCCACTACCGGCCGCTATGGCAGCCGCAATACGAGCTGTACGACGCCCGGCGCACCCGCGTGGTCATGCAGGACTGGTATGCGCTGAAGGACCCGCGCCAGTACTTCTACGGCGGCTACGTCAATGCGCGCGCCCGTCAGCAGGAGACGATGGAGAAGAACCTTGAGTTCGTGGACAAGCGCGGGCTGCTGAGCCGGTTGCCCGACGATGTGCGCGAGCTGCTCACGCTGGGCGTGGTGCCGCTGCGCCACGTCGAATGGGCGGCCAACATGAACAACGCGTCGATTACCGCCTACGGTTTCGGGTCGGCCATCACGCAGGCCGCGATGTATCACACGATGGACCGCCTGGGTATCGCGCAGTACCTGACCCGCATCGGGCTGCTGATCGGCGACAAGGCCGCCGTGGACCAGGCCCGCGCCGCCTGGATGGAAGACATGGCCTGGCAGCCGCTGCGACACGCGGCGGAGGACCTGTTGGTGCGCGATGACTGGTTCGAGCAGCACGTGGCGCAGAACCTGGTGCTCGATGGTCTGATCTATCCGCTGGTCTACCAGCAGTTCGACGCGCGCCTCTCCGCAACCTGGCCCGCGTTTTCGCTCGTGACCGATTTCATGTCCGCCTGGTACGCCGAGACCACGCGCTGGGTCGATGCCACCGTGAAAACGGCCGCACAGGAAAGCCCGGAGAACGCGGCGGTTATCGCTGGGTACGCCTTCGGCTGGCTCGATCGCTTCACGCACGCGCTGCGCCCGCTGGCGCACCGGCTGTTCGGCGAGGATGCCGAGTCCGAACTGGCCAATGCCGTCGAAGCGCTGGGCAAGCGCCTGAGCGGTCTGGGCCTGGCACGTCAATGACGGAGACAACCATGAGCGACGCCATCGTATTCATCGCCCTCCAGACCAACGACGACATGCGCCCGGTGATCGAGGCGATCGAGGCCGACAACCCGCACGCCACCGTCAACCACTACCCGGCGATGGTCAAGATCGACGCGCCGGGGCGGCTGGAGATCCGCCGCGCCAGCGTGGAGGAGCGCATCGGCCGCCCCTGGGACGTGCAGGAGCTGCAGCTTGGCCTGATTTCCCTTGCAGGAAACATCGACGAAACCGAAGACCAGTTCGTACTGGCGTGGCGCTGAGCCAGAACCCCAAGACAGGAGACAAACCATGACAACCGCCACTGCCATCGCCTCCGCCGCCCGCGCGGCGACCCGTCCGAAGCTCTCGCTCAAGGAGAAGTACGCGGTACTGACCCGCGACCTCGGTTGGGAGACCACGTACCAGCCGATGGATAAGGTGTTTCCGCACGACAAGTTCGAAGGCATCGTGATCCATGACTGGGACGGCTGGGAAGACCCGTTCCGCCTGACGATGGATGCGTACTGGAAATTCCAGTCCGAGAAGGAGCGCAAGCTCTACGCGATCATCGACGCGTTCCAGCAGAACAACGGCCAGCTCAACGTGACCGACGCCCGCTACATCAACGCGCTGAAGCTGTTCCTGACCGGGGTGTCGCCGCTGGAGTACGCGGCGCACCGTGGCTTCGCCATGGCGGGCCGTAATCTGCGCGGCGTTGGGGCGCGCGTGGCGTGCCAGATGCAATCGATCGACGAACTGCGGCATTGCCAGACCCAGATCCACACGATCAGCCACTACAACAAGTTCTTCAACGGTTTTGCCGACTGGCGCCATCTGCATGACCGGCTCTGGTACCTGTCCGTGCCGAAGTCGTATTTCGAGGATGCGATGACCGCCGGGCCGTTCGAGTTCATCACGGCGATCTCGTTCTCGTTCGAATACGTGCTGACCAACCTGCTGTTCATGCCGTTCATGTCCGGCGCGGCCTACAACGGGGACATGGCCACGGTGACGTTCGGCTTCTCGGCGCAGTCCGACGAGTCGCGCCACATGACGCTGGGCCTGGAGGTGGTCAAGTTCATGCTCGAGCAGGACCCTGCCAACCGGCCGATTATCCAGAAGTGGATCGACAAATGGTTCTGGCGCGGCTACCGGCTGCTGACGCTGGTGGCGATGATGATGGACTACATGTGCCCCAAGCGCGTGATGAGCTGGAAGGAGGCGTGGGAGATCTACTTCGAGCAGAACGGTGGGGCGCTGTTTGCCGATCTGGCGCGCTATGGCATCCGGATGCCCAAGTATCACGAGCAGGCCGCCAAGGAAAAGGATCACCTGTCGCACATCGCATGGTCGATCTTCTACAACTTCAACCACGCCGCGGCCATCCACACATGGGTGCCCGAGCCGCACGAAATGGACTGGTTGGCGCAGAAGTATCCCGACAGCTTCGACACGCATTACCGGCCGCGCTTCGACTACTGGAAGCAGCAACAGGAGGCCGGCCAGCGCTGGACCAACCCGGGCCTGCCGATGCTGTGCCAGGTGTGCCAGATCCCGATGGCCTTCACCGAACCCGACGACCCGACACAGATTTGCTATCGCCATGCGGAGCACAACGGCGAGCACTACCACTTCTGCTCGGATGGCTGCCGGGACATATTCCAGGGTGAGCCCGAGAAGTACGTGCAGGCATGGCTGCCAGTGCATCAGATTTTCCAGGGCAACTGCGGCGGCCCAACGCTGCCCGAGGTGCTCGACTGGTACCACCTGAAGCCCGAGGATCGCGGCGACTACGCCGATTCGCCCGACCGCGCGAACTGGGAGCGCTGGACCGGGCAAGGCAACAACCGTTCGTAAACAAGGAGACCAGATCATGCCAGTCATCGCATTGGAACCGGGCTACACCGGCGAGGTCCGCGACCGGATCGAAAACTTCCACGGCAACCAGCTTGTGTACTTCGGATGGGACCAGCACCGGTTGTTCTGCAGCCCGTTCACGCTGCCGCTGCCGCCCGACATGCCGTTCGGCGCGTTGGTCTCCGATGTCATCGTGCCGCTGCTGGGCGCGCACCCGGAAGGCGCCCGGATCGACTGGGCGCAGGTGCAGTGGTTGCGTGGCGATACGCCATTCACGCCGGATGCGGCCGCAAGCCTGGTCGACAACGGGCTTGGCCACAAGTCGCTGCTGCGCCTGCGTACCCCGGGCCTGCCGGGCATTGCCGGCTCGGCCAACTGAACTTGCTGCAGGAGGTTGCCATGACCTATCAGCTCACCATCGAGCCGCTCGGCCAGACCATCGACATCGCCGAAGGACAGACCGTGCTTGACGCCTGCCTGCGCGCCGGCGTGTGGCTGCCCCATGCCTGCGGGCATGGCTTGTGCGGGACCTGCAAGGTGCAGACGGTGGACGGCGAGATCGAGCACGGCGAAGCATCGCCGTTCGCGCTGATGGACTTCGAGCGCGAGGAGGCCAAGTGTCTGGCCTGCTGCGCCACGCCGATGTCCGACCTGACGATCGAGGCCGACATCGATCCCGAGCCCGACGCGCAGTTCCTGCCGCTGATGGACTTTACCGCCGAAGTCACGCGCATTGAAGCGTTGACGCCCACCATCAAGGGTGTGTTCCTGCGGGTGGAGGGTGTGGAAGGGGGCGATGCGCTGCGCTTCCAGCCGGGCCAGTACGTCAACGTATGGATCGGCAAGGAAGCGACGCCGCGCGCGTTCTCGATCGCGTCGGCGCCATCGGCGGACGAGATCGAACTGAATATCCGGCTGGTGCCGGGCGGTAGCGCCACGACCTACGTGCACGAGCAACTTGCCGTGGGCGAGCGTCTGCAGCTATCGGGGCCGCTCGGGCGTTTCTTCGTGCGCAAGAGCGATCCGCGCCCGCTGGTGTTCATGGCTGGCGGGTCGGGATTGTCGAGCCCGCGTTCGATGATCCTCGACCTGCTGGAGTCCGGCGACCAGCGCCAGATCGTGCTCGTGCATGGCGCACGGACCGCTGACGAACTGTATTACCGCGATGCCTTCGAAGCGCTGGCCTCCCAGCACGACAACTTCACCTATGTGCCCGTGCTGTCGGCCGAGGCGCAAGGCAGTGCATGGGCCGGCGAGCGCGGCTACGTGCACGAGGCCGCCGGGAGTCATTTCGGCTACGACTTCCGTGGCTGGCGGGCCTATCTGTGCGGGCCACCGCCGATGATCGAGTCGTGCATCGCCGCCCTGATGCAGGGGCGCTTGTTCGAGAAGGACATCTTCACCGAGAAGTTCCTGTCGGCGGCAGACGCCAGCCAGGCCACCCGCAGTCCGCTGTTCCGCTCACTCTGAAGTATTTCCACCACAAAGGAGACAACCATGGACAAGATCCAGATCGACACCGTTCTGAACCGCATCGAGGAAGCCACCGGTCAGCACGCCAATCCGCGCATCGCGGCCATCGTGCATCGGATGGTGCGCGACCTGTTCCACATGATCGAGGACCTGGATATCCAGCCCGAGGAATTCTGGTCCGGCCTCAATTTTCTGGCCGAAGCCGGCCGCTCGGGCGAACTGGGCCTGATCGCGCCGGGGCTCGGGTTCGATCACTTTCTGGACCTGCGCATGGACGAGGCCGAAAGCCAGGCAGGCATTGCCGGCGGCACGCCGCGCACGATCGAAGGCCCGCTCTACGTGGCAGGCGCGCCGGTGGCGCAGGGCGAGGCGCGCCTGGACGACGGCACGGGCGAGGGCGAAGTGCTGGTGATGGAAGGGCAGGTCAAGGATGGCGCGGGGCAGCCGCTGGCCAATGCCGTGGTCGAGGTCTGGCACGCCAACGCACTCGGCAACTACTCGTACTTCGACCCGACGCAGAGCGCGTTCAATCTGCGTCGCAGTATCGTGACCGATGGCGAGGGCCGCTACCGCTTCCGCAGCATCATGCCGGTGGGCTACAGCGTGCCGCCGAATGGGGCAACGGACCGCCTGCTCAAGCAGCTCGACCGCCACGGCACCCGTCCGGCGCATATCCATTTCTTCGTCTCGGCACCGGGCCATCGCAAGCTGACCACGCAGATCAACATCGATGGCGATCCGTACCTGTGGGATGACTTCGCTTTTGCCACACGCGAAGGGTTGGTACCGCCGATCACGCGCGTGAGCGATGCGGCGGCAATGGCTGCGCTGGGCGTGGACAAGCCGTTTGCGTCGATCCGCTTCGACTTCACGCTTCACGCGGACCAGGCAAATGCCCCGCAGGCCGAGGTGGCGCGACAGCGGGCATCGGTGGCGGCCTGAGCGCCGTTGTTTGGAGAGGGTCGCCCTGGATACCCGGGTTTCGGGACGGCCCTCGCCGCGCGCTGGCTTTAGCGCTGCAGGACCAGATTGGTCCAATGCACGTCGGTGCGATCCATCAGGCCGCTGCGCTGGCTGCAATGCGCGCTGCGCAGGCCGTATGGCTCCGCCAGCGCGATGGTCTCGGCGGCCGACACGTCGAACATGCGCCGGCCGGCGGGCACCGGGCCGTGCCGCAGGGACAGGAACACCAGGCCGTGATCGGCCAGCAGCGCGTCGACGGCACCCATTGCCTGGACGCGTTCGTCGGCATCGAGGTGCATCCACACGGCGGTCAGCATGATCACGTCAAAGCGCGTCGGCCGTTCGCGCAGCCTGGCCAGCGCGGGCAGGGTGTCATCGAGCCAGTCGATATCCACATCCGCGTGGAGCTTGCGGCCAGCCTCGCGTAGTTCTGCGGTCGGTTCCACCGCCACGACCTGATGGCCGCGCCGTGCCAGGGCGGCGGCATCGCGCCCGGTGCCCGCGCCGACATCGACAATGCGGGCCGGCGGCGCCGGCAACAGGTGGAGCACGTCGCGATGGACATCCTCGAACGTGATGCTTTCGTACTGGACGACGAGGGTGCTGGCCTGTTCGCCATAACCGGCCGTGCTTGTCTTGGGCATGGTCAGAGTTTTCCTTCAAGCGACTTCCGTTCGCGCCACATCTCCTGCACGAACGGGTCGGTGATGCCGTACAGGCCGTGCCCTTTGCGCATGATCAGGTTGCTTGCCATCAGTTCGTTGACCACCGGCTGTGCTTCCTCGACCTTCACTTCCCGGCCTATTGCCAAGGAGTACGCCGCGGCCGCGTCGGCCGAGAACAAACCCCGTGCGTCGCCTTGCGTGGTGGCAATGCGGTCGAAGATCGCGGTTGCCAGGCCGCCAAGTTGTTCGAGCTTCATCAGTTCCACGTCGGCAGCCGCCGAACGCAGCGTGTTGGCGATGGTCGGCAGGTGCTCGTCGGGATTGCTGCCCTCGGGCAGGTGGAAATGCAATTGCCGCAGCGCCCGGATCATCTCCTCGGGCCGATGGCCAAGCGCCTGGAACGCCTTGATGGCGACGTCGGGCGAGGGCAGGGCGGTAAAGCCCTCGGAGGACAGGCGCGCCAGCAGATAGTCGATATATTCCCGGTCGAGCACCGGGTAAGCGACCGACGTGGCGCCGGCGAAGGCCTGGTTGCGTCGCGCGGTCAGTTCGCCCACCAGCGCGCGATGCGAGCCGGTTCCCACGAACAGGAAATGCCCTGTGGTGCCGGGGCGGGGATTGATGGCATCACGCGCGGCCTTGAGCGCCAGCAGCATTTGATTGCCTTCGTCCGAGGTGATGGCGTGCTGCACTTCGTCGACGATCAGCACGACATCGGCGCCGGCCTGATCGACGACTTCTTTCAGCGCCTGGGCCAGCGTCGCGCCGCCAGCCTCGCCGAGGGTGTCGAGCTTGAAGCTGAATTTGAAGCCGAAGGCGGCGATGTCGGCACTGGCCAGACGCTTGAGCTTGCGAAGGATCGTGGAAGACGGGGACTCCAGCTCGGTCAGTGTTTTCTTGACGGCTTCCAGGATCAGTCGGGCGGGGCTGCGCTGCGTGTCGCTCCACAGGTCCACATAGATCACGATCGCGCCAAGGTCTTCGAGCGCGGGAATCAGGTCGTTGATTAAAAACGTGGTCTTGCCCGTGCGGCGCAGGCCGGAAAGGAACAGGCCCGAGCGCAGGCCCTCGTCCAGTACCCCTGGTTGCAGAAGTTGCCTGGCCATCTGTTTGGCGAGTTCCGGCCGTTGGTAAATGTTGCTCATCGGGCGCCTGATGTGAATTAGCGTGAATTATTCAGATGGAATAATTATACGGATTTCATAAAATACAGTAAAAGTCGGCAGGCCGGCGTGCAAAAGCAATGAGAAGTGGCATGATTGCCACTTTCTCTGTCACGCCAATGTATCGGCATGGAGCGCCTCCCATGGTACTTTCGCCAGCCATTCCCATTCTCCGGATCTTCTCGGTCGAGAAAGCCAGGGAGTTCTACCTCGACTTCCTTGGCTTCCAGGTCGACTGGGAGCACCGCTTCGAGCCGGACCTTCCGCTTTACATGCAGGTCAGGCGCTCCGGGCTGACACTGCACCTCAGCGAGCATCATGGTGATGCCACGCCCGGGTCCGCTGTATTCATTCCGGTGGAGGACATCGACGCGCTGCAGCGCGAACTGATCGCCAAACAGTACGGATACGCGCGGCCCGGCGTAGAGGCAGTGGGCTGGGGCCGCGAAATGCAGGTGGCCGACCCGTTCGGCAACCGCCTGCGGTTCTGCGAGTTCACCAAGGATTAAGACCGGGATCAGGCCCAGGACTAGGCCACAGCCGCGCCGACAGCAGCCGGCTCTGGAGGCGTGTCGGACATCTTCACTTCGTTCAGTGTCCCGCTCGCCTTGGCGATGGCCCGCGACAGCCGTGCCACTTCATTGAGCTGTTCGATCATGTCGTTGGCAAGTCGGAAGTTGATCGCGTCCACGGCGCTCCGCAATGGCAGGGCGCTCATGATGGCCTGCCGCGCGACGCCGGCCTGCGCTTCGATTTCCGGCTTGGCATTGACGATGCGCGTGGCGACTTCGGTGTCCGGATGCGCGATTGTCTCCACCGCCAGCGCCAGGTATTCGGACACCATCGCCGCGAAGCCCGCCGACTCTGGATTGCGTAGCGATGCGGCATCCGCGCCATGCGACAGCCGTCGTTGGCTCAGGGCCAGCATGCTGGTGGTGGCAACCTCCCGAATGGCGTCGAGGCACGTGGCGATCCGCGCCAGATCCACAAGCTGATGGCCTTCATCATCGTTGTGAACCGCGTCCGACAGGTGTCCGATATAGGTCAGGATGGCCGTGCTCAGCGAATCGGCAGCTTTGTCCTGGTCGGTCAGCGTGACGAGCTCCTGCGAATCGCCTTCCACGACCAGCGCGGCACTATGTTCGACCAGTTCCTGGACCTGCTTGCCCAGCGATACCAGTTCAAGCTGCACACGGGGGATGGCCAGCGCCGGCATCCCGGCCAGCGTGTCGTCCAGGAATCGCGGCAGGCCAGGGTCCTGCCAGCCTTCGCGCGCCGGTGGCGCCAGCCGTTGGGCGAGCTTGCCGATGGGTCCGGTGAACCAGATCAGCACGGCGGTGCTTAACACGCTGAATACGGTATGGGCGTTGGCGGCCTGTCGCGGGGTTTCGGCGGCCAGACGGGCGGCGCCGGTCAACTCCGGCGAGGACGGAGAGATTTCGCGGATGAAGTCCGCGAACTGCGGGATGATAAAGACGAGGAACAGCACGCCGAGCACGTTGAACAGCAGATGGACGATGCCCACCTGGGCCGCCTCGGCCGACTTGCCGATCGACGCGAGCAGCGCCGTGCCGCAAGTGCCCACGTTGGCCCCCAGTATCAGCGCAATGCCTGATTCGAGCGGAATCAGTCCCTGGCTACCCAGCGCGATGACGATAGCCAGCGTGGCCGCCGAGCTTTGCACGATGGCAGTGAAGACTGCGCCGATCAGGATGCCGATCCACGGATTGCGCATTTCCTGCATCGCCGTGATGAACGGCTGGAAATTACGCAGTGGGCGCGTGGCATCGCCCATGAATTCAATCCCAAGGAATAGCAGGCCGAGCCCGAGCACCACGCCGCCAAGCTGCTGCAGCAACTCTCGCTTGGCGAAACCTTGCAGCAGGAAGCCGCCAGCCAGCATAAACGGCGTGATCGCCGAAATGTTGAAAGCGATGATCTGCGCGGTCAGCGTCGAGCCGATATTGGCACCCATGATCACCGGGATCGATTGCTGAAGCGTCATCAGCCCGGCGGAGACAAAGCCCACCAGCAGCACCGTGGTGATCGTCGAGGAGTTCAGCAGGGCCGTGATGCCCGCGCCGGCCAGCACGCCGCGAAAGCGGTTGGCGGTCAGGGTGCCCAGCAGCGATTGCAGCCGCGCGCCGGCAATCGCCTTGAGGCCTCGGGTCATCAGATCCAGACCAAACAGGAACAGGGCCAGGCCGCCAACGAGCAGGCCAGTGATCTCGATCAGGTTCAGGTTCAGACCATTGAGCATGGGCAGCTTCGGGCAATGGGTCGACGCAAGCCAGCGACCGTGCCATTGTACGAGTTTCCTATACCATTTCACGCCATTGATTTTTTTGCCTCCACCATGAAAATTTTCGCGTCCTACCGCCTTCGAACCGTTACCGCCGCCTTGGCGCTTTGCACGGCCAGCGCCCATGCCGCGGGTGATGGTGTGCCCGTCGGGGAGGATCGTCTGGCGCGGCTGGTGGCAGATACCGTCCGACCCGTCATGGCGCAGTACGAAGTACCCGGCATGGCCGTGGCCGTAACAGTCCGCGGCAAGTCCCAGGTCTTCAACTTCGGCCTGGCATCGAAGGCGGACGCCACCCCGGTCACCGAACACACGTTGTTCGAGATCGGGTCGGTCAGCAAGACGTTTACGGCGACGCTCGCCTCATACGCGGCGCAGCGTGGCGCCATATCGTTCTCAGACAAGGCTAGCCAGTACCTGCCCGGATTGGCGGGTAGCAGCCTCGATGCGATCAGCCTGCTGGAACTCGGGACGTACACGGCAGGCGGGCTGCCGTTGCAGTTCCCCGATGCGGTGACCACCTCTGACCAGATGCTGGCGTACTTCAAGGAATGGAAGCCGACGTACGCGGCTGGCACGCATCGGCAGTACTCGAACCCGAGCATCGGCCTGTTCGGTTATCTGGCCGCGCGGAGCCTGGGTGAGCCGTTCGACAACCTGATGGAGCACCGCATCTTTCCGGGCCTGGGCCTGAAGCACTCATTCATCCGGGTGCCGCAGTCCCGCATGGGCGACTATGCCTATGGCTACAAGGACGGCAAGCCGATCCGCGTGAACCCCGGCATGTTCGACTCGGAAGCCTATGGCGTGAAGACCACGGCGGCCGACATGATTCGGTTCGTCGAAGCCAATATGGATGGCGCGCGGCTGGAGCCGACGTTGCAGCGGGCGGTTACCGGTACGCACACCGGCTACTTCCGCGTTGGCCCCATGACCCAAGGCCTGGGCTGGGAAATGTACACCTGGCCAACCTCGCTCGAGGATCTGCTGACGGGCAACGCCGCCGGGATGCTGGAGCCGAAGGAAGTCGCACGGCTGGCGCCGCCGCAGCCCCCCAGGGCCGACGTGCTGATCAATAAGACTGGTTCCACCAACGGCTTCGGCGCCTATGTGGTGTTCGTCCCGGCTCGTCAGATCGGCGTGGTGATGTTGGCGAACCGCAATCTGCCGATCCCCGAGCGCGTGCGGGCGGCGTACCAGATCCTGAAGGCGCTGGACGCGCAGTAGACACCGATATCGGGCATCGGGCATCGGGTCGGGATCAGGCCGGGTCGATGTTCTGATTCAGCCTGAAAGCGTTGTCAGGATCGTATTGGCGTTTCACGGCAACCAGCCGTGAATGGTTGACGCCATACGCGGCGCGGGTGCGTTGGGCGCCTTCGTCGCCGAGGTTGTTGGCGTACACCCCGCCCGTCGAGTACGGCTGGACCGCTTCCCACAGGCCGCGCGCCCACTCCCGGTGTTTGTCGTCGTCGGCCGGGTCATCCCAGATGGCCAGCGGGAAGCAGTCGAAGTCCGCCGACCGGTTTCCATATGCGGTGGCCTCGTCGGGTACGCGGGCGATGGCGCCGCCGACCTGCTGGAACACCACCAGGCAGCCCGGCGAGGGCGCTAGGGCATAGGCAGCGAGGAGAGCGTCGACCGCCTCCGCGCGAATCTGGCGGAGGAACTGGGCCTTCCAGTAATACCGCCGGCCGCGCGCGAAGAGCGCATCGCTGGCCGACTGCATCTGCAGATACGGAACGAAGTCGAGTTGGGCGTCGACCGGATTGCCGAACTCGACCAGCGGGCGCAGCGCTGCTTGCCTTGTCTCTTCAGTGCCATCTGGCCCGACATGACACGCCGAGATGCTGAGACATCGCTCGCCCGATGGCTGGGTGACGAGCGCGGCGTCGGCCGCAACGTCATCCGGGGCGGCGCGGGCGAAAGCATCGTAGTGCAGCATCGCCTCCCGAGCCTGATCCCACGGGTAGACCACGGCGCATACCGGCAGTCTGGCGGGAATCGGATGCAGACGGAAATGGAACGCCGTGACGATGCCGAAATTGCCACCGCCGCCGCGTATCGCCCAGAACAGGTCCGGGTGCTCGGTCGTGCTGGCGTGCAGCCGTTCCCCGTCGGCGGTGACGATTTCCACGGCCTCCAGGTTGTCGCAGCTCAGCCCGTACTTGCGGCCCAGCTTGCCGAACCCGCCCCCCAGCGTCAGCCCGGCGATACCCGTATCGCTATTGACCCCCATCGTCGTGGCCAGGCCATGCCGCAGCGATGCCTGGTCGAACTCACCGAGATTGAGCCCTGCCTCCGCGCGGGCGCGGCGCCGCGCGACATCCACGTCGATGCGCTTCATACGCGACAGATCAATGACGATGCCGTTGTCACACGTGGAAAGTCCGGCGAGATTGTGCCCCCCGCTGCGAACCGCGATGGTCAGGCCGGTGGCCCGGGCGAACCGTACGGCGCCTGCCACGTCGGTGGCGTCGGCGCAGTAGACGACCAACGCCGGATGCTTGTCGATTGCGCCATTCCAGACCTTGCGCGCCATATCGTAGTCAGGATCCCCGCGCTGGACGAGTTGGCCACCCAACGCCTGCCGGAACGCCTCGAACCCTGGATTGCCGCCGTCCCCGGATGCCTCTTGCCGATCTGATCGCATCACGCCCCCCAAGTTGGTCACGCCCCCGAGACCATGGTGGTGCGCGCGGCGGTCGGGTGCAAAGGCAAAGATCTCAGCTTGTAGATGAGAAAAGCTCACCTAGACTGGACCCATGCAAAAACTGCCGCCCCTGCGCGCATTGCAGGCATTCGAGGCGGTTGCGCGTCACCGCAGTTTCAAGGCCGCAGCGGCGGAGCTAAACGTGACGCCGACCGCCATCAGCCATCAGATCCGGATGCTCGAGCAGATCTGCGGCAAGGCGTTGCTCCAGCGACGCCCGCGTCCGCTCCGGCTGACCGTGGCGGGGGAGCGGCTCTATCCGGCGCTGCGTAGTGGTTTCGCGCTGTTTGCCGAGGCCGTGGCGACCGTTGGGCAGCCCGGTGTGGCACGCCCGCTGCGCGTGACCAGTCCGAACGCTTTCGCGAGCCGCTGGCTGGTTCCGCGCCTTCCGGCCTGGCAGGGGCTGCATCCCGAATGGCCGCTGGAGATCATCGGCACGGACCGGGTCCTGGATCTGGCTGCGGGCGAGGCTGACGTCGCCATTCGCTACGCGCGATGCGCGCCCAAGGGGCTGGTCAGTACAGAGTTCGCGCGCGATACCTTCTTCGCCGTGGCCAGCCCGATGCTGCTGGCGAGGGCGGGGCGGGAAGGGCAGGCGACATTCGATATCGGCGATCTCACGCATATCCCCCTGATCCACTACGAATGGAGCAGCGGCGACCCGCACGCCCCGACCTGGGCGCAGTGGTTCGCGGCTGCGGGTCTCACCGCAGGCGACTCGTCGGCTCGGCGTGGCCGCCATGACCTGAGTTTTCGCGAGGAACTGCACGCCATCGACGCGGTGGTGGCCGGCCAGGGCGTGGCGCTATGCAGCAACGTGGTGGTGGACGGCCTGCTGCGCAGTGGCGCGTTGTGCAAGGCGCACGCGCTGGGGTTGCCCGGCTTCGGCTTCTACGTGGCCCATGCCGCCGGCCATCCGGATCTGGCAGCGGTGGAGGGCTTTTCAGGCTGGCTGCTGTCGACGGCCGGGACGCCGGCGGGCGAACATCCGGCCTAGTTGGGCGGCATCTCGGGCGGTATCAGGTCCGGGTTCCAGGCGACCTCCCACATATAGCCGTCGGGGTCCTGGAAGTAGCCGGCATAGCCACCCCAGAAGGTATCCACCGGGGGTTTGAGGATGATGGCTCCGGCACGGCGTGCCTGCTCGATGACGGCGTCGACTTCGGCCCGGGAGCGGACGTTGTGACCCAGCGAGATCGACGTGATGCCCAGGGGCGTATTGGTTGCGGCATCCTTGGCCAGAAACTCGCGGGGATAGAGCGCCAGCCGCAGTCCCGACTCCAGATCGAAGAAGACCACGGCACCGTGCTCGAACTCGGTGCCGACGATGCCCTTGGTTGGCCAGCCCAGGCCGTCGCGATAGAACGCCAGCGACCGTTCGAGACTGCCGACACCCAGCGTGAGAAGCGTGAGGCGAGGATGCATGGTTGGATGGTCGGTGGTTCAGGGCGCGGGAGATGCGGTGAGATCCAGGGAGACCACGCGCAAGGTGGCGTCGTCGGGGCACATCGTGTCCGTGAAACCCAGCCGATGCGCCAGGCCGCGCATCGCGGTATTGGATGCCAGCACGTAGCCAATCATCGTGTGGTATCCGGCGGCCCGTGCCGTCGCGATCAGGATCTCCATGAGATGGCGCGCCAGGCCAAGACCATGCCAGCCGTCGACGATTGTCACCGCGAATTCGCAGGATCCGGAGTGCGGGTCGGTAGTGAAGCGGGCGCCGCCAATCAGATCACCCTTGTCCTCCGTCCCCGCCATGGCGACCAGCGCGCATTCGCGGACCGGCGTCGGGTGAACGGCCGTTTCCAGCAACGCGTCCGGCAGGTCGTGCATGGACGCCATGAATCGCGTATACCGCGAGTCATCAGACAGGCGATGGAAGGCCGTCAGGATGCCGCCTTTGTCCTGCGGGCGGATCGTTCGTATCAGCACCTGCTTGCCGTTTCGCAGGGTCACACAGGTGGGCAACGTCGGGGCTGTGGCTTGCATAGGGTGATGGCTCGGTTCCATTTGGGCTGATTCATGGTAGGCAAGCGGCGTCGGGAATCCAAATCCGGCGGGCCGGCTACAAACATCGACTGGCGTGGAATAAAGTGGTTCTGGGGGTGGTTTACATCATGCGGGAAGGCCGTGCGGTCGATGACGTCCCGCCGCGCTCTCGCAGGCAAACCGATGTGCCGCGTGATGCGCAACCGCGTGTCGTGACGTCGGGATGGTGAAGTCGGGGTGAGGATCATGGGCAAGGGATTGGCGGCCGTGGCAGCGGCAATCGCCGGACTCGGCCTGGGCGGTGGCGTTGGTGGCGCATGGGCGCAGGACATGTCGACGATGTGCCAGCAGGTGGTTGGGCAGGCCGAAATCGGCGGCGTGATGCAGACCATCGCGGGAGTGGCCTGCCTGCAGCCCGATGGCACGTGGCAGATGGTGGATAGCAGCAGTGTGGGCTATGGCGGCGGGGACTATTACTACGACCCGTGGTACTGGACGCCGTATGTGGGGTTCGCCGGCGTGATTTTCATCGACCACCATCATCGCCCGCACGTCATGCACCATGTGTTCTTTCCCAGTCGCGGCGTGATCGTGCGGGGCGGTCGCGTCGTGCACGGTGGAGCGCCTGGCGGGTTCCATGGCGGCGCGGCGCCGGGTGGCTTCCATGGAGGGGGAGCCATGCATCGCTGAGCCGCGCCAGCGGGGTTACCCGGCTTCTCCTGCCGTATCGCTCATGGCAGACTGCGCAAGTTGCTGCAGTTCTTGACGTTGCCTTACACGAAACAATGAGCGAGTCCCTCTGCTTTCTGTCGGCCACCGAGTTGGCCGACGCCATCCGGCACAAACGTGTCTCCCCGGTAGACATCACTTCCGCAGTCCTGGCGCGCGCGGAGCGCCTTCAACCTGAACTGAACTGCTTCATCACGATCGACGCCGAGCGGGCGATGGAATCGGCCCGCCAGGCAGAACGATTGGTCATGGCGGGCGGGCCACTCGGCTTGCTCCACGGCGTGCCGTTCACGGTCAAGGACATCGTCAACACGCAAGGCGTGCGCACGACTTTCGGCGCGGCGCCGTTGCGGGACAACGTGCCGCAGCAGGACGCCGTCGCGGTGGCCCGCCTGCGCGAACAGGGCGCCATCCTGATCGGCAAGACCACCACGCCCGAGTTTGGCTCCAAGTGCCTGACCGATTCGCCGCTGTTCGGGCGCACACGTAACGCGTGGAGCGCGCAACGGACCAGTGGCGGCTCCAGCGGCGGTGCGGCCGTGGCGGTGGCCAGCGGCATCGCGCCACTGGCTGTCGCCACCGACGGCGGTGGGTCCACGCGGATTCCGGCTGCCTGTAACGGTGTGGTCGGCATCAAGCAAAGCAACGGTGTGATTCCACATAGCCAGGCGCAGGACCTGTACGGCAACCAGACCTATGTCACCCCCACCACGCGCACCGTTGCCGATACTGGCCTGATGATGGCGGCGATGGCGGGCGAGCACGCCTGCGACCCGTGGTCGATCGGCGTGCCGAAGGCCGACTATGTCGATGCCGCGCGCGCCCAGGGCGATCTGCGTGGCAAGCGCATCCTCTATTGCCTGGCGCCGCCGGGCCGCCCAGTGGCGGCGGATGTGGCACGCGCGTTCGAGCGGGGGCTGGCCGCGCTAGCCGGGCTCGGCGCGGAGCTAGAGCCGTTCGATGGCGACGGCTTCAACGATATCGAGCCGCTTTGGCGCGCGATCAACCACACCGTCTGGCGCACGCGCTTCGTCGAGATCGTCGAGCGTCATCGCGACGAACTGAGCGCAACGTTCGTACGTCAGGTGGAGTCGGCCGCGCAAGTCAGCGGCGTGGCGTACCAGCAGGCGATGTTTGACCGTTCGCGGCTGTTCCAGCGCGTGCAGGCGTTGCTCGAGCGCGCCGACCTGCTGGCGATGCCGACCATCATGCGCACCGCGCTGCCGATCGACCAGGATCTGTTCGGCACGATCGAGATCGACGGGCATGTACACGAGAACGTGCGCGCGAACTGGTTTCCGTGGACGATGCCATTCAACATGACCGGCCATCCCGCGATCAGCCTGCCGTGTGGCTTCGGCAGCGACGATCTGCCGATCGGGCTGCAACTGGTTGGACGGTTCCGCCGCGACACGGAACTGCTGCGTTGCGCCGCATTGTTCGAATCGGCCCACGGCTTCCTCGACCGGTGGCCGTCGCTGTGACGCTACGTGATGCCGATGCCGATACCGATCTCAATATCGAGATCGACGCCGACATCACCACCCTTTGCTTGCCCCTTCCCAGGCTTCCCGCTTTCACCACAGGACTTTCCTCATGACCGTCAAGTTTCATTCCGGCCGCCTGACTTGGCTGCTTGGCACCGCGTTCAGCGGCCTCATGATCGTTGCCGCGCCAGCATCCGCCGCGGACGATGCGCCGATGCACATCATCGTTGGCTACGCGCCGGGCGGTGCCGCCGACAGTCTGGCCCGGATCTACGCCGAGCAACTCCGTCAGGACGGGCAGGGCACGGTGATCGTGGAGAACCGCCCGGGCGCATCTGCACGGCTGGCGCTCGACTACGTCAAGCGGTCGAAGCCCGATGGCAAGACGATCTTCATCGGCCCGTCGCCACTGTTCACGATCTTCCCGCTCACGTACAAGAAGCTCAGCTACGACGCCGACAAGGACCTCGTGCCCGTGGCGGTGCTAACTGACGTGCCGACCGCCGTGGCAGCAGGCGTGCAGCAGCCGTACAAGAACATGAAGGAATTCCTGGACTGGGCCAAGCAGCATCCGTCCAGGGCCAGTCTGGGCCTGGCCACGATCGGCAGCGCGGGCCACCTTGGCACGGTGGCGCTGGGCAAGGCATCGGGCGTCGCCATCACGCCCACGCCATACCGTGGCGCATCGCCGATGCTGGTGGACGTGATCAGCGGCAATGTGTCGATCGGCTGGGATGCGGTGGCCAGCATGATGTCGCTGTACAAGGGCGGCAAGATTCAGCTTCTGGGCGTGAGCGGCACACGACGTGCCAAGGCGTTGCCCGAAGTGCCGACGATGAAGGAGCAGGGCATCAACCAGTACGAATTCGCGACGAGCTGGTACGGCGCCTTCGTGCCCGCTGGCACGCCCGCCGCAGAGCAGGCCAAGCTCGAAAAGGCGTTCCTCCAGGCATCGACCAATGCGTCGAGCGCGGCCAAGCTGGAGACGCTGGGGCTTGAGGTGAACGCCCAATCCGGCGAGGCCGCGCGCAAGCGCATCCAGACAGAACGCGCGGCATGGAAGCCGATCGTCGAGTCGACCGGGTTCGTGGCAGAGGACTGATGCCAGCCACTGCTTGGGGGCCATGAACGCTAGGGCGTTTCATCGCCTGCTTGTGTCCCGCGCATGACGGCCACGAACAGATCCGCGCAACCATGCGCTGGTATCTGGACGTGGCCGTCTGTCATTTCAGCCCAATGGCAACTATCGCGACGCGAGCATCAGGTTCAGGTTTTGAATCGCAGCGCCGGATGCGCCCTTGCCGAGGTTGTCGAAAACGGCGGACAGGAGAACGTGCCCGTGCTCCGTGCCAGGAAATACGCTCAGGCGCATGTCGTTCGTGCCATTCAGCAATTGCGGGTCCAGGTGCTTCACGGCGGACGATTCTGACAGCGGCAAGACCTGCACGTGGTCTGCCTCGGCATAGTGGCGCGCGAGGCAGGCGTGTAACGTGGCGCCATCCACGCCGGGTGCCAGCAGCCGCAACGCCAGCGGCACAGTCAGCACGATGCCCTGGCGGAACGCGCCGTATGCGGGGACGAAAATAGGCGGTTGCGCGAGCCCGACGTGCTGCTGGATCTCCGGCGTGTGCTTGTGCGCGAGTTCCAGGCCATATACCTGGTAGGAAGGCGCGCTGGCGGCTCCCGGTCCCTCGTATTCCTCCACGCCGGCGCGTCCCCGTCCGGAGTAGCCGGATACCGCATGAATGCTGATGGGGTAATCGCCCGGGATGAGCCCAGCCTGCACCAACGGACGCAGCAGGCCAATCGCACCGGTCGGATAGCAACCGGGATTGGTGACCCGGCGCGCGTTTGCAATTTTTTCAGCCTGCCCCGGCGCCATCTCAGGAAACCCGTAAGTCCAGTCCGGCTGTGTACGGTGCGCGGAGCTTGCGTCGATGACGCGAACCGCAGGATTGACAATCGTGGCCACAGCCTCGCGCGCGGCGGCATCCGGCAAGCAGAGGATGGCGATGTCGCAGGCGTTGATGGCTTCCGCGCGTCGCTGCAAATCCTTGCGCTCCGCGGCAGCAAGCGTGATCAGTCTGATATCGGTCCGGTTACGCAGCCGTTCGTGGATGAGCAACCCAGTGGTGCCTTGGTCGCCGTCGATGAAAACAATAGGAGAGCTCATGGGTGAAATACTCCGCTGACTTTGGGTTGGAGGCAGTAGAACGAAGAGCGAGCCCCTATATTCCGTGGATAGCTACAATAGAGAAAGTTGAATTTCATAACATAGACATTCAGTTTTTCTGAATCAGGACGCCGACATGCGAGAGATCAGCCTGGACCGTTTGCGCACTCTGGTCGCCATTGCAGACCGCGGCTCGTTTGCCGATGCGGCGCGTGCGTTGCATCTGGCGCCGCCAACGGTCAGCCTCCATATCGCTGAACTCGAAGCCCGCATTGGCGCTCCACTCCTGTCGCGCAAGCGGGGGCAAGTCAGGCCGTCGGCAATAGGGGAGGTGCTGGTGGAGCGCGCACGCCGGCTGCTGGCCGATGCGGAGCGGGCGCTGGACGATATTCAACGCCAGGTGCAGGGGCTGGAAGGGCGAGTGCGGCTCGGCGCGTCGACGGGCGCGATCGCGCACCTGTTGCCGCAAGCGCTCGAAGGGCTGCGCCAGCACCATCCCGCGATCGACATACAGGTGGCGGTGCTGACTTCACATGAAACGTTGTCCCGACTGGCGGATGGGACGCTGGACGTTGGGCTGGTTGCACTGCCGCAGCCGCCGGTAGCCGGACTCGTGATCAAGCCTTGGCGCCGCGAACCCGTGATGGCTTTCTTGCCGGCGCATTGGGAGTGCCCAGCACGCGTCACGCCTGAATGGCTCGCCGCCCAACCTCTCATTCTCAATGACGCGACCACGCGACTTTCACGTCTGACTACGGAGTGGTTCGCGACTGCGGGGTATCATCCCGCGCCCCGCATTCAGCTCAACTACAACGACGCGATCAAGAGTCTGGTGGCGGCCGGCTACGGTGCCTCGCTACTACCCCTTGAGGAGACGGCGCCATCGCCCGACAAGCGCATTGTCATGCGTCCGCTGCGCCCGGCGTTGTGGCGTCGGCTCGGTATTGCGCATCGTGCGGGGTACGTTGAGCGTTCCACGCAACACGTGCTTGATATGTTGCGGGATCTGCGGTTGGCGTAGGCGTTGCCAAAAAAGAAAAAGCCGGCCGAGGGCATTGCGTGCCCTCGGCCGGCCAGTCATCCACTCATCAGCACTTCAACGACGTCGATTGCGCTTCGGCATGTTTGTGCAATGCGGGAGGCTTGGCGTTGCCACCGTTGGCCTCGAGGAACTTGCAGGCGTTAATGATATCGTTGGCAAGCAGTTGCGCCACGTTGTGGTTCACATGCGGACGCACCACCACGCGCAGGCTCGTGACCGATTCGGCGTTGGGCGGCATCGTGTACGCGGACAGCACCCAGCCTTTCTCGCGGACCTTGTTGGAGACATCGAACTCGTTGAAGTTCTTGTACTTCTTGTTCAGCGTCACTGCCACCACCGGAATGCGCTGCGTGGTGTTCATGATGTCGAAGTACCCGCTGTCGACGAGCTGCTGGCGCAGGAAGATCGCGTTGTCCAGCGTGTGCTGCATCACGCGTTTGTAGCCGTCGAACCCGAGCCGCAGGAACTGGTAGTACTGCACGGCCACCTGGAATGCGTTGCGGCTGAAGTTGAGCGTGGCCGTGGGCATTTCTCCGCCCAGGTAGTTCACGTAGAACACCAGTTCCTCGTTGAAGATCTTGCGTTCGCGGAACACCACCCAGCCGAGGCCCGGCGGCGTCAGCCCGTACTTGTGGCCCGAGGCGTTGATCGACTGCACGCGCGGCAGGCGGAAGTCCCACTTGTAGTCGGGGTAGAGGAACGGGTTGACGAAGCCGCCGGAGGCGCCGTCGATATGCATGGGGATCGAGATGCCCGTGCGCTTCTCGTAGGCATCGAGCCAGTCGTGAATGCCCTGGATGTCGTCATCCTCGCCCGTGAAGGTCTGCCCGGCGATGGCCACGACGCAGATCGTGTTCTCATCGACGTACTTGTCCAGGTCTTCGGCGGTCAGGCAGTAGTTGCCCGGCTTCAGCGGCACGATGCGCGGCTCGACGTCGAAGTAGCGCAGAAACTTCTTCCACACGATCTGCACGTTGCCGCCCGTCACCATGTTCGGGCGGGTGGCATCCTTGCCTTCGGCCTGGCGGCGCTGGCGCCAGTTCCACTTGTGCGCCAGGCCCCCGAGCATGCAGGCTTCGGATGAGCCTACCGTACACGTGCCGTACGGCTCCACGCCCTTCGGACCGTTCCACAGTTCATGCAGCCAGCGCACCATGCGGCCTTCCATGGCGAAGAGCCGCGGATACATGTCGTGGTCGATATAGTTCTTGAAGATATTGCGCGCGGCGACTTCCCGGGCTTCCGGTTCCGCGAACGTGGTGACGAACGACGACATGTTGAGCATGGGGTTGGTGTCGGTCCATTCGTCACTGATCACGATCGCGGCCGCTGCATTCGCCGAGATGCCTTCGCGCGGGAAGACGTTTTCAGGCACCTCGTAGTTGAATTGGTCGTACGGTGTGACCTTGTGCTCTTGCATGTCGCTCATGGATACCCCTCGTAACGTTGACATGGCGAGAACCGGCGACCCGATACCCGGTCACGGCGCGAAGGCACCGAACAGGAAGACGAACGGGTGCGGAAAGCGCGGGAGGGAAGGGCAGGCGCCGGCTGCGGCGCCGCGTTCCGTGGACGTACCCCGGGCACGCGGCTCGACACGAGTATAGGAGCGAAGCCCCCGACAAATCATTGTGCTTTAGGCCAATACGGGCGCACAAAATCACTGTCGCACGACGTGGTCAGCGGTGATGGGAAAGCTATACTCGACTCCGCTGTCAGACAGGTACCCGGTGTGCGTAATTCGACTGCCTGACATGCCCGAATCTGCCGTATTACCGAGGCGTGTTTTCGAGGAGAAACTTGGATGACAAAGAGCGAACCGCGAGAGAGCGAGTCGGCTTCCCGATTGATCGACGGGAGGATCCAGGAACTGGGTGACTGGCGCGGCGCGATGCTGGCGCGGCTACGCGCGGTGGTGAAGGCCGCCGATCCCGAGGTGATCGAGGAATGGAAATGGCGGGGCGTGCCGGTGTGGTCGCACGCCGGCATTCTCTGCACGGGTGAGACCTACAAGAACGTCGTGAAAATGACCTTTGCCAAGGGGGCGTCGCTGGAAGACCCAGCGGGGCTTTTCAATTCCAGTCTCGAAGGCAACACGCGGCGTGCGATCGACTTTCATGAGGGAGAGGAGATCGACGAGCCTTCGCTGAAAGCGCTTATCCAGGCTGCCGTTGTGCTCAACCAGTCGAAATCCCGCAAGTAGTCACTGCGTTATGGCAGCAGGTGTCGCCCAAAGAACGCGACGATCTTGCGATGGACTTCGGCAACCTCGGCGCGATCGAAGCCGGGGGGATCGTTGAGCAGATCGCCCAGGAGTCCGGTCAGACCCGGCGGGTGCGGCGACAGCAACGCGCCGTGCCCGCCCGTGGGCATGTCGGCGACATGCTCGCAGGTCTGGCAGACCGCCAGTACCCGGTCCGCGTGGAAGCGCGGAATCAGCCAGCGGTCCTGCTCGGCTGTGACCAGGCCAAGGGGTACGGCCGGCCGCGCCAGGGAATCCATGTCGAAATCCGCAGCGGCGGGCACGCCGGCCACCACTGCCGCGATGCGTGGATCGGAGGTGGCACGTGGGGTGTCGTCATCAAAACGGTGGTGAATCACGCGCAGGGCCAGCCACTCTTTCACGCCGTCCAGCGGGCCGCCCGTCAGTCTTGTGATCAACCCGACGCAGGTCTGGAAATCCTCTGCGATATGGGCGTCGCAATGCTGCATGAACCGTGCCGGTGACCAGCGTCCTCCCGCCAGGCTCAGCGCGGTATGGCCACCTGCGGATATCCCGAACATGCCGACCTTGTCCAACCGAAGCATCGACGCGAATCGCGCGTCCCGACCCATCGCGTCGATGGCGCGCGATACTTCGGCGGGCCGGATGGTCCAACTGTCGGGGCCGGGATCGCTGCTATCCAGATAGTTGTCGGCCTTGTGCAGCGGCATGGCAACGATGTATCCCGCGTCGACCAGGTTTCGCGCGAGGTCGGCATGGACCCACGGCGCGCCACCCGAACCGTGCGAGATCACAATCAGCCTGCCGTTGCCCGCCACAGGGTGGCCTTCCACCGCGACATCGAGCAGGAATCGCCCACGCTTTACCGGGTGGCTCGCGTCGTTCGAGGGGTAATACACGGTCACTGGGCCGTCATCCCCGCTAGCCGGCAATTCGGTCAGCCCCATCGAGGCATGAGCAATCCCGCACAGCAATGCCAGCAGCAGGCCGGCCCAGCGAAACCTATGCATTCGAATCCTCGTCGTCGGCGGGAGGCGCCATCCCGGTGCCCGAAGCATAGCCGCTGGCAAGGCTGGCGTCTTGCCGAAACTCAGTGCCGAGGGGCCCCTTGCCTCAGCAATTGCCAGCGACCTGTCAGTCTTGTCCGGCCAATACTTGCTTCTGGCTAGCCAGCTTGGCGCCCATGGCCGCGCCGAGCGCCTGCAGGCCCGACATCGGACGCACCATCACCTCGAATTCCTCGATCTTGCCCGCCTGGTCGAAACGCAGCATGTCGATGCCCTTGAGCGCCTTGCCGTCGACCTCGGCGCTGAATTCAAGCACCACGCCCAGCCCGTCCGCCGTGGCGAACGTGCGGTGATAGGTGAAGTTCTTGAATACCGTGTTGACGGTTTTCAGGACCAGCTTGATCGCGGCACGGCCCGGGTAAGGTGTATGCGCGACCGGCGAGCGAAACACGATGCTGTCGGACAGCAGGGGATCGAGCTCCTCCATGGCGTTGCGTGCCAGAAGGTCATGCCAGGTTGCCAGCGTCTTTGCGGCTGCCGGGGAAAGTCCCGCTGCATTCATGTCGTGTCTCCTCATGGTGGCGCCGTCTCCGGTTGGATACGGTCGTGTACTATGCAACTGGTTGCATAGTACACGACGACGCAGTGTGGTGCCATGTCCGGTTTAGATACTTCCATCGGTTATCGAGGGATGGTCAAGTCGCCCGAGAGTCAACGTGGGCTCACGGCTGCCGTGCTGTGGCAGCCTGTCATTTCCGGCTACAGTGCACGTTTCCCCACGTGAAATCCTGTCATGGAATGGTTGACCGACCCCTCGATCTGGATCGGACTGGTCACGCTGGTCGTGCTCGAGATCGTCCTCGGCATCGACAACCTTATCTTCGTGGCGATTCTCGCGGACAAACTGCCGCCGAGCCAGCGCGACAAGGCGCGGGTGGTTGGCCTGTCGCTGGCGATGTTCATGCGGCTTGGCTTGCTGTCGGTGATGTCGTGGCTCATCACGCTCACCCGGCCGCTGTTCTCCATTGGGCCGCTCTCGATGTCGGCCCGGGACCTGATCCTGGCGGTAGGCGGCTTCTTCCTGTTGCTCAAGGCCACGCTCGAGCTTCATGAGCGGCTGGAGGGCATGCCACATATGGAGGGGGGCAAGACCGAGTACGCCGGCTTCTGGGTGGTAGTAACCCAGATCGTGATTCTCGACGCGGTGTTCTCGCTGGACGCAGTAATCACTGCGGTGGGGGTGGCCGACCATCTCGGCGTGATGATGGCCGCCGTCGTGATCGCGGTCGGCGTCATGCTGATTGCTTCCAAGCCGCTGACCCGATTCGTGAATGCGCACCCGACGGTGGTGGTGCTGTGTCTCAGCTTCCTGCTGATGATCGGCATGAGCCTGGTGGCGGAGGGGCTCGGCTTCCATATTCCGAAGGGCTACCTGTATTCGGCGATCGGATTCTCGGTGCTGATCGAGGCATTCAACCAGGTCGCGCAGCGCAACTTTCTGCGTCATATGGCGCGGGTGCCGATGCGGCAGAGGACAGCCGATGCCGTATTGCGCCTGCTCGGCGACCGGCGCGCCAATGCATCGGAGACGCCAGAAGGCGGGGCCGTGAAGCGGGATGAACCGCTGCCGTTCGCGCCGGAAGAGCGCAGCATGGTGAGTGGCGTGATGACCCTGGCCGAACGATCCGTCCACTCCCTGATGACGCCGCGCGCCGATATCTCATATCTGGACGTGAACGCCGATGGCGGAACGCTGCGCAAACAGATTCTTGATGACCCGCACAGTTTCTTCCCGGTATGCCGCGGCGAACTGGACAACGTGATTGGCGTCGTGCGCGGCAAGGATGCGCTCGGAGACCTGTTCGACAAGGGCGCCATCGACGAGACACAGAGCCTGCGCGAGCCGATCGTGGTCCACGAGTCGATCAATATCCTGCGTTTGATCGATACGCTGAAGGACTCGCATTCGCGCGGCCGTCTGGTGCTGGTGGCGGACGAGTATGGCGCGATCGTTGGGCTGGTGACACCGATCGACATCCTCGAAGCCATTGCGGGAGAGTTTCCCGACGAGGACGAGACCGCCACGATCACGAAGATCGACGAAGGGCACTGGCTCATGGATGGCGCAGCGGATCTGCACGGCGTGGCGCAGGCACTCGGCCTGGACCCCGCCTGGGTGAGTTCGGCGAAAGGCGCCGCATCGCTGGGTGGCTTGCTGCTCGAACACTTCGGCATGGTGCCGAAACCACGGATGACGCTCGATCTGGAGGGCTATCGTTTCACGGTCACGGAGGTGAGCGATCGCCGGATCGAGCGCGTCGACGTTCAGGCCGTGGGAATGGCTACCGCCGATGCCGAGGGCGCGCCGATTGACTCGGGTGCCTGAGCGCACCTGCCGGATACCGCCGGCGGCACGGTTGGCGCCCTTAGTTCAGCGTTGCCCTGCGGCTTTCGGTGGCGCGCAGCAGCGCACGGCATCAATGACGCGATTCCTGCAGGCAGGCAGCGCCGGCGGGTTCTTGCAAAGCAGGGCGTTGGCCGGAAGCGCATAGGTGAACTGCTTGTCGATCATGCAAAGCTCGGCCGCCGCGATATCGTTCAGCAGCATTGTGTTGATGGGCTCGATAACCGTTGAGTAGCCGCACGCCGCCATGGCGCGCTTGACGCCTTCGGTATCGGTACCGGGGCGGCTCCAGTACGTATATGCGGGTGGGCGGGATGGGCGACGTTTGAGCAGCGTGGGGTCGAAGTCCGGGTCGGTACCGAAGGTTTTGCCACGCGGCACATTGGCGCAGGCCGGCAGATCTGGACTGTCCGTGCAGACGATGCGCCTGTCTTGATAGACGAACCCATTGTCGATCATGCAAAGCTGCGCGCGCGCATAGTCGTCGCTAGTCATCGTGGTGCCGTCGACATGGCCTGCGTGAACGAATCCGCAGCCGAGCATGGCGCTGCGCACGCCTGCCTCATTCACCCCCGGCTTGGCCCACAGGGTGTACAGGGGCGGCGACGGTTGGAACGGCCGGGTCGTGCAGGCCATCAGGGAGAGCAGGGCGGTGGCCAGCGCGGCAGATCGAAGTAGGTGCATCTGACAGGAATTGGCGTTGTTCTTTTGACGCTTCTGACGTGTCGGCGTCTTCGGGTCGTCATGGTATCAGCAGTGCTCGCCGGTTCTCCAGGGAGCAGGCCGTCAGCAGGCAGGCGTGAAGCCGATTGGTTCATGCATCGACATCCAACATCAGGCGCGGCAGCGCCTTGCGTTGTGCGCGACTTGCACTACGCTTCAGGGGGCTCGTGCGAAGCGAAGCCATTCAGGCGATCCGATAACCGTGACTTTCCGACACCGGCCACTCCCGCCCCCGGAGAAAAACATGCGAAGACTCCTTGCAGCCGTCGTATTCATGCTTGCCATGGTCCAGCCGTTGCAAGCACAGGTGAAGCCATTTCCGCCAGGTTTCCGGCACCAGAATATCCAGACCGAGGGCGCGACGCTGTATGTGCGGGTGGGTGGCAGCGGGCCTGCCGTGGTCCTGCTGCACGGTTTTGGCGATACAGGGGACATGTGGGCGCCACTGGCCGCCGAACTGGCGCGCACCCATACGGTGGTGGTGCCGGATCTGCGCGGAATGGGGCTGTCATCGCATCCTGACGGCGGCTACGACAAGCGCACACAGGCTGGGGACATCCGGTCGGTGCTGGCGCAACTGAACATCGACCAAGCGGACGTGGTCGGCCACGACATCGGCACGATGGTCGCCTATGCCTATGCGGCGCGCTACCCGGACAAAACGAAAAGGCTGATCGTCATGGACGCGCCAGTGCCAGGAGTCCCGCCGTGGGAACAGATCGTCCGAATGCCAGCGCTCTGGCATTTCTCCTTCGGCGGCCCGGATGCGGAGCGGCTGGTAAAAGGCCGGGAACGCATCTACCTGGACAGGTTCTGGAACGAGTTCGCCGGAGACCCTTCGAAGATCGATGAAGCCACACGGGTTCACTATTCCAGGCTCTATGCCAAGCCGGGCGCGATGCATTCAGCGTTCGCGCAATTCCTCTCAATTCCGCAAGACGCCGAGGACAATCAGAAATCGCTGGCGACCAAGCTGACCATGCCAGTACTGGCGATTGGCGGCGCGAAGTCCTTTGGCCAGAACGAAGCGATCGTCATGCGCAATGCGGCCACCAACGTGAAAGAACTAGTCATTCCGAATGCCGGGCATTGGCTGATGGAAGAACAACCACAGGCCACAGTGGGCGCGATCGTCGATTTCCTCGGACAATAGCCAGAAGATCGCTGGCGTCCTGATGCAGCTGAACTGCAATAGAGGTGGGGCGGGTGAACGGCGGCGCTCTCCGCGTTCGAGTCAGGCGGCGGCAATGGCAACGGCAATGGCAACGGCAACTTCCAACCCCACTGCCGTCGCTCAATCACTGCGCCCCGCAGACGTTCCCTATTGGATTCGAACAGCGAACCCCGTGATTGATCTCGACGTCCGAGTTCGAATCAGTCTCGAGGCCCTCAATGGTTCCCTTTGCGCTGAATCCTGTGAAGGGCACGCGTTCCCATTGGCCCACTTCAGCCGATGTGCGTCTACGCTGCGGCAGCCTGTTCGCGTATGCGACGGGCTTCGTCGCGCAAAAACTGCTGGTAATCGTCCAGATCGCCGTCGAAGGGCTCGACGCCGCCCTTGGTGACCAGCCAGAACTCGTCACATACGGCGCGCAGCAGAGCGCGGTCGTGACTGACCAACATCACAGTGCCTTCGAATTCGTTGAGCGCCATGCCGAGCGCTTCGCGTGTGGCCAAGTCGAGGTGGTTGGTAGGCTCGTCGAGCAGCAGCAGGTTCGGGCGCTGCCACACGATCATGCACAACACGAGCCGCGCCTTTTCGCCGCCGCTCATCGTGCTGACCGCCTGATGGACCATGTCGCCACTGAAGTTGAAGGTGCCAAGGAAGGTGCGAAGGGATTGTTCGGTTCCACTCTGGCCGGGGGCGCGCATGTGAGCCGGCGTGCCCTTTGCAAGGCGGATCATGTGTTCCATCGGCGTGTCGAGCGGGCGCAGCACGTCGAGCTCCTGCTGCGCGAAGTAGCCGATATTCAGGCCTTTGCCTTCGCTGATTTCGCCGGCGATCGGCGCCAGCGCATGCGCCACCGTCTTCACCAGCGTGGACTTGCCCTGGCCGTTGGCACCGAGAATGCCGATGCGCTGCCCGGCCAGCACGGAACGGTTGATGCCTCGTACGATGACCGTGGGCGGCGTGCCCGGCAGTGCGCCGGCTGGCGCCGGGTAGCCGAAGCTCGTGTCCAGCATCGACAGCAGCGGGTTCGGGACGTTGAGCGGCTCCTTGAACTCGAAGTTGAACTCTGCCTCGGCAAGCACCGGTGCGATCTTCTCCATGCGTTCGAGCGCCTTGACACGGCTCTGCGCCTGCTTCGCCTTCGAGGCCTTGGCCTTGAAACGGTCGATGAATTTCTGCAGGTGGGCGATCTTGTCCGCCTGCTTGGCCATCGCGGCCTGCTGCAATACGAGCTGTTCAGCTCGCATGTCTTCAAATTTGCTGTAGTTGCCGCCATAGCGCACGAGCTGGGCGTTGTCGACGTGCACCGTCACCTGCGTCACCGCATCGAGAAACTCGCGGTCGTGGCTGATCACTACGAGGGTTCCTTGATAGCGCTTGAGCCAGGCTTCCAGCCAGACCAGCGCGTCGAGGTCGAGGTGATTCGTTGGCTCGTCGAGCAGCAGCAGGTCGGACGGGCACATGAGCGCGCGCGCCAGTTGCAGTCGCATGCGCCAGCCGCCGGAGAAACTGTTGACCGGCTGACTAAGCTGCGCAGCACTGAAGCCAAGGCCCAGGATCAGCGCTTGGGCACGGGCAGGGGCATCGTGCGCACCGGCGTCGTGCAGGGCCATGTAGGCGTGCGCCATGCGCATGCCGTCGTCGCTGGCCTCGGCGGCGGCGACTTCGGTCTGCGCGGCCAACAGCGCGGTGTCACCCTCGACTACGAAGTCGGTCGCGCTTTGCTCGGTCTCTGGCATCTCCTGCGCGACCTGGCCCATCTTCCATGCAGCGGGAATCGAGAACTCGCCGCTGTCTTCGTGCAGCGTGCCATTGAGAAGGCCGAAGAAGGATGACTTGCCGGCGCCATTGCGGCCGACAAGACCGATCTTTTCGCCGGGGTTGAAGGTGACGGATGCGCGGTCAAGTACGACATTGACGCCACGACGCAGCGTGACATTACGGACGGAAATCATAGGGAGCTACTTCGGAGAGGATAGGCATGATAGCCGACCGGGCGTGCAGGGCGGTCGCTTTTCTGGCCGCGCCGGGCGTTCCGGCGACGGGGCACGCGAACATTGCGGAAACTCTCTGACGCGAATTTTCCATGTTCGAGAAGGGCAAAATCTACCCCCCCCCTTGGGGACTTCTGGAGGTCCATAGCTCACACATCTTCCGCATCGAGATCTCCTCTACGGAACAAATGCTATGCCTTCCATGATTTCAATGCCCGCAGCCCGAGTCAGCGCCAGTTCATGACTGCACAGCAGACGCTCACCGACCTGAAAGCAATGGCTGAGTCTGGCCGGTGTCGGTCAGATGCTCACCGCGAAGCTGCCGCCGTCTCTGACAGACCTGCTTCTCGGTGGTTTGACGCTTCAGTGGTTGATCCACTGGTATTGGAGCGCCAGCGTGATTGCCGTGTAGTCACCTGCCGCCCGGGTGATGAGGCCCTTCGATGCCGCCAGCTTGGCCGACCAGCCAGGCACGATCGGGACGGACAGCGTGACGCCATAGCGTGAGTTCTGCTGACGATCTGCATTGGGGATGCCATTTACCGACGTGCGGCCACCGCTATAGAAGCCGGCGTCTGCCGCGATCCACAGGGCGGGCCGGAACTGATAACCGACATGCCACTGCAACACGCCGAGCGGCGACTGCTCGCGCCGCTTGTCGCCTAGAAAAGCGTTGTTGTCGCCGAACAGCCACACGCCGGCAGACAATTCGCTAAACCAGTTGCCGATCGGCTGAGACAGGCCGATTTCCGGCTTGAAGGCCCAGCGGTGGGTCCCAACGTTGACCAGCCGGGAGGCATCGTACTGGCCGGTAGGTGCTACCACTGTGAGGCTCGCACCGAGCATGGTGTCCGGCGCCCGTTTCATGAACTCGGCCGGTGTCAGCGCGGGGCCGCCAAGGAGATTGATGGCCAAGCGCACGCGCGCGTCGCCGATCCCCGCCCGATGGACCGCGGTCGGCGCGTCGAGCACGTTGCCACTGACGTCGCCACTCGCGAAGGGTGCAAGCAGGCCGATCGAGGCAGTCCGCCCGGCCAGATCAAACACGTGCACATAGCCCGCCCCGAAGATGTTGATTCTGGAGCGTACATCGGTGATGGGCAGCGACGGATCAGTGAGCACATCCCCCGAGAGCCGGGTATAGGTAGCGGCGAGGAAGTTTGTCCCGACAGGTGCGGCAGAATAGCTGCGTGGCTCGAGTTCTTGCGCGTGGGCCGGCATTGTGCAGCACCACAGGGCAAGCCACATCCACAAGGTGACCAGGGTGCGTCCAGGGCAGACCATGCCGACGGCCTCACGGATCAAAGTGCAATGAGACTAACACGGGCGCGTTGGATCCGCGAAGCACATGCCTCGTGCGATCACCATGCACACAAACGCCATCGAATGCCCGGCCTGGCGAGATAGTCAGCGACGATATCTTCCGCGCAATCAATCCACCCGGGCGTTCGATTGCTTGATCACCGCGGACCACTTGCGCGTTGCCGTCTCCACGAGGGCAGGCAGTTGTGCCGTGCTCAACGTAGCGGGGTTCCGCCCCTTGCACTCATGTGAACAACTCGGCTCATCGGCCTGCAGCCTTGTCGCGCAGGAAGGCGACAAGAGTCGTAAACGCACGCGTCTGGTAGCGGGCCGGCATGTACAGCAGGTACATGGTGGTGCGCAGGAACGCCAGGTCCTGCGGAGGCAGGGGCAACTGCAGCAAGGTGCCGGCGGCGAGGTCGCGCTCCACCATGTAGCGGGGCACCAGGCCGACGCCCAGGCCCTGAAGGATGGCGTCGCGCAGGAAGAAGAAATTGGCCGACATCAGGCGGGGTCGGATAGGCCGTGTCCCGCCGGCCGCGCCCGCCCGGCCCGCGGCGTGAAGTTTCTGGCCAGTCAGTTCCGACGTGATCAGCGGCAGGTCTCGAAACTGGTCGAGGGTGTGCGGCATACCGTATTGGCTTACCAGCGCCGGCGTGACGCAGGCCACGTACTCGACATCGCCCAGGCTATGGGCCACGGCATTGGCGGGCGTTTCCGCCATGACACGGATGGAGAAGTCCACCGCGCCCTTGATCAGGTCCTCGATGTCATTATCGAAAATCACGTTGAGCGTGATGGCCGGGTACATCGTCATGAATTCGATAAACCAGGCTGACATGGTGTGCTGGCCGAATCCGCTTGGCACGCTGAGCCGCACCGTGCCGCTCAGGCGCTTGCCCAGGCTCTGCACCGACTCCTGGGCCGCCATCAACTCGTGGCGGATCGCGCGGCCATGTTCGTAGAGCTGCCATCCCAGTTCCGTGGGTTCGAGCTGCCGGGTGCTGCGCCTCAGCAGTTCGGCGCCCAACTGCCGCTCGAAATGGTTGAGCCGCTTGCTCACATTGGCGCGGCTCATGCCGAGCTGGTTTGCAGCTCGGCTCAGGTTTCCGGCGTCGATGATTTCGACCAGCAATGCCAGCGCGTTCAGGTCCATTGTCAACCTTGAGTATTCATATATGTTGAAAACCGGTTGCAATTGTCAAGCATTCGGAACATATGGACAATCACCGCTGGTAAAGAAAATCGGACCTCCCTGCAGGCACAGATCCGGACGCGGGGAGACGCAATCAATGAAGCAAGAAAACATGGCATCGCTGCCGCTGGCCGGTGTGCGGGTGCTGGACCTGTCACGTGTCCTGGCAGGACCGATGTGCGCGATGGCGCTGGCCGACCTGGGCGCGGACGTCATCAAGGTGGAACATCCCGCCCGTGGCGACGACACCCGAGACTGGGGCGTGCGCATCGGCACGCGCAATACCTCCTATTTCAATAGCGCGAACCGCAACAAGCGGTCCGTGACACTCGATCTGCAAAGCGAAGCCGGTCTGGCGCTGGCACGCCAACTGGCTGCGCAGTGCGACGTGGTCATCCAGAACTTCAAGGTGGGCGGAGCGGAAAAGCTCGGCCTGGGTTACGAGCAGCTCAGCGAAATCAATCCGCGCCTGGTCTACTGCTCGATTTCCGGTTATGCGCGCTTTACGCCGGAAGCCGAACGTCCGGGCTACGACCTCGTCGTGCAGGGCGAGTCCGGCGTGATGGCTACCAACGGCGAGGCCGGGCAGGGGCCGCTGAAGTTCGGCGTGGCAGCGGTCGACATGTTCACGGGCATGTATTCGGCCCAGGCGATCCTGGCTGCGCTGTTTGCGCGCCAGTCCACCGGCCGTGGCCGACACGTGCAGATGGCGCTCTACGACTGCGGCGTGATGATCACGTCCTACTACGGCATGGAAGCCTTGCTCAAGGCCGGCGATCCGCCCAAGTTCGGCAATGCGCATCCGTCCATCGTGCCGTACGGTGTGTTCGAGGCCGCCGATGGCCCGCTGGTGATCACGGTCGGCAACAACGGACAGTTCCAGCGCTTCTGCCGCGAGGTCATCGACTGCCCCGAATGGGCCGATGACGAACGCTTTGCCACCAACACGGCGCGCTCGGCCCATCGCGGCGTACTGCTCGCGGAGGTACGGGAGCGGCTGCAGCGTGTTGATTTGCACCGAATCCTGACCCACGATTTGCATCGAAAATTGACCCACCCCAAAAGCTGTTAGGTGTCGCTTTGTGCTGGCTGTTTTGCGGTGCGTTTCTCCTTTTTTG